>Ga0233425_10002666_pt1 | contig 34409 bp, 35 predicted proteins | sample Watercolumn_Towu_2_FD_181712 | JGI IMG/M metagenome (GOLD analysis project Ga0233425, IMG submission 181712) | Freshwater microbial communities from Lake Towuti, South Sulawesi, Indonesia - Watercolumn_Towuti2014_140_MG | ecosystem: Environmental > Aquatic > Freshwater > Lake | place...
TTGATGGCACCTGGCATGGACAAACCCTATTTGTCCGTGTTGAAGTTGCACAACGTTGTTGATAAATCACAAATTATGAACCTATCGGGTATATCAAAACCATCTTAAGTAGGGTGGATTAAGGCAAAGCCGAATCCACCAGCCATAATCTCCAGAATGGTGGATTCACTTCGTTTAATCCACCCTACAAAACTCCCGCTGCCATGCAAATATTCGTAATACTATTTTGCCATAATTACAGGGCCTGCTTTCATAATATATTTAATCCCGGAAACCAATGTTATGATTACCGTAATCCATACCATAACAATGACCCCTTGTTTTATAATCATAAGATACTCGAAATATGCAGAAAACAAGAGTATTAAGCTGATCGTAAAGGACTGAACGAACATCTTTGCCTTTCCCCATACATTTGCCCCAAACTCAATCCCTTTCGACTCAGAATAACTTCTGAGACTATTAACCAGAAATTCTCTTGCAACTATAACTACAACCATCCATGACGGTAAAATACCGCGCGCATGTTGTATGAGTAATATAAATCCTCCGCAGACAATTATTTTGTCCACAAAAGGGTCTGCGATACGGCCAAAATCCGTAAGAAGACCCTTTTTACGTGCCAGATAGCCGTCCAGCCAGTCGGTCGACCATGCAATAATAAACGCAAGCAGGGCAGGAATGTAATAACAATATGATAATAATACAAAGAACACAACTGCTAATAAGAGCCGTAGCAATGTCAATCGATTAGGTAAATTAAATGCCGGATATTGTGTATAATTAAAAGAATTCATTCATTCTCCCTTTCGCACTTTATGCACATACTCCTGTTAGGTCATAACCGGTAATACCCGTAATCCTCACATTACAGAAATCGCCTGTTTTTATACGATTCCCCTGAACAAATACCTTGCTATCCACATCAGGCGCATCCCCATAGGTCCTCCCAATCCGTCCTCCGTCCGCATCATGCTCATCTATAATCACAGGAATGGAACTATTTACCAGGCTTGTATGCTTTTTTAAAACAATTTCCTGCTGTGCCAACATGATTTCTTTTCTTCGCTGTTCTTTAATTTTCCCGGAAATTTGATTTTTAAAGGATGCGGCCGGAGTGCCCTCTTCCCGGGAATAAGTAAATGCGCCCAGCCGTTCGAACTGTGCTGTCCGGACAAATTGCAAAAGTTCATCAAACTGCCTTTCGGTTTCTCCGGGAAACCCGACAATAACAGAAGTCCTCAAAAACAAGTCTGGAATTTTTGTCCGCAAACGATCTATGAGCCTTTCGACACCCGCATGTGTTACCCCCCTCCTCATTCTCTCCAATATATCATCATTTATATGCTGAACCGGCATGTCGATATATTTACAAATTTTATCCTGTTGACTTATTACAGAAATAAGCTCCGGATAAAAATGAGCAGGATGTGTGTACAGCAACCGAACCCAGCGAATAGCATTGATTGCAGAAAGTTTTTCCAACAATACATGCAACTGCTGCTTTCCATATAAGTCAATACCATACGATGTTGTGTCTTGTGAAATAACATTAATCTCTTTTACTCCCTCAGATGCCATTTTTTTAGCTTCTTCAATGACATTTTCGAGCGTTCTGCTATAAAATTTCCCCCGTATATCCGGTATTGCACAATAACTGCAGCGGTTGTCACAGCCGTCCGATATCCGGAGATATGCATAGTGTCTTGGTGTTAAACGCAAACGATTACGCCAGTCATCATTGCACCCGGCAAGGTCTGCATTGTCCCTTACGCGTCCAGAACCGGATAAATCGGTTAGTTTTTGAAAATCTTTTAATCCGACAACATGGTCTATTTCAGGAACTTCTTTTTGCAACTCTCCCGGATACCGTTGAGCCAAACAACCCGTTACAATAAGCTTCTTGCACCGGTACTCTTCTTTCAGTTTTGCAGCCTTCAAAATAGTATCAATGGATTCTTTCTTCGAATCATCAATAAAACCGCAGGTATTAATTATAAGAATCTCGGCGTCTTCGGGGTATTGGCAAATGGTGCTCCCACTGTCGGCAACCCTGCCAAGCATTTCCTCCGCATCTACCAGATTTTTTGGACATCCCAAATTGATTAGCGCAACTTTTTTTGACTTCATTTATGCGTCGCCTGTTTTTTCCTGATCCACATGCACCATTTGTGCATCCCATTCTTCAAGAGTTAAAAAGACCTCTCGTGCCTGGCTTCCTTTATATTCTCCTACAATCCCATCCTCTGCCATCATATCAATCAATTTTGCAGCACGAGAATATCCTATCTCCAACCTCCTCTGCAAAAGAGAGACAGACCCCCGCTGCGTCTCCAATATAATTCTTACCGCCTCATTGTATAAATCATCTTTGGCATTATTTTCTTTGTCAGAGGCACCTTTCCAGCTTTTCAGTTCAGGGTTGAATTTTGGGGCTGCGCACCCTTTCAGATAATCAACTATAGCCCTGACCTCTTCATCACTTACATAGGCACCCTGAACGCGCACCAACTTTGACGTCCCCGGCGGCAAAAACAACATGTCGCCGCTTCCTAATAACTTTTCCGCCCCATTTTGGTCTAAAATTGTCCTTGAGTCCACTTTTGAGGCAACATAAAAAGATATTCGGGAGGGCAAATTTGACTTTATTAATCCCGTAATAACATCCACAGACGGCCTTTGTGTGGCCAATATCAGGTGAATCCCTACAGCGCGTGATTTTTGAGAAAGACGAATTACAGAAGATTCGACTTCCTTTGAAGCTACCATCATCAAATCTGCAAGTTCATCCACAACAATAACAATGTGAGGGAGGTGTACCGGAACATCACTGATATCCTCATCTTGCTCCGGATTCAAACGACGCCTGATTTCATCTCTCCCCAGTTTGTTATATCCATTGATGTGTTTTACTCCAACGCTTGCCAGGAGAGCATAACGTTCCTCCATTTTGTTGACAGCCCATTCAAGCACGGCGGCGGCCTTTTTCATATCAGTCACCACCGGACTTATCAGATGAGGTATTTCCCGAAACAGAGAAAACTCAACCATTTTCGGATCCACCAGCAAAAGCTGGATATCCTCCGGAAAGCGTAACAACAGAATGCTCAATATAACGGCATTCAGACAGACCGATTTCCCCGATCCGGTCGTTCCAGCAATAAGTAGGTGAGGCATTGTAGCCAAATCGGACACAACGGGATTTCCGGCCACATCTTTGCCTATCAGAAGGGGAATGGCCATCTTATTAATCAATTCCCCGGACGTATCCAGTATTTCCCTCAAAAACACTGTTTTTCTTCGTGAATTAGGAACTTCCACACCAATCGATGATTTGTTTGGCAAAGGGGCAACCACTCTGACACTCGGAGCTTTCAAGGCAATGGCCAGGTCATCAGACAGACTCACAACCTTTCCAACCTTGGTGCCTGGAGACAACTCTAATTCGTACATGGTAATTACAGGCCCTTTTTCAATTCCAACTATCTCTGCTTTGACATTAAACTGTGTAAGAGTTTCTTTTAATACCTGCGCACGAAGCGTTACCTTCTCCCAATCATCTTCATGGCACTCGACAGTTGGTTTCACCAGCAAATCAACGTGAGGCAGTTTGTAAAGATCATCTGCCTTACGGTGCCCTCCGCTTTGGTATAAATCCTCCTGAAGTTCTTTTTCGCCAGTCGATTCTTCAACCGTTTCGGCAGCGCTCAAAAGCGCAGACGATTCTTCATCCTGTTCGTTTTCCTCCTGAGCCAATGATTCGGCAAAGTTTTCATGCGTGGGAAAATCAGCCGTCTCCGCAACAGGAATGTCCGCATTATGAGATTCACCTATGTCTTCCTTTACTACATCGGGCATCTTTTTTGGTTTAGGGGGTTTTTTCTGTGGTTCTCTAAGAAACGGGGAAATCGGCGTGACATTCAGCAGAAGCATTATAGAAATAAAAAATCCGGAAACTAAAATAATGGTTGTACCGGCAAGATAAAAATAGTCATATAACCTGGAAACAATAACTATTCCGAATATTCCCCCCAAATTTGCGGACAACAGGGTTTTCTTAAACACATAACACATCAAGGTCAGCAAGGACGAAATCGAAAAGAGCAACAAAACAGATCCGATAATTTTAACCCATAAATATTTTACCTTTTCCTTAATCAGGTACTGCACCCCCAACCATCCCAACAATATAAAGATGAGGTATGAGGTCCTTCCCAACCCCGCCAATGCATATCCGGCAATTTGCGCTCCGGCCTTACCGCAAATATTTTTTACCGGCTCGTTAACAGGATAATCTGCAAAAGGAGGGTCATTGGCTGAATAGCCAAGAAAACTGAATAAGACAAATAGTGCGGAGGCTAAAAGGAGAATAGAGGTAACACAACGGACAAATCGTTTAATTTCCATAATTCATTCGTAGAGGATTTAATAACAGAAAAGAGTGTCTCATAAAAACCCGGCTTTTAATGGCCTGTATGACCAAAACCGCCTTCACCGCGACTTGACTCTTCCAACTGTCTCACTTCAATCAATTCTGCCTTGTATACCGGTTGAATTACAAGCTGGGCGATTCTCATTCCGCGTTCTACAGTAAACCGGTTTTTACCCAGATTACACAAGATAATCCCTATCTCTCCACGATAATCACTATCAATCGTGCCGGGAGAATTCACAAGGGTTAGCCCGTATTTTAGCGCTAATCCGCTCCTCGGCCTTACCTGCGCTTCATATCCAACCGGCAATTCAATATGAATACCCGTTGGAATCAATTTTATATCATTCTGCTCAAGATGAACAGCCTCAGTTACGGCGGCATAGAGATCCATCCCGCTTGCGAATTCAGTTTTATATTGCGGCAAAGGCAGATCTTCACATCCTTGTTTTTTCATTACTTTTAACAATATACTGTTCATTTGTCCCTTATTTTACCGAGTTCTTCGTTGATTACCCTGAGTATTTTTTCTACAGACGCCAATCGCCCTATTCCAATACGCCCCGTACACAACCTGCCCTCTTCCGGCTCAATAATTTTATAACCGTGAGCAATCAATTTCTTAATGTTCTCCTGCACGATGGGATTCAAATACATACTGTCATTCATCGCCGGCGCAATAAGCACAGATTTTTTTGAAGCCATAACAGTACACGTTAAGGCATCATCAGCTATACCGGCAACTATCTTGCCGATAACATTTGCCGTTGCAGGTGCTATTACAATCAAATCAGCGTCATCTGCAAGAGATATGTGCTTGGGGTCACAATTTTCGTTATCAATGAAAAGATCGGTTACTACCCGATTGTGAGAAATCGAACGAAATGTCGTTGGATTTACAAAGCGTTGTGCATTTGAGGTCATAATTACTGTAATTTGATTTCCTTGTTTTTTTAAAGCAGACACGACCTCAACGGCTTTGTATGCAGCAATACTCCCCGTAACTCCCAAAACGATATGATAAGACATGCTCACTCTAGATTAAGTATTTTACAGATCGTACTAAGTGTTACATCCAAATCATCATTCACAACACTGTAACTGTACCGATCCTTAAATTCCAATTCATATTCAGCAACCTTCAGGCGAAGGGCCATATCCTGCTGTTCGTTCGTGTTTCGCTGCGTTAACCTCTGACTCAACGTTTTTTGATCGGGAGGCAATATAAATATCGACATCACATCCGGAAATTTCTCCATAATTTGCAACGCACCTTGCACATCTATTTCAAGCAAATACACCACATTTCTTTGAAGAGCTTCTTTCAAGTTAGAGAGAAGCGTTCCGTAATAGTATCCGCAATATTTCGCATATTCGGCAAATTTGCCCTCTTCGATCATATTTTCAAATTCGGTGTTTGATACAAAATAATAAGACTCACCGTTTTTTTCGTTATGACGGGGAGGCCTCGTGGTTACCGATATTGATTTTTCTACACGCGGATATTTTTCGAGTTGTTTGCAAACAGTCGTTTTACCGGATCCTGAGGGACCTGAAATGATTACGATTTTACCCATCTTTCGTTGATTTTAAAAAGGGGGAAAAGTTGCTACTCAATATTAAATATTTGCTCACGAATTTTTTCGATTTCTGTCTTTATTTCCACCAAATCCTTCAACATCAGGCTGTCATTCGCTTTTGAGCACATTGTATTGGTTTCACGAAACATCTCCTGTACAATAAAATCCAATTTTCTCCCCATAGGCTCATCAGCACAAAGAGACTCATGTAACTGCTGCAGGTGGCTTCTAAGACGGCTGACTTCTTCAGTAACATCACATCGTTCTGCAAAAATGGCAATTTCACGGTATAGATTATTGTCTGACACCTCTATATTTGTACCGTTCAATAACAAAGCAACCCTATTTTTCAAACGTTTGTTATATTCTTGAACTACCTGAGGGGCATTCATTTCAACCTTGCTGAGTATCGAAAGGATGTACTCTTTTCTTTTTTCTATATCCTTGCTGAGATGTTTCCCCTCAATTGTTCTCATTTCCAACATTTTCTTCAATGCTTCTTTCGTTAAAGACACACACAGAGACAGCAAAGTATTTACGTCATCTTGATTGTCCTTTCCCTTCTGTAATAAACCGGGAAGTAATATTAAGGAATTAAGTGACACGTTCTCCTGTGAACCAACTTTGTCTTTAATATCCTTCAACAAGCAATAGTATTCTTTCAATTTTTCAACATTTAAAACATACTCCGATTCCTGGCGATGTGATTGATAATTTATATTCAAATAAATTGTACCTCTGGAGATATTTTCTCTGATCAGAAGCTCAATATCATTCTCAAAGGGATGTAATATTTCCGGAAGTCGCGTGTCTATTTTCAGAAAACGGTTATTGACAGACCGAAGTTCTACGCGTATTGTACATTCTGCATCCTTATATTCAGCGATGCCAAACCCTGTCATGCTTTTAACCATTACGGTCACCAAAAATCAGTTGATATTCCCCACGGCAGATATTATTTAAAACTTGACTGTCTTACTGTAAAATTACAACAAACGTCTTTTAATTTTTTTCTTTCCCTTTAATTTCTAAATAGAACGCACAGCATGTTCAATTAGCCGTTATTCTCGTCCACTGGCTTTTAGAACAAACCCGTACTACTGTGTAGTGATCAACCTTACTTAGTTTGAGATTGTGCATCCGTTTGTTTCTCGCCCGTAACATTCTGCATTCCCAAACCGGAACCCTCGTCCTTCTTTCCTCCAGCATGAGGAGCATGTTCATGGTCATGCTCACATTTTTCATCATGATCATGCGCAGCATGGTTATGTGAATGATGCTCCGCTTGAGTTTCCGACGTGACTAATGACTGTATTGTTTTCTCCGGAATGGACAATTTAAACAAAAATATTGTGGTAACGATAAACGCCGCCCCAATCAGATAGGTAATTTTTGTTATAAATGTGTTTGTTCGTGTACCAAATGCCGACTGATCCCCTAATCCACCTATTGCCGCAAGCCCACCCCCCTTGCCAGATTGCAACAAGATTGAACCAATTAGAAAAACGCATAATAACGGCAAAACTATTTTCAAAGCAACAACCAGATTAAAAAAATAAAACGCATTTAGAATTCCAAAAATAACAACTATTGCAATCCCCCACTTAAATGCTCTTTCCGCCTTTACCATGTAACTCTCCCAATATCAAATATAACGCATAAACAAACTTTTAAAACACGAAACAAATGGCACTGTAATTAATTCCCAAGACTCTCTTCCTGTGAAATTGACGCATTTTCAATAATTTGCAAGAACGATTCGATTTTAATACTCGCACCTCCAACGAGAAGCCCATCAATTTCCGGCTGAGCAATCAATTCCTTTGTATTCTCCGGTTTAACGCTTCCTCCATACAAGATATATATTGTGTCAGCAATGTCTTCACCATATTCATCTGCTAAAACGGCTCTGATGAACGAATGTATTTCATTGGCTTGTGCAGGCAAAGCAGTTTTTCCTGTTCCTATAGCCCACACAGGCTCATAAGCTATAGTAAGTTCTCTTATATATTGCGCATCGATATCCCGCAAACCTTCTTTTACTTGAGTTTTGACTACATAGTCAGTTCTCCCTTTCTCCCTTTCTTCTAATGTCTCTCCAACACAAAAGACCGGCTTTAAATTCGTTGACAACGCAGCCTTTATCTTTGCATTGATGAATGAGTCCGTTTCCCCGAAAATATGTCTTCGTTCAGAATGACCAAGAAGCACATGTGTACAGCCTGCTTCTTTCACCATGTGCGATGAAATTTCACCCGTATAAGCGCCGTTTTTTTCACTATGTATATTTTGTGCAATTACACAAATGCCGCTATCTTCCAATGCCGTACAAATGTCTTTCAAAAAAACAAAAGGAGGGCACACACCACATAAAACTTTCTTGTTACGCAAGCCGGCTTTGAGGGTATTAACAAACTCCAGCCCTTCGCTTAACGTAAGATTCATTTTCCAGTTTCCGACGATAAAAGGTTTTTTTCTCACTATTTTTAATAAATATCCTTAATCACCTTTTGGAAATGACCCTAAAATCTTCATCTCAAAACACCTTTCAGCAACCGCTTTCAATGCCTTTTGTATATTCTCATTTGATACATGACCATCGAAATCAAGATAGAAACAGTATTCCCACGCCTTTTTTCTTGTAGGTAAAGATTCTATATTTGTAAGATTGATATTATACGTTTTAAAAGGCTCTAAAATATCCAGTAAAGCCCCTGCACTGTTTTTTATATAACACATCACAGCCGTCCTGTCCCTACCGGAGGCGTTGCCATATTCCTTACTTAAAACGAAAAACCTTGTTACATTGTTTTGTTTATCTTCAATATTTTTACAAAGAATATTCAGTCCATTTTGCTGCGCTATTTCAGCATTGGCAATCACCGCACAATATTTCCCTTCTTTTTCGGATTTTAAACTTTTTTCAAAAACACGCACTGCTTCAGCACTACTGCTAACTTCTATTAATTCCGCATGAGGAAGATTATTTGCCAACCAATTTCTACATTGAGACAAAATTTGTAATTTTGAATATACCTTTTTTATTTCTCCCTTATCACAATGGGCAATTAAGCAATGATGGATCGGAAATATTATTTCAGCGCACACCTTAACATCAAACTCTACGAACATATTCAGAGTTTCTCTTATCCCGCCTTCCGTAGAATTTTCAACCGGTACAATTCCATAGTCACATCTATTCCCCACAATATCCCTGAAAACATCATCAATCCCCCGTACCGGAATATACTCAACCGAAGAACCGAATTTCTGTTGAGCGGCAAAGTAACTAAAGGTGCCTTCAGGACCCAGATAGGAAACCTTGATTGGTTTCTCTAAAACCAAAGAACCTGCCATTAACTCCCGGTATACTGCCATAAGGCATTCATTAGTCAAAGGCCCTTTATTTTGAGACGTTATTCGGCGGTATATTTCCCTTTCTCTATTTGGAACATAAATCTGCGCTTTGTTTTGTTTTTTTATTTCACCTATCTTTAATACAATCCTAGCCCTTTCATTCATTAATTCGACAATTTTTGAATCTAACGCATCAATTTCCTTTCTCAAATTATCAATATCCATAATAAACTCTGGTTAATTACCAATCTTTTGACATTTTATGTTTACTTATTGCCAACAAAGTAGTTATATTTATTTGGTTTAAATGAATTTATCAGAATTTGTTGAGAGAGTCAATAAAATTAAGTTATTTCGTTTTTTTAATTGACTGTATATAAAAGACTGTATACAATATTGTTACATAACATTTTATGTTGCTCTAATATTTTGACAAAAGGTATCTTACGACAATATTAAAGTCGTATAAACTTTTTTTGTTCTTTGAACTGATATTGTATATTTAATTACCTACCGAAGGTTTCATCAGAAGTACCATTATTTAAATTTTTTTAAAAGCAGTTACGTATATTTGTTGTCTACTCTGTATTAAATCTTTATTAGAAAGGAAGATATACATGGTAGGTGGAAGAATTAAAGGATCTCAGCAAAGAATTGGTATTTTTGTTGATGTCCAAAATATGTTCTATTCAGCAAAAGCCTTACACCAGTCAAAAATTGACTATAGCAAACTATTACTCGAAATTGTTGGTGACAGAAACCTAATTCGAGCAATTGCGTATATTGTACAAAAACCTGATGTAGACCAATCCAGCTTTACAGATGCATTAAAACGCCTAGGGTACGAAATTAAATCAAAAGAACTTAGACTAAGGCCAGACGGTACTGCAAAAGGTGACTGGGACATGGGAATTGCGATTGATTCAATAGCAATCGCCCCGAAATTGGATACGATAGTACTAGTGACTGGTGATGGTGATTTTGTTCCGCTTGTTGAAATGCTTAAAGCACATGGGTGCAGAGTAGAAGTTGTCTCTTTCAGAAGAAGTACGGCAGTTGAACTTATAGATGCCGCAACGAAATACACTGCAATAGAAGAGTCCATGTTGTTTAAAGAGAAAAAATTTCAAAAAAATGATACTCCAAACGAACTATAACACGATCCATGAAAAGTTACACGAGTGTCAATTAGCCATCGAATACAAATTTAACGACCCGGCTATACTTGAAAAAGCGCTTACCCACACCTCTTGTAAATTGGAGAGTAATTTCTCTAATGAGCGTTTGGAATTTTTAGGTGATGCTATACTCGGAATGATTATCTCTGACTACCTCTATAAAACCTTGCCACATTACAGTGAGGGTGAGTTAACGAAAATAAAGTCTGTGGTTGTAAGCCAAACTACGCTTGCAAAAGTAAGCATAGAAGCTCACTTAAAAGATTTTCTGTCTGTTGGAAGGGGTTTAAATGATCGTAGCATCCTTCCCAAGTCTTTGCTTGCCAACGTATTTGAAGCAATTATTGCGGCTATCTATCTCGATGGAGGCCTTGAAGAAGCACGTAAATTTACAATAGGTCATTTAAAAAAAGAGATTGATATAGTCTGTAAAAATCAACACGAAAAAAACTACAAATCCATTCTTCAGCATTATAGCCAAAAGGAATCTGGCGTTACCCCAAATTACAAGGTTCTACAGCAAATAGGCCCGGATCATGGAAAAACGTTTGAAGTAATAGTCTTGATAAAAGGAAGTGAATACGGCAGGGGCTGGGGCAAAAGCAAGAAAGAGGCAGAACAATCCGCAGCAAGAGAAACACTGAAAATTTTAACCCCGGAACTTATTAACGAAGACAACAAATCATATTTTTGAAAAGGAGTAATTAAATGAACAAGATTAACAAAAAGAAAGTTGTAAGTATTTGCCCCGCAGGTTTACAGAAAACAAAATGCCCCAGCATTAAAAGGACGAGACAGATTCGTGTTAAACTTTTAACTTTACAAAGAGAGAAAAAGGTTGATATTGAACAGGTGAAAAGTCTTCGAGCTGCTTTAAAAGAAAGGAAAATCAGAGGCATAGCCGTGGATTGCGAAACCTGTGTTTATAACAAATCTGCATCGGCAGTTTAAATCGACACACACGGGCAGACAATAGTGTACAAAACAAGGCGCATAATTGTTATGTGCCAACTTGTATGACGTCTTGTTCTATATAAGGATAATTCAAAAGCTGATTCATTTCTGATGTCAAAGCGGCTATTTCGCTTTCCTTTAAGTTCGGATTAATTACATCAAATTCTCTGTCTTCTTTCGGGTAATATATGATTATTAATTCATTTTCGTCTTGTTTTTTGAAAGATTTTAACCTAAATATCCTTTTTCGTATTAAATAAAGCGAAAGCACGTATCGCAGATTTTTCTTGTGTACATCATCAGTTTTTTCCAATCTAAAAAATATATCCAAGAAAATTTCTGTGTTTACAAACTTCTGAACTGGCTTGTCTTTTTTGGGAACCTTTGTCTTCCAAAATGAAAAAAAACCCTTCTCGGCATTGTTCTGCCAGCATACTGCACAAAAATCCTTCCGATGAAAGATAGTACTTCCGTCAAAAAGGGCAGAAAAATACTCCTCTTCTTCAACAAGTTCCTTGCCGCACACAGTACAGACATTTGAGCCTTTATTTATATTCCATTCCATTTTAGTTTAAATATTTACCTATTTCACCCCGAACTCGTTCGGTTATTATCCTGGAAAACATTCTTGCTTTTGTTTCGGCATTGTTTAGTTCATGCCGAATCTTTTCAACAAGACTCTTGTTCTTGAGAGATATAAGGTTTAAATCTGCCGTGAGTTTTGCGCATTGAAGCGCTGCTTCAGCCAGAAAACATGCGGCGCCTACTTCAGAAACCAGATTCGGATTTGATATGCCGACTAATTTGGACGTCAATTCAAGTACATAGAGACAACACATTGTCGTCCTCAGCGGAACTTCCGTTGCGCCAAGAATCGCTTCCTGTATTGCCTGAGAACGCATTGTTTTTTCATATTCGGTTGATATGGGCAATCTATACGCACTACTTACTTTATTATAAGCTGCTATATCTTCTTCCAGCAAAGACAATAATGTTTCTCGGCATCTATCACAGTCGGCAAGTATCTGTTTTAACTGAGAATCATATTGTGTATACCCTTCCATACCGATCGTAAAATTGGCCGACATAGAAAACATTGTCGTCGCCAAAGCGCCAACCAGAGCAGCGACACTGCCGCCGCCCGGAGTTGGCGTTCCGGACGCTGCATCTTGCAAATAACATTCTAACGATTTATGCCGGTACACTATCTTTCGTCTTATTATTCCTGAATAATAATTTCCGTTTCTGTCGTTACAAAATCATACAGTTCCTCCACATCACTGTTTACCATCCTGATGCACCCATTTGACGATGCCGTACCAATTGATTCAGGAAGTGTAGTACCATGTATTCCGTAACCGCAAACACCCGGTTTGTCCTTGAAACCAATCCATCGTGTGCCAAGAATATTCTCTTTATGCCCATAGGGAAATACACCTCCAAAAGGAGAATACCAGGTAGGTTCTTTCATCATATTTTTTACTTCAAACGTGCCAACCGGCGTCTTATTATCTTTTCCGGTACCGATACGATATTGCTTAATATAATGGTCATTAAGCAGCAATGTTAGCGTAAATTCAGCTTTGCTGATCAAGATTTTCGTCTTTCCGGTTAATATTTTCAGCTTTTCCCCTATATTTAACCTTGCGTTCGGCTTTTTATTAACCCTCATAATCAGTTCATAATTTGTATTAAACTGCTTTGCAATTCGAGCAAGAACATCACCGGACTGAACCTCGTATACTGTAGTGTCCGGCGTTGGAAGCGGTGAAAATATCAATTCCTCATTCAAAGTGTCCATAACTTCCTTTATTTCCCTCTGTTTATCAGGAATTTTTTTATTAAGGAAATAGTCAGACAAAATATTTCTTGCTTCATATTTTTTGCCTTCTTTTAAGCATTTTTCAACAATTTCCGGAACAAATGGTTTCTGATTTTTTATCGTTGTATTTTCGATTGCCTTTGGTTTTTCCGTGTCTTTCTTTACCTCGGTTTTCAGTTCACCGGAGTGGAAAATTATGTCTTCCCTGTGAATAACAACATCCTCCTCACTTTTTGTTGCTGTAGCGTTCTTTTGTTCGCTGTCAGTAGATACGCCGCCACCCTCCTTGGCAGAAATACTGGAATTGCAATATTCAAACGAAATAATAACGAAAAATAACGCGCAGCATATATTCATTAAATATTTCATAGTAAGACCTGTACTCTTCTCCTAAATTAAAATTACGTTGTTGAATGAAATAAATCTATTGGATTATATTTATAATTACAGACACTCTGTCATTATATTTGTCGCTCTTGATGTCTTTCAACAATGGCCTGTTATTTCCATATCCGATAGTCAGCAGCCTTTTCGATGAGATACCTCCCTGTATATGAAGATAATCAGACACAACTTTTGCGCGCTCTACTGACAATTTCCAGCAGTTATTGTATTCACTTGAGGGAACAAAATTTTTCCGTGTATGTCCCTCTATAATAAGCGAACACGGTCTTTGCCCTATTAAATTAACCAAATTATCTAAAAAATACTTCCCTTCTGCTGACAGTTTAATATCATTTTCTTTAAAATATACCACAACAGAGGCCGGTATCTGCTCTTCTTCACGCTTAATTGAATCTAAACCACCGCCGGTACTTTCGCCTGTTTCGCTTTGGTTTTCTGAATTAATATATTTCATCTTGTGAATATCCTCTATACTTCCGCTTCCTTCCCACTCAGGCATTACCCCACCCATGCCAAAAGTCATACTGCTTCTGTTTACTGATTTTTTAAACTCTTCGATGAACTCTTTCTTCTTTTCTTCGGTAAAATTAACCTGAAATATTATAAAAAACGCCAGCAATATCGTAATTACTGAACCATAAGACGTCCAGAATAAATCAGGCGTACCTCCGCCGTGTGATTTTTTTTTCTTCTTATGATGTGATGTTGAAGACACGTTTCAGCTCGCAAAAAACCATTTAAACCTATCTTTTAAATATTATAATGGATATTACATTACTATCACTCATGGTTGTTGTATGGTATCCGGCAATAGCAACCCTCACCGGTTCAATTTCTTCTTTCGTTACCAAATAATTACAGATATTGGCTGCCCTTTCGATGGATAAATCCGTTTCCTGTTTGAGATCGCCATCTACCATCACGTATTTCCCCACATTAGCATCAATTACAATCTTCCCCCAGAATTCTCTCATTAAAATGGCAAGATTGCCCAGTATCAGAAGCGCTTCTCTCTTGAGCGCCGGCTTTCCTTTTTCAAAACATGCATCAACAGGTATTTTTACCTTGCACCCTATTTTTACATCCTCAATATCAACGTAGTCCTTCATACCTCTCCCTGCAGCAAAATCTGATATATAATCATGCATCTCCTTGGAATCCATCAATTGCTCTTCCGGTTTTTGGCCATCTTCCAGCAAATAATCTCCCCCGGCCTTGCCAGGAAAAGGTTTATTTGTTTTTTCCATAGTACCTTCATCAAAGAGCCCCTGAAAACGGTTAGACCAACTCTCTGCATCAAAAGACTCACTTATTTTTGGAATTTCCTTCTTGCATTTATCTACATTGATCGTCGCAAAACTTATTAACATTACGAAAAAAGCCACAAGCAACGTAATCAGGTCGCAGTAAGTAAGCAACCAGACAGGACCACCGTGACCTCCGCCTCCTCCCCCCTCTTCACTCATTTCGCATCACCCTTATCTTTATCTCCAGACAGTTTGCTTGCAAGGCTCGGCTGCAAGAAAGATTTTAATTTATCTTCCGTTACCATAGGAGAATCTCCCTTCTGAATGGAAATAACTCCTTCCATAATAATTTCCTTTAAAAAGAGTTCCTTTTTGCTTAGGGTTTCTAACCTTCCGGCAAGAGGAAGCAATACAAGATTCGAAAAAGTAACACCATAAAACGTGGCAATAAAGGCAACAGCCATAGCCTCTCCAATATGTGACGGGTCGTCAAGCTTTCTCATCATCGCAATGAGCCCTAACACTGTTCCCACCATACCAAAAGCAGGAAATACAGTTCCAGCAAATTCAACAGTCCCTTTGCCTGTTAAATGTCTTTGTTTAACATAGTCAATTTCAGTTCCCAAAATACTCCTTAGAGTATCCGAGTCAGAACCGTCGACCAACAGTCTGACTGCCTTTATCATAAAGGTGTCGCTGATCTTCTCGATCTCCTTTTCCAACCCCAGAAGACCTTCACGTCTGCTGATTTTGCAATATTCAACTAACTTCGGAATCAATTCTTCAGGATTCCCCAGCTTTACAAAAATAGATTTTTTGACCACTGCAATCGCCCCTATTACCATTGGAATGGGAAATCTTATCAGGCACGCCGCTAATGTTCCGCCAATGGTAATCATCATTGCCGGCATATTGATATAACCTGGTATCGACGATGCACCACCTTCAAATATGATTGATACTAAAATCAATGCGCCACCTATTATCATACCAATTAACGCACCTGGATCCATAATACTAACGCTCCTTATAAGTATTAATTAAAAAAGTCCACACAAAACTTTATAATGGCATTCATTGACATAGACATAACAATTTACAAGACGTAAACCTCTCACAAACAAAGCGGCACACATGCCAATTTTCACACATCCATGGTCCGTCAAAAAATAATAGCATAATTGAATTATATTGTAAAGTCACGGTATGTCGCTTCTTACACCGGCTCTTAAATCATTTTGCATTTCTAATACTCAATGATTCTAACAACAATTTTAAGGCTTTCAAGCTAATTATACCGTTTTTTCATTGTATCTTTTATTGTGTTTTTTTATAATTTCAGCAGATACGGGCAAATTATTCCAGCAACAAACATTCACTTTTCAATATTTCCTTAATACTCCGACCATGGAAACAAACATTTCAGAAGAAACCAAAAAAAAGCTGTCAATAATCAGAGGATTAAATTTCTTCAAACCGTTTACCAATGATGAGATTCTTATGCTCCTCAATGAATGCACCTGGCTTAAGTGCAACAACGGCGAAACCATATTTCAGGAGGGTAACATCGACAATTCGTTCTATGTAATCCTGAAGGGAAGTGTTTCCGTGCGAAAGAAAGGCGCTGGAGTTTATAATCTTGCCAAAATCGAAGCGGGAGAATGTTTTGGTGAAATGGCCGTTATTACCGGAGAACAAAGAAGCGCTGATGTTGTGACCAATGAGGAATCGTATATACTGAAAATCAGCGCTAATACGCTTAACAGGGAGAGCAATTCAGTCGAACTCAAATTGGTTCAGGGTAAGTTTTACAAAATATTTTCCCAAATTCTCGCCAACCGGCTAACAAGCACCAGCAACAGGATTGTGAGCCCTAACAGCGACAGGATAGTCAGCACTGGCACCAGCAAATGGAAACGTTCGTAATTGTGCAAAAAAGTACCGTACTATGTTATAAACAAAGAGATTGTGGAGCGTTTGTGAGAATTCCTAGAATAGCTGGAATAAGGCTTAAATCAGGCATCACAAACATTCTTTAAATAATTACGCAGCAGGTTCCATTGCATTTACACAAGACGGACGTATATGTCTCTGGCTATCGCATCATCAAGAGCGATTTGCGTTTCATCCATCTGTATAACGAAGGCCGGCTGTCGCTGGTGTAAACAAATCTGTGTGCCCGGAAGCAGACCCATTGACGAGAGTCTGTCCAGCCTTTCATGATGTTTCGTCACTATATAGGACACCCTGGCTTTGTCACCAGACCGCAAATCGGATAATGGCATTACAACAGGCCGTATTTCCTTGCTCGCTTTTTCACAACAATCCCCCGGCGGAATCGGTTTGCCGTGCGGGCAACTTACCGGATGTCCCAGCAAAGTACATATACTGGTGGTTACTTCTTCGTCCAGAAAATGCTCAAACTCACACGCACTGGAATCAACGGTGTCCTCTTTTACCTCTAAAACGTCATTTAGTAACCTCTCGGCGAGCCTATGCCTTCTGATAATCAATTTCGCCTTGTCTCTCCCTTTCCTGGTTAATTCCACCTTTGTGTCTGTTATGATTACATAATCTTCTTCTTTCAGCGTATATAATTTGTCTTTTGCAGCAGGAAAATCGGTCTTTTTTAGCAATGAATCTTCGTTAATTCTTTCGTTTTCCTCTTCCATCAGCCAGATCAACTCTAAAATCTCTTCATGGTTGGCACCTATCATAATCAACCTTTTTCCCCTTTAATCAATTCTATTCTAAAATAATACTTCGGTTTCAGAAACCGCGCTATTATTGCCTCAATTATAGCTGCTATACAGCCACCAAGCAAATCAATCTCTTTTCGATATGCATTAAATGATGCGGCGGCAGATATCGCCTCTGTTATCATGACTCCTAAAACAAATGCTGCGATAACAAGCATAATGTTATTTTTTACAAACCAGCTTCTGTTGTCTTTCAATACAACCACATCGCCAACAAGAACACCTTTTACCGCCTCCGCACTTACCACATCGCGTATCCCCATCTTTGCGGGACATGCGGAACATTCACCACATGTTGTATTTTCCTTGACAATGCATACCTTTGCCACCCCATTTGATAAGGAAATAACCCTTCCTCGTATCTCCATAATATTAAAACTGTTGTAATATAATTTTTAAAATACCCCCAACGAGAATAGAATATGGCAGGATAAATGCAAACATCAAAAAGGCATTCTTCACTCCCTGTTCTTTAATCATCACAAAAAAATTAGCTATACAGGGGATAAACAGAGTAATTACGACAAGCGACACTACTAATTGTATTGGGTCTATGCCCGTACCCGCGATCATTCCTTTTTCTTCAAGCACTTTAAAGATACTTACTGCACCATAATCCCTTCTTAAAAATCCAAGTATAAAACCGCGCGTCGTTTCAACGGGTAACCCCAGAAAATTCTTAGTTACCGGAGCACCCATTCTTTCGACAAAAGAAAGCACACCGAGTTTCGTGGCGACAAACAACACCAGTGTACCCAGCATAAATAATGGCACAGCTTCTTTCAGAAACCAGTGCACCCTGTAAAAAGTCTTAATGAAGATATTTGACAATTTAGGCATACGAAATGGCGGTATCTCCATTAAAAACTCAGATGGCGCACCCGGCAATATTTTGGAAGACAGATAACCAACGAAGAGAAGCTGCAGACAAATCACAAAAACGTAAATGGCAAAATACAGTCCGGAAATCCTCCCCAGAACACTGGAAATAACCCCCAATTGCGCCGAACAAGGTATGGCTAACGCCAGCAACAGGGTGGCAATAATCCGCTCCTTTCTTGTATTAAGAATACGGGTAGTGAGAGTTGCCATAGTATCACATCCCAAACCCAAAACCATTGGCAACACCGCCTTCCCATTCAACCCTATACGCTTGAATATTTTGTCCACCATAACTGCGAGACGCGGCAGATAGCCGGTATCTTCCATAATCCCGAAGGCAAGAAAGAAAAAACCGACAATGGGAAACACAATGGCAATTGCATAGGTAAATCCAACCCTGACAACTCCCGATTGTTCATCCAAAAGCAATTCAAAGACAATATTATCCTTACTTATCACCTTCTGAGCAAGCAGCCCCAGGTAATAATTAATTCCCTGAAAATTCACATGTGTAAAAATATACACTTTCTTGATAAAAGGGACGTATACGCATACATCAAAACCTTCAGACGGCGTTAATGTACTGCCGAATATTTTATTTTCAAAAAAGTCCACACATACACCAGCCCCAAATTCACCTACCAGTTTATAAACAATCCACAAAATAATACATAGTATTGGAAAGGCCGCTACCGGATGCATCGTAATACGCCCCAATATTGCAGCTATCGTACTTTTTGTCTTATATTCAGTCACATAGAGGTAGAGCGAAAACGCAATTGCCGAAACACCCCCAAAAGCAAGCGGTAGTAAATTATGCACGAGATCGCCACCAGAAAACTTACCGGGAAGTAACCCCATCAGCAGTGCGATAAGTTTGTAACCGATAAAAAAAGAAGCTGACGGCGTCAGAAAACCAAAAAACACATTTCGTAAAAAAGGGTACGTTTTCTCCGTTTTTTTAACAGATGAAAATACTCTTTCTACCAGAGTATCAATAAAATGTGCTCGTTTAATATTTATTTCATAACTCAGTGGCCTGCTATAATGCTTCTGTATGCCTTCTCGTATTAGCTGAATATTATTGAACGTATCGGAACTAAGCTTTGAACGTAAACTATCCGCAAGAGACTCATCACTTGATAAAAACATTATCGCCAATGCTCTTGTGTTAACATCGGTAATCCCACGAAGAATACCCTGTATCCTGGAAATTCCCTCCTCAATTATTTGCCCGTAATTTATATGCAAGTCCGGAATTTTTTCGGAAGAAATCGAATTAAGCAGCGGGCCCAGCCCTACACGATGCGTGGCAATGGCCTTTATAACAGGAATTTTCACTATTTCCTGCAATGCATTTATATCCACGGACAAACCTCTGTCCAGCAGTTCGTCCCACATATTCAAAACCAATACGACAGGAAGCCCCATCTCTGCAAGTTGCGAGGTAATCATCAGACCCCGACGCAGATTCTTTGCATCAGCCACCTGAATAACATGTTTGTCGCATTCTTCCAGCAGCATATCCCGCGCAACCCGCTCGTCTTCCGAAAGAGGGATCAAACTGTTAGCGCCGGGGGTATCGACTACTTCAATTCTCCTTTCCAACCCTTTGCAAATACCTTTAGAAACCTCAACCGTCGTCCCGGGATAATTCGACACTGTTACATATTTCCCCGTTAACAGGCCAAATATCACGCTTTTACCAACATTGGGGTTACCAACCAGGGCAACTTTATACTGTTTATTTTCTTTGATTTCTGTATTCATCGCATTTACATTGATACTGAGTCTCATTCGAGAAAGTATACTGCTTTTAGGGTACAAGTCAAATATAATTCTAAAGGAAATTATTGAATCCGGGAGAAAAAAGCCTGCTTACGGCAAAAAACAAGCACTACCATTGTCTTCTGGTTTGGATTTGGCAAGTTGTTTAAGAAAAGGTTGGTATTCCCACACAACATTATATTTGATACTCAATTCTTTTATCTTGTGATAATATTTTTCATAGAGAGCGTGAGAAGTCTCTTGATACGGCGGGTTACAATAAAAAACACGACATCCCAATGTCCGATAATCCCTAATGCTGCATTGCTTATCTTTAAGAAAAGGGCACACATTGTCCGACGCTTCAAAATCCGGCACTGCAACATTACGCGTAATAAAATCTACCTCAATGCCGCTTGTGTAGAGTACATGATCAAATATGCCAAAATTACAACACGTACCGCATGTGTCACAAGTAGGGTTAACCCGTATAACTTCTTCCTCAAGCTGCTTGTATATCTGCGTTAGCTCCGTATACATATCCGTAAAATGAGACCCTCCTGCTTCTTCGTTTATCCAAACCTGTTTTCATATACTTTCAGGTTATCCTGAATTTCCTGCAATGAATGAAGCTTTCCCTTTCCCACACCTGGACACGTACTTTTTAATGCCTCCCACTCTCCGCTATTTTCCAGATTTGATTTCCAGAAAGGAAAGGCACGGCATTGGCATGGCCTGACTGCATAGACTTTACAGCCATTTTCATACATAATACAATTGCCGCCGCCGTATTCGATCAAACTCAGCCGATCATTTATGCGTCTTAAATAATTTCGGGCAAATACCTCTTGTGTAATTCCAAGAAATGACGCCATTTTCTCTATTTCAGCCTTGTTAACCCACACAACACCAGGCTCACCGCGGCAGCACCTGCCACACCGCTGACATTCAAAATGCAAACCGTCTTTATACCAGGGCGATGAATCGTTTTGATTGTCACTATCTTTGAATGGCATTACCGCTGACATACCATATCCTTTCGAACCGAACCTGAATCTAAAAGGTTCATAGAATTACCATATCCGCCGGTAAAAGGCAAACATCAATTTTATTCAACGAAATTTCCTGCAAGATAGCCGGTTGAAAATGCCGCCTGAAGATTAAACCCTCCCGTCGGGCCATCTATATCCAATACCTCGCCGGCAAAATATAAACCTTTGATGCATTTTGATTCCATCGTTTTTGCATCCACCTCATTCAGATTTATGCCGCCTGCTGTCACAATCGACTCTTCAATAGGGCGATTTACGGTAAGATGTAATGTTAACCCCTTGAGTTGTCTGACTATCTTCTTTCTTTCCGGCATTGTTATCTGGGATGCCTTTTTTTGAATATCTATCTTGCAAAGATCAAGCAAAATGGCCGTCAGTTTCTCCGGAATGAAAAAGGTCAGACATGTTTTGACAGCCTTGCTGCCGTTACGTTGGATCTGATTTAATAATATCTTGTCCAGTTCTTCGACTGTATGATGAGGTTTAAAGTCAATGCGTATTTGTATATCACCGTCTGGCAGGCATTCAACAAGATGCTTGCTGATATCCAAAATAGCGGGACCGGATATGCCGTAATGAGTAAAAAGCGCCTCTCCCAGTTGTTCGGCAATCATTTTCCCCTGTTGATATGCGGTAATACGCGCATTTTTTATTGGTGTTCCCTGAAGTGATTTCACCCATTTCTCGGACGTCTCAAATGCAACAATAGCGGGATAAAGAGGGCTAATCGTATGACCAACGTGAGAGGCCAGACGATAGCCATCCCCAGTACTCCCGGTCGAAGGATAACTCACCCCCCCTGTAGCAATCAATACGTTCCTGCCCCAAATAACACCATGATTTGTTTCTACACCTGCTACCCGATTTTCTTCTGTCTTTAGCCTTAAAACATCCGTATTCGTGAGGATTTTTACCCGATTATCGTGTAAATAAGTTTCGAGTGCTTTCAATACAGTATCGGCCTTTTGAGTTTTGGGAAAAACCCTCCCTTTGTTCTCGACAACCGTTTCGACACCGTACGATAGAAGGAATAACCGCAATCTTTCATTGTCAAATGTTTCCAGCACCGCCCGGAGAAAATGCCCCCCCTTCCCATACGCCTCTATAAATACACGCAGCGGTGCAGTGTTTGTCACGTTGCACCTGCCGCTTGCACAGAGGAGCAGCTTTCTGCCCAGACTATTCATTTTTTCAAGAAGGACAACCCTCTTCCCCCTTTCACCTGCACGCCCGGCTGCAACCATTCCGGCAGGGCCGCCGCCGACAACGACAAAATCGTACTTATCCATAAAAGAATGCCAAACCCATTCAAAACGTTCCAATCATTTAAGAGGCTAATCTGTGGATGCCCTCTTCATCGGCGCACTTGAGCGCATCTGCAAATTCTTTATCGCTGATACGACGATTGATCGCCGGATATTTATATGCAATTCCACAAGGATGATATTGATCCATAATGTTAACGTAGGTATCTTTCGAAATGTTCTTGGCCAGGAATCGCATTACACTGCGGGTACCCGCCAGGTTATCAGGCATTACGAGATGCCGGACAATCAGCCCTCTTTCTGCAATGCCACAATCATTTATCACAAGATCGCCTGCCTGCCTGTGCATTTCTTTGATAGCTTCCATCGCTACCTGCGGATAATCCCTTGCTTTGCATAATGTAAAGGCAACTTCGTTATCGAAGAACTTGAAATCAGGCATGTAGATATCAAATACCCCTTCTAAAAGCCGAAGGGTCTCAACACTATCATAACCGCCGGTATTATATACCAATGGCACCGCCAAGCCTTGTTCTATAGCAATGGGGAGAGCTTCAAGTATCTGAGGCACAACGTGGGTCGGCGTAACAAAATTAATGTTATGACACCCCATCTTCTGCAATTCGAGCATCATTTGAGCAAAACGCTCCACAGATATTTCATACCCTTCGCCAAGATGACTGATATCATAATTTTGGCAAAATACACACCCCAAATTACACGATGTGATGAATATGGTGCCGGAACCATGTGTTCCGACCAAAGGCGCTTCCTCTCCAAAATGCGGACTATAACTGGACACCTTCGGCAATCTTCCTACCCTGCACATACCCATCTTATTTTCAAGCCTGTTGACTTTGCACCGTCGCGGACAAATCCGGCACTCCTGCAATAATTTTAGCGCTGCTTTAATTCGCCCGGACATTTGGCCTGTCTTGTATAAACGTATATAACCCGGATGGAACATAAATATCTTAATAATTGACAATAAAACGATGTATTCAGCTATGGGTTGCAAACACACCCACTATACAGAATAAATTTTATGTGTTGTGATAATGTGAGTCAACATCAAAGAATGCCAAAGAAACTCATTTTTTACATAATGCTATGTGCGATCCATTTATAGTTTGCCTAAATGCAGTACAATTTGATATATTTTGCATTAGTTCAATTTCCAATTTTTTCAGTCATAGACTTCAGACTCTGATAAAGGCGGATAAAATGAGAAAAAAATATCTTTCTGCTTTATTCACGGCACTCTTCATTTCTCTATCCGTTGTCATGATGCACCGCTTCTCCGAGGCTGCCATTCCCTTAAGAACCGAAAGGGTTCCTTACAGTACGTTCAAAAAGCTCATCCAGGACGATAAACTGGAAGAAGTAATTCTTGGACAAACCACTATTAAAGGGATTCTGAAAGATGAAATACATCAAAAGAGCACAATAACAACCGTCAAGATTGAGGATCCTGACCTTATCAGAGAACTGATGGAACACAATGTAAAATTTTCCGCCGTAACGGACAGCGGATGGAACCAAAGCCTCTTCCTCTTGTGGTTCGTTCCGATGATTATATTTTTAATAATAATGTCGCGTTTGAGGCGCGGTGCTCCGGGAGCCGGATTGATGTCTATCGGCAAAAGCCGGGCAAATTTGTATATAGACAAGGACACCGGTGTTACTTTCGATGACGTTGCAGGCGTTGATGAGGCAAAGGAAGAGCTAAAAGAGGTAATAGACTACCTCCAGAATCCGCAAAAATATCAGAAACTGGGCGGTAAAATCCCGAAAGGGGTATTACTCGTTGGACCTACCGGTACAGGCAAGACATTGCTGGCAAAAGCGGTTGCCGGCGAAGCGCGGGTTCCTTTCTTTTCAATGAGCGGTTCCGGTTTTGTAGAAATGTTCGTCGGTGTAGGAGCCGCCCGGGTGCGTGATTTATTTTCACAGGCACAGGAAAAAGCGCCCTGCATAATCTTCATTGACGAAATCGATGCGCTGGGAAAGGTGCGGGCAGCAGCCCCTATTTCCGGCGGCCACGAAGAACGTGAAAATACGCTTAACCAGCTCCTTGTGGAAATGGACGGTTTCGACACAAAAAAAGGGGTAATCATCATGGCTGCCACAAACAGGCCGGAAATTCTTGACCCTGCTTTATTAAGACCGGGAAGATTCGACAGGCATATTCTGGTAGACCGACCCGATATCAAGGGAAGAGAAGACATCCTGAAAGTACATTGCAAAAATGTAAAACTGAACACTAACGTAGATATAAAAATCATTGCCGCAAGAACCCCAGGCTTCGTTGGGTCGGACCTGGCTAACGTGGTCAATGAAGCTGCCCTTCTCGCTGCGCGCGTCGGCAACGAATCCGTCAAAATGGAAAATTTTGAAGAAGCCATTAACAGGGTTATTGCCGGTCTGGAAAAGAAAAAGAAAGTCATGAGCAAAAAAGAACAGGAAATTATAGCCTACCACGAATCCGGTCACGCACTGGTGGCCGAAACCGTGCCCGGCGCAGACAAAGTGCACAGAATTTCCATCATACCCCGCGGAATTTCCGCACTGGGATACACACTGCAATTGCCTACGGAGGACCGGTATTTACTGACCCGTTCTGAATTATTGGACAGACTCGCCGTCCTTCTTGGCGGTCGTGTTGCAGAAGAAATTATATTTCACGAAGTCTCTACGGGCGCCCAAAATGACCTGGAACGCGCTACAGATATTGCAATGAGTATGGTCAGGGAATACGGTATGAGCGCAAAAATGGGGCCGATGACCTTCCAGGAAGGCAGAAAGCCACAATTCCTGGAACTTGGCCATCGCGCAAGCAGGGAATTGAGTGAAGACGTTGCAAAAGACCTTGACAACGAAATCAAAACGATTATCTTTGAAACCCATGATAGGGTAAAAAACATCCTTGAAAAAAACAAGGAACGTCTGAAGATTCTTGCAGCGCTTCTTTTGGAAAAAGAGGTCATTGAAGGTGAAGAACTTCGGAAGATCATATCGCAGAAAATTTTTGATAAAGGCCAGGAACAGCCTCGTCAGGAAGACACTTTGAAGAAATAACCATTTCCGATTTTTGAACGAATAGTGATTTCCCCCGTACAATAGAAGTAGTTCCCCGGCGGTAAATTTAATCTCCTCAAACCAATATTATCGGCAATTTTAGTATATACATCTTCCTCCTTGTTGAGGACATACTTGGTTGACGGATAAAACATAATACTCCCCACAGAGTTTTTGGAATCAACTCGGTATAATGTTTTTCCGATTACCAGAGGGTTGTCCGTCTGAAAGTCTATTATCCTGATATTTTGCCCTTTGACGGCTGTTGGTGAGCCCTTCACATAAAAACGTCTTTCCTTACTGTCGCTTTCGGAGTAATACTCACACTTGACGATTTCCGTATATTCATTAGCGCCAACCATAAAAAGCCCCCCTTTTGGCGGGATTTTCCACAGAGTAATATCGCCTACAGAAATATCCGTTTTTTCTTCGAGCGACAGCGGTATAAACACCGGAACGTATCCCTCCTTGCCAAACGACACTTTAACGCTGCCGGAACTATAACTGACGGAAAAGGCGCCATCGGAATTCGTTATACTCTTTGTTTTTGCACCGTCCGCAGACGTTGCAGCAATTTCGGCAGAGGAAACCGGTTTGCCAAAACCATCAATAATCTTGCCGCTGATTGTGCCGGTATCAAATGCATAGGATGCTTTTAAAACACATAATAGAGTTACGAACACGATGAGTATTTTACTTAAAATTATTTTCACAAAGACCTCTCTAAAAAATTTTAATGAATAAAAAAAACGCCTGAGCTAATTTCTATCACAGGACAGGTAGTATTGTCAAATACTTTAACTTCTTCAAAAAATGAAAGGTTACATTCATAATCCACAACTCGTCGATTCCCCCATTTCACGTAATATACATGCCGAATTACATAGTATTCAACCTTTCTCATGCAGCTTCTTTGACAAAAATGCACGTGCAGCAGGAGTTTCCTCCCTACTACACGCACGGCAGGAAGACACTCCCACTGCCACTCAAATTCATACTACACCACTAAAGAACGGAGAGTCTCTTCGTTCTCCAATCACGACCTTGAAATTCCTGCACACACACATAACTCATTTTTTAAGATTCTGTTTGACAAGCCCCATTCTATTTGCTATTAGTAAATTTCCCTGTTTTTGTAATTTCATAACTTACCTATTATCAGAGGCATACATATAAAACGAGGTGAAGCTATTGACTACCATTAGTTGTGTTAAAGCACGAGAAATTTTAGATTCCAGAGGGAACCCTACCATAGAGGTCGACGTAATTTTGAAGAACGGTACGTTTGGACGCGCTGCCGTACCTTCTGGGGCTTCGACAGGAAAACGCGAAGCGCTCGAACTCAGAGACACCGATAATACTTCCCGTTACATGGGGAAAGGCGTTCAAACCGCCGTAAAAAACGTCAACGAGATAATTGCAAACAAACTGGAAGGAACGGATGCAACCAGACAAGTGGAAATCGATAATCTCCTGTTACACATGGACGGAACGAAGAACAAAAGCAAGCTGGGCGCCAATGCCATTCTGGGAGTCTCTCTTGCCGTAGCCAGGGCTGCTGCAAATGCATTGTGTATTCCGCTCTATCGCTATATCGGAGGCACAAACGCCAAAATCCTGCCCGTGCCTATGATGAACATCTTAAACGGCGGCAAACATGCCGACAACAACGTGGATATCCAGGAGTTTATGATCATGCCAACCAATGCCGACAATTTTGCCGGGGCATTGCGCATGGGCGCCGAAGTATTCCACAATCTTCGCTCCGTTTTGAAATCACGTAAATACAATACCAATGTCGGAGACGAGGGAGGTTTTGCCCCAAACCTTAAAACCAACGAGGAAGCCCTCGATCTGATACTGGAAGCCATAGAAAAAGCTGGCTATACACCGGGTAAGGATATCTTCCTGGCTCTGGATGCTGCCGCCAGTGAATTCTTTCATAACGGCAAATACGTATTGCGTGCAGAAGGAGGGGCAACGAAAACCAACGATGAAATGATTGAACTGTATGCAAAATATTCCTCCAAATATCCGATCTGCAGCATAGAAGACGGACTTTCCGAAGAAGACTGGGACGGCTGGAAAAAGCTGACCAAAAAATTAGGCGATAAAATCCAACTCGTCGGCGATGATATTTTTGTGACCAATTCGGAAATCCTCAGCAGAGGAATCAAAGAAGGGATTGGAAATTCCATCCTGATCAAAGTAAATCAAATCGGCACCCTCACAGAAACTCTCAACGCCATCGAACTGGCAAAGACGAACGGATACACCACCGTCATTTCACACCGGTCGGGCGAAACCGAAGATACCACCATAGCCGACCTGGCAGTCGCCACAAACGCCGGTCAGATTAAAACAGGTTCGCTCTGCAGAACCGACAGAATCTGCAAATATAACCAGCTTCTCCGTATTGAGGAAAATCTTTCTGAAAATTCAATTTATGGAGGCAAACTATGCAAGATGCAAAAATAGAAATTCGTAATATTGGCAGCATCTCAGTCGCTTCTGCAGCAAAGGAAAAGAAAGGAAATATTTTGAAAGAAAAATATTATTCGGGCAGGCTCGTTTTTATGCTCATCCTCACATCCTGCATAGTAATTACTTTTTCTTCGATTATTACTAAAACCAGACATGACAGGCTTCGCATGGCAATGACAAAAACCAGGCTGGGGGAAATCGTTGCACAGCTTGAGAAAGACAGCTCATTTCTGAATCGTGAACAATTCGCATTGAAAAGTGACTCCGTTCGTATAGAAAAAGAAGCCCGGGAACAACTCGGATACATAAATCCCGACGAAATTATCTACGAACGGTATAACTTCCACATTAAGAGCGTTTCCCCGAAGGAACCTTCTCAGACTACGATACAGAACCACTGGGAACGATGCAGGTCATTTATTTTTGACGGACTGTTTCCGTGGCAAGTCCCGGCGTTAATTATCCTTTTTTCTGCTGCCTATTATGTAATTTCTTATCATTATGAATATAGAAAGTTACATCGACCAAACTGTTAAAAATGCAAAAGCCGCATCACGTTGTATTGCGTCCGCTGATACCGCTCTCAAAAATACCGCGCTTGCTTTTATGGCCGAAAACATCATTGCCTCCGCTGCAACGCTCAAAACGGAAAATGAAAAGGATATATCGGCAGCACAAAAAGCAGGGCTTTCAGAGGCAATTATTGACCGCCTCAAACTTACCGACAGCAGAATAAAAGGAATGGCAGACGGCGTCAGCCAGATTATCGGACTCGCTGACCCTGTGGGACAGTTGATTTCCGGGCATACCAGACCTAACGGCTTGCAAATCCAAAAGGTACGTGTGCCGCTCGGCGTCATCGTCATTATCTATGAATCAAGACCGAACGTTACAGCCGATGCGGCAGCGCTCTGCCTGAAGGCGGGCAATGCGGTCATCCTGCGCGGCGGCAAGGAATCCATCCACTCCAACATCGCCATCTACAAAATCCTTGCATCATCACTGGAAAAGGCGGGTCTTGACAAACGGTGCATTCAACTGGTCGAAGTAATTGAGCGTGAGGCCATAGATTATCTGCTCAAGGCAGACCGGTATGTTGACGTTGTCATCCCGCGCGGCGGCGAGGCGCTTATCCGCACGGTAGTGGAGAAATCAACGATACCCGTCATCAAACATTACAAAGGCGTCTGTCATACTTATGTGGATGAATTCGCAAATCCCAGGATGGGAGAAGAGATTTGCTTCAATGCCAAAGTTCAGCGTCCGGCTACCTGTAATGCCATGGAAACCATGCTGGTACATGAGAAGATTGCCCACATTTTTTTACCGGAAATAGCAAAGAAACTACAGAATGCAAAGGTGGAAATACGGGGTTGCAGTAAAACCTGCGAAATCCTGGGGAGTAGCCGTCTCCCTGCAGCAGCAGTAAAACAGGCAACCGAAGAAGATTTTTACAATGAATACCTAGACCTCATTTTAAATGTAAAGGTTGTAAATTCCCTTGAAGATGCTATTGTCCATATCACCAAATACGGCTCAAACCACTCCGACGCAATTGTCACTGAAAACGTTCATAATGCCCTGAAATTCACCAAAGAGGTTGACTCAGCAGCCGTGTACGTCAATGCCTCCACCCGTTTCACCGACGGCTATGAATTCGGCATGGGCGCAGAAATTGGCATCAGCACAGACAAACTCCACGCCCGCGGCCCTATGGGACTCGAAGAACTCACCTCATACAAATTTGTGGTGTTTGGGAATGGGCAGTTGAGGAAGTAACATAAGAACTACAGAAAAAAGATACCTATGCGATTTACATACGATCCGCGTTACAACATTGCTTATATCCGTTTTCACGAAAAGAGTACCGACGTTGAAACCATACGAATTAGTGATGAATTAAATGTGGATATGGCGCCGGATGGAACAATCTATGGCATAGAACTCCTCAATGCGAATGAGCAACTGCAACGTGAAGACACGGGCAAGCTTTTGGTTATTAACGAAGCAACAGGCGAACAGAAAGAACTTCCGTTGGCTATCCATTAAATTTTACATTTTTGGCAAAAAATTTTCCTGCAACAGTCCCCCCGCTTGATTCCGGTGGTTTTTACTCCCCTACCCTGTGCAGTTTCATCATGTTTGTTATCCCTCTCTGAGAGGTAGGCATGCCCATCAATATAACAACGGAGTCCCCCTTTTTTGCCAGCCTCTGAGTTATGAGGTCTCTGTTCATCTCTCTTATCAGGTCATCGGTATTTTCAATCAATTTCATTCTTTTCGGTATTACCCCCCAGTAGAGATTGATTTTTTGCATGGTTACCTCGTACGGGGTATAGGCAATGATTGGCATAGACGGTTTCTGTTTCGATACAAGGAGGGCTGTAGAACCCCATTGGGTAAAGACAACAATCAAATGCGCTCCTATGTCGTGCGCCGCATGAACTGCTGCGCTGCTTACAGCGCCGTGAAATGTATCATTCTTCTCCCTTCGCCTGTCGTAATATTGAGAGAATGCACTGCTTTCAGCGGCAGATATTATCTTCGACATCATCTCAAGAGATTCTACCGGATATTTTCCCGACGCCGTTTCTCCCGACAACATCACTGCATCTGTCCCGTCAAATACGGCATTGGCGACATCGGAAGCCTCCGCCCTCGTGGGACGAGGATTGTTCATCATGGATTCAAGCATCTGTGTTGCGGTAATAACGTATTTCCCCTTTTTATTCGCAGTGCTTATGATGGTCTTTTGAATTCCCGGAACAGCCTCAGGCGACATTTCTACCCCAAGATCACCTCTGGCAACCATCAAACCGTTCGCCTCATCTGTAATCTCATCAAGATTCTCTATAGCCTCCGGCTTCTCCAGTTTGGCGATAACAGGTATATATACCCCCTTTTTCTTTATAATATCTTTTACGGATTTTACGTCCCTCCTGCTTCTGACGAATGATATGGCAATATGATCGACCCCATGTTCGATCCCGAAAAGAATATCTTCGACATCCTTCTTTGTTATCGAAGCCAGTCCGACCTTAATTCCAGGAAGGTTTATCCCTTTATGGTCCGTTAATATTCCGCCATTTACCACCTCACAGATGATATCCATCCCTTTCACTGCTGCCGCTCTCAGACTAATAAGGCCGTCATTCAGGAGTATCGTATCTCCCTTCTTTACATATTTTGCCATAGCCGGATAATTCGTTGAAACAATATCAAATTTCCCTTCTACTTTTCTGCCGGTCAGGATAAATCGTGTTCCTGATTTGAGAACTGTTTTCCCTTCTTTCAATATGCCGGTTCTTATCTTCGGCCCTTGAATGTCCTGAAGAATCGAAACTACTTTCTTAAGTTTTTTGGAACATTCTCTGATATGACGTATAATCGTATTATGTTCATCCCTTGTACCGTGGGAGAAATTGAGCCTTGCTACATCCATACCGGATTTTATGAGCCTCTCAATCATTTCAGGAGAGTTGCTGGCAGGACCAATTGTGCATACAATCTTCGCCTTTCGCTCTGGTATCATCAGTCACTTTCCTTTCTTAAACAATTTTATTCAAACCGTGATTTCAAATTTTTGGCAAATCACCGGGTAGTTTTTCAGCAGACGAAAATACTAATTTAATGTACAGGAATTTCAATCTTTTTGTTTGTTCCTTTACACACCCCCAGCCCCTCTTTTTAGAGGGGAGAATAGCGAAGTCCCCTCTATCAAGAGGGGAATCAGGGGTGTGTTATAACAAGTCGTTGGGTTTTTGTTTTGTAAAACCCAACCTAATTTATCATTCCTGTCCGCGCTTTCGCAAGGATAACCACCATTATTTCAGCAATTCATTTATCTTCTCAACTAATTTTGTCAGCGATATAGGCTTTCGCATAAAAGAGACATTCGTATCGTTGATTACGGATTGAGGAATTACGTCGGCTGCATAGCCGCTCAAAAATATAACTTTAATATCAGGTCTCACTGTTTTTATCTCCGCGTATGCTTTTTTGCCGTCCTTTTTGGGCATTTTCGCATCGAAAATGAGGAGATTGAATTCGTCTGCATTTTCTTTGAACCTTGTTACCGCCTCCTCTCCGTCTGCTGTAACTACAGCTTTGTAACCGAACATTTCCAAAGTCTTTTTTATCAAATCTCTTATCGTTTCATCATCTTCAGCCACCAAAATCGTTCCAATCCCTTTTGAAGGAGTTTTTCTCATTTCCGCTGCCTGTTTGACAATTTCTGCGTCGATAACAGGCAAATATATTTTGAATGTTGTTCCTTCGTTTATTTTACTATCGACATCGATATAACCTTTATGTTGCTTTACAATGCCATACGTTGTGGAAAGCCCCAGGCCGGTGCCCTTCTCCGCTCCTTTGGTCGTAAAAAATGGCTCGAATAAACGTTTTTTTGTTTCTTCGTCCATACCCGTTCCCGTGTCGGAAATAACAATGCAGGCAAAGGTACCGATGTCCTCACAACCGTGTTTTGCAACAAATGAACTGTCAGTTTGTTCGATGTAAGTTTGTATGGAAAACGTTCCACCTCCCGGCATGGCATCCCTTGCATTTGCCGCCAAATTCATGAGGGCCTGTTCAATCTGTATGCGGTCAACGGTGACAATTATATTTTTTTCACTCAGGTCACGCTTGTATTTTATATCTTCCCCAAAAAGTCTCAGCATGAGAGGTTCCAAATCTGCAATAATGTTGTTTAAATTTTCCTGTTTTATTGCGATGATTTGTTTTTTACCGAAGGCAAGGAGGTTTTTGGTCAGGGTTGCAGCCTTTTCCACGGCAAATTGTATATTGGTTATATAATTGAGCGCTGATGTGTTTTTTTCAAATTCGAAGTGCAATAAATCTGCATAACCCGCTATTGCCATCAAAAAATTGTTGAAATCGTGCGCTATGCCTCCTGCCAGCCTTCCAACGGATTCCAGTCTCTGGACATGTAAAAACTGTTGCCTCAGTTTTTCACGTTCTTCTTCTTCTCGTTTCCTGGAAGTAATATCCTCCTTTATGGCAAGGAAATTCGTTATTTCCTGCTTTTCGTTCTTTATCGGCGATATTTCCGCAAGCTCCCAGAAATAACTTCCGTCTTTTTTCTTGTTGTAAAATTCGCCCTGCCAGTTGCCTCCGGAGGTGATGCATTCCCACAGACGCGTGTATTCTTCGTCCGTTGTTTTTCCTGATTTCAATATACGGGGATTTTTACCGATTGCTTCATCATAAGAATAACCGGTCATTTCTGTGAATTTTGGATTGACGTATTGGATCGTGCCTTTCTCATCGGTAATGACAATGCTGCATACGCTTTGTTCTACGGCGCATGATAGTTTCTTAAGCCTGTCCTCTATTTGTTTGCGTTCGGTTATGTTTGTGAAAGTAACGACAGCACCCACCGTTTCGTTATTTTTGAATATTGGGAATGACCTGTATTCAACGGGAATACAACTTCCATCAGACCTCCAAAACACCTCGTTTTCAATGCGCACCCCATTCCCTTCCTTGAGCGCACGAAAAATTTTGCATTCTTCGAATGGATAAGGAAGGCCGTTGGCACGTTTATAATGGATAACATCGTGTATTCTCCTTCCACGCAATTGGTCGGCAGTGTAATTTAGCAAATTAAGACAACTTGTATTCACAAAGGTACACACCCCTTTTGTATCTAAACCAATTATGCCCTCGTCGGTTGAATTCATTAGCAATTGAATTTGTTCGTTGCTTTCTCTTAATTTTTCTTCCATACGTTTACGCAACGATATATCTTCTATGATTACAATATGGTTATCCGGTGTCTTTCCTTTTGCCCACATAGGCGATACGGTTAAATGTATCCATACAATTGCGCCATTCTTGCGGTAATATCGTTTTTCCATTGAGAATTCATGTGTTTTTCCCTCAATTAATTTTTGCATATTATCCAGATCAGCCTGAAGATCATCCGGGTGGGTAATTTGCTGAAATGTCATAGAACACAACTCTTCAGCGGTGTATCCGACAATGTCACAATATTTGTTGTTAGCCAAAATAAAACGGCTTGTTTGTGTATCAACAAGCGCAACGCCAATCGCAGCCTGTTCAAACATCACGCGAAAGCGCTCTTCGCTTCTCTTTAATGCCTTTTCAATATTTTTTCGTCTGCCA
>Ga0233425_10002667_pt1 | contig 34380 bp, 33 predicted proteins | sample Watercolumn_Towu_2_FD_181712 | JGI IMG/M metagenome (GOLD analysis project Ga0233425, IMG submission 181712) | Freshwater microbial communities from Lake Towuti, South Sulawesi, Indonesia - Watercolumn_Towuti2014_140_MG | ecosystem: Environmental > Aquatic > Freshwater > Lake | place...
GAATATCGCTTCAACAGACGATACAAGCTCGAAGACATGATCCCACGCCTCGCCTTCGTCGCCATCAGCACCGCGCCAATGCCATACCGCCTCCTGAAGCTGGCTGACGTTCATGCGTAATCAGGAAATTTTATGAGGAGCCTCTCAGCAATCACCTGCTTCAATTCGTCGCCGAGCGGAAAGTCTACTTCCTTGCTTGATCCCGCACCCAGGACGAATACAGTTCTTGTCCGAAACATCGAGTGGCCTCGGAGATGCTGCTGCCTCAATAAGCGCCATGGCCGACACAATGCCAGCCATGAAAGAATATCAGCAGATGATGATGGCGCTCCGTCCTCACGAACACCCCGTCGTCGCCCCGCAGGTCTCGCACTTCAGACACGTGCCGTTGCGCACCAGCGTGAAGTTCGCGCACTCCGGGCAGGCTTCGCCGACATAGCCTTTCATGCGCGCTTCGGCGCGTTTTTCGGCGACGCCTTCGACCGTCTTGGTCGGTTCGGTCCAGCCGAGCTGCGAGAGGGCTTCGTCGGCGATGCGAGCGGCGTCCGGCGCCGGCTCGCCTTTCAATGCGACTGCGGCTCCGCCGCGCAAAACCATCAGCCGGTCGGCCTTGGAGCGCAGCAGGCCTTTCGACACGATAGCGGCGGCGGCGTCCGGCGGCGCCTTGCCCTCGTGCTCGCCCTTGCCCAGCACGTCGTGGCCGATGTCGTCGGGAGCGACATGGGCGAGATCGTTGCGCCCCAGATAAGAGACGGCGAGTTCGCGGAAAACGTAGTCGAGGATCGAGGTGGCGTTCTTGATCGCGTCGTTGCCCTGCACCGGCCCGGCCGGCTCGAAGCGCGTGAAGGTGAAGGCGTCGACATATTCCTCGAGCGGCACGCCGTACTGAAGCCCGAGCGAAATGGCGATGGCGAAATTGTTCATGAGCGAGCGGAAGGCGGCGCCTTCCTTGTGCATGTCGATGAAGATTTCGCCCAGGCGCCCGTCGGGGTATTCGCCGGTGCGCAGATAGACCTTATGGCCGCCGACCGCCGCCTTCTGCGTGTAGCCCTTGCGGCGATCGGGCAGTTTTTCGCGCTCGCGCACGATGTGATGCACGACGCGCTCGACGATGCGCTCCGCCACCTGCGCGGCGCGCGCCGGCATGTTCGCGGCCATCAGCTCGTCGAGCCGGTCTTCGTCCTCGTCCTCGCCCTGAATGAGCTGCGCCGATAGCGGCTGCGACAGCTTGGAGCCGTCGCGGTAGAGCGCATTGGCCTTGAGCGCGAGGCGCCAGGACAGAAGATAGGCCTTCTCGCAATCCTCGATCGTCGCGTCGTTGGGCATGTTGATGGTCTTGCTGATCGCGCCCGAAACGAACGGCTGCGCCGCCGCCATCATGCGGATGTGCGATTCGACCGAGAGATAGCGCTTGCCCATGCGCCCGCAGGGATTGGCGCAGTCGAAGACGGCGTAATGTTCGCGCTTTAAGTGCGGCGCGCCTTCGAGCGTCATCGCGCCGCAGATATGGACGTTCGCCGCTTCGATCTCGGCTCTCGTGAACCCCAGATGCGTCAGGAGTTCGAAATTGCGATCGTCGAGCGCGGTTGTAGGAACCTTCAAGGCCTGGGTGAGGAAGTCCGGCCCGAGCGTCCATTTGTTGAAGACGAATTTGATGTCGAAAGCGCCGGCGAGCGCCTTCTCCACGATTGCGAGCTTCTCGTCGTCGAAGCCGCGCGCGCGCAGCGACGCCGTATTGATCGCCGGCGCGTTGGATAGAGAAGCGTGGCCGACGGCGTATGCCTCGATCTCGGCGATCTCGCTCTCCCGATAGCCGAGCGTGCGCAAGGCTTCGGGCACGGCGCGGTTGACGATCTTCAAATAGCCGCCGCCCGCGAGCTTCTTGAATTTGACGAGCGCGAAGTCGGGCTCGATCCCCGTCGTGTCGCAGTCCATGACGAGGCCGATCGTGCCCGTGGGCGCGACGACGCTGACCTGCGCGTTGCGGTAGCCGTGAAGCTGGCCGTGCTCCAACGCGCGATCCCAGGCGAGCGCGGCGCGCTCGACGAGGACGGGATCGGGACAGGCGGCCTTGTCGAGCGGCACGGGTGAAATCGCGAGTTTCTCGTAACCCGCGCGTTCGCCGTGGGCGGCGCGGCGGTGATTGCGGACGACGCGCAGCATCGCCTCGCGGTTTTCCATGAAGCGAGCGAAGGGGCCGCGCTCCTTGGCCATTTCGGCGGACGTCGCATAGCAGACGCCGGTCATGATCGCCGAGAGTGCGCCCGCGATGGCGCGGCCGGCTTCGCTGTCGTACGGCACGCCCGAAGACATCAGCAGGCCGCCGACATTGGCGTAGCCGAGCCCGAGCGTGCGGTAGTCGTAGGAAAGCTGCGCGATCTCTTTCGACGGAAACTGCGCCATCAGCACCGAGATTTCGAGGACGACGGTCCACAGCCGCACGGCGTGCTCGTAGGAGTCGACGTCGATGCGCTTCGTTTCGGGATCGCGGAACTGCAGCAGGTTCAGCGAAGCGAGATTACAGGCCGTGTCGTCGAGGAACATATATTCCGAGCACGGGTTCGACGCACGAATAGGCCCGCCCGCCGGGCAGGTGTGCCAGTCGTTGATCGTGGTGTGGAACTGAATGCCGGGGTCGGCGGAGGCCCAGGCGGCATAGCCGATCTTCTCCCACAGCGCTCGCGCCTTCACGGTCTTTGCGATCTTGCCGTCGAGGCGCTTCGTCAAGCTCCAATCGCCGTCCTTCTCGACGGCGTGCAGGAATTCGTCGGTGACGCGCACTGTGTTGTTCGAGTTCTGGCCGGAGACGGTGAGGTACGCTTCGCTGTCCCAGTCCGTATCGTAGGTGTCGAACTGAATGTCCTTATAGCCCTGGCGCGCGAACTGAATGACGCGCTTGACGAGGCTGTCCGGAACATCCTCGCGGCGCGCGAGCTTGATTTCGCGCTTGAGCGCGGGGTTCATCTCCGGGTTGAAGCAGTCGTCGCCGGAGCCTTCGCAGTTCACGCAGGCGCGCAGAATCGCCTTCAGATGCTTCTTGACGATCTTGGAGCCCGTAACGAGCGAGGCGACCTTCTCCTCCTCCTTCACCTTCCAGTCGATGAAGGCTTCGATGTCGGGGTGGTCGATGTCGACGACGACCATCTTCGCGGCGCGGCGCGTGGTGCCGCCCGACTTGATCGCGCCTGCCGCGCGGTCGCCGATCTTGAGGAAGGACATCAGGCCCGAGGAGGAGCCGCCGCCCGAAAGCTTCTCCTTCTCGCCGCGCAGGCGCGAGAAATTGGTGCCGGTGCCGGACCCGTATTTGAACAGGCGCGCCTCGCGCACCCACAGATCCATGATGCCGCCGTCATTGACGAGATCGTCCTCGATCGACTGGATGAAGCAGGCGTGCGGCTGCGGATGCTCGTAGGAGGATTTCGACTTCACCATCTTGCCGCTGGCGTAGTCGACATAGAAATGGCCCTGGCTTGGCCCGTCGATCCCGTAGGCCCAGTGCAGGCCGGTGTTGAACCATTGCGGCGAATTGGGCGCCGCCATCTGCATGGCGAGCATGTAGCGCAATTCGTCCATGAAGGCCTGGGCGTCGTCCTCGCCGTCGAAATAGCCGCCCTTCCAGCCCCAATAAGCCCAGGCGCCGGCGAGGCGGTCGAAGACCTGCTGCGCGGTGCGCTCGCCGCCGTGGCGCCGATCCTTGGGCAGGGCTGCGAGCGCCTCGGCGTCGGGAACCGAGCGCCACAGGACGGAGGGGACGCTCTCCTCCTCGACGCGCTTCACGCGCGCGGGAACGCCGGCTTTGCGGAAATACTTCTGCGCCAGCACGTCGGCCGCGACCTGGCTCCACTGCGCGGGAACCTCGATGCCGTCCAGCGAAAACACAATCGACCCGTCGGGATTGCGGATTTCGCTCTTCGCCTTGCGGAACTCGATGTTCGCGTAAGGGGTTTCGCCCGCCGTCGTGTAGCGCCGCTCGATCTTCATCGTCTCAACTCCCGCCCCAATTGCGCGAGCAGACGCTCGCACGCGGCCGACCGCCGGCCCGCGACGCCGTTCCACTTGGCTTGATTACGCTGATACGACTCTCGGCCTGCCGCGCGCCTTCTGGAAGACGCGGTCAACGGCCTGCGGCGCCGGCGCAAAACCCGCCCCGCAGCGGCCCGCGCCCCCGCGTGATCGAGGCCTGTTCGCGTCCGTCCCCGGCGCGTCATCTGTTGACCCCGCTAACCTGCGTGAGTCTCCCGCCGCCGTCAAGATATTGTGGCTCGAATTAACAAAAAGACAATATGTGGACAATTTGATGAATTGCGGGGAAAAGCCGCGTGAAGAACCCCAGCCTCCGCGAATTCGGGAGATTCGGCAAGCCCGAACTCTGGCTGCTCCAGCCGGCCGGATCGCGGATGCGGCGACTCGCCGCAGATCGCCGGAACAACGCGATGCGATTGGCGCGACGGGTTTCTCGCCGGAACACGAGGCCGTTTCGGGTTGCTTCCACCGCCGTCACATTAGCTTTGCGCGGCCGTGATCTTTCGGGCGTTGTCAACCGGGGGAATCACGAATGTGGACGATCAACGCCGATCTTGGCCGCAAGATCATCGCCCGCGCCTTTCCCGGCGGCGCCCCTCAACAAACTAGAGCAAAAAGCCGAGCCGACTTGCCCGCCTCGCTCGGGCGCATGGGTTCGCTCGAAGTGCGGCTCGCCGCCTCCAAGAAGGACGTGCGAAAAGCGCAGCGGCTACGCTACAAAGTGTTCTTCGAGGGCGGCGGCGCCGTTCCCGGCGCGAAGGCGGCGATCACGCGCTTGGATGCCGACCGTTTCGACAAGTTTTGCGATCATCTTCTCGTCGTCGATCACGAGGCGCGCAATCGCTTCGGCAAGATCAAGCCGAAAGTCGTCGGCGCCTACCGGCTCCTGCGTTCGGACGTGGCGAAGAAGCACGGCGGCTTCTATTCCGCGGACGAATACGACGTCGCGCCGCTGCTCGCGCACCATAAGGGTAAGCGCATATTGGAGCTTGGCCGCTCCTGCGTGCTCGATCAATACCGCAGAAAGCGCGTCATCGAACTCTTGTGGCGAGGCCTGCTCGCCTATGTGCGCCACCACCGGATCGACGCGATGATCGGTTGCGCCAGCCTGCCGGGCGCCAATCCGCTCGCGCACGCGCTCGCCTTGAGCTTCCTTGCGTATCATGCTCGCGCCAGCGAAGAATGGCTGGTTTCGGCGCGCAGCGAGTTTTACGCGCCGATGAAAATATTGGCGAAGGAGGCGGTCGATCCGCGCAAGGCGCTCGCCGTCCTGCCGCCACTAATCAAAGGCTATCTGCGCGTGGGCGCCAAATTCGGCGACGGCGCAGTCGCGGATCACAAATTCAACACCACCGATGTTTTCGTCGTGCTGCCGTTCGCCGACATGGACGCCCGCTATCTCGAATTTTTCGGCAGCGCGGCGGAGACCGAACGTCAGGCGGCGTGAGCCGCCTATCGGGCGGCTTCGAGCAATCTGCGCGCGGCGGGGCTATTTTGCCGCAGCTTCGAGCAATTGGCGCACTGCGGCCTCCGTGGCGGCGGCCAGGGCCTTGCGGCCGCCGCCGTCGTTGCGAATGGCGTCGCCGAACAGAATATGACAGCGAGCGCCGCCGCGTTTCATCAGACTCCACAGATGCGGGACAAAGGTCATGTCGCCGTACCACCCGGCGTCGATCCGGCCGGCCTCGGCGAGGTTGGCGGCCTCCGGGCGCGTGTAGGCGAGGGCGACCGGCGCAAGAATGGCCTTCTCCGCGTTGTTTGCAGCGTCGAGCGCCGCAAAATGCGCGGGATTGAACTTCAGCACCGCCAAGCCGTCGCTCGACGTGCCCTCTGCGAAGAGGACGAGATCGCGACCCTCGTCCAATGCCCTCGCCAGCGCCGCATTGACGGCGGGAATGGCGCGGCGATTCGCCCGCTCGACGAAGACCGTGCCTTGCAGTTTCGCTAGAAACCCGAGGACCGGCCAGAGCGCCACTTCGCTCTTGGCTAAAAAGACGAAGGGATGGAGACTCGCCAGCGCGATGACGTCTGTCCAGGAGACGTGGTTGACGACCACGAGACGGGGGGCCGCCGCCGGCAGCCGCCCGTGCGCTTGGACCCTGATTCCGATGATCGCGCACATGGCGCGACAAAATTTCGTCTGGATGCTGTGTTGCACGCGCCAGCCGCGCTGGCGCGCCAGCCATTGGACCGGCGCGGCGAAAAGGACCGTTCCCGCAAGAGCGAGGATGAAAACGACCGCGCGGAGATAGGGCACAGGCCTTATTCTCCCACGTGGACGACGGTTTTACGACGCTGGGTCGACGTCGGGCGGGCGAGCCGTCCGACGCCAGTTGACGGCGCGGGCTCGGCCGTCCCTATTGCTGCGATTTCGACGAGGTCGGCACGCCGTCCGTCGTATTGCCGGCGATCCGATTGTTGCCGAACGAGATGATCTGACCGCCGTTTTGCGTGAAGAGGCCCGTCGCGTTCAAGAACACGCCGGTCTCCGACATAAAGATCGTAGAACCGGCAGTTTCGGCTCGCACGCCCACGTTGCCGTTGCGGGCGGCGACGCTGTGTTCGATGGTCGTTTTGCCTGAACCGAGCTGGAAGATGCCGATGTTCGCGTTCTCGTTCATCACGCTGTCCTTCACGCTGGCGATGGCGCCGTCCTGCACGAGCAGGCCGTGCTGCTGGTTTCGGCTGGAGGTGACGCCGATCAGCGTCGCCGAGGCCGAGGCGCCCTTGACGAACACGCCGAACTGGGCGTTGTCGTGGATGATCGAATTGCTGATCTGCAGTTTGGCGGCGCCGCTCGGCTCGAAGTCGACGCCGTGTTGGGTGAATCCATAAATGAGCATGTTGTCGAGCTGCAGGGCGCCACCCTGGAGAAACCTCACGCCGTTCAGTCCCGTGCCGAATCCGTTAATGTCCAGGTTCCGCAGCACGACCTTGTCCGCGGGGGCGGCGTTGACGACGACGCCGTTTACGCCCGAAGCGAGGATGCCTGCGATGGAGCCGCCGCCGCCGTCGATCGTGATGGACTTGGTGATCGTCACGGCGCCGAAGCCGCCGGGGTCGAGCACATTGATTTCACCTTTCGCCGCGGTTTTCGAAATCGCGCCGGCGAACGTCTTGCACGGCGCCGTGCGGGAGCAAGGGTTGACGTCGTCGCCGACGCCGGACACCCAGGTGCGTGACGCCTGGGCGCAGGCGGGCGCGCTCGCCAGGGCAAGGCCGAGCGAGGCGGCGACAACGGACGAGATTTGCAAAATCCGTTTCATGGCGATTCCCTGTTTGCTTAAGGTCAGGCCGGGACAATCTCGACCAACCTCAATACAAAATGGGGTCCAGGCTTGACTTGTCGACGAACCCTGTCGGCCTCGGCCCGTCGATAGCGCCGCGATAGCGCCTTGACGCCGCGGCGCGCGGCGCTTACCTGCGAGCGGCCGCCGCGGGCGGCGAAACGAGGCTGGTCAGGAGAAATTCCCATGTCGTTTGTCATCGCGCGCCGCGCGTTCCTCGCTGCGGCGGCTCTGTCGCTGCTTCCTTTTGCGGCTTACGCGCATGGCCCGGTTCGCCAGAAGCTGGTGGAGAAGATCGAGATCAACGCCCCGGCCGCCAAGGTGTGGGCCGTCGTCGGCAATTTCCAGGACATGAGCTGGCACCCGGGCGTCGCCAAGACCGAGGGGACGGACGGCAACACGCCCGACAAGGCCAAACGCACGCTGACGCTCAAGAGCGGCGAGAAGCTCCAGGAGAGCCTCACCAAATACGACGAAGCCGGCATGTCGCTCGGCTACAAGATCGAGCCGGACAATGTGAAGGCTCTGCCGGTCTCGAATTATTCCTCGACCCTCACGGTTAAGGCCGAGGGCGACAAGAGCGTCGTGGAGTGGAAGGGCGCCTTCTACCGCGGCTATATGAACAACGACCCGCCGCCCGAGCTCAACGACGACGCGGCGCTGAAGGCGGTGACGGAGGTTTACAAGGCCGGGCTCGCCGCGCTCAAGGCCAAGGCCGAAGGCAAGTAAGCGCGCCTTCTGCGACGCGAATGTCTTCCTTCGTGTCATTGCGCGCGAAGCGAAGCGATCCAGAGCCACGGGGCGGTTGCTGGATCGCTTCGTCGCTCTCGCTCCTCGCAATGACGTTTCTCTTCGGCGGCTCGAGCGCCGCCCCGGCCCAGACCGCGACGCCCGGCCCCAATTCCTGGGCCGCCCACGGCGCGGCCCCACTGAAATCGGTCGAGACGATCGTCATCGACGCGCCGCCGGACAAGGTCTGGGCCGTCGTCGGCGACTTCGCCCATTACGACTGGCTGCCGGGCGTCGTCCGCGTCGAGGCCTCGGGCGGCAATGCGCCCGAACAGGCGAAACGCCGGCTGGTCATGGCCGACGGCGGCGCGGTGGACGAAACGCTGGTGCGATGGGACGCCGAGAAGATGACGCTCGCCTGGCATCGCGACCAGGACGACGCGAAGCGCCTGCCGGCCGTCAATTACATGACCCATGTGACCGCCAAGCCGGCGGAAGGCGGCAAGACGCTCGCCGAATGGAAGGGCCGTTTCTATCGCGGCCACCCGTTCAACGATCCGCCGCCCGGGCTCGACGACGACGCCGCGCTCGCCGCCGTGACGGCGCTGCATCGCGCGGGCCTCGCGGCGCTGAAGGCGCGGATGGAGGAGCACATTCCCTCTCCCCGCGAATAGCAAGGAGGGTCGGGGCAAGGGGCTTGGGAGCTTTCGCGCCTTGCCGCCTGATCGCTCAAAATGATTCGCGTGATACGCGCAGGCTGCAATTCTAATTCGTCGCCGCGCGTGCGGCCGAAGCTCTACAACGGTATCGCGACTTTGGCCGAGCGTGCAAGCCCGCTATCCGCTTTACGACGAGGAACTCGGCGCCTTCGAAGAAGGCGGCGCCTGCAATCGGCGCGACGCCGAGGGCTTCATCAAGCTCAACGCGGAGTGGCGGCGCACGCTGGCCAAGCGCAACGCGCGAGAGCGAGGGCGCAAATGACGCGAGAATTCAGGCGGTCTCCCGCTTTTGTCGAGCGACCAACACCTCGTAACCGTGACACGCGAGCGCGACGACGCGAGGGATCGGTCCACGTTTCAGGTAATATTCGATCTGCCGTCGGCTGCGGCCAAGAAGCGCCGCGGCCGCTTGGTGCGTGAGGTTGTTTGTCGCGAGGAAGCGCGCGAAGTCCTCTGGCGCCATGGCTTGCTCGGCGAGCGTCTCGATGAGGTCGGCGGTCATTTCGAGATCGGCGCCGTCCCATGCGACAACGTCGCCGTCCTCGGTCAGACGGGCAGTCGCAAACAGCTCCGAGTTCCCACGCAATGGCCGATAAATCTTGTAACTGCCGATAAGCGGGGTCAGATCGAGGATGTCTGTGCGACCGCCATGCGCGCCTTCAGCCCAGGTGATTTCCAGCGTGCTGGAGCCGGCGACCCGAATTCGCGCGATTCGGGCGATGAGGTCGCCAGTGTCCAGAACTTCCGCCGGCGTTGGAGACGGCTGCCGGCGCTCATTCTTGCGCACAACCGCACTGCTAGTCGCGTTCATTGAGTCGTCTCCATTCATACGCAAGTTGGTAGCTGTTATCGGGGTTCATCGCCCACGCGATCGCCTCCTCCAAGGCCGCTCTTTCGCCGCGTCCGCGAATTTTGAAAGTCACGAGGTCAACGGCTACTCTCCAGCCTTGACCTCTTACGTGGAAGTGAGGCGGCCGATGATCTCCTGGATAGACGCAGATCTTGCAGCGCGTCAGCCGGACGACCTCAGGCATCGCACAGCCCGTGCTCAGGGAAAGAACATAGTGCAGCAGCTGCACACTTGTCAAGGCAAATGTGTGCAATTAATGCACATAGTGTCGCTCGCCGTGGCGTTCTCAATTTCTTCAATAGCGCTATCAGACTGATTTTAGACATTTTCAGCATCCCAATTTGAATGGACCGCGTTACGGCGAGCAAATTTTCATGAAAGCTCGTCGAGGACGCGTCGACGCCGCGCATAATAGTGCGCTTCGCTCTCACAACATCCTGTTTCTCTTTCGTTCCCGATGCTCATCGAGACATATGACCCCTACTGGAAAGTTCGGCTGTTCCGTGCTCACGGCGACACGCTCAACGTTCTTGGCGATTTCATTCATTCGTGCGAACGCTTGGGCATCCGTGCGAAACGCCTGAACCGCCGTGAATGGAACCCGAACGCGCTCGACTTTGCCCTTGAATGAAACTCGCACCTCGAAACCGGAATCCGTGACTTCCAGATTCCAAAACTGGTGTTGAAGGACGATCGTTAACTGCTGCGGGTGTCGATCACGCAACCAGCGTGCGATCCGAACCCCGTTGGCTCCGGTATTAAAAGTTATGTAGAGCGCAGCAGCGGACCCCGGCGGCTCGCCCACGGCGGCTTGATCGAGCGCATCGATAAGCGCTTTCCGAAATTCGTCGCGATCCACATATTCCGCGCCCACGAGGAACCTCCCCATGGCTTGAATGTTATTAAATGATACGCGTGATACGCGTAGAACGCAAATGTAACTCGTCGCCGAGCGTCCGGCTAAGGCTTTGCAAGAGGACCAGACCTTGGCGAAGCGGAAGCGCCGGATGTGACCGCGGCCGGCCGTCGGGCCTCTATGGTTACGCTTTGACCCCCAGCTCAAACCATCTTGCGGGATTCGCCTCTATCGAGCATGAATGGGCGCGACAGCGGTTCGCACGCCAGCGCATTTCGGCGGAGCGGCCGAAAGGATTGAGCGCGGGAGCGAGTTTTGACCGGGACGGATCGGCCGGCCGGCGGCGTGGCGCCGGTCCGAGCGGCCCAGGATACGCATGTCGGCTCGGGCGCCGCCGTCGCGAGCGCGACGGCGTTTGCGCGCGTGGCGAGCGACCGCCCGCCGTCCCACGTTTACGCCGCGCTCGATCTTGGCACCAACAACTGCCGCCTCCTCATCGCCCGGCCGGAGCGCCGCCCGCGGCGACGCAACGGCGAAATGCTGCGCGTCGTCGACGCCTTCTCGCGCATCGTCCGTCTCGGCGAGGGCCTCGGCCGCGCCGGGCGCATCAGCGAAGCGGCGATCGACCGCACGCTCGCGGCGCTGGACGTCTGCCGGGAGAAAATGGAGGCGCGCGGCGTCACGCGCGCCCGGCTGGTGGCGACACAGGCCTGCCGGGCGGCGGCCAACGGCGAGGACTTCGTCGCCCGCGTGCGCGAGAAGGCGGGTCTCGCCCTCGAAGTCATCGACCGCGAAACCGAAGCGCGCTTCGCCGCGCGCGGCTGCGGTTCGCTCGCGGACCCCTACGCCGAAAGCGTTCTGCTTTTCGACATCGGCGGCGGCTCGACCGAACTTGTCTGGCTCGAACGCGCCGCCGGCGGCCGTCAGACGGCCTATGAGCTGCGGACCTGGACCTCGCTGGAGCTCGGCGTCGTCTCGCTCGCCGAGCATTTCGGCGGCCGCAGCGTGGACGAAGCGACCTTCGCGGCGATGACCCGCGAGGCCCGCGCCGCGCTCGCGCCTTTCGCGCGCGAGACCGCTGAACGGCGCCGCTGTTCGCGCTTTCACCTCCTGGGCACGTCGGGCACCGTCACGACGCTCGCCGGCGTTCATCTCGGCCTTGAGAGATACGACCGCTGGCGCGTCGACGGCCTGTGGATGAGCAACGAGGACGCGACGCGCGCCATCGACCGTCTGCGCGCCATGGATTTCGAGGCGCGCGTCGCCAACGGCTGCATCGGCCCGCAGCGCGCCGATCTCGTCCTCGCCGGCTGCGCGATCTTCGAGGCGATCCGCGAGACCTTTCCCGCCGCCCGCACCCGCATCGCCGATCGCGGCCTGCGCGAAGGAATGCTGCTCGAGCTGATGGAGGCGGACGGCGTTTTCGGGCCTTGTCGAAACGGTTGACGGCTTTATTGACGCGCTCGACGCCGGCGCCGCGACCCGGCACAATGCCGCCGGATTCGCGCCGATTCGCGCGCGGGCAATCGAACGGCGGGTTGTATGACCGACGATCTCAATCAGCCTCTGGGCCACGACGGCGGCGAGCGCGCGGCGCGGCGGTCCGTGCTGTCCGGACGGGCGCTCGCTCGGACGGCCGTCCTGCTGGTCGCCGCGGGCGCGGCGGGCCTGGCGCTCCTGCCACGCGACCCCTATGGCGGCGAACCGCACGCCGTCGCGCGCATCGAGCAGCCCAAGGCGCCGGCCGAGCCGCTCATGGCCGAACTGGCGCAGCCCGGCGGAACGCTCGGCGGGCGCGGGCTGACGGGCGCGGATCAGACGCCCCCTGGCCAGCGCGGCCCCGATCGCGTCGCGAGCGCCGCCGAACTCGAACAGCAGTCCGGCGTGAAGATCACCCGCACCGGCGGCGGCGACGCCTCGGGCGCGCTCATCATTCAGATCGACCGTCCTTCCGGCGTGAAGATGCCCCCAGCCCCCGACCGGCGCGTCGTCGAGAAAGGGCGTTACGGCCCGCTGCCGCGCATCGGCGCCGGCGGCGCCCGCCCGATGGACGTTTACGCGCGTCCCTTCGTCTCTTCGCCTAAGCTCAAGGCGGACGCACCGCGGATCGCGCTTGTCGTCGGCGGCGTCGGGCTCAATCCGCAGTCTTCCGCTCAGGCGATCGAAGAATTGCCGGAGGCGGTGACGCTCGCCTTCGCCCCCTACGGCGCCAATCTCGACGCGCTGGCCGCCCGCGCCCGCGACAGCGGCCACGAGGCGCTGCTGCAGGCGCCGATGGAGCCCTTCGATTATCCGCAGAACAATCCCGGCCCGCACACGCTGCTGACCGGCGCGCAGGACAGCGGCGATCTCGACGATCTGCACTGGTTGATGAGCCGCTTTTCCGGCTATGCCGGGATCATGAATTTCATGGGCGCGCGTTTTACTTCGGACGAAAAGGCGCTGGCGCCGGCGCTGGCCGAGATCGCCCAGCGCGGCCTGTTCTTCCTCGATGACGGAAGCGCTCCGCAATCGCTCGTTCCGACGCTCGCTCCCCGCTATTCGCTGCCCGCCGCGCGGGTCGACGTCATCATCGACGCGCGGTCGACGCCGCAGTCGGTCGACGCCGCGCTCGCGCAGCTCGAGGTCGTCGCGCGGCAGAAGGGCTCGGCGATCGGCTTCGCCAACGCCGTGCCCGCAACGATTGCGCGGCTCGCCCGGTTCGCGCGCGATCTGGAGCGGCGGGGCGTCGTCCTGGCGCCGGTCTCGTCGACTCTGCGCGCGGCCGGCGCCTCGTCGGCCGAGGCCGGAGGCGGGCCGCGCCGATGATGAAGCCGAACCATCGGCCCTGCGTCGGCGTCATGCTGCTCAATGAAGCGGGGCAGGCGTTCATCGGCCGCCGGCGGCCGAAGGGGCCGCAGGATCGCGTCGCCTCGCCTTACGAATGGCAGATGCCGCAGGGCGGCATCGACGCGGGAGAAGCGCCCTTTGAGGCGGCGCTGCGCGAGCTTTTCGAGGAAACCAACGTCAGGAGCGTCGCGCTGCTGGGCGAATCCGTCGACTGGCTGAGCTACGACCTTCCGCTCGACTCCAGTATGCGCTGGAAGGGCAGATATGTCGGCCAGAGCCAGAAATGGTTCGCCATGCGCTTTACCGGGAGCGAAAGCGAAATCGACATCCACAGGCCCGGCGGCGGCGGCCACGCGCCCGAGTTCGACGCTTGGCGCTGGGAGACGCCGGCGCGGCTTCCCGCCCTCGTCGTGCCTTTCAAGCGCAAGGTTTACGAGGGCGTTCTGGAGGAGTTCGCGCGGCTGATCTGAACGGGGAGCAATGAAACCGATTTACTCCCCCATCCTGACGAACGCCCCGAAGGCGCGCGGACTCTCGCCGGTCGCAGCCATCGCGACCGCTTTGAGCGACTGCGCGTCGATCGCCCAAAGATCGTTGGAAAACCAGCAGGCGACGTAGACGCGGTCGCCGGCGGCGGCGACGCCTTCGGGATATTCGCCGACTTTCACTTCGGCGAGGGGCGCAAGACTCGCGGCGTCGAAGACGCTGACGCTGTCCGCGTGCTGATTGGCCGCGAAAATGCGGCCTTTCGTTAAAGCCACCGTATAGGGCCGGCTGCCGGTCTTCAGACTCGCGACGATTTTCCGCGTTGCAAGGTCGACGACGCTGACGCTGTCCGATTCGACGTCGGCGCTGTAGGCGCGCGCGCCGGCGGCGTCGATGGCGAGGCCGAAGGGGTGCCGGCCGACCGGAATGACCGCAACGCGCTCGAACGTCTCGGCGTCGACGACGGACAGGGCATTGTCGTCGCGATCGGCGACGAGGACCGTCTTGCCGTCGGGCGCGACGGCGACGCCCGAGGCCATGACGCCGACGCCGACGGAGCGCAGCGGAACGCCGCTTTCCGGATCGATCTCGACGAGACGCCGGCCGTAGACCTCCGCCACGTAGACGCGTTTGCCGTCCGGCGCGACGGCGACGCCGAGCGGCCCCCCCTCGATTGAAATGCGCTTTTCGACCCTGCGCACCCTTGCATCGACGATCGTGAGAAATTTGCCTTCCGGGCTCGTCACATAGGCGCGCGCGCCGTCCGGGCTCACCGCGACGCCCGCCGGCTTGCCGCCGATGGGCAGGACCGCAACCGTCTTCATCGTCGCAAGGTCGACGATGCTGAGACTGTCGCCGCCCTGATTGGGGATGAAGGCCTCGTCGGCGCGCGCAGGAGTGGCGAAAAGGAGCAGCAGGACGGCGAGAGCCAGGCGACGGCGCGCGCCGCCCCTCTCCCCACTCGCAAGTTGGACGTTCGCGACTTGCGCGTCAAAAACGCTGAAGTCGGCGGGCGCCGATTTCAGGTCGGGGAGAGGGCTAGGGGCCGTGGGCCTTGCCCGCAATGTTCGACGATGGCTCATCCCGGGTTCCTAGGGGACGAAAACGGCCGCCGCGGCGGGGAAGAAGGGCGCTGCGTGGAACTGGCTCGGCGCGGAGCGCTTTCGTGGACCGCAATTGCCTGAATCCATAGGGCTCACTATGGATTCACGCAAGGTTGGGGCCATGAAAGTTCCGATCAATTTGTCGGCGCCGCTCGCTAGAGCAAAATCCGAAAAAGTTGATAGACTTTTTCGATGAGATTTTGCTCCAGCGTTTTGAATCTGGAGCGATTTCTTATCGACCAGACGATTCCGTCTGGTCGGAAAGCGCTCTAACCTTTCATTCACCATCGCCGCGAATGGTTGATCGCCGGTAACATTAATTTCGACAATGCTCCGCAAAATCCACGCGTCGTTGACGCTCGCATGTTGTCGCGGGCCGCTGGAGTTGCGTCATGAGCATGACCGTTTTCGATCCGGACTATGTCGCGTCGGACGCGCGCCCGCTGCGCGCCCGGCCGCTGGGCAGCCTCGCCGCGACCATGATCGGCGGCGGCGCCCTCGTCATTCTTTTCGCCGCGCTGGCCTTTGGCGGCCGTCCCGCCGGAGAGGGACAGTCCGCCGCCCGGGACGCTGACGGCTCGTTCGAAGCCGCGCTCGCGGCGGCCGCAGCGCCGGGCGGGGTCGGCCCCGCCCTGGACCTCGCCGCGCCGCAATTCGCGAAGGAAAAGAAGGAGTTCGCCTTGCGGGCGGGCGAAGCCGGAACGGCCAGAGAGGACAGCCTGACCCTTGGCCGGTTCGCCTTCGGCGGACCGTTTCTGCGGCTCGACGCCGCGCAGTCGGAAAGCGGCAAATTCGTCAATTCCGATTTTTTCCTCGACATGCACCGCCGCGCCGAACGGACGGGCCTCGCCGTGGTGCGAATCCATTCGCCCTCGCCGCTGGCGACGCGTTTCGGCGCCTTCGAGGCCGCGGACATCCAGCTCGCCCGGCCCGCCGAAAACGGCGCCCCGGCCGCCGAGCGTAGCTGTCTCGCCGCCCGCCTGCTTAACCAGAAGGCGTCCCTGGAGTTTGCGGCGATCGCCTGCGGCGCCGCAACCGCGCCGATCGACCGGCGGGCGATGTCCTGCATCCTCGACGGCGTCGAGTACCGCGGGGGCGGCGACAACAAGGCGCTCGAAGCGTTTCTTGCCCGCGCGAACGCCGGTCGCCGGCAGAGCTGCGCCGACGTCACGGGTTCGATTGCGACGGACAAGGCGAACTGGTTCGACGCGCATTCGTCGGCGCCGCCGGTCAAGGCCGCCGCGCCCGCCCCGAAGCCAGCGGCGCCCGAAGCCGCGCGGCCGGCGCCCGCCGCGAAGGCGGTTAAGGCTCCGGTCAAGTCAGCCGCCAAGGCTCTCGCAAAGTCCCCGGCAAAGGCGGTCGCAAAACGGGCCGCGAGCCCCGTGGCGACGGCCGCGCCCTCGGTGCCCGCCGCCGCCCCGTCGAAGAAGGCGAAAGCCGCCCTCTGACCGCCGCGGATTCACCTTGGAGCGCGTTTCTTCGCCCGGAAGGCGATATGGCCCCGTCGAGGCCGTATCGCTTGGCCGGGCGATCCGCTATGATGGCCGCTTCACGTCAATCCGAAGGGGCAATCCAAAGGGGATCGAGATGCGCATGATGACGAAAGCGGCGGCGAGCCTCGTCTGCTTCGGCGTTCTGGTTGCGGGGGGCGAGGCGCTGGCGAAATCGCGCCGGGCTGCCGACGACTATCTCGTCGGCGGGCGCAGGCCGCTGGTGGTCGAGCGCCGCAGCTTCCTCGATCCCGGCACAAAGGTTCCGGTCGGCTACACCAACCAGTATATGCTGCAACAGACCTTCTATAATCAGGATCCGATCCAGGCGAACCAGCGCGGCTGGTACGGCGGCGAGACCCTGCCGCGCCGTTTCGATGTTGTGCCTTATGACCCGGGGCTCGAGATCGACCTGACGCCGTAAGACGCGTCAGGCGGCTCTCCTTCTGGAGCCGAAGCTGGGTTCGAGGCCAAAACGCGAGTGACTCTGGGACTGGCGTTCGCAATTCTTGGGGCGATCCTCTTTTCGACGAAAGCGGTGGTCGTCAAGCTCGCCTACGCCTTTCCGGTGACGCCGGAAGCCCTGCTTGCGCTGCGTCTACTGTTCGCTTTGCCGTTTTACCTCTTCGTCGCGACGCGTTCGGCCAGGAGCGCGCCGCCGCTGACCCGGGCGGACTGGCTGAAAGTCATCTCGCTCGGCCTCATCGGCTATTACGGCGCAAGTCTGCTCGATTTTTGGGGCCTCGCTTACATTTCGGCGGGCCTCGAACGTTTGACGCTTTACACCTATCCGGTCATCGTGATCCTGCTCTCGGCCGTGGCGTTCGGCCGGCCGGTCACGGGAAGGGACGCGCTCGCATTCGGCGCCGCCTATCTCGGCGTCGCCTTTGTCGTCCTGAACGATCGCGTCAGACTTGGCGCGGTTTCCGATCTGAGCGTCGGCGTGCTGTTGGTGCTGCTGAGCGCGTTCGCATATGCGGTCTATCTCGTCGGCAGCCAGCACATAATTCCGCGTCTGGGCGCCATTCGTTTCACCGCGCTCGCAATGCCGGCCGCGACGGTTGGCGCGTTGACGCATTTCGCCTTGACCGACTCCGCTGAGCGCCTCTTCGCGCAGCCTGCGGCCGTCTATGGCTATGCATTGTTTCTCGCCGTGTTTTCGACGGTCCTGCCGAGCTTCCTGATTTCGGCGGGGCTGGCGCGCATCGGCGCCGCCAGAACGGCCATGGTCGGCGCCATTGGGCCGATTGCAACGATGCTCATCGCCTGGCCGCTGCTGGGCGAGACGATCACGGCCACGCAGCTTCTGGGCTCGGCGCTCGTGGTTTACGGCGTCGGCGTCGCCAATGGGGGCGGGCGGCGCTGAGCGGGCTTCCGGCTACGGCGTCTCGCCCGGCTTCCGCCGCCGGGCGCCGCATGCTATCGCACCCTCGGAGGATCGCCGAGAATGAGCGACACGAGCACGCCCCCCGTCCCGCATCCGTTCGGACCTAGCCGGGGCGGCCCGGGCTATCGCTCGGTAAGCGGTCTCTGGTCTGCCGCCGACCTCGTCGTTCAGCTGCCGCCGTGCCCTTTTTTGTAAGCGTCTTTTTCGCGAGGAGACATGCTGGCGTACCCGTCGTCCCTTGGCCCTCCTCCGCTCCCAGGATCCGAGACATTTTTTTCAAAGCGGGATTTGCCCCTCCGGTAGGCCGCGTCTTCGCGCTCTTTCTCTTGTTTTTCTATCGCGTTGTCGACCGCCTCGTCGACCGGAACATTCTTCAAGCCGCCCATGACAATCCTCCTAGGGAGTGACCGCGCGGACCGGCTCTCGCTTGGTCACGCCGATCGGGACGCGGCACGTGTATTCGTGTTTGTAGGGCGCGATGGCGGGTCGTCAACCCGATCGTCGAACCGGCGAGTGGGAAGCGGCGTTCAACGTCGCCATGCGTTGCGCTGTTCTACGCGATTTGAGCGCCTGCGCGCCTCGAACTCCCCTAACGCCGGTCGCGCCGCCGCGCCGCGATCGGCCCTGCCCGCTTTCGCCCTCCAACACCCTGTGCTAATCGCCAGGATGGAGGATCGCCGAGAATGAACGACACGACCGCCCCCCGCCGCGACAAGCCCTGGATGTTCGGCGCCTATGCCGGCCACTCGACCGCGCGCGAGGCGAACAAGCTCTGACGTCCCGATCCAATCGCGCCGCCGCGTCAGGTCAGATGCAATTCCTCTTCGATCCGCCGAAGCCGAACGTCGTGGCGGAATTCCAATTCCCGGATTTCCTTCAATTCGCTGTGCAACGCCTCGACCTCGCCGGGGGTCACGTTTTCGCGCGCGAAATCGTTGATCGCCGCGAGGGCGCGGACATTTCTTTCCTTGAGCGCGGAGACGTTCTCGATGAGCGCCTGCATCTGATGGCCGATAAGGCGCAAGTCCGGCTGCTTGTCGAACCTCTCCCGCAAGTCGGCCAGGTCCGTCTGCATTCCTTCCACTTTGGCGTCGAGCAGGTCGAATTTGGCGTCGAGCCGCTCGAATTTCCCGTCGAGTCGGGCGATCACCGACGAGACGTGCGATTTCAGGTCAGCTAGAGCGGCGAGAACGGGGTCGGCATTGGTCATCATGGCGCGACATCCTTTGCAACTTCGAGACGAAGGTCAAGGAGTTTCCGCGACAATTTTCCGTGACGATACGCCCCCGCCGATCATGCAGGGAGGGGACGAACGCCGCGATCCGGCGCCGGGCGTCAACCGCCGCCTCGACAGGCGCCTCGCCCGGCTTCCGCCGCCGGGCGCCCCATGCTATCGCACCCCTCGGAGGATCGCCCGATATGACCGACACGCCCGCCAAGAGCCGGACCGCCGGCCGCGACAAGCCCTGGATGTTCCGCACCTATGCCGGCCACTCGACCGCGCGCGAATCCAACAAGCTCTATCGCTCCAATCTCGCCAAGGGGCAGACGGGCCTCTCCATCGCCTTCGATCTGCCGACGCAGACGGGTTACGACAGCGACCATCCCCTCGCGCGGGGGGAAGTCGGGAAAGTGGGCGTGCCGGTCTCGCATCTTGGCGACATGCGCACGCTGTTCGAGGGCATTCCGCTCGCCGAGATGAACACCTCCATGACCATCAACGCCACGGCGGTGTGGCTGATGGCGCTCTATGTCGCCGCCGCCGAAGAACAAGGCGCGCCGCGCGAAAAACTTCAGGGCACGACGCAGAACGACATCATCAAGGAATATCTTTCGCGCGGCTCCTACGTCTTCCCGCCGGCGCAGTCGCTGCGCCTGACGCAGGACTTGATCCTCTTCACCACGAAAGAGTGCCCGAAGTTCAATCCGATCAACGTCTGCTCCTATCATCTGCAAGAGGCTGGCGCGACGCCCGCGCAGGAGCTCGCCTATGCGCTCGCCACCGCCGTCGCCGTGCTCGACAATGTCAGGAAAGCCGGGGAGCTGTCGCAGGAGGATTTCTCCCAGGTCGTCGGGCGCATCTCCTTTTTCGTCAACGCCGGGATGCGCTTCGTCACCGAACTCGCCAAGATGCGCGCCTTCACCGAACTGTGGGACGAGATCGCGCGCGAGCGCTACGGCGTGACGGACGAAAAGCTGCGGCGCTTCCGCTACGGCGTGCAGGTCAATTCGCTCGGCCTCACCGAGCAGCAGCCCGAGAACAACGTCACCCGCATCCTGATCGAGATGCTGGCGGTCGTCCTCTCCAAGGGCGCCCGCGCGCGCGCCGTGCAGCTTCCCGCCTGGAACGAGGCGCTGGGCCTGCCGCGCCCCTTCGATCAGCAATGGTCGCTGCGGATGCAGCAGATCATGGCCTACGAGACGGACCTTCTCGAATATGGCGATATTTTCGACGGCAATCCCGAAATCGCCAAGAAGGTCGCGGCGCTGAAGGCGCAAGCCCTCGTCGAACTGAAGAAGATCGAAGAACTCGGCGGCGCCGCCGCCGCGGTCGAGATCGGCTATATGAAGGGCAAGCTCGTCGAATCCAACACCGCGCGGCTGGAGGCGATCGAAGCGGGCGAACAGATCGTCGTCGGCGTCAACAAATTCACCGGGGGCGAGCCGTCGCCGCTCGCTTCCGGCGAAGACGCGATCATGGTCGTGCCGGAGCATGTCGAAGCCGAACAGATCGAGCGGCTGAAAGCCTGGCGCGCGGCTCGCGACGCAAGGGGCGCGCAGGCGGCGCTCGACCAACTCGCGCGCGCCGCGAAAGAGGGCCGCAATATGGTGGAGCCCTCCATCGCCGCGGCGAAAGCCGGCGTCACCACCGGCGAATGGGGCAACGTCTTACGCGGCGTCTTCGGGGAGTACCGCGCGCCCACCGGCGTGTCGCCCACGGCGCGTCAAGTCGGCGGACAGCTCGACGCCGTGCGCGGCGAGGTCGAGCGCGTCTCGCAGAAAATCGGCAAGCGCGCCAAATTTCTCGTCGGCAAGCCCGGACTTGACGGCCATTCCAACGGCGCCGAGCAGATCGCCGTGCGCGCCCGCGACGCCGGCTTCGACGTGATCTATGCCGGCATCCGCTCGACGCCGGCCGAACTCGTCGAGACGGCCAAGAAGGAGGGCGCGCATTGCATCGGCCTCTCCATTCTTTCCGGCTCGCATGTCACGCTGGCGCACGAGGTGTTGCGGCTGATGAAAGAGGAGGGCGTCGACGCGCCGCTCGTCGTCGGCGGCATCATTCCGCCGGCCGACGAGAAGCTGCTGATCGAGGCGGGCGTCGCGGCGGTCTATACGCCCAAGAACTACGACCTCAACGTCATCATGACGGATCTCGCGCACATCATCGAGCGCGCCGTCGTCTGAGCGGCGCCCGCCACCCGCCCTCAGCAGGAGCCCCAGTGCAGGAAGGCCTTCGTCCTGCGATTGCGGCAATAGACCCTGTACGTGACGCGCCGTTTGCAAGGCCCCCAGCGCACGACGCGCCCGGTTCGCCTGTTGACGCAGATCACTCGCGCGTCCTGGACCATCGAGGCCGATTCGAGCGCTTCGAAAATCGAGGCCGGACTGGCCGGCGCGACGGCGGCTTCGCTCTCGGGAGCCGCCATGGCGATCGAACTCGCCGCCAGGAGCACGCTTAAGAACTTACGCATGTCTTCCTCCATGATTTCGCGCACATGACTTCGCGCACAGGCATATATGGAGCAAGCTCGCCGCTCTGCCGCTAGAGCGAATTTTCGAAAAAGTTGACAGACTTTTTCGAGAAGAATTCGCTCCAACGTTTTGATTTGGCGCGATTTCTTATCGACCGAACGATTCCGTTCGGTCGGAAAGCGCGCGAGCGGTCGGCTTCACATCCAAGAACGCGCAAAGAACGCGCAAACTGTCTGTAAACGCGCAAGTCGTCTGTGCGGTTCCATTTTTCGGGACGGCGCCGGACGTCCGGCTCCGGCTACTGCGCGATGCCGCCCAGCGCCGACGCGGCGCGCAGAAAACGCTGCGGATCGACCGCCTCGCCGTTGATCCGCACTTCGTAATGCAGATGCGGCCCGGTGGAGCGGCCGGTCGAGCCGACGCGCCCGATCGACGCGCCCGGATGCACCTGCTGGCCCGGCGTCACCGCGATCGCTGACAGGTGGCCGTAGCGGGTGGACAGGCCGCCGCCATGGTCGATTTCGACCATATTGCCGTAGCCGCCGCTCGGCCCCGCCGCCGCGACCACGCCGCCGGCGGTCGCGCGCACCGGCGCGCCCCAGGCTTCGCGCAGGTCGACGCCGCTGTGCAGCGCCGGACGCCCAAGGAAGGGGTCGGTGCGGTAGCCGAAGACGGAGGTGAGCTGCAGTTCGCCCGACAGCGGCTTGCGCAGCGGCGCCATGGGCAGAGCGCGGCGCAGCCCGTCGAGCGTGTCGAGGGCCGTTTCCGCCGTCGCCAGTTCGCGCTCGAACTGCGCATCGCCTCTGGGGTCCGCCGCCAGGAAGGGGCCGCCGACCGCGCTCGCGGCGCGATGGCGGGCCCTGTCGCGCGCGACGTATCGCTCGACGGACAGTCCGGCGACGTCGAAGGCGCGGCGCAGCCGCGTCGCCGCCTCGACCGCCGGACGGACAAGGCCGGACAGGCGGCGGGCCTGCTCGTTCTCGATCCGGTCGAGCGAGATGGCCAGGCTCTCGAGCCGCGTCGGCATGGGCAGGTCGGGATCGGCCGCGCTCGCGAGCGAGGCGCCGCGCGGCGCGAAGGACGTGTCGATGGGAACGAGTTCCCCGCCGTCCTTGCGCGTCGGCGCCGGCAGCGCGGCCGGGTTGTCGCTGTCGCGCAGGAGGCGCAGGTCCATGCCTTCCGGCTCGGGCTTTGCGACCGCAGGCGTCGCAACGTCCTCCGCGGCGCCCTGCTGCGCTTTCGGCGGCGACGCCAACGCGGCACCCTGCGGCGGCGAGGGGATCGCAACCGACGCCGAGGCCGGGCGAGTCTCCGCGGGCGCGCGCGCCGGCGCAACGGCCGGCGCAAGGCCGAGATCGCCGCGCGAGACAGTGCGCTCCACAAGCTGGGCCACCACCGCGGCGCGGGTTTCCAGTTTCGCCTGACGCATGACCAGGCTTTGCACCTTGCCCTCGACGCCGTCCTGATCGACGAACTGCCGGCTCGCCATCTGATCGAGGCGCAGGCGCAGCGCGGCGATCTTGTCCTCGTAGGCGTATTGCATCTGGGCCTGGCGATCGAGAAGGCCCGCCAGCATGTCGTCGCGGAACAGCGCGTAGCCTCCGGCCGCGGCCAGGACGGCGAAGAGGAGAGACGCGGCGGCTCCGGCGCCGAACAGAACCCCGCGCGACAGTTCGTAGCGGCGAGTCCGGTGTCCCCGGCTCACATGGACGACATAACCCGCGTCCGAATCGACGAACTGGTACGACTGCTGACGCTTTGCCATCTGGCGCTTCCCGGCCGGCGCTGGCGGCCGGCCTCCCCTACCGTTTCACTGGCGCGGGCGCCGGCTGGCGCGGGCGTCGCGCAGGACGCCCCGCAGCTCCTCGCCGTAGCGGCGGAAACGGGACGGCCAAGGCGGGATCAGACAGCATTAAGGTTAACGCTTCCCCAAAACAGCGCGCCGGGAGCAACCCGGACGCGTATTCGTCAGGGGCTGCGCGTAAAGCTATCCTCGCGCCTGTATTCGAGAATGTCGCCCGGCTGACAGTCGAGAACCTCGCAGATCTTTTCGAGCGTGTCGAAACGCACGCCCTTCACCTTGCCGGATTTCAGGAGGCTGACATTCTGCTCGGCAATGCCGATATGGGCGGCGAGGTCGCGCGAGCGCATCTTGCGCTTGGCGAGCATCACGTCGAGGTTGACGACGATCGGCATGGCTTACACGATCTGTGCGTTTTCATCCGCGATGTCGGCGGCGGATTTCTGGACAGAGGCGAAGGCGATCACGATCAGCGCGAGGATGAGATGAATGGGATCGTCGCTGGTGACGAAGCCGTGATGCTTGTCGGCGCTCGACGGAAGATGGTCCGTCATGACGCACACGATCGCCGATCGGCTGCCGATGTCGGCGAGGGTCGTCACGAGCCCGAGCAGGCCGGCGCGGCGCAGCCAGGAGGCGGCGTCGATCGTGAAGACCCGCCCGCGAAGGTAAAGGTCGAGAACGCGCCACAGGCAATAGAACATGCCGGCCATGAGCGCGAAGACGGCAAGATGAACGCCGATCGCCGCGGCGAACTGCCCCTGCGAGGCGCCCGAGACGTCGAGCTTGTAGAAATCGAGAAAATACCTGTCCATGTAGGCGCGATCGCCCCAGTAATGGACGACGATCCAGAGCACCCAAAGCGGGTGGGCGACGACGAGGAACTGCAGCGCCCGGCAGACCCAGCCGATTCTTGCACGCAAGGCGGAGACCATAGGAGCGGAGGTTTCGACGGCGGCGGTGAGCATCTTCAATGTCCTCTCGACGGGATTTACACGATCTGAGCGTTATCTTCGACGATTTCCGCCGCGGTCTTGAAGATGGCGGCGAGCGCGAGCAGAAAGCCGCAGATCAGCGCATAGAGCAGATGCTGCGGGTCGAGCCAGCGCCAGGCGGGGAGTTTCGCAAGGAGAGCGGTCGAGACGAGCGCAACGCTGGCTATTCTCATGACGATGTCGACCGCCGTCGCGAGAAACCCGGCCACTGCGACGGCGCGCAGCTTTTGCGAGGCGGCGACGGTGAAAATCTGCCCGTCGATGTAACCCTGCATCAGCCGCCAGATGGTCGAGACGAGCCAGGCGACGGCGCCGAGATCGACGATCATTGTCGCGAAACCTCCCCAATAGCCGAGCTCGGAGACGCCGGCCGGGTCAATTCCGTGAAACCGCAGGCTCTTGTCCAGATACTCGGCGCGATGCAGCCACACCCAAAAAGTGAGGAGCGTCGTCCACGCGAACCAGGCCAGAGCGGCGTAGCGCACAGTCTGGCAGATTCGCCGGACGCGTTCGCGCAGCGAATCGGAACGCGGATCGGGCGCGGCGCTCTCAGAAATATCGTGCATTCGTTTGCTCCTTCGAACTTTGGCGAACCCAACGAAGAACTTTGCGACAACAGGCGGCCGCTTGGGCGGTCTTTGCGTCGCCGCGGGCCGACGCGGCATCGAACGGCCGCGATAAAAACAGTTTGACACATAGCGATTTTAATGTCAAACATGAATTACTTCATGCTTTGACGGGAGCGATGACTATGGCTTTATCCGCGCAGTTTCGTCTTGCCCGCCTCCTTGGTCTCCTGGCGGCCTGCGCCCTTTCCGCCTGCGCCCTTGCGGCTTGCGGCCATGTGCCGGTCTCGACCCTGTGGGCGTTGCGCAATCTCGACGCAGGGACGCTCAAACCCGCCTTGCTGCGCGCCGCAATCCGCGTTCCCGAGACGCTGGAGCCGCAGCCGGGCGGCGTCACGCTGGAAATCGGCTCGTGGCGCGACGGCGAGGAGACGAAGCACAAGGTCAAGTTTGTCCTCAGGGAAACCACGAGTCCGGCGGACGTGGAGCCGCTAGCGGGCGAGCGCCGGCCGGGCACGCGCATCTACGCGTTTCGCGTCGATCCCGCCGACATTCCCCGTATCGAAGCCATACAGGCAAAGTCGCGCGAGGAGAAAGCCGCGGCCCCGGGGAAGACGCACGGAACGCTGGGCGTCGGCGCCGAAGCCTGCCGCCGCGGCGATCTGCCGGACGGCCCCGTTCGCATGACGACGTTCATCCGCACCGGCGCCGAACGCGACTACCTCACCCTCCTCGAAAACCTCGATCTGCGCACGGCGGGCGCCAAGGACAAGAGCCTCGACGAAATCCTTCCGCCCTGCGGGAAATTCGCCATCCGCGCCGAAGCCTCGGAGCCCCGGCAATGAGCGCCGCCACAGCCATCCGCGCGCCGCCGCCCTGACGGCGCGTCCGGTTCTTCCCCTTCTTTCCCGCTAGCAGCGCCGAAGCGCTTCGCTTCGACGGAGGCCTTCCCTTTGTCCGTTCGCAAGGAGCAACGCAATGAAACGCCTGATTCCCTTCGCCGTCCTCCTCGCCGGCGCCGGCGCCGCGCACGCAGCCGACCTTCGGCCGCGAGCCGCCGCCGCGCCGCCGCTTCCGCCGCCCGCCCCGCTGTTCAGCGGGTTCTATGTCGGCGCGCACGCAGGCGCCCTCGGCTTTGTCGACCGCGCCTACGCCATCCACGCGCCGACCGGCTCCGTGCTCGCGCACCGGACCGCGCATGGCGGCAGCGTCGTCGGCGGCGTCCACGCCGGCTACGACTGGCGCGTCGGGCCGCTGGTTCTCGGCCTTGTCGGCGACGCGTCCGGCGCGCGCGCCGTCAACGGCGCGATTGATCCGTTCGGCGTCGCGATCCGCAACGAAGTCGATGCGCAGGGCTCGCTGCGCGGTCGCGTCGGCTACTCGTTCGACCGGCTGTTGATCTATGCGACGGGCGGCCTCCAGCTCGCCAATGTGCGCCACGACTATGCGAACGCCTTCGGATCGCAGACGCGCCATCATCTCACGGGCCAGCCGACGGTCGGCGTCGGCGCGGAATACGCCTTCTCGGATCGCTGGAGCGGGAGGATCGAGTATCGCGTCGGCAGCGTCGGAACGCGCCGGGAGGACATCGCCGTCGCGCCGGGCCTCGCGGCGCGGCATGGGGCCGGAACCGGGGCGCTCACGGTGGGGCTGAGCTACCGCTTCGGAGAGTGACGCCGGCGCCGCGCGCAGCGCCGCCGACGCAAGGATGCGGCTTGATCGTTTCGCGCGGCGCGTGTTATCTCCCCCGCGCGCCACGCCAGCGGCCCGCAGCCCGACTGCGGGCCTGAAGACGTTCCGCCCCGGAGAGGTGGCTGAGTGGTTGAAAGCACCGCACTCGAAATGCGGCATACGGGCAACTGTATCGGGGGTTCGAATCCCTCCCTCTCCGCCAGCATCAATCATAAGTAACTGAATTATAGGATATTTTTCGAGAAGGGTGCCGATAGCCCCACTTGAGGCCCCACTTCCGGCTTGAGATTTAGTGAGACGGCGTGACGCTTCATGAGAGGACCGTGGTAGCCGCCGCCCTTCGACGCACCTATCCTTGCCTCTATGGGCGGACGATTCACGCAGGCCTACACCTGGGCCGAGGTTCACGCGTTTCTGAGTGTGATCGGGCTGGCGCGCAATCTGCGCCCGCGCTACAACATCGCGCCGACGACGCAGATTGACGTGCTCCGCCGCAGCGACGCTGGCCGCGAACTCGTCCCGATGCGCTGGGGCCTCGTCCCGTCGTGGTGGAAAAAGCCGCTCAACGAACTGCCCGCCAGCTTTAACGCCAGAGCCGAGACAGTCGCCGAAAAGCCGCTGTTTCGATCGGCCTTCGAGTCGATCTCAGGCACTCGCGGAGTATATATGACTGTTACTCTTCCAACTTATTACGGAAGTTCTCAATATAGCCTTCGTGTTTTTGGATGTATTTCTCAATATCAGAAATTTCGGCATCAACAGCGTCAATTTTTGCCTGCATGTCGTCACGAAAACTATCAGAACGCGCGGTTGCTCGACGTTCTACGCAGCGCGCGCGAAAATCCTTTTTGTTTTCGAGTTTTTCCTTCATATGGCTGACGCGTGAAATCTCTCGCTCAAGATTTTTCTCAACCCGCTCGCGCCAGTGGACACGCTTTTCTTCATAATGGCGCCGCTTTTTCTCTTTATAAGCGCGCCAATCATTATTCAGGTCCTCTTGCGCTTTTTGTAACGCCTCATGCGCCGCAGCTCGGTCGTTCCGCATCAGAACGTCTTTATTTTCCTGAAAATTGGCCCAAGCTTCGTGCATGAGGGAAGATCGCGCCTGTAAAATTTCTAACTGGGTCGAAAAAAATGGGTCGTCGCCCGTCATCGCGGCCGACACGATGTTAGGAATAAGCCCGAACCCGAACACATTTACAATTACTTCCATACCGCTCGGATCGTAACTTATGACTTTATCGGCGAGCGTTCTGATGTGCTTCAATAATTTATTTGACTCCCCAATCCGTTCTGCACGGCGCTGAGCCGCTGCTTCTTTTTGCTTCCCCATTTCGTCCACAATCTCGCAAAAACACTCCCACGCTTTGGCGCGATCTTGAGAAGTCGGATATCTGACATCTCGAAAGGCTTCGTGAATTTGCCTCTTGAGCCCCCACACGTCGCTCCAACTGACACCTCCGCTTTCCGCTGCATGAAACGAGGCGTTGAGTCGTTCAATTAGCGCATCCAATGTCTGATAGTTGGTAGCCATGCTTCGCACCGAGTTGGGAAAGACTTCGCTGTCGACCGCGTACGGGAGCCGATTTTCAATCCGGTGAACCAACATCGCGAGAATCTTGCCGCAAGAATCGACGGCCTGCACTCCTGGAAATTCGCTACAACGACGAATCAGCGCCGCCAACGCCGCGCGATCCATTCGCGCCTCAGCCAGCCCGAGTTCAGCGACAATTCCTGAGCGCAGGATGATTTCGCGCGCGCGGGCACCGTTAAGGCCCGCGCCGAGCCTATCGAGCACAACAGCGGCGAGATCGTCGGCGAGACGGTCGATGATCCCATCAGCCAAAAGTCGATAACAAGCAACCACGGCCTCGGCTTTGGCTGCGAGAGAAAGTGCAAGCCCGCTGGCGGGGTCCCATTCCTGCGGACTCGCTGGGACCAAAAACCGCTGGAGAATACGCCGAGCAATGTCGTCGTTCACCGACAAAGTCTGTTCCGCGCGCAAAATCGCACCTTTGCGCGTCTGCTCGGAGAAATCGCGGTCCATGCCGACGAGCAGACCGGCGAGCCCTCTGAAGAAACGGATTTCCTCCGTAAGACGCGATCGAACCTTGGATAAGGACACAGGCGGCGACGCTTCGTCGTCGATTGGGACGACCTCGCGCCCGGCATAGTGGAACCAATAGATATCATTCGGCAATGCGGCTCGCGGCTCGGCGTCCGGCGCGTCGAGAATGCGTATCGTGCCGTCCTCGCGAAAAATCGCTTGGCCGAGTGAACCAGAGATGAACGCGTCAGCTACCGCCGAGATCGGCATCTCACCCTACCCTAATGCGAAGTTTCGCGCAGTTATCTTGTATTTGCGCCCAAAGTTGCATTTCGTCCAGGGTCGCCGGCACGTGTTGAAAGGCGACGTGATCCACCTCCCTCGCGTCGAGTCCACCTTCGGCATAAATATGAACTTCGATGAACCTGTCCTCCGCCCGTGTCGGACTTGCCTGCAGCAACAACCCGTTAAGATCGTTCGGCACAGTGGCGCTGGTCAAGAGAGGACCGAGCTTAGCGACCGCGAGCTTCGCCCGGTCTTCCCAGACCGCCCTGTAGCCCCACGGAACCTCGGCACCCAAGCGCCCGAGTTCATGCTGCTCAAAAAAAGTATAAGAGTTCTCCTCGATCAGCGACATCCAACGTTCAACTAAGAACGGTGTCCCCCACGTCATCCAGACCTCTCCGCCGTAGGTCGTCGTTCCGCGCCCGTTCGGCGACAGGGCGGCAAAGATAATATGTTGAGAATACATGGGAAATAGCCTTTCTCCCACCATTTCCCGATCACCGTGGTCCTGAGCGGCCGCCGGCGCGCGCTCGCCGCTTTCGACGCGTTGGTCATAGTTGCGGTATTTGCCACCGCGGAGAAGGTTGTCGCAGACAGCGGCTCGCATATCGATAACTGGCTGGCCTCCCTCCGCCAACCGTTCCAAATCAGTCAGCAATGTTGACGCCACACCGCGCTGGATAGCGTCCTGTCTTGCCTTCTCGTAACGTGCGGCCAGCTTTTCGCGCTCCGCTTCCGCAGCCCGACGGTTCGGGTAGCCGACAAAATGCCCGCATTGGCAATTGGGTCGCCAATAGTCGATCTTCCTTCTGCAATTAGGACAGCTGATAGGACCTTTTATCATTCCCTGGGTCCCGTCGCGGCTGTGGTTGGAAATTGGTTGGCGTAGTCTCCTGTTGCCTAACCCAAACGATTCCAGCGCGCCAACGCTGGAAGGGAGACCACGCCATGACGCAGGATACCACGACTGGGGCGTCCATCGCCGCCGACAAATTGCTTTTCGATGATTGGACCGATGCGATCGAGGACAGAGTTCGCGCCGGGGTGCGCGGGTTCATCGAGACGATGCTGGAGGAGGAGCTGGAGGGCTTTCTGGCGCGTCCGCGCTACGGACGCCGCAAGGCCGGCGCAGAGGAAACGCCGCCAGCGGTCGGCTGCCGACACGGCCATCGTAAGCGTGGGCTGACCGGCACGTTCGGCAAGACGGAGATTTCCGTGCCGCGCGCGAGGCTCGTAGGCGCGGAAGGCAAGACCTACGAATGGCGGAGCCAAGCGCTGCGCGCCTACCAGCGGCGCACCAGAGCCGCCGACGCTTATCTTTCCGAGACCAACACGCGGCGGGCGCGGCGGCCGTTGAGCTTCATCTTCGAAGGCGCGGTCGGCAAGGACGTGGTCAGTCGCGCCTGGCGCAAGGCGAAGGGCGACTGGGACCCCTGGAACGCGCGATCGCTGGCCGCAGAGCCGAGATCATACGGCTCATTCTCGATGGAACCGTCGTGCGCGTGCGGCTCGACCGGAAGGCGACCTCGATCTCGCTGCTCGTCGCGCTCGGCCTTGAACGCCCGAAGTCCACCTTCAATCTCCTCGAACGACCGCGCGAACTTGCCGAACGAGGATCGCGGCGCGCCGGCCACAATGCGCTCGACCGCCTCTTTCCCCGCAAATCGCTCCGCGAGCAGCTTCCTAACGCGCTCGCGCAAGAAGGCGGCCCGTTTGGGCGTGACAAGGACATGGACCATGCCGAGAGAATACGCGCATGGTGTCGGAATCGCCAGGGCTCAACGCCGCCCTTCCATTCGGCCATGAACCGCTCGACGGCTTCGGCGAAGTCCGGGGCGAGCGTCCGCGCCAGGGGCAAAGATCAGATCGGCGGCGTTGCGTTTCAGGGGTTGAAGCGGGCCTGACGCCTCATGCACGATGAAATCGGCCGGGGGCCTTCGCCCTCAAGGCGTTCCAGGCGAACATCCTGTTTCGCCTCTTCCGCGACATGCACCAGTCGCTGCACGGCGCCGACGCCGAGACGCGCAAGGTCGCCTTCGGCCGCCTCGCCGCCACCATGGCCCTCACCGCGGCGGCGGCCGGCGTTCGCGGCGCCTACTTCTACAGCACGATCATGCTGCTGGCCGGCGCGTTCATGGGCCTCCTCGGCGATGACGACGACGACGACGAGGCGCTGCGGAAATTCGCGCTGGAAAGCGCTAGCCCGGATTTCTCATACTACCGTCGATTCTCTCGTGGGTTGAGGGCGAGTTGACGGGTTGCGGCGGCGCGGCGGTGAGGGACGCGCGTCATCGTTCCGGCGGGGCCGGGCGAGTTCGTCTGCAATGTTGCGTTTTACGGTTGGGTCTCCGGTGGGCTTCCGGGTTTTGGCGCGGCTTCAGGTCAGCGCCGCGTGGACTGTGGCGAACTCGTGCACGTAAGGAAAAGCCGACGCCATCGAGAACAGGACGCGCCGGACGCTGATCTTGACCAGCGCGCCGATCTTCAAGAGCTTCAAGCGGATCGTGCCGCATGTCGCGTCGGAAAAGCGCGTGCCGGCGAGGCCCACGCGGCGCAGCGCGCTCAAGAGCACATAAGCGAAGGAGGCGAGCCACAAGCGCAGCTGGTTGGCGCGCATGGTCGCGCAAGAGGTGCGATCGGCGAAGAGGTCGAGCTGGCATTCCTTGATGCGGTTCTCCATCTCGCCGCGCGCGCAATAGAAGCCTTCATAGAGCGCGCGCGCCTCATGCTCCTTGCCTGCCGATGTCACGATGAAGCGCGGGTTGCCGCGCCCCGGCTCCGTCGGCGCCGCTGTTGCGCGCGGCTTTCGCTTCGCCTTCTTCTTTCTCTTCTCGCGCTGCGTCGTATCATTTGACACATCGGATATATCCGATGTGTTTGAGATGGCTTCGGCTTGCGTCGGCGTCATCCATTCCGCCTTGCCGATGATGCGACGCTCGCGGCTCCAGCTGTCGCGCGTGCGATAGGTGAAGTCCTTGAAGCGTCGCGCCGCCTTGCCGGTTTGCGCGCTCTCCTTGGCCGCCGCGGCGAGATCTTCGGCAAGCTCGGCGTTGAGCCGATCGTTCTTGGCGAGGCCGAAGGCGAAGTAAGCATCGTTGGCCTCGCACCAGGACATCAGGCCGTCGCGCGCGAAGCCCGAATCGGCGCGAAGCCAGATGCGCACGTTGGGCCACGCCGCGCGAATGCGCTTGACGACGCGCTCGATCTCCTCGGTCGCGCCGGCGCTCCCATCGATATCCGCCTTGCGCAGCTTGGCGACCAGCAGATGCTGGCCGCAGAAGATATACAGCGGCAGATAGCAATAGCAGTCGTAGTAGCCGTGAAAGAAGCGGCCCTCCTGCTCGCCATGCAGCGGATCGTCGGTCGCATCGAGATCGAGGACGATCTCCTTCGGCGCCTCCTTGTGCGCTTCGATGAAGAGATCGACGAGCAGCGCTTCGATCGCGTCGGCCTCATAGCCGATCTTGTGATAGCGGCTCGGGGTCTGTGTCGAGCGCTCCAGACGGTTCAGCGTCGATTTGCCGGCAACCGGCGCGCAATCGGAACGCCGCGCCGTCAGCTTGCCGGCGAGCGCCGCAAACAGCGGATCGTGGCGCAGCGCGTCATGATCGTTCAGGTCTTCATAGCCGAGCGCCAGGCCGATGAGCCGCTGGCCAAGCAGCGTCTCGACCTCATGCTCGATCAGCGCGGGATTGCGACGATCGACGAAGCAGGCCGAAAGGCGCTGCGTGAGCCGCAACGTCTTGTCGACCTTGCCAAGCAGCAGCGCGCCCGCGTTCGAGGTTATCGCCCCGCCGTCGAAACGCGCCTCGATCCGCCGCCGAAGCGCGGGTGGCGAGCGGCGTAGCGGAGGGATTGACGCTCGATGAAATCGCCGAGCGGCACGGGGTCGCTGTGGGAACCGTTCGCACCCAGGTCAAATCGGTGTTCGCCAAGACCGGCTCAAACCGCCAGTCGCAACTCGCCGCCTTGCTCGCGGCGCAGCCAAGGATCCCTCACGAACCGTCCAACATGTCCGATTAGATTGGATCTTTAATTCTCGTCGACGCGGGCAGCGTGAAAACCGACGCTGCTGAGCGGGCAAAAAATCGAGGCGCGACGTAAAGTCGCACCTCTCGTCACCGCAGGATCAGCTTCGTCAAGAGCGCTGTAAGTTCACTTTGGCGGGACACGCTGGCCTTCGAAAACACGCGCTTGAGCACGACGCGCGCAGTTTCTTCCGCAATGCCGAGCCTTTCCGCCGCCGCGCGCGGCGGAAGCCCGCTGGCGACGAGCGCCGCGACGCGCGCTTCGCCGAGCGTCAGTCCTAGAAGGTCGCGCACCAGGGCAGGATCGGCCGGCCCTTCGCTCTGCGGATCGATGGCGAGCACGATTACGCGAGTCTGCGTCAGAAACAGCGCCGCCGCATCCTCGATGCCGCGCCCCGTGATTGGCAGCACATAAAGAACAAGCGGTCGTTCGAATTCTTGGCGACGGATCAGGATTGGCCTTGGCGCTCGGCCGACATCTTCTGGCGCGGCGCGGATCAGGTTGTCGAGTACTAAATCGAATGCGGCGCGTTCGTTTGGCGCGTTCAAGGCCAAACGATCGTTGACGATCTTGAGGCCATCGTCGAGGAGGCGTTCGGCGGCAGGATTGAAAAAAACGACACGCCGTAACGAGTCGAGCGCAAAAACGCCAATGCCGATGCGCGCCAAAGCGTCGGCGAGACCGAGTTTCGCCAGCTCGGCGTCAAAGAGCCGCACGCTCAAACGAAGCGACTGCTCTGCATGGCGGGCAAGACGCGCAAGCGTCTCGAGTTCAGGATCGGAAAACGGCGCTCTCGCCTTGGCGCGCTGAACGCTGATCCAAACGTAAATCAACGAATCGGGAGAAACGTTAGCCGCGGCGACCCAGCCCAGGCCGTGGGGAACCAAGAACTTGGTATAGAAGGGATGCTCCTCAATCTCTTGAGGGGTCACGAGGTCGCGATCCGTGACCACGTCGAGTCGCGCAAAGATGCTTCTCTCGACGCCGCGCGAGGCGCGGATGTCGGCGTGCTGCCATTTTTCATAAGCTTTGGCCGCCGGCAGAAGCGATTGCGAAACGATGACTCCGTAACCGCCGTCGTCGCGCACCCACATCAAATTAGCCCCGACGTCCCCGAAAACGCTGGCAATCGCCTGCAAGGCGCCCGGCCACTTCGACGGCTGGGCGGCGGCGCCATAGATGGCTTCGACCGCCGCAACGAAAAGCCCGTTCACTGACCTGTCCTCCGTGGTCACTGGTTCGCGTCCCTTTCCTCTCGCAAGACCCGTAATGTCCGGATGCAACGAACGAGAATCAAGGGCGGTCGAAATTTGGTCGTCCCGGGATTGACGGAGACGAACCACAACTCTTGCGCCGCCTGTCTCCACCTCGGGAAGCTCGCTCGGGTCCCGTCGCGAACCGTGTTGGAATTTGCTGACGCGGTTCCGAGCGGCATGATGCTATCCGATCAAGCGGCGAGGTCAATGAGCTGATCGGAAGGCTTTTCGGCGAGGCTTTCCCAGCCGTCCAC
>Ga0233425_10002668_pt1 | contig 34379 bp, 27 predicted proteins | sample Watercolumn_Towu_2_FD_181712 | JGI IMG/M metagenome (GOLD analysis project Ga0233425, IMG submission 181712) | Freshwater microbial communities from Lake Towuti, South Sulawesi, Indonesia - Watercolumn_Towuti2014_140_MG | ecosystem: Environmental > Aquatic > Freshwater > Lake | place...
GTTTTCATATCTTCTGAGTTCAGACTCCTGATGTATTTTGTTTATTCTATGATCTTCGGTACGCGATAGAACGCCTCAGTCCTGTCAGGGGCGTTCATCAGCGCATCTTCACGGTCAAGCGACGGCCTTGCAACATCCTCGCGCATCACATTGCTCATATCTATAACATGCGAGGTAGGTTCTATTCCTGAAGTATCGAGCTCATTAAGCTTTTCCATATATTTCAGTATGCTGTCGAGCTGGCCCTCGAACAGGGTCTTCTCTTCTTCAGTCAGCGCAAGTCTCGCGAGCCTTCCGAGATGTTCTGTTGATATATTCATCTGTCAGATCTTTGTGAGGTTGGCAAGCTTGAGCGACAGCCGTTTGAGACCGATCTGGGGGAAGTTCACCATGACCTTCTGGTCATCGCCGTCTCCATAGCAGTCCCGGACAACGCCGACCCCCCAGACAGGATGCTTGACCCTGCAGCCTGTGCCGAAAAGCTTTGGCGCCTTCTTGGGTTCGATCTTCTTCTTTGAACTGTCGCATAATATTTTAATGGTCTTGGCCTCCGAGACCTTCTCTATCCATTTACAGCAGCTCTTCGGCATGTCCTTGAGGAAGCGTGACGGTTCCTGCTCCTGGAGCCTGGCATAAAGCTTTCTTTTCCGTGCGCCTGACAGAAAGAGTATGTCCTTTGCCCGTGTCATTCCGACATAGCAGAGCCTTCTCTCCTCTTCCACCTCATCCTGGTTTCCGATGGCCTTGAAATACGGAAGCAGCCCTTCTTCCATCCCTGTCATGAAGACAACAGGGAACTCAATGCCTTTTGCATTATGCAGCGTCATAAGAGATATGCAGTTGTCCTCTGACCGGCTGTCCTGATGCGTCATAAGGGAGAATTTGTCCAGAAAGTCCTGAACATCCCTGCCATCAGCAGATGCCATCAGTTCAGCTACGTTCTGGCGCCTATCCTCATCGAGCTGCTTCAGGTATCCGGTCTTATCAGTAATCGCCTTGAGCAGGTCTGCAGCGCTCCTGTAATGGCCGGAGGAGAGTTTTTCTATGAGATTTACAAACGCACTGAGCTTTTCCCTTGTAGAGGCTATGATACTGCTTCCCTTGAGACAGAGGCGCATTGCCTCATACAGGCAGATGGATTTCTTCTTTGCCTCATTCTCTATCTTTGTTATCGTGGCTGCGCCTATGCCGCGCGCAGGTATATTTATGACGCGCCGCAGGCTCACATTGTCGTCGTGGTTCATAACGAGGCGCATATATGCAATGATGTCCCTGATCTCTTTCCTTTGATAGAAGCTGATGCCGCCGACTATATGATAAGGCAGGCCTGCCTCCCTCAGCCCGTCCTCAATTGCGCGGGACTGCAGGTTCACCCTGTACAATATACCGATGTCCCTGTATCTGCACGAACCCTTGAGATAGAGCTCCTTGATCACCTTTGCGATATGCTTTGCCTCTTCCTCTTCAGAGCTCAGCCAGCAGAAATTGACCATCTCACCGCTGCCCTTCTCTGTCCAGAGCTTTTTGGGCCTGCGGTTCCTGTTTGCCGAGATAACGGCATGCGCAGCATCAAGTATGTTCTGCGTTGAGCGGTAATTCCGTTCAAGCCTCACAACTTTGGCCTTTGGAAAGTCCTTCTCGAAATTTGTTATATGCGTAACATCCGCTCCTCTGAAGCGGTAAATGCTCTGATCGTCATCTCCTACGGCAGATATATTCCTGTTCTTATCTGCAAGCAGTTTTATCAGCTTGTACTGTGCATAGTTGAGGTCCTGGAACTCATCTACAAGCACATGAGAGAACTGGCCGTGATACTTTGCAAGCAGAGCGGGGTTCTCCCTGAGGAGCTTCTCGCAGAGCATTATAAGGTCATCAAAGTCCAGGGAGTTGGAGCGTCTGAGCTCATCCTGATATCTCACATAGACCTTTGCAAGCTTCTCGTCGAACCCGAAGCCGTCGCCTGCGGATAGAAACTCATCCGGCCCCATAAGGGAGGCCTTCAGAAGGTTTATCCTTGATGAGACGCCCTTATAAAGCGCCTCGTACATCTTGAATTCCTTGAGGATATGCCTTATCAGATTGCAGCGGTCGTCCTCGTCATATATGGTGAAGTCGCTGCTGTAGCCGATAGCGTCTATGTCTCTTCTGAGTATCCTGCTGCACTGGGAATGCAGCGTTCCTATCCATGCAGATTTCGCCTCTTTGCCCAGAATGGAATTGATGCGCTCCTTCATCTCGCCTGCAGCTTTGTTGGTGAAGGTTACGGTCAGGACCGAATCAAGCGATGCCTTCTTTGACTTTATCAGATGCGCGAACTTGTGAGTTATAAGGCGGGTTTTGCCGCTTCCGGCACCTGCAAGGACAAGGAGAGGACCATCAGTGATCTCAAGAGCCTGTTTTTGCTGGGGATTTAAATCATGCATGAGGACCTCTTTTGACATGGTTTTGCTGCACTGAATATATTAGCAGATTAAGCCCTTTCAAATCCAGTTCACGGCTGACAGCACAGCCCTATTCAACAGTAACGCTCTTTGCAAGATTTCTCGGCTGGTCAACATCGCAGCCTCTCAGCACCCCTATATGGTATGCGAGCATCTGCAGCGGCACAGAGAGGAGCACCGGCATAAGGTAGGGATTTGTCCCGGGAACAGTTATGCAGCTCTGCGCAAGCCCGCATACATCATCGGTATCCTCGTCAGTCACTGCTATCACCTTTCCGCCGCGGCTTTTCACTTCCTGAATGTTTGAGACTATCTTCTCATGCAGCTGCCCGCCGGGCGCGAGCACAACAACAGGCAGTTCCTCGTCAATAAGGGCAATAGGGCCGTGCTTCATCTCGCCTGCAGCATAACCCTCGGCATGGATGTAGGAGATCTCCTTGAGCTTAAGCGCGCCTTCAAGTGCAATCGGGAAATTGATGCCCCTGCCGAGATAGATGAAGCCGTCAGACCTGAAATATTCCTGGGCCATTTCCCTGATTCTTTCATCGGATGCCAGGGTCCTCTCTATCTTGCCAGGGAGGACAAGCAATTCTCCGAGAAGTTCGGATACCCTCTCTTCAGATAGTGCGCCCCTGCTCTGTCCAAAAGCAACGGCAAGCAGATAGAGGGAGACAACCTGGGCAAGGAAGGCCTTTGTCGAGGCAACGCCTATCTCCGGACCTGTATGCGTATAAAAGACCGAATCAGCCTCGCGTGCCGAGGTGCTGCCTACGACATTGCAGATCGTGAGTGTACGCGCACCGAGAGCCTTTGCCTCACGCTGCGCAGCAAGGGTATCGGCCGTCTCTCCTGACTGGGTTATCACCACCATCAGGGTATCAGGCCCTGCAAGCGGGTTCCGGTATCTGAACTCTGAGGCTATGTCGACCTCTACCGGTATCCTCGCAAGGTCCTCAATCATGTATTTGCCGATCAGCCCTGCATGCCATGAGGTTCCGCAGGCAACTATATATATCCTTCTGATGCCTGATATCACCTCATCGGAAAGACCGAATTCGTCAAGGTTCACTTCGTGAGACTCGGGGAAAAACCTGCCGCGCATAGTATCGCTGACAGCCCTCGGCTGCTCGAATATCTCCTTGAGCATGAAATGGCGGTAGCCGCCCTTTTCGGCCATTGAAGGGTTCCAGGTTATTGAAGTGACCTCCTTCTGCAGGGGCTCTCCGTCTACCGATGTCGCAAGGACGCCTTCCGGTGTTATGACAGCCATCTCTCCCTCGGCAAGATATATAACATTCCGCGTATGGCCGAGAAAAGCGGGCACATCCGATGCAACAAAGAACTCATCCTCGCCGAGTCCGATCACAAGCGGGCTGTCCTTGCGCACTGCCACGATCTTGTGCGGTTCCCTGTCGCTTATCACGGCTATTGCATATGCGCCTCTTACATGCTTCAGCGCGGCCCTGACACCATCCTCAAGGGGCATATCGCCGGAGTGGTCCCTTATGAGATGGCAGAGCACCTCTGTGTCTGTATCCGAACTGAATACATATCCCTTGTCAGCAAGGCGCTTTTTCAGTTCGAGGTAGTTCTCTATTATGCCGTTATGCACAAGCACTATGCCGTCAGACCTGTGCGGATGCGCATTCTCTTCAGAAGGCCTGCCGTGTGTCGCCCACCTTGTATGTCCTATGCCTGATCTTCCTGAAAGATTCCCTGACTCGACAACAGCAGCGAGTTCCCTTATCTTGCCCTTGCACCTTACAATGTCTATGCCCTTGTCAGTATGGAACGCTATGCCGGCAGAATCATAACCCCGGTACTCAAGCCGCCTGAGTCCCTCGAGTATCACTGATACGGCATTTCTGCCGCCTACATATCCTATTATCCCGCACATATCACAATACCCGGCAGCCGCTTCATTTCCTTCTCCTGCCTGCCCAGCCCTCAATATTGCGCTGCCTGGTCCTGCTCACAGCAAGGGCCCTTTCAGGCACATCCTGCGTAATGGTCGAACCGGCCCCGATGTATGCTCCCTTTCCCACCTTCACAGGAGCAACAAGCTGGGTATCGCTCCCAACAAAAACATCATCTCCGATCACTGTCCTGTGCTTGTTCCTGCCGTCATAATTGCAGGTTATGGTGCCTGCGCCTATGTTCACGTCATTGCCGACGACAGCATCTCCTATATAGCTCAGGTGCGATGCCTTCACGCCTTTTCCGAAAAGCGCCTTCTTGAGCTCCACGAAATTGCCGACCTTCGAATTTTCTCCAATGACCGACCCCGGCCGTATATGCGCAAAAGGCCCGACAGATGCGCCAGACTTTACGACAGAATCTTCTATTACAGTGGAGTCCTTGATCACTGCATTGCTGCCGATGCGGCTCCTGCTGATCCTTGCATGCGGATATATCACTGTCCCGTTCCCTATCCTTGAGTTCCCCTCAATAAAGACATTCGGATACAAGGTCGAGTCCCTGCCTACTGCCGCAGACGGACTGATGAAGACTGATGCAGGATCGACAAGATTCACGCCTTTATCTATAAGCCCTGAGATGACTGCCATACGCATCAGTTCAGAAGCCCTTAGAAGTTCGGTCCTCGTGTTGACGCCCATGAACTCTGTCTCCTCCCCGATCATGACAGCAGAGGCCGTTATGCCGCGGTCAAGCGCTACAGGGATGATGTCGGTCAGATAGTATTCGCCCTTTTTCCTGTTGATGCCGATATGGCGGAGAAGCGATAACAGGTCATGGTTGATGGCATAGACGCCGCTGTTCACCTCGCAGATATTCCGCACATCACTGTCAGCATCCTTCTCTTCGACAATGCTCATGAATTTCCCGGCCCCGTCCCTGACTATCCTTCCATATCCGGTCGGGTCATCAGCAGGAAATGAAAGGACAGAAATACCGCACTTAGACTTTTTATGCCTGGATACAAAGCTGCGAAGTGTGGAGGTGCGAACCAGCGGGGTATCACCATTCATAACAAGCACTATACCTCTGAAACCCTTCAATGCAGATTCAGCTGACCTGACTGCATCTGCAGTTCCTTTGGGCTGTTCCTGCCGGACGCAGACAGCCTCAGACGCTTCGGTCTCCTGCCTGATCCTGTCAATATGGCGGCCGGCCACAACTATTGTTTTTTCCGGTTTCAGGCCGCTTGCCGCATTTATGACATTAAGCAGCATTGGGACGCCGCATACAGGATGCAGGACCTTCGGGATGGAGGATTTCATCCTTGTCCCCTCCCCTGCAGCGAGGATCACTACAGCGGTCTTCACTGTGCGGACTCGCCTATTTTGGGAGGCGCAGCAATACCGCCGGAAAGGATTATCTTCATGCCCTCATCAACAGGGATGTCGGTGTATATCACATCCTCTTCATTCACAAGCACGATCTCGCCGAGATAGAGATTGTTGGTCGGAACATACACGGCCCGCAGCCTCGCCTCAGAACCGTTACGCTCAAGCACTGTTGATTCCTTGGTGAGAAATCCGAAGGCATATGCGCCTATCCTCGGGTATTCTATGATAACGAACTTCTTGAACGATGATGATTTGCTCTCAGGAGAGAAAGCGTCCACCATCTGCTTTATCGCAGTATAGAAGCTCTTGAAAACCGGGATGTTAAGGAATATGCGCTCAAAGAAGAGTATGATCTTCTTGCCGAAGACATTGGTTGATACTATCCCGACAATGAATATCAGGACAATGGCAGATACAAAACCGAGCCCTGGAGTGTGATACCCCAGGATACGGAAATATATAGGTTCAAGCAGTCCGTCAACAAAGCGGAAGAACCAGACTATAGCAAGTATGGTAATTATCGCCGGAATGGAAATAAAGAGCCCGGCAATGAACTTCCGCTTGAATGTTACCTTGATAGAGGATGCGTCCATCATTCAGTGTCTGTATTGGTGCTTATCTCAGGCATATTGGATGATTTCCAGGTCATTTCCGTCGGGCCGGCTACCTGTTCATCTTCTCTGCAACATCATCAGGGATATCAAAGTTGGCATAGACATTCTGGACATCGTCGTTGTCCTCAAGCGCATCAATAAGGCGGACCATCTGGTCTGCGGTCTTCTCGTCCAGCACTATATAATTCTTCGGCAGCATCGTGACCTCGGCCGACTCGACAGCAATACCTGCCTTCTCTAAGGCATCCTTCACTGCACTAAAATCTTCAGGCGAGGTCAAGACCTCAAAATTATCCTCTGCAGGGTCATTCTTCATGTCCTCTGCACCGGCATCAAGGGCAGCTGTCATCACTGCATCCTCTGAACTCTTAGACTTGTTCACAAGGATGTAGCCCTTCTTCTCGAAGATCCATGACACGCAGCCGCTCTCTCCGAGGCTGCCGCCGTTCTTGGACATGATATGCCTTATCTCCGGCACGGTCCTGTTCTTGTTGTCGGTCATCACCTCAACCATGACCGCAACCCCGGCCGGTCCATAGCCCTCATAGAGATACTCCTCGTATGAAACTCCTGGAAGTTCTCCTGTGCCCTTCATGACAGCCTTCTTGATATTGTCATGAGGCATGTTCACTTCCTTTGCCTTTTCTATGGCAGTGCGCAGCCTCGGATTCGCATCAGCATCTCCGCCGCCGAGCTTGGCAGCAGTCGCGATCTCCTTGACTATCTTCGTGAATACCTTGCCTCTTTTTGCGTCTGTATGCGCTTTTTTATGCTTTATCTGCGCCCATTTGGAATGACCTGCCACAAATCCCCCTGGATATATTTATTGTTTGGTTGCTTTCTGTTTGCCTATCTCTTCGATACGCTGTCTTGCCCTTGCGCCTTCCTTTGTTGAAGGGAAGTTTGCATTGATGATCTTGTAGCCCTTCTCTGCCTCTGTCATGTCGCCGAGATTGTATTTCGCCTCAGTGTACATCATTATCTCATAGATATTATATTTTCCTGTCTCTATGGACTTTCTGATCGCAGGAGCAAAAAATGCCGTAATTTTGTCCCACTTTGCATTCTTCAGATACCAGTCCACAACTGATCTGTCTATTACCATCTTCATCTTAGAATCAGGATATTTTCTGACAAACTCCTCCCTTACCCGTTCTGCCTTTTCGATCGCAGGAGGATGATATTCGCCAAGATAGATCTGGATCAGGCGCCAGTAAGCCTCCTGGGCAAGGTTTGCCTTGGGATATTTTGATATAACGCCGTAATAGGCATTCTCGAGCTGCTGAAGGATGTCTTTTCTCTCACCGCTTGCAGAGAGTTCAAGTATAAGCTCATACGCCTCAAGTGCAAGTTTGTTCTGCTCGTCAGCGCTCAGTTCAGAATCGGCTTTCTTCTCCTCTTCGGCATGAAGGACAGATGGAACAGCTGCAATAAAGACGGCAGAGCACAGAAGAAGACTTAAAATCAGGGATTTTTTCATGATTTTTATCATAATGGCAGAGAGTTCAGGGTGTCAAGGAATCGGATGCCATGAGCTTACCCTCCGCAGGCGTTGTAGCCCCTTTTGAAAGCGTCCTTCAGCTTCTGATGTTTGAACTGTCCATATTTGGCGCGGGTAAGTTCTTTTACCTGTGCAGTGCTCATGCTTCCGGATACAAGCTGTTTTCGCAGACTGCAGCCTTCGTTATAGGCATTGCTGATCTCTGCAGAAGTCGGTTCTGAAGACTTCGGTGGAACAGGTTTCACAGGCTTTACAGTTACCCCGTGATGCCCGGCCTCACCGCTTCTCACAGGCGGGGACTGCGGGCGTCTTACATGCCCGCTGCTGTCACGCGGCGGTCTCTCTCTGTCAAACGGAACCCTCACATCCCTGTCTGCACCCGGCCGCAGAGGCCTCTCCCTGTCAAGCCTCTCCCTTCTGTCCGGATCAAGGTCTCTTCTGTCAGTGCGCGGCCTGTCAAACCTGTCTCTGTCATACGGAGAACGCCCCTGCCCTTCACGGTCCTCCAGGTCCCGGTCTCTTCTGTCTCTGCCACCAGATCTGTCATAACCGTCTCTTCTGTCCCTGCTGTCTGAACTGTCACGATCTCCGGATCGCACATCCCTGTCTCCTCCGCGGTCTCTGCCATCTCCGCCTTCAGCATCAGATTTTTCCGGCTTTGGATTTTCGTCTTTTGTCTGGAGTTCCTTCTCTATATGTTTGACATACCGCCTGTAGCCGGGATTGTTCGAATAGGTCTCTTTCAGTTTCTCGATCTCTTCCTGGGTATATCCAAGCTCCCGCAGATTGCCGAGATGCTTTATCATGGGGTCGCGTTCAAAATCTCTCGCTCCGTCGAATATCCTTACGCGGTGCGTATTGGCCTGGGTGTTCAGGTGTTCAAGCTCATGAAGCAGGGTCTTTGCCTGGAACCGCGCCCTGTCTTCATCGGTCTTAATAGGTATGCCTTCGTCCGTAGTTGCGCCGAAAAAGCCCTGAAGCTTTATGTAGCCGGTATTCAAGACAGCATTCACAGGCCCGCCGTGCGTCTCGGCCACGGTCCTGTCCTTCGTCCCATCCTTAAGTGTTGCCGGCTCCTTGTAGACAAAGGAGCTTCCGAACCTCTTCCAGAATGCGCTCTTGCTGTTGTTGAGCATCTTCTGGGCCTGATCAGCCTCTGACTTGAAGCCCTTCTGACGCAGGTAGTCGATCGCCTTCTGTGTCTGTTCTATCTGCTCCCGGGTCAGATGTTTGGTGTTCATCAGCCACTCGTATGTAGAACCCATCTGCTGGCCTGCCTGTACAGTGCCTTCTGCAACAATGCCGACGGCAACACCAGTTTCGAGCACGCCAAGACCATAGGCAGGCAGGGAATGCATCAACACCAGAAGCAGAGGGACGATTGCAATGCAGATAATGCGCTTCATACCGGGCCTCCTTCAGCCCTAACCTGGCGATAGGCAGATGCAACAGAGGCAGTCAGCCACGGCAGAACGACAACGGTCCCCAATACTGTTATTGCCCCGCCGATCATTATCAGAATATTCATGCAGCCGAAGACAAGGAATGCCAGCCGCTGCCTTGAGGTCAGTCTCATGCTGATATTGACGGCATGTAAAACGCCTGCCTTCTTTGTCACAATTACAGGAAGGGTGAAAATTGTGAGTGCCGACACCAACAGGCCCGGAAGAATGAACAGGGCAGTTCCCAAAAGGGTTGCGGATAGTATTATAAGGGATGCGATGTTTGCCTGAATGAAATATGAAAAACCGGAGAAAAGATCTCTGAATGCAGGGGGGTGGTCCTCCGGCCCCTCCTTAAAGAAGATCAAATAGAAGCTGCAGACGAACGGCGGAAATATGGACATCGTTGCAATATAAGAGACGAACTGCCATTCGCTCCGAACAAGGACATAGACTATAGCGCCTGCAGCTTCAGCTGTCAGAAATGCGAGGAGGGAAAACAGGATAAAGCGCTGCCAATGGCTGCTGAACAGCTTCCACCCTGTCTTGTACCATTCGATTACCGAAGATTCGTTCATTGCTTTCTGTCCTTCTTGTCCAGAATAACAGACCGGGCTAACCCGTTACCACAACAATGCCTGAATCGGTGACTATGCAGCCCCTCAACCTGTCCTCTTCGTGGTTGTAACCGATCTCCATTTCCTCCGGTATCACGACATTCTCGTCTATGATCGCCTTTCTGATCTTAGCGTTCCTCCCGATATGGACATTCTCGAACAGTATCGAATCCTCGACAACGGCGTAGCTGTTGATCCTGCAGTCAGGGCCGAGTATTGACCTTCTCACGACCCCTCCGCTTGTTATGCAGCCGCCGCATACGAGTGAATCTATGTTCTGGCCGCGCCGGCCTTCATCATCGAAGACTGTCTTTGCAGGAGGAAGGTTGCCCTGGTTCGTCAGTATGGGCCATTCATAATTATAGAGATTCAGGTGAGGACTGACCTGAATAAGGTCCATATTCGATTCATAGTATGAGTCTATTGTACCAACGTCCTTCCAGTAACCCCTCTCGTTCGGCTCCATGCCCGGCACCTGGTTGTCAAAGAAGCTGTAGGCAAATACCTTGTCGCCCTTTTCGAGCATCATGGGGATGATATGCTTGCCGAAATCAAGGTCTTCATAACGCTGTTTGCCGGCCCTGAGTATTTCGATGAGCTTCCTGGCCGAAAAGATATAGTTGCCCATTGATGCGAAACAGGTCTGCCTGCCGGGGATCATGGGCGGCCTTTCCGGCTTTTCAACAAAGGTCTCGACCCTCAGGTCCTCATCCACGCAGAGTATGCCGAATCTGGAGGCTTCTTCAGCAGAGACCTCGAGCGATGCGATGGTTATGTCAGCCCTGTTCATACGGTGGTAGGCCATCATCTGGGAAATGTCCATCTTGTAAATATGGTCGCCGCCGAATATCACGACATAATCTGCCCCTGACTGCTCTATGAATCTGAGATTCTGATATATGGCATCTGCCGTGCCCCTGAACCACTGTTCGCTCATGCTGTTCGTCTCGGGTGAGATCGTGTCATAGAACTCACCGAGTCCTGTCCACTTGCTCCATGATTCCTTAATATGCTTGTTCAGGGAATATGCCTGATATTGAGTAAGGATGAAGGCCTTCTTGATGCCGGAATTGAAAAGGTTGCTCAGCACAAAATCTGCTATCTTGTACTTCCCGCCAAAAGGCACTGCAGGCTTTGATCTGCGGCTTGTTATGGGACTCAGCCTCTCTCCCTTGCCTCCTGCAAGAACCATTGCGATCGTGTTCCTTGAAATGTTTCCGGTCGTATACATTCCGCACCCCCTGAAAAAATCTTATCACATTAAGGGGCTAAACAATATATAACTGACAAAAAAGGGGAAGGCATTTCTGCCTTCCCCTGAAGAATGTTCTCCTCTTTCGGCTTATATATCGTAGTAAAGGAAGAACTCGTATGGATGCGGACGGAGCCTGAGTGCGTCCACCTCGTTTTTCCTCTTGTATGAGATCCATGTATCAATGGCATCCTGTGTGAAGACATTTCCCTTGAGCAGGAACTCATGGTCTGCCTCAAGCGCATCAAGCGCCTCGTCAAGGCTGCCCGGCATTGTAGGTACGGATGCCAGCTCCTCAGGCGCGAGATCATAGATGTCCTTGTCGAGAGGCTCTCCCGGATGGATCTTGTTCTCTATGCCGTCGAGTCCTGCCATCAGCATTGCGGAGAATGCGAGGTAGGTGTTGCATGACGGGTCAGGGAACCTTACCTCAACCCTCTTTGCCTTGGGGTTTGCAGAATAGGTAGGTATCCTGATCGATGCAGACCTGTTCCTTGCAGAATATGCGAGGTTGACCGGCGCCTCAAAGCCGGGGGTAAGCCTCTTGTATGAGTTTGTTGTCGGGTTTGTGAGGGCTGCAAGCGCATGCGCATGCTTCAGCACGCCGCCGATGTAGTAGAGTGCCATCTCGCTGAGGCCTGCATAGCCGTTGCCTGCGAAGAGGGGCTTGCCCTTCTTCCAGATCGACTGATGAACATGCATTCCTGAGCCATTGTCGCCGAAAAGCGGCTTCGGCATGAAGGTTACTGTCTTGTTATGCCTTCTTGCAACATTCTTGATGATGTATTTAAAGAGCATATTCTTGTCAGCCATCTTTACGAGCGAATCAAAACGCATATCGATCTCTGCCTGGCCTGCAGTTGCAACCTCGTGGTGCTCACGCTCCACATAGATGCCGACCTTCTGCATTTCGATGCACATCTCGGTCCTGAGGTTCACCTGACTGTCTGTAGGCGGAACAGGGAAATAGCCTTCCTTGTGGCGAGGCTTGTAGCCGAGGTTCGGGTTCTCTTCGCGGCCTGAGTTCCAGATACCTTCTGATGACTCAATGTAATAATAGCCGCTATGGGAATTCTGGTCAAAGCGGATGCCGTCAAAGATGAAGAACTCTGCCTCGGGACCAAAGTAGGCTGTATCGCCGATGCCGGTTGACTTCAGATATGCTTCTGCCTTTTGTGCAATGAAGCGGGGGTCTCTGGTGTACTGCTCCTTCGTGATGGGATCAACGATATTACAGATAAGGCTGATTGTCGGATATTCCATGAAAGGATCCATGAAGGCGGTCTCTGCATCGGGCACGATAAGCATATCCGATGTATGGATCGCCTGCCATCCCCTGATGGATGAACCGTCAAAACCGAGGCCCTCTTCAAATACCTCTTCCTTAAGCTCTGCAATGGGCACTGCAAAGTGCTGCCAGATGCCCGGGTAGTCAAGGAACTTGAAGTTCGCCATGACCGCCTTGTTCTCCTGTGCCATCTTGATAACGTCTTTTGGTGTCATCTACTTCCTCCTGTATTGGGTTATGAATTATGTGTGACGGGTAACGGGTTAAAAACTGATCACCGATCACTCTTTGCTCATCACGGTCTTCAGACCGCAGTCTCTCCCTGCTCGCCTGTCCTTATCCTGATCACTTCTTCGACCGCATAGACGAAGATCTTTCCGTCTCCTATCTTTCCGGTCTTTGCAACCTTTTCGATAGTTCCGACAACCTTCTGTGCAAGGTCGTCAGAGGTGACTATCTCAAGCTTGATCTTGGGGATGAAGTCCACAATATACTCTGCCCCGCGATAAAGCTCGGTATGGCCCTTCTGCCTGCCGAAACCCTTCACCTCTGTCACTGTCATGCCCTGAATGCCGATCTCGTTCAGCGCGTCCTTCACCTCATCAAGCTTGAAGGGTTTTATTATAGCCTCAATCTTCTTCATATCTCACCTCCTTGGATCTCGTTATATATAACGCGGACATTTTACCGGTTATCTGAAAAGAATGCGTTACAGAATTGTTCTGCCCTGTCTGCATAATCTGAATAACAGGCCTCCGTATCTCTCCGTACGGTCTCCATATCAACAGGCTCATTCCTGAGCCAGTCATATATCATCTCCCTTGTGACCTCCATATGGAACTGAAAGGCATAGGCATTTCTGCCGAATCTGAAGGCCTGGTTCGGAAAGAGAGCTGAGCCTGCAAGCCTCTCAGCCCCCTCAGGGATGTCGAATGTCTCGCCATGCCAGTGAAAGACCCTGAAACTGGTCTTCCCGCCTGAAAGAACATGCATAAGTTTATCATCAGTGCCTGAGTCAGCAAGATCGATGTTATACCAGCCAATCTCTTTCTCCCTGCCGGCATAGACCCTCGCGCCAAGAGCTTTTGCCATCAACTGGGCACCCAGACATATGCCCAAGACCTTCCTGCCTGACCGCATGAACTTTTCGGCAAGACTCATCTCGCCGGTCAGATACGGATATTGAGCTTCGTCGTTAACACTCATCGGCCCGCCCAGCATCAGAAGTGTGTCGAATTCTTCGGCTGAAGGAAGAGGCTCCGAGGACAAGTCAACCACATAACTGCTGATGCCGTTCTCTCTCAGGAAACTTTCGATTGTTCCCGGCCCTTCAGTTGCGATGTTCTTCAGAATAAGTACGGACATGCCCTCACATTGCAAAATGACTGCCAAATATTAATCCAAACAAATCAATGGGTTATACAAATCACAACATTCTGAACTGCTCAAATATAAGGCATTCCTGCCTGATTTTCAGGCAATATATTCATTAAATGCCGGTCATGCCGGAAGATAACATATGGCGCCTCCCTGCCATTCAATCTTAACCGGACAGTTTATGTGCTACAGTTACGGACAGTTTATGTGTTCTCTACATGTTCCATGTTTTTCATTGACATTAGTCAGACACCGCAATATTATTAAAATTAATCAATTATCCGGATATTAATCCAAAATCAGGAGGCAGAATATGAAAAGAGCATTCTTATTGGTTTTGACAGGCATCATGGTTGTTATGCTTTCAGGGATCGCTGTTGCTGACCAGATAAGGGACAGGATAGACAACCAGCAGAGAAGAATAGATCAGGGGATAATGTCAGGAGAGCTCACAAGGGGAGAGGCTGACGTTCTGCAGGACAACCTTAATTATATCAAGGACGATTATGCCCGTTTCAGGAGTAATGACGGAGTAATTGGCCCTATAGAGCGAGACAAGCTCAGCGACATGCTTGACCGCAACAGCAGAATGATAGAGAACAAGAAACATAACCCGATCTCAGGATTCAGGGGCGGATTCAGGGATGACAACTGGAGAAGCAGAAGATGGGACTGGGACAGGAACATGACCATAAGGGAGAGGATAGACAACCAGCAGTCAAGAATTGACCATGGCATAAGAACAGGTGAACTGACCCGCAGGGAGGCAGATACAGTTCAGGACAATCTTGACTACATAAAGAGGGAGTTTGCCCGTGCAAGGAACAATGATGGAGTTGTAGGACCAAGAGAGCGTGACAGGTTAAACAATCTGCTCGACCGCAACAGCAGAATGATCTTCGACAGAAAGCATAACCGTTACGAGCGCATATATTAACAATCACTGACAGATCAGCAAAAAAAGGCAGGCAAAAAGCCTGCCTTTTTTTGTTCTTGACCATGCTGGCCGACATACAGGCATATCCAAATCAATGGGCAGGAGGATACGGGGCATAGTCATCATCCCATAAACGGTTCCTGCCTTCAGGTCTGCATCTGATAATACCCTTTCTGCAGAGCGTCTCCCTCCATTCATATTTCAGCAGGACCTTCTGAAAGGCATATGCTTCAGGTTCGAACTCAACAGTATGGACAGGGGAATAACGGCCTTCTCCGAATCCCGTGCCTGCGTCATCGCTCCTGCCTGCCTTTGATTCTGCCCTTGGAGAAACCGGGGCAGCCGGGGCACTGCCCATCATCGGCTGCTGCTCATAAAGAGCGGCCGGCCTGTGCTTCTCCCTGAATACCGCAACTGCTATCACGCCCATTGCTGAGGCGTCGCTGAATGTCCTTGCACTGTAGGAGTCTGCAACATCCGTGAAGTAGAACCTGTGCACTGTCTCTTTGTCCGTCCTCCAGCCTTCAAGCCTGGCCTCGCCATAGGGTTCAATAACATACATCCGCTCTGAGTTCTTCAGGTTCGATCTCTTGCCGGATATGATATTCCTCCCGTCTACGGCAACAACAACTCCTATCCTCTCAGGCAGGGGGTTCCTGACCACGATACTGTAATTTTCCCCCTTCCTCGCCTCAAGATATTTTTTGATAATGCCGGTGCTGCCAGCGTCATACTGCCTGTGTGATATCATATTGAAGATCTCCCCTCTGTCCGATATCACCTGAACATCCGCTTCTGCCCTGTAGTATGCAGAAGCATTAACTGCCAGAAACAGACTGACCACTCCGATGATAACTGCTGTAATTGTCTTCATGTCCTTCTCCTTTCTGATGCTGTTCCTGCTCACTTAGACATCTGCTGACATGAAAAAGTTCCAGAAGAAATGCAGCGTATGCTTGAATGGTCAGCCTGATTGGCTATATACTTTTCCCATGAACAGCACCTGCGGCACCTGCAGATACGGGTATGATTCAAAACCTTCGGGAGAAAAGCCGTCAGCAGGCACTGTCTGGTGCGGGAAGCGCAGGATCCAGATGGCAAAACAAAGGCAGATGGACTGTTTCTCACCTGCACCCGGCCTCAAGGTCAGGCACTGCGTTGACTGCAAACGGGCGAAGATAACGACCCCTTCAGGAGGGGCTCTTCAGCCCGGAAATGTATGGTGCGACAGGAAGAAGGAAGAGGTACACAAGATGCGGTCAAAGGACTGTTTTGAATGAATACTTCTGGATTTCATCCATGTTTTGTGTTAGAAGATAAATAAAAAAGGCCGCAAACACAATAAATATTGAGGAGGGGCTGCTTATTATTTCCGGACTTGCAAGACCGGCAATTTTTGGTGCGGTCATTGCCCTTACCGGATTTCTCTTCAGCATACTGCCGGCCGGCATAAGCATCGAGGAGGAGTTCGGGCTTTCACTTCTGTTCAGGCTGAGAGGTCCGCGCACTGCGCCTTCAGAAGTTGTAGTGGTCGGCATTGACAAGGAATCCTCTGATTCTCTCGGACTGAGAAACGATCCCCGCAAATGGCCGAGAACACTGCATGCGGAGCTCATCAAAAAAATTTCTAAAGCAGGAGCTTCAGGGATTGTCTTTGATATGTTCTTTGAGGAGCCAAGACCAGGCAGCGAAGACAAGACCTTTGCCGATGAAGCAAGGAAATCAGGCCGCGTCATCCTGTGTCAGCGGCTCATAAGCGGGCGGCACCAGTCTCCGGATGGCTCCGAAATATACACTGAACAGTTAATAACGCCAATTCCTGTTCTTGAAAAGGCATCAGCCGCGGTTGCCCCGTTTCCGCTGCCCAAAGTGCCGAAGAGCATTATAAGGAGCTGGACATTCAAGGCAGGCTCGGGAGACAGGCCCACGATCCCTGTGGCAGCATTCCAGTTCCATGCAATGGATGTCTATGATGATCTTTTGCATCTCATGAGAAAGGCAGGGGCTGAACTGCCCGCTGATATGCCTTCAGACGCGCAGGCCGTTCTGGAGCAGAAAAAAGTGGCACAGACAGTTCAGGAACTCAGACGCATATTCAGGAAGAATCCTCAAATTGCAGACAGGATGATCGGAATTTCCGGGAAGGATTTGGGTTCTGACGAAAAGAAGAAGAGGCTGCTCAGGTCTCTTGTCGGCATGTACAGCGGAGATGAAAGAAGGTATATGAACTTTTATGGCCCGCCGGGCTCGGTCACCACAATACCTTATGAGAGGATGCTGAGAGCAGAGCAGGGGACAGACCTGAAAGGCAGAATGGTCTTTGTCGGTTTTTCAGAACTTTATCAGCCGGAACAGAAGGACACATTCTATACGGTCTTTTCCGAAGAGGACGGGAGGGACATAAGCGGGGTGGAACTTGGAGCAACCGGTTTCGCAAACCTGCTTGAAGACATGCCGGTGAGGCCGCTCGGCTTCGGAGCATATGCGGCCGTCATACTTGCATGGGGGCTCGTTGTCGGCGCTTCATGCAGATATGCCCCGACATTTGCATCAGGTGTAATATCAGCCGGGGCAGGCGCCGTCTATCTGGCATTTGCACTGAACAGATTCAGCGCCTCCGGGGTCTGGCACCCTGTTGTGGCTCCTGTCTTTCTGCAGCCTGTTGCCGCTTTTTTCGGATCGCTGCTATGGAAATATGCCGAGGCAAACAGGGAGCGCAGGAATATCCGCAATGCAGTAGGGTTCTATCTGCCTGCTGATGTAGTTGACCGCCTTGCAAAAAACCTCTCAGGAATGAAGACGGAAAGCAGGGTGGTCCACGGGGTATGTCTCTATACTGACGCTGAGGGATTCACAGGAATGGCCGAGGCAATGGACACGGAGCAGCTTGGCAGGGAGATGAACAGGTACTATGAGGCCATATTCAGGCCCATAAAAGAGAATGGCGGAACTGTATCGAATGTTGTAGGTGATTCAGTTCTTGCCATATGGCTCGGGACAGAAACAGCAGATAACAGGCTCATGAATGCATGCAACGCGGCTATTGAGATCGACAGGCATATGAGCAGAGTTTCTGATAAGGCATATCTGCCCACCAGGATAGGGGTGCATGCAGGAGACATAATGTTAGGCAATCTTGGAGCGATTGACCACTTTGAGTACAGACCTGTCGGGGATATTGTAAATGCCACGACCAGGCTCGACGGACTGAATAAAAGGCTCGGAACACGCATTCTTGTATCAGAGGATGTGGCCAGGCATATAGAAGGATTTCTTTTCAGAAATGTCGGCAGATTTCTTCTGGTAGGCAAGATTAAACCTTTGCGGGTCTTTGAACTGATATGCAGAAAAGATGAGGCAGACACATCTTCAATTGAGGCATGCACGGCATTTGAAAGGTCGCTTGCACTTTTTGAAAAAGGAGACTGGGATGCTGCCGCAGAGATGTTCCGGGCCTATTGCAGCAGGTTCCCCGATGACGGACCCGCACGCTTCTATCTCGATAAATGCGGTCATTACATTTCCGTGCCTCCTGAAGGGGAATGGGACGGCGTAATAAAGATGGATGTGAAGTGAGGGAGGGGTAGCTGATGGCCGGGGTGGCAGTTGATAGTTACAAAAACAAATAATAAATATTTTAGAGTGGAGGAGAGAATGAACAGGAGAGGGTCAGTTCTGATTGCAGCAATTCTCTTGGTTTTGGTTTTGTCAGTCCCTGCAGTATATGCCGCCTCATGCAGCGACTGGGTCGCAAGGGTCGATTCATTCCATGGAAAGGTGCAGGCAAAGGTCTCAGGCAATGAGGAATGGACCAATGTAAGTCCCAGGGACCAGTTCTGTGCAGGAGACATGCTGCGCGTAGCCGAAAAAAGCAGGGCTGTCATCGTACTCAGGAACGAGACTGTGATGAGGCTTGACCAGAACACTACGGTCACACTCTCAGCACAGACAAAAGAGAAGCCGTCGCTTCTTGACCTTCTTAAGGGAGCTGCATATTTCATTAGCAGGACTCCCCAGAAGTTCAGGGTGAATACGCCGTTTCTTAATGCAGGCATCGAAGGCACTGAATTTGTGCTCACTGTCTACGACACGGCAACCTTCGTGACTGTCTTTGAAGGCATTGTGCTTGCAGAGAACAGCACAGGCAGCACCAGGGTGACCACAGACCAGACAGCCATGGCCGGATCAGGCCAGACCCCCGAGATCCAGGTCTATGCCACACCGCGCAATGCCGTACAGTGGGCACTATATTATCCGCCGATATTTAAGGTAAAAGGCATTGAAGCTGCTGAAGAATGGCAGAGGCAGGTCACCTCACTTCTCTCTGCCGGCCGTCTTGATGACTCTGCCTTTATACTGGGCCATGTGCTTCAACAGGAGCCGAACAACAGCAGCGCCCTCGCTCTCCATGCCATTATCAATATCGCAAGAAATGAAAATGACAAGGCACTTGAAAATGCGAAGGCAGCAGTTGCTGCTGATCCAAAATCAGCCTCAGCGCTTCTCGCTCTTTCCTATGCGCGCCAGGCACACTTTGATCTCAAAGGCGCCCTTGACAGCCTTAAAGAAGCGGTAAAGACAGAACCGGGAAACAGCCTCATATGGGCCCGGCTTTCAGAGGTCCGCCTGTCCCTCGGTGAAAAGGACGAGTCACTGAAAGCCGCTGAAAAGGCCGTTTCAATTGCTCCGGAACTTTCACGCACACAGTCAGTGCTCGGCTTTGCGCATCTCGCAGAGCTCAGGACAGATGAGGCAATGACAGCATTCGAAAAAGCTGCAGGCCTTGATCCTTCAGACCCGCTGCCGAGGCTCGGTCTCGGCCTTGCAAAGATAAGGAAGGGACAGCTTGAGGAAGGCAGGAGGGAGATCGAGATAGCAGTAAGCCTTGATCCAAACAATGCCCTGCTCAGGAGCTACCTCGGCAAGGCCTATCATGAGGAAAAGCGCGGCAGTGTTGCTGCTAAACAGTTCAGCATGGCAAAGACCGCGGACCCAAAAGACCCGACAGCCTTTTTCTACAGCGCGCTCCAGAAACAGGCAGAGAACATGCCTGTTGAGGCCCTGCAGGACCTTGAGCGGTCCATGGAGCTTAACGACAACCGCGCTGTCTACCGTTCAAGGCTTCTGCTCGATGAGGACCAGGCAGCAAGGTCTGCAAGCCTTGCAAGAATATATGATGACCTCGGGTTCCAGCAGCTCGCGCTCTCAGAAGGATACAAATCTGTCAATGCTGATCCTGCGAACGCAGCTGCACACAGGTTTCTTTCAGATTCATATGCAGCGCTTCCAAGACATGAGATTGCGCGCGTAAGCGAACTTCTCCAGGCCCAGCTGCTCCAGCCGGTCGGGCTCAACCCTGTGCAGCCGCATCTCGCAGAATCCGGACTCTTCATACTTCAGGGCGCAGGCCCTGCAGATGCAGGGTTCAATGAGTATAACCAGCTCTTTAACCGTAATCGGATATCCCTTCTGATGAGCGGGGTTGCAGGCAGCAACAGCACTTATGGAGATGAACTGGTGGTTGCTGGTGTGCATGAAAAAGTGGCGTTCAGCGTGGGACAGTTTCATTACGAGACTGACGGGTTCAGGAAGAATAATGACCAGAAGCAGGATATCCATAATATCTTTGCTCAGGTGAGCGTCACGCCTCAAACAAGCGCACAGGTGGAATTCAGATCAAGGGATATGGAAACTGGTTTTCTGCAGCTTATCTTTGATCCCAATTTCGTTATTCCGGGTTACCGTGAAAACAGGGATTTTAGATCTGTTCGTCTGGGTCTGCATCATGTTTTTAGTTCAGGATCAGACCTCATTGCTTCTGTGATCCATCATAATGGAGAGATGGGATATAAAGTAACCGGGGCTAATGAGGTGGCAAATACTGACGGTTATTTGGCTGAAGTTCAGCATCTCTTCCGCTCAGAGCGACTGAATATCATAAGCGGTATCGGACATTTCCGTGAAAATCGCAAATCTGAGGCAGATTTTTTTGGTATGCAGTTCACTTCAAAATCAAACCCTTCCCACGATAATTATTATGTTTACTCCCAGATCAATCCTGTTAGAGAATTATCATTGACTGTCGGAGCCAGCGCTGATTTTTTCAAAGGAAAGGTGTTTGATCAGAGCATTGAACGCAGACAGTTTAATCCAAAATTGGGACTGACCTGGAGCGTACTTCCCGGCACAGTCCTGCGCGCTGCAGCATTCAGGACCTTGAGAAGATCACTTCTGACTGACCAGACGATCGAGCCAACACAAGTCGCAGGTTTTGATCAATTCTTTGATGAGGACAACGCTGAAGGTACGCGTGCATGGCGGTACGGAGTTGGGATTGACCAGAAATTCTCAGCACAAATCTATGGAGGCGCAGAGTTCTCTATGCGTGATTTAAAAGTGTTCAGGCTGGATTCGGAGTGGGGAGTCCCTGGAGAATGCGACTGGAATGAACAACTGGGTCGCGCGTATCTTTACTGGTCACCGCATAAGTCGCTTGCACTGAGTGCAGAATATCAGCACCAGTTATTTAAAAGGCCGCGCGACTTTGCAGGAGATAATTTTACTGAACTCAGCACAAACAGGCTCTTATTGGGAATGGGGTACTATCATCCCGGCGGGTTCAGCGCCCGATTGCAGGCTGTATATGTAGATCAGAGGGGAACGTTCATCGATATATTCAGTTTTACTGACACATATAAAGACAATGACCGCTTCTGGATAGCTAATGCCTCTATGAGTTACCGTCTGTCTAAACAAAACGGGATCATCAGCCTGGAGGCCAAAAATCTGTTTAATAAGCATTTCAAGTTCCAGGACACAGATCCTTCAAACCCGAGTCTATATCCTGAGCGCCTGATATTGGCGAAATTCACACTTGTATTTTGAAATTCATACATATCAATGGCGGAAAGGCAGGTGATGGCATGACGTAGGCCGAGGCATGGATACTGGATTGGTCTTTAATAATCTAACCTTGCATTGAAAGGAGATGTTACATGGGAGACAAGATTAAGGGAGGCATTAAGATCTGGCTTGACGAGGACGGCTTTGTTGAGAAAGTTACGGACCATAATGACAAGGACATAACTTATCATCCTGATGAGAAAAAACGCATGGAAGGTGTAGGCACAAGACTGCTGACCCCGAACCCCTGCTGTTGGGTGAAGACGCCGCTTGGGTGGAGATGCCTGCCTTGTGGGTAGAACTCAGAACAGGATAGGGTACATTCAGTAGTAGACTGCAGGGACATATCCCGGTTATGAGAAGGAATGAAAAGACGGGGTCAGGTCTACGCCCTTCACAGGTTAACTGGCCCTGTCTTCTTTTTCAGCCCTGAATAAGCCACTCATGGATTAAACCGCCCCTCACTGATCAAGGGTGGGAACTTTAAAGGAATTTTAAAGCAGCGGGGTATAAGACTCACAAGGAAGTTCTTCTGTCAGACCGAAAGCGGAAGCGAAAAGGCAAAGGTGCAGCCTTCACCAGGTTTTGATTCCACCCATATATCTCCCTTATGAGCATCAATTATTGATTTTGCTATCGCAAGCCCAAGACCGTGCCCCTCATCTCTGCGCGTTTCCTTCTGGCCAAGCTTGGAGAACTTCTGGAACAGCTTCGGGATCTCGCCCTCTGGTATGCCCGGGCCGCTGTCGCTTATCCGTATTACCACCCTTTCACCTTCGCGGCTTCCGACAATTTTCACGGCGCCGTCAGGGGACGTGAATTTTATTGCATTGCCCACAAGGTTCATGAACACCTGGCCAAGCCGGACCGGAGCTCCGCATACCATCGGGAGAGAACTGCTCACATCGATACTAAGCGATATGCCCTTCTGACTGGATAGTCCATGCAGGGTTGGGGCTGCATCATCCAGAATGGCAGCGATATCAGCAGGACATAATTCCGATTCAATGCCCATCTCTATCCTGTTTATATCAAGCACATTGCCTATGAGCGTCTTCATCCTGTTGACAGCGCCGTGAATCTCCCTGACATATTCCTTGCCCTCATCGTTCAGCCCGCTCACAAAGTGAAGCAGCTCCGCATAACTGAAGATGACGATTAGGGGGCTCTTGAGATCATGGGCAACATGTGCAACAAATTCATTCTTCAGGACATCAAGTTTTTTAAGCTCAGCATGCTCGTCCTTCACCCGCTTATAAAGAGATGCGTTTTCGACTGCCATTGCAGCCTCTCCTGCGATGGTCTGGATGAACTCGATCTGGTCGCTGCTGAAATGGCATGGCTCAGGATGGTGAAGCGTGAGTATGCCGGTCACCTGATTACGCCTGACAAGCGGCGCTGCAATAGCAGAGAGAGTTACGAGCGAATCGCCGGGAAGGGAGACCCACCGGCTGTCTCTTCTTGTGTCCTGTATTATGTCAGCTTTTGAGTGGCGGTATACCCAACCGCCAAAACCCCTCTCCATGACTGCGTTCAGGGCCTGCTCCCTGACCTCAGGGGGAAGGTCCTTTCGTGCAAGTATGTTCTTTGTGATCCTGCCCCTGCCGTCCAGAAGGAATATGCTGCCGCAGGAAGCCCCGAAGACCTTGACCGTAAGGCCCAGGACCTTCCCGAGCACATCATCAAGGTCGAGCGATGATGTGAATGCACGGGTTATCTTGTAAAGGAGCCAGCCCATGTTCGGTGCGAGCTGCTCTTCTGAAGATGGATTGATGTTTGCGTCCCCCATGCATCAATTATATGTAAAAACCTCATATTGTCAAACTTCTATATTCACTTCTATATTCAGTTATGCCCTTGGGTTATATCTGCAGCTTTATTTTTTCAGATGGAATGGCACGCTCGTTGAGACAACCCCTTTTTTGAAGAGCAGGATGCCCTTGAGGAAGAGTGCCGTCTGTTATGCAGCAGGTGGTGCCACCATTTTGTCGGCACGAACTCAGGAAGAACAACTGTAATGACCCCATCCGGGTATTTCTCACGAATGCTTTCTATATAGTCCATAAGGGGTTCTGTCACAGACCTGTATGGAGAGTGCAGTATCTCGAGCTTCACACCCAGGCAGAGGGTGTCCCACTTCTCCTTCATCCTCCTCGTCTCAACAGGGTCTATGTACACATATACGGCAGTGACATCGTCAGAGAGCGCCTTCCCGTATTTTATGGCCCCTATGACCGCCTGCTGCATGCCAGAGATCGGGACGATCACGGAATGGTGCTGATAACTCGTTTCATCAACAATGCAGCCTTCAACAGAAAGCTGCTCTGCAACGGACTGGTAATGCTTCTTCACCTCTCTGGCAAGGTACACGAGCATAGGTATGGCGACCAGCACCATCCATGCACCCTGCGTGAACTTTTCGACAGCTACGATGATCAGTACAACACCGGTCACCAGTCCACCGACACCGTTTATGACTGCGCTTTTGATCCAACCCTTGCCCTTTTCCCGAACCCAGTGCCTCACCATGCCGATCTGTGAAAGCGTGAAGGCTGTGAAGACGCCTACAGCATAGAGCGGGATCAGGGAATAGGTGTCGCCGCCAAACAGGATCAGCAATAATGCAGAGAGAACGCCTAATATCAATATGCCGTTAGAAAAGACCAGCTTGTCTCCGCGGTTGCTGAGCTGTCTCGGGAGATAGCGGTCATTGGCCATTATCGATGAAAGCCTCGGGAAATCAGCAAAAGATGTATTTGCAGCAAGGATCAATATCACGGCAGTTGCGAACTGGATCGTATAGTAGATGATCCCTTTCGAAAACACTGTCCGCACAAGCTGGGAGAGCACGGTCTCATTTTCGTTCGGAAGGATCGCATAGTGATGGGAATAGTAGGCAATGCCTATCGTAAGCACGGCAAGGGTCACAGCCATCCATGTAAGTGTTATGCCGGCGTTTTTCGCTTCGGGTGCCTTGAAGGCCTTCACTCCGTTCGAGACTGCCTCGATCCCTGTCAAAGTTGCACATCCTGATGCAAAGGCCTTGAGTATTATGAAGATCGGAAATATCGCCGAGGTTGTCCTTTGCAACAATGTAGGCCCCACCGCCTGAAGAATATGCATGGATGGTCTGATAGTAGGACATCGCGACTATCCCCACAAGCATGACAATAGCAGCTGCGATCGGCACCAGGTAATTAAGAAAGGCCGCTCCGCCAACCACGAGTGCAAGCAGTATCTCCTCATAAACGAGCCGGGGTCGGCTACAGGCTAAAGGTGGATGTAGAGGATAAGGCTGACTGACCTCTGCGCACAAACGCCTTCCTCGCCTCCTCTGCAAAGAATAGCATAAAAGCGAACGGAAGCAAGATCAGCCAAATGCTGAAGGTGATCGGGTGAGTACCGAATATCCTGTTGCCCCAGGGATGATAGACGATAAATAACTGCAGTGCCAGTTCAAAGGTTATGCCTGCAAATATCAGCCTGTTCGAAAAGAGGCCTATGCTGAAGACCGACTCACTGAGCGATCTGCAGGCAAAAACATTGCCGATCTGTGCTATCACAATGCCCGTAAGACATGCTGTAGTGGCCTGGAGATAAAGCAGGTCGGTTGAAGAAGGCATCTGCCCCCATATCCACCCGCCCTCTCTCAGCACATGGAAGAAACCGAAGAGGCCGGCTGCCGCCTCGATAGAGCCCAACAGCAAAAATACAAGGAGCAGCACTTTCATATTGAGCAGCTTCTCATGAGGACTTCTTGGCGGCATCTTCATCAGGTCCCTCGTCGGCCTCTCAGCGCCAAGAGCAAGACCGGGCAGGAGGTCAGTACCCAGATCGATCGCAAGCACCTGCATTACAGTGAGGGCAAGCGGAACCTTTAAGACCACAAAAAGTATATATGGCACAAGCTCAGCGACATTCGAGGTGAGGAAGTAGGCTATGAACTTCCTGATGTTTGCGAAGACGGCCCTTCCCTCTTCCACCGCATTTATGATCGTGGCGAAGTTGTCATCAAGCAGCACCATGTCCGATGACTCCTTTGCAACATCTGTCCCTGTAATGCCCATTGCTATTCCGATATCAGCCTTTTTGAGGGCCGGAGCATCATTGACACCGTCTCCTGTCACTGCAACCCTTTCTCCCTCTTCCTTGAGAACAGAGACGACCCTCATCTTGTGCTTTGGCGTCATGCGTGCGAATATGATCTCCGGCGCGGTCAGCTTTTCCCTAAGATCACGGTCGCTCATCTGAACAAAATCGGCTCCTTCTACAACAACAGGCTCGCCCTTCAGAAGACCGATCTCACGGCCGATGGCAACAGCTGTCCTTGAGCCGTCGCCGGTTATCATGATGACCCTTATGCCTGCTGTATGGCATTTTTTCAGGGCATCCGGCACCTCTGGCCGCGGCGGGTCTTCAAGCCCTATCAGTCCGAGAAAAATGAGATCAGATTCGAGTGAAGTGCCGGACTCGGGTGATGAGTGATGAGCGATGGGTGATGGGTCAGACGGCTTTACTGTATTCAACTCATTACCCATTACTGATAACTGATCACCGTCTTTATACGCAAATGCCAGAACCCGAAGTCCCCTGTCCATCAGGCTGTAATAAGCATCAACCGCACCCTGACGAAAAGCATCGTCCATCTCATGTATGCCACCGTTAACGGAATAGCGGCTGCATAGGGGCAGGATGTTCTCCATCGCACCCTTGGTGAATACATGCTCCCTGCTGTTGATCCTGTTCAGGGTCGACATCCTCTTGCGGTCAGAATCGAATGGCACCTCTGAGATGCGTTCGGCTGCAATGCCCCCAATGCTGCTGCTTGCGAACTTCAGAAGCGCAGCCTCTGTAGGATCGCCCTGGAACTGGCCGCCGCTGAGTCTTGCATTATTGCAGAGCATGGCAGATGCCATTAGCATGCCGGAAGAATCCGGCCTGTAGTCTTTCGCCTCAATGACATTCATGTCAGCCCATATCTTCGATACTTCCATCCTGTTCCGCGTCAGTGTTCCGGTCTTGTCAGTGCATATGACCGTTACACAGCCCAATGTCTCGACCGATGAGAGGTTCCTGATAAGTGCATTCCTCTTTGCCATCCGCTGGCTTGCCATCGCCAGCGCAAGCGTGACAGTGGGCAGCATTCCTTCAGGCACAAGCGCCACTATAACGCCTATCGCAAAGAGAAAGTTCTCCCAGAATAACCTTCCCATAAAATGCCCTATCGCAAAGAAGACAAGTCCGATAACTGTTGCAAGGACCGCTATGATCCTTGTCGTCCGTATGATCTCCTTCTGAAGAGGGCTGGGGCCGGATTCTACCGCACTCGTGAGATGTGCAATCCTGCCGAACTCTGTCCCCATGCCTGTTGCAAAAACAAGCCCTCTTCCGGAGCCGCTTACAACCGTTGTCCCGGCAAAGACAATGTTAGTACTTTCGAGCAGTTCACCATCTGATTGCTCCAGGTCCCTCAGAAGAGGGTCGGACTCTCCTGTCAGGGAAGCGTTATTGACCCTGAGCTGAATGCTCCTGATCAGCCTGCAGTCAGCAGGGATCCTGTCACCTTCTTCAATCCGGATAATATCTCCAGGCACAAGCGAAGAAGCAGGGACATGCTTCTCAGTGCCTTCCCTTATCACTCTGACATTGAACGGCAGGAGCCTCTTCAGGGCATCAAGCGCCTTCTCTGCCCGGTACTCCTGAATGATCGTAAATACGGCATTGATGATTATTACGCCGATTATTGCAAAGCCGAGCATGGACATGCCGCCGCCCGGATTAAGCCGTTCCGAGACGAATGCAAGCAAAGCAGCTATCCAGAGAAGTACTGCGAGGAAGTGGGTGAAGTGTCCGAGAAACCGGGCTGCAAGGTCTGTCTTCTTCGTTTCGCTTATCTCGTTTGGTCCGTTCTCTGCAATACGCCTTGATGCCTCTGCCTCAGAGATGCCGTTCTCGGAACTGTTAAGCGCTCTTAGCGCCTCCGCCCCTGAAAGGCTGTTAATCCTCATGGCGCGGCGTGAGTATTATAAGATCGCAGGGGGTCTCCCTCAGGACTTCCTCAACCGGATTGCCCCTGATCAGAGATGCCCAGGGGCTCCTCCTGCTCGATCCCATGATGATAAGATCATGCCTTCTTGCAAAGGCCTCAACTGTTATGTTCCTTGCTGTCCTGCCAGGAAGCAGCTTCCCCTCATGCGCAATGTCATGATGTCCCAAACGCTCCATGAACTGAGAGATGTCTCCTGACATGCGTTCCTCCCACTGGGACTGCGTCAGGTGTATCTCTCCGTGGAAGAATCTGGTGAAAGGCCTGGGAGCATGAAAGATAAATACCTTTGACCTGAAGGTCTTTGCCATATGTGAAACGAATGCAGCACGCTCATTTACATGGTCTATTCTTGCCTTGAGAGGAACGAGTATCTTCTTCGGATGCACCCTGCCTGCATGCACAACCCTCACAAGGGCCACAGAGCATGGAAGTTTCAGTGACAGGCTCCGTGCAACCGTTCCGGTGAAGAACCGTTTCTCCATGTCCTCCCTTCTTGTCGAGGCAAACGCAAGATCAATGCCCTCGTGCCGCACTATCCCGCTTATCTCTTTAACAGGGTCCCCGATCCCTGCTATGCTCTCCGCCTGTATTCCAAGATCCAGCGCCTCGTTAAAGAGCCGTTTAAGCGCTTCCTCTGCTGCCCGCCTGTCATGCTGGGACATGTTCTTCGTTGCAATAAAACAGACATAGACCTTTGACCCAAGCTCCCTTGCAAGATTCAGGGCATACCTGGCGCTCACCTCTGAATTAAGATGTTCATTCACTGCAGCAAGTATCTTCCTGTACATATTCAGTCTCAGAATAGCACTCAATATGATACAATTCAACACCATGAAAAGAAGGCGTTCAGAGAGGATCCCTGTGGATATCCCTGCCGAGATAAGTATGGGGGGCAGGAAATATTCAGGAACCGTGATAAATGTCTCTGAGGACGGCATAGGTTCTGCGGTAACTTCCGTCATAGAACTCCATGAGCAGTTCATACCTGTAAACGAGATTTGTCTATCCTTCACTCCTGAATCAGGTAAGCGCATCGATCTTGACTGTCAGCTGGCATGGTTCTCAAAAAGCGGCGCAGATGAGAAGCATATCACCATAGGCATGAAGATCACAGACCCGACCGCTGAATATATGGACTTTATCCGCACCATTTATGACAGGTATCTTTCAGGAAAGACCAAAGAACAGCTCATCACGGAGCTCATGCAGGCACACAGCTGGATATCGGAACTCCGCGGCAGCAGGTCCGGCAGTGACACTGTATCAGCACCTGAGCTCGACAGGGATGCCTATCGGGCCATAATAGATTCGACAGATGATTCAGCATATGTCGTTGACCGAAATCTGAGGTACATGTACATGAACCGCAAGCATATTTCGAGGCTCGGGCTGGGATCATCAGCATATCTGACCCGTCCTTACAGGGAGTTTCACCCTGATGAGGAGGCGGATGAGTTCGAATCAAAGGTAAACGAGGTCTTCGTAACAGGCAGGGCCATGACATATGAACATTACAGCAGCATTGACGGCAGGCATTATCTCCGCACATTGAGCCCTATCCTGGATGCAAAAGGAGGGATAAGTTCAGTCTCCGTTATCTCAAAGAATATTACTGACCGCAGCCTTGCAGAGGAACTGCTGCTCAGGGCCAACCAGGAACTTGACCGCCAGGTGAGGGAGAGGACAGCAGACCTGCAGAAGCTGAACGAAGACCTCAAGAACGAGGTAATCGAGAGGAAGCTTAAGGAAGAGGGAATGAAGAAGGCTTCCAATGAATGGCGTATCACCTTCGACTCTACAAGGGACATGATACTGATGCTTGACAGGGACTTCAGGATAGTCAGGCTGAACAGGGCGGCAGCAGAATTCATGAACTTGCCGTTTGAAAAACTGATAGGACAGTACTTTTTTAGAGTCTTTTCTCCTTCAGACATAAACAGGAACGACCATCCGCTCTCAAGGACATTCGGCTCAGGCAGACATGAGATGGCAGAGATACATCTGAAGAGCAGGGACATATGGGTGCAGGCCCTTGTCGACCCTGTAAAGGACGAAAAGGGAAATGTCACAGGCGCAGTACATATTATAAGGGACATAACCGAGCAGAAGAACCTCCACTCCCAGCTGCTGCATGCACAGAAGATGGAGTCAATAGGAAGACTTGCCGGAGGCATAGCGCATGACTTCAACAACCTCCTCTCCGCGATCATGGGGTACACTGAACTGTCGCTGCTGAAGCTCCCTGAAAACAGCCCTGTAAAAAATTATCTGACACTGGTAAGAGAAGGTTCCGAAAAGGCAGCCGCCCTCACGCAGAGACTTCTTGCATTCAGCCGCAAACAGCTGCTCCAGATAAGGCCTGTGGATCTCAATGCTGTCATCGAAGGAATGATGAAGATGGTATCGAGAATACTGCGCGAGGACATCATTCTTGAACTGAACCTGTCCCCTGCATCAGACCTTGTCATGGCAGACCCTGTCCAGATAGAGCAGATCATAATGAACCTGGTCGTAAATGCAAGGGACGCAATGCCTGACGGAGGCCGTCTCACTATCAGCACCTCAGGCATGCAGATAGACAACTCCTTCATAATCAGGCATGAGCATGCCATACCAGGGCCTTATGTCCTTCTGGCCGTAAGCGATACAGGGATAGGCATGTCCAGACAGATACAGGAGAGGATATTCGAGCCTTTCTTCACCACCAAAGGAATGGGTGAAGGCACCGGCCTGGGACTGGCCACTGTCTACGGCATCGTAAAGCAGCATAACGGATATATATATGTATACAGCGAAGAAGGAAAGGGCACGACCTTCAAGATATATCTGCCGGTGTCAGAGAAGGGGGCAGAGGAGACATTAGAGCAGGAGCAGCCTCAGATGACAGGCGGGACAGAGACGATACTTGTGGTTGACGACGACAACTTTATAAGGAGCCTGATAAAGGACATCTTCAGTACGCTCGGATACAACCTGCTCTTCGCTTGCGACGGAGAAGACGCGCTCAGGGTGGCGGAAAAAACAGAAGGAACGATAGACCTTCTTCTTACAGACATAATAATGCCGAACATGAACGGCCGGTTACTGGCAGAGCATTTCAGAAGAGAATACCCCGGCACAAAGATAATATTCATGTCAGGATATACCGAGGAGACACTCTCGCGTCAGGCAGACCTTGAATTGGGCGACCTGCTGATACAGAAGCCCATCTCACCGTCTCTCCTCGCCTCGAGCATCAGGGAGGTACTGGACAGGAAGTAGCAGCAGACAGCTACAGGCTGTTTGTGGTCTTCCTCACCTGTTCGAGCTTTGCAGCTGCCCTGCCCGAATCTATGGCCTCTGCGGCCATGCCTGCAGCAACCTTCGGATCTGAGGCCGAGCCTGCAACCATCAGCGCTGCTGCTGCATTTACAATGACAATGTCGCGCTTGGCCCCCTTCTCCCCCTTCAGGATGCGCTCTGTTATTGCTGCGTTCTCCTTATTGTCTCCGCCAATCAGTTCTTCCCGCTTCCCGCGCTCTATGCCGAAATCCTCAGGTGAAAGGATCACATTCTCAAGGCGCCCGTCCCTGAAACGGGAAGCGCGGGTCCCGTCGGTTATCGTTATCTCGTCAAGCCCGTCAGCCCCGTGAACCACCATTGCATCTTCAGCGCCGAGATTTCCGAGCACCGCTGCAAGCACATCGGTCAGTTTCCCCGCAAATACTCCGACTATCTGCCTCTTTGCTCCTGCCGGATTTGTTATCGGTCCGAGTATATTGAAGATGGTCCGCACGCCCATTTCCCGGCGGGGGCCTATGGCATATTTCATCGCGGGATGGAACATGGGTGCGAAGAGGAAACCGAAACCTGTCTCGAAGATGCACTTTTCGACCTTCTCCGGAGAGAGGTCTATCTTTATGCCGAGGGCGTCGAGCACATCTGCGCTCCCGGACTTGCTCGATACTGACTTGTTGCCGTGCTTCGCAACAGGCACGCCTGCAGCCGCAACAACAAGCGCGGCGGTAGTGGATATATTAAAGGTATGGGACATGTCACCGCCTGTGCCGCATGTATCGAGCACGCCTTCAGGCGCCTTGATGCATGCCGCCTTGTCCCTCATTATCCGTGCAGCTCCGGTTATCTCGTCAACTGTCTCGCCCTTCATCCTGAGCGCTGTAAGGAACGCGCCTATCTGGGCATCGGTCGCCCTGCCCTCCATTATCTCCTTCATGCATTCTGCCATCTCGGACTCTGAAAGATCGATGTTGCCAACCAGCAGGTTTATTGCTTCCTTGATCATAGTTAGTTCCCCTTTTCAGTAACAGTAGTTTATATATTCTTCGGCAGCATTGACTGTATGGCCCTGTGCAGATGTTCCGCTGCCTTCGTTCCTTTTGAGATTGCCGGCTGCCTGCTCCTGGCCTTCGGTCTGTTGTGAGATGTTCAGGACATTGTCCAGAAGCAGACGCGAAAGGTGCTGTATGTTTGTGTTGCCCGGAGTCCTTGCAAGCACATATTCCGAACTTGACTGTATGTCTATCCTCTCTCCTGCAAGAAACTTTTTTGCGGCCTTTTCAGTGATGTCATCAGGAGAGAATGTCGAGAGCTCAGGCACAAGATAGTACTGTCCGCCAAGTGTATATCCTGATATGTAGTTATAGAATTCCTTCTGGCACCTCCCTACATATCCGCCCCCTATCATGACGGAATCTATACCGAGCGCCTCGAAGAATGAAAGGAGCACTATCAGATCTTCGGTCAGCAGCCTGCCGCTGCTTGAGGTCTCGGACTCTATGTAGAGGATCGATCTTGAGCCGTTGGCGATCCCGTTAAGATACCTGGCAAATTCATCCTGGCCGGAGTTGTATTTATAATTGTTCGCCTTGCTGTAGTTCCTCGGAAGGATGAGTATCACAAGCTTGTTGTCAGTGCTAAGGTATTCGATGAAGTTCTTCTCGTTCCTGAGCTGCTCCTGCTCTATCCTCATGACAGGGTCTGCAAATGTCTGCTTGAGGAAAACATCGGCAATGCTGTCAGAGAAATTGTCCGCAGTGCGAATATTGCCTGGTCTTTTCGAATGGAAAAAAGGATAATAGGCCGGATGAACGAAGATATATACTGACCTGTTCTCTACAAAGCCTGCATAGTCCCTGTAGCTGCCGGGCGGCAGATCGTTAAGGTTTCGGATGTAAAGTCCGCTGTATGCCCAGTCTATCCATGCCCTGTTCTTCTCTATCTCATTGTTGCGCTTTTCTATCTGCTGCATAAGGTCTGCTGCATACTGGGCCCTCTCTATATCGCCCTTCTGCGCCTCTTCGAGCATCTTCTGGAGATTGGGCTGGCCGGCAGTACTGCATGCCATGACAGAGACCACCATCAGCAAGATCATGGGAATTCTGAATTTCATGATCCATAATTTTACAGACTGCGGGTTTCTTAAGACAAGAGAAGTCCTGCATCCCTTTCGTAGTATAATTGAGCAGGTAAAGACAGGGGGAAACAGAAGACCAATGCCGGTATGGACAGTGATATATAAGTATGCGCTTTGGATCTCAATACCGCTTTTTTTGATCTCGGCAATCCTCCTCGGCGTCTGCATACAAACTATTGCAAGGCTCGGCAGCAAAAACCTCATTGTATCAATGCCGCTTGCAGGAAGGCAGCAGATTGAGTTCTCGCAGCCAGGGACTGTCTCGCTCTTCATTGAAGGGCCCCTCTTCACCACAAAGTTCGCGGGTCTGTCCTATGAGCTTGTTTCAGACAACGGCAGGCCGGTCAAAGCAAGTCCGGTCTGGCTGCGCACATACAGGACAGGGCTTTCTGACGTGAAACTTGAGATCATGCGCTTCATCATTCCGTCTGCAGGGAGATATACGCTTTATGTGAAGGGTCTGGCTGAAGGAGAGAAAGGGGAAGATCAGTACAGGCTGACCTTAATGCGTCCCCACCGGGCCAAGACCATAGGGCTTATAGCAGGTATAGTCCTGAGTGCAGTTATTCTGATAGCCAGCCTTGTGCTCTCCATCCTGCGGATGACAGGGAGATAGTGAACTGACCTCAAGCGCAATATCCTGCGTGGTGTCATTCCGGCCCGTCCGGTCTCCCCGGCGACTCGCCAGAGGCGAGAACCTTTCTGTGAAAAGCCTCAGCTCAAGCGGAAGTGCAAAAGGAAACAGGCAATTCATCAGACAGGAATCAGAAGTAGCGCTATATTGATCAGCTTTTCATATTGAATTTATTAGTTATTATGAATAAAATAATTCATGATTGCTAATAAATATGTAAGGCCTCTATTTAAAACAATATTTTCTCGCATGAATGAGCCCCGCAGGTTCATGCAGGTGCTCTACGGACCCCGGCAGGCAGGCAAAACCACGCTTGCAAATCAGACCTGTGAAGCCCTGAACAGACCATATCATTATGCATCTGCAGATATTGCAATGCTCCGGGGACAACATTGGCTGAAGGAACAGTGGGAGATCGCAAGGCTAAAGGCTAAAGACTCAGGCACCGCTATTCTGGTTCTCGATGAGATACAAAAAATTCAGGGATGGTCGGATACGGTAAAGAGCCTGTGGGATGAAGACACCATACATGACCTGTCGCTTCATGTTATGCTCCTTGGCTCGTCACCCCTTCTGATAAAAAAAGGCATGAGCGACAGT
>Ga0233425_10002669_pt1 | contig 34375 bp, 29 predicted proteins | sample Watercolumn_Towu_2_FD_181712 | JGI IMG/M metagenome (GOLD analysis project Ga0233425, IMG submission 181712) | Freshwater microbial communities from Lake Towuti, South Sulawesi, Indonesia - Watercolumn_Towuti2014_140_MG | ecosystem: Environmental > Aquatic > Freshwater > Lake | place...
TGATATAAAACATTAAATTATTCAATATATTTCTTTAAATTCAATATCTTTTTGAAATAATTTAATAATTAACGTGAATATATATTTTTTTATTTAAATATAACATTAAGTTAATAAGAAAAATATAAAGTAAAAATTGCTTTCCATATAAAAATTGGAAAACGTCCATTTATGGATGGGATAATCATTAAGTAAAAAATATTTTTATTCAATAATTTATCTATTATACAAAGGCAATCCGTTTAATATCTCATTTTGACTGTTGGCCGGTTATAAGTATCTCTATTATTTATTATTGTTTATATATTTAGTGTTTCACGTCCTGGAAGAACACGACAGATGAAAGAGAAGAAGATAATTATTTTGAATAGTTCCATTAAATAGTATTGATCGGAAGAGAAGTTTTATCCTTAATAGTGGTAGTCTAAAATGGTTATAACAGTAGAAAAACTTCTTTGCGAGATCTATCTGCTTCAATCATGTTTTATCAAACCAGCCATTCCTATCTTTTTTTGTTAAACAAATCATAATAGGGCAGAAGCACTAACAAGACCACTTTGGTAAATATTTTTTCTTATTAGTTTACATAATATATCTTATCAGACATAAATTGAAGAAGAAAAAGATAAGGTTTTGGTTGTAATGGGTTAAATATCCAGAAAAGGAAGATTTATAACAGGGTGGTTTCTAGGAAGTTGTTTAAGGACCGGAGATTGGCAAAGACGAGATGAGCGGAAGATAATTTTTCAGCCGGCAAGGTCGAAGAGATAGCCAGACAGGTCATGCCGGCGGAATTGGCCGATTGGATACCGGCAGGGGCATTTTCAACAACTAGGCACGAATCGGAGGTCTGATTCAGGATTTCCATAGCCCGTAAATAAGGATCAGGAAAGGGTTTAAATCGAGAAATATCATCAGCCGTGATGATCGTATCAAAAAGGTCCAGGTCTTTCCCCTGCCAAATGCGGTCAACCAGATTTCGTCTCGAACTCGTCACCAGTCCGAGTAGATATCCTTTCTCGTTCAATCGAGTCAACAAATCCAAAGAATCCGGATACAGTTGGACCTGGGACAAATATCTGTCCCGGAAAAGGCTGTTTTGAGTCTGATAAATCTCTCCAGTCCTGGAATGATCCAGTTGATGACCAAATTGATTGAATAGATTCATTATGACTTCCGGCTCCAGGGCCCCTTCGTGTTCATAAATAAATTCATCGGATACCCGTATATTAAAATCCCTGAAGATTTCTTGCCAGCACTTCAGGTGATAGGCCATGCTATCGACCAAAACACCGTCCATATCAAATAGGACAGCCTTAATATTCCTGTTTTTAAGGCTTTTCATGGAACCTAGATATAAGCGAAAAAGAAATCATTATCAATCAGAAAATAGCCCGATAATTTATTGACACCCTACCCTCTTTTCGATAAATATCATTTCATGTAAATTTCCCGAATAATGTCACCGAGTAGGAAGGATTTGTTGATGAAACCTGAAGATTTCCCCAAGAGCGTTCGCTCTTTTATTATCCCCGAAATCGGCGGAATACTGGAATACCGCTGCTTAAAATGTGGACAAAATCATTCTATTGAAAACCTTTTGTACACCTGCCCGAAATGCGGCGGTGTTCTCTTGATCCAGGACCTGACGGAGAAAAAGAAACTGCAACGCCCCGGGAAATTATGGCGAAGGATTTTTGATTATCGTCGAATGACGACCCTGCCGGCCCTTAAAGGGATCTTTTCTTATCATGAAATGATCGCTTCCGTCATCCCTCTCGAATATATTCTCTATTTAGGGGAAGGCCATACCCCTATCGTTGAAGCCAATTCAGAGCTCAGGGATAAAATTGGGATACCCTTTTATTATAAAAATGACGGACAAAACCCAAGTGCTTCCTTTAAGGATCGCGGGATGGCCTGCGCCCTGAGTTATCTAAATTACCTGATTTCAAAAAACAAATTGAAGAACGTCCTGGCTGTTTGCGCTTCCACCGGTGACACCTCCGCCTCAGCCGCCCTTTATGCCGCCTACCTCGGTGATTCAATTCGATCAGCCGTTTTACTGCCCAAAGGCAAAGTCACTCCCCAACAATTAGCCCAACCTTTAGGAAGCGGAGCAAAAGTAATCGAAATTCCAGGCGTATTTGATGACTGCATGAAGGTGGTGGAATATCTGGCCGACCATTATCCCGTGGCCCTGTTGAATTCCAAGAATGCCTGGAGGATCTTAGGACAAGAATCCTATGCCTTTGAAGTGGCCCAGGACCTGGATTACCAGCTGGATAATATTGTAGTCATTGTCCCCATCGGTAATGCCGGGAATATTACCGCTATTATTTCTGGTTTTCTAAAGCTCCACAGGTATGGATTGATTTCCCTGCTGCCCAAGATTATCGGGGTCCAATCGAATCATGCCGATCCGGTATATCGCTATTATCTGGAGACAAGTCCCCAAAAGAGGATCTTTAAACCGGTTACGGTGAAACCAAGTGTAGCCCAGGCGGCCATGATTGGAAATCCTGTTTCTATGCCGAGAGTTATAGAAATGGTTGAACAATACAATAAAATTAGCGGAAAACAAAACATTTTTGTTGTTCAGGTTAAAGAACAGGATATCATGGATCATATGCTTCTAGCTAATCGAAACGGCCATATTGCCTGTACTCAGGGCGGCGAAAGCCTGGCGGGATTAGTCAAGGCCCGGTCCATGAAGATTGTCCACCCTTCAGAAATAGCAATTATCGATGCCACAGCTCATGCCATTAAGTTTTCCGGATTTCAGGATATGTATTTCGCCAATACCTTTCCGGCCGAGTTCAATATCCAACCTAAAAAGAAGCTTCAGAATCAACCTCTTTCGGCTGCTTTGCGTCAAGGTGATCCCCATTCCGATCCAGGAAGACTGAAAGACCCAAAAGAATATAAACTTTTTATTGAAAAAACATCTCTATCTGTTACTAAAATATTAGGAATATGATTCAAAGTAAAGTTTTACTTTAATGAAATTTTCAATCGTCACCATCAGCAAAATTAAAGAAAAGTATCTCTTGGATGGGGTCAATGAATATAGCGGCCGGATACGGCGCTATACCGAATTAACTTTTTTCCCTATAAAAGAAGAACGGCTGACCAAAGGGGCCCGTGAGGAGTCCATCCTCCAAAAAGAAGGTAAGAGATTGATTGAGATCGTTCCCCGGGACGGTCCCTGGGTGGCCTTAGATCGGCTGGGGAAAGGAATGAGCTCTCTTCAGCATTTTGAATTTATCAACGCCCAGGCCCGTAAAGGAGTAAAGAGACTGACCTATCTAATTGGAGGTCCATTAGGGCTTGCCAAGGAGGTCCTGGACCGCTCAGACAAACTCCTTAGTCTATCCCCCATGACCTTTACCCACGAAATGACGGCCCTTTTTCTGCTGGAACAGATCTACCGCTACCTTAATTTCTCAGCAGGAGAAAAATACCACAAATAAACGATAAGGGGTGTAGTGGTATGCCTTTCAGGTTCAAAGAAAAGCAAAACCCTTTATACATTGACCCTGAATAACACCCCTTAGATCATTTGCCTCATGCCTGAATTAAAAGTTATGCTGAAAGGTTCCCTAATAAGGATATACTGATGGATATTCACCATAAGCCAATGGAGATTACTAAAAATTTTTTTCAATTGGGGACCCCCGCTTTCCCGGTTTATCTCTCCATGGGGAAAATTGGGCTGATTTTCGAGGGGGGGACCGGCCCGACTTTTAGGATTATCGTAGACCAGATCAAGGAACTCGGCTTTGATTTTAAACAAATTCAGTATGTGGCCTTAACCCACACCCACGCCGATCATATTGGGGCCGTGCCCCATCTTAAACGTTCCTGGCCCCATATCAAATTGCTGGCCAGCCCGACGGGGACTGGTATTTTAAAAACTAAGGATTTGATTAAAGAATTCCTGATGGTGGATTTGAGCATTGCCCAGCTGATGAAGGTTCGGGCGGAGGTGGATCGATTACCGGCCCCTTTGGATGATTATCGTTTTGAAGTCGATACGGTGATTAAAGAGGGGGACCGAATAGACTTGGGGTCAGGGATTATCTGGCAGGTCTATGAAACGCCGGGGCATTCTCCCTGTCATCTCTCCTTTTTTGAAGAAAAGGAAGCGCTCTTAGTTGCCGGGGATGCCACTGGTTTTTATGTCCCTGAAAAAAACAGCTTCTGGCCGAACTATTTCTATTCCCTTGAGGTCTATTGTGAGAGTCTGAGGAAGCTCTACACCCTTCCTGCCGAACTGGCAGCACTCAGCCATAACGGATTGATCTTAAAAGACGTTAAGGGATATCTCCGCAGGGCCATGAAGGCCACGGAAAACTACCATCTGGAGCTCTTGCATCTCCTCGCTAGGGGGCTGCCCAAAGAAAAAGTAGCCCTGGAAAAGGCTCGTTACGTGGATAGTTTGACCGACATCCAGCCCTTTAAGGTCATGTATGACCTCTGCCGCCTCCTGATTAAGCAGTCTCAAACCGCGGGACCGGCCTTATCCTTTGCCCTTCCTGAGGAAAATGGAGCAGTCCCCGACAAGGGGATCGCTAAAAAAATAATCCTAACCAAGGGAAAGCGGGTCAAAGTTGCACCCACCCCCATAGAAAGATCCAAGCCATTATCCCTTCATGAAAGGCTGGGTTTATTGGCCCTCATCGATGAGGGTATGCGCCAGGGGCTCTCCGAAACGCCTGTTTTGTCAGACCTTTTCAGCGACTTATGGGATCTGGTGAAGGCGACTGTTTCAGGCAGCCGCATAGACCGCCTTAAACCCGAACAGTCCCGGTACGGATTTCATGTTTTAGAAATCAACGCCGAATCCGGTGAGAACCTGGGGCGCCTGAATATGTTATATCTCAAAAAACCCCTTCCCTGTTATTACCTGGTCTATGTTGAGGTCGCCGCTCCTTTTCGGAACCAGGGGCTGGGAAACCGTATCCTGAAATATTTCGGCCAGTTCCTGGCAAAGGTCTCTGCCCTTGGCCTGTTGGATAATATCATTCCGACGAATGATCCCACTTTTCAAATCTATTACAAGCATTCCTGGAGACCCATTGAAGCCGTTATCGGCGATAGTTTTGCTTTTAAAGATGAAAACTATATGATCTTCATCCCACCGGCCCTGGAAGGGAAAGACCTGAAAACGGCTGTTCAAAAACTCGTTTACCACTTAAAGAGGAAACGAACGGTCATCGATATGAAAGACAATGAATTAATGGTCAGACGGACCATTCGCGAATTCAGGGACCTCTATGAATCACTGCTGACCTATTTCGAGCCTGAGATTAAACACAGCGAGCCGTCTCCGATTATGCGCTTTATGTTCACCCGTTTTGTGACCAAGCTTATCGCCTTCCGGCGGCGCATAGGGACGCTGGTAGGGTATACCGGCGGAGAATCTCTGGAGCAGATCATCCTTACTCCGGCCGTTTCCTCATTGAAGATGAAATCCTATGCCCCGCGGGAAATGGTTCAGCAATCCGCTCAAGGGATGGGCGATCTGATTTTACTGGGAAGCCTTCCGGATGACTTGAGACGTGATCCGGCCAGGGTCATCGAAGGCTTGCCTAACTATCGCCGGCCGAGTTTTACGGGATGGCTGGAAAGACAGGGTAAAACAGGGAATGATCCCATAACCATCGGCGATTTGATGGATCTGAGTTTTGATCCCACTCGTCTCAAAGAGATCACCATCAAAGGTCAGGAATATATTTTTGAGAGGGTCTCTGTTCAACAGCTGGAGGAATTAAGGAAGAAGAATATCCTCTTAGAGCGTATGGAAACCACCTGGCCTGAAGCCCGGATCGGCCATACCAGGATCAAAACCAACCCCGTCCTGTTGGTAATCAGTGATCGGGGCAATGGTTATCTTTTACGCCGCAAGATCGGGGGAATCCATTGGGAAGAGGCCGTCGAGCAACTGCAAAGTTATCCGGCCCTGCAGGGAATCAATGCCTCCTTGAGGCTGGATCGCTTAATTCAAAAAACGATCAGGGCCGCTAATGAGTTAATTACCACCCGGTTGGGCCTGGAAAAGGAAGGTCCTCTCGACCAACTGACGACCTTCGTTCCTTGGGATTTGAAAAATAACCGGCCCAAAATGGTCGTGGAATTCGAGGTCACCTATCTCGAATCGATCTGGCTGGCCTAAGGCCCAATAACGGTGCAAGGTGTATGGTTTAAGGTTTTTCTAATTGTTTATTCACCTTAAACCTTGGACCTTAGACCGTGCACCTGTTTTTATCCGGCCGATTCGACGCTGGTCACTTCCGGAATCTGCTGTTTGAGATATTTTTCAATCCCCATCTTAAGGGTCATCTGGGACATGGGGCATCCGCCGCAAGCCCCTGTTAAACGAACCTTGACCACGCCCGAATCATTGATATCAACCAATACCACGTCTCCCCCATCGGCCTGGAGCTGGGGACGGATCTTGTTCAAGGCCTCTTGTACTTTTTCTTTCTCCATTTTCGCTCTCCTGTAAAAAAAACGAGTTTCCTGTTAATAGTTTTTTGAACGTAGGCTATAATATAATGCATTTCCATCTATTCTACAATCGGGAATCTCAATTTAATTTTATCCCCCCTACCCTCTTCAGTCCTGGTTTTGATTAAGGGCCTTCTCTTTTTCCTTTTTTTCGACCACACAATAAATGCCTTCTCCGGCCATGGCCGGCCCAAAACAAAGATTGTCGGAAAGGCAGAAGGGCCGGCGATGATCCCCCTTCTCCCAGCGCAGAATCAGATCCGGTTCCCGGATAAAAGGGCGGCTCATGGCCAGATAATCGGCGATCCCTTGACTGACGATCCTTTCGGCCACCGGCAGAGAACGGACCCCGCCCACCAGTATCAAGGGGATCTTGAGTGTATCCTTAAATGCTTTGGCCGCTTCCTGGAAATAGGCCTCCTTCTCCTCCTTGGTAATACCGGCTCTGGAGGGGCTCAAGTTCCCCGAAAGGAAGGTGCCGCCGCTCAACTCCAGGGCATCGAGTCCGGCCTCCTCAAGTAAAGGGGCGATTATTAGAGAATCCTCCAATGAAAGCCCTCCTTCCAGGAAGTCCTGACTATTGAGTTTAATGAATACCGGGAAACTCTCGCCGACAACGGATCTGACCTTTTTAATGATTTCCACCAGGGCCTTGGCCCTGTTTTTCGGTGCTCCACCATAGTCGTCGGATCGCTTATTAAAATGGGGAGATAGGAATTGGCTCATTAAATAGCCATGGGCCGCATGGATTTGAACCCCGTCAAACCCCGCCTCCTTGGCCCTCCGAGCAGCCATCCCAAAGGCCTCGATGACGTCCAGAATATCCTCCCGGGTCATCTCTTTTCGCGGAGAATTGGAAATACCCTCAACCAGGGATGCAGCCAGGGGGGTCTTCCCGGATAATTTTGCATTGGCGAAATAACCGGCATGGGCCAATTGCAGGATAATCCGGCCGTTGTGGTCATGGACCGCTTGGGTCATTTTCCCCAGCCCGTCGATCAATTCATCTTTATAAACACCCAGCTGCTTCAATCCGGCCTGTCCTTCAGGCTGTATATAGGCATGGCTGGAAATGATCAGACCAACCCGGCCCTTCGCTAGTTGTGCCATCAGATCAATTAATCGGGGAGTTACGGCCCCGTCATCTTCAGCCATCCCCTCCCAGGTGGCCGAGCGGACAAAACGGTTGGCCAGTTTCATTCCATTGATTTCAGTGGGTTCAAATAGTATGGACATCTTCTCTCCTTCTTTGACGAAATATCTGGATTAATCCGTCATGCCACGCCTGTGGCGTATGCCTGCACAAGGCAGGCCGTGACACCAGCCGGTTGGCTTTGCCAACCTTTTGGGCTTCCTCCGGAAGCCGAGATGAAAATAGGCTCAGAAGGCTCCGAAGCCTATTTTCGTAGTAAAAACAATGTCTCCGAACTCCTAACACTTCACTCTCAACTGTCGTTAGGTTATAAACCCTTCCACCCGGCAGGGCACAAAACGGTGCATGGGGGTTCCCAGGAAATCCCGGTTGGTGTTTTTGGTTAATCGGTTGACATTCACCCCATATTCTTTCCCCTGATAAATCAGGCCGAAACCATGAGGGATGACCACTTGCCCTTTACAGGCATTGGGAGTAACTTCTAATTCAACCTCTACGGTCCCGGCATCCGTGGACACCCGAACCGGTTGCCCGTCACTCAAACCCAGCGCCTCGGCATCATCGGGATGCATGGTACAGGTGCAGGCCCGCCTCCCTTTGTTCCATTCCGGATTACGCATCAGCGTATTGGCGTTCACCGATATATGCCTTCCGGCCATCAGGATCAGAGGGAAAGAAGGATCCGGCTCCAAAGACCTTTCTTCTTTTTCGGCAACAATCATTTTTAAAGGTTCCATCAGCTCGGGGATGAAGAGATTGATCCGCTTATCCTCGGTGTGCAGATGAAACCCCTCCTTTTCCGGGGCCACCTTCCCGATCCACAATCCCTCCGGATGATCGATGATCTTTTGAAAGATCTCTTCTCCCAGGCCGAACCCTGCTGAAAAACCGGACCTGACCGCCTGTTCCTGAAAAGCGGGCGGCGTGGTTTGCAGCAGCCCCCAGAGGGCGGCCAGATGGACAGATCCCAGGGCCTTACCCAGGGTCTTTCCCAGGACAAAAGGCATGACCTTCATGGCCCCCGGTTCTTTTTGGATAAAGTCCAAGAGGGCCAGACCATAGGCCGATCTGCCTTTTTCGGCGGCCTGATAGAGGCTCTCCGGAATAGGAGGAATGAGTCCCATTCGATCAGCCAGGCGGAGATGGATCTCTCCTGCTTCCAGGGGCTCCCCTTCCGGCTGGATGATGGGCCGCCTCATTTGGAAATAGATCCCCGGATAGGATAGGGAAAAGAAGGTACTGTCCCAGGACTCATAACCGGAACGGGCCGGAAGGATATAGTGGGACAAGACGGCTGTTTCCGTCATGGCCAGGTCCACAGTGACCAGGAGATCCAGGTGTTTAAAGGCCTTTTCATAGGCCGTGGTGTCGGCATAGGATCGTAAGGGGTTAGAGGCCGAAACCAGGACGGCCCTCAGTCGATCAGGACCCTCGTTGAGGATCTCTTCAGGCATGGCGTTGGGCGGGAAAGTCCCCAAGACCGGAAAAAAATTGGTAGCACTGGTCCGCCAGGTTTTGGGGTTTCGTTCATCGGAATGGACCCCCATGGGCATAATATGGCCGGGAAAGATGAACCCCCCTGGAACACCGATCCGGCCGCAAATGGCCAGAAGAACCATAGCCAGATAAGAGGATGAGGCGCTATGACGGTTCATCATGACCCCCAGGTCATAGCGGAGGGTCGATTTCTCGGTGGCAAAACGTCTGCAGAGTTCATAAATCTGCGTATAATCCAGCCGGCAGGTCCGGAGTGCCCCCTGGATGTCAAAATTGAGAAACAGGTCTTTAACCTTTTCCCAGCCCGTGGTGTTTTGGGCCAAATAGTCCTTCTTTTCCCAACCCTCCTGAAGAATAATGGCGATCATGGCCCGAAGCAGCAAAGCGTCTGTCCCGGGCCGGATGGGCAGATGAAGGTTGGCGATTTGGGCCGTTTCGGAACGTCGGGGATCCACAACCACCAGGAGTTTATGCGGGTCCTTGGCCAGTCGCAGCAGGTGACGGGGGGCCTGAGGGATTTGATGGCTTTGCATGCCGTTCCAGCCCATGATCAGCAAGAGATCCGTTTCCTCGATATCCGGGCCTCCATGCAGGTATTGACGACCGAACATCCGGCCATGAACCCAGAACATGCCGGAGAACTCCTGGGCCACAGCGCTGTAATGAAAGTGAGATCCCAATCCCCGGAGGAGCCGGACCCCGAAAGCGGCTTCAAAATGGCAGCCCTGGCCTCCCCCGCCCATATAGGCAAAGGAACGAGGGCCGTATTGATCGATGATTTTTTTGAGTCGCTCGGCGATCTCCCCAATGGCCTGGTCCCAGGCAATGGGTTCAAAACGATCGCCCACTCGTTTCAAAGGTGTTTTCAGACGGTCGGCATGATGCTGATGATAGGCGATGTTCAGTCCCTTACGGCAGACATAACCCTGACTGCGGACATTCTCTTTGTCCCCCCTGACTTTTGTGATGCGGTTGTTTTCAACCTCAACCTCCAGACCGCAGTTCTGGGCACAGAGAACGCAACCGGTTTTTGCTGTTATTCCCATAATCCCTCCCAGGGTATGATGAATTAGATTCTTACAAAGTACATCTAAGGATTTATCCCTAACATTTTAGCAGGGGATAGGGGGTCTTGTTTTTAGAATTGTCCACCATTACTCCGGAGCTTCTTTGCCGGGCCAATAATTAGCTTTAGTTCAAAAGCAGGCCTACACCCAAGCGGGAAACGGGCTCGGTCGGCTTTGCCGATCTAACAGGAGGCTTCCGTTCGGAAGCCGGGCTGCATGCCCTGCTTCGAATCAACTTAGCTATTCTGGCCGGATTACCTCGCTGGGTAACCTTTGGACAACTCTAAAAACAAGACCCCCTATCCCCAAAATTTCAAATATCTTTGGCTAGATCTACCTTACTGATTGCTCCCTGAGCGTGGCCAACAAGGAACGTAAATTTTCATCTTCCGCCTGGGATAACGAAGCAAGAAATTCCTTATTGGCTTCCTCAAGCAACAACCGGGCCTTTTTAGCCATTCCTTTTCCCTCTTCGGTCAAGTGGATGTGTATCGAACGCCGGTCGGAAGGATTCCCTTTCCGTTTGATAAGCTTAGCCGTTTCCAGACGGTCCAGAATGCCGGTCAGGGTGGCGCTGTCTAATTCCACCTTTTTGCCCAACTCTCCGGCCATGATCTGGTCTTCTTCCTTGAGGAAAACCAAAACCATGGCCTGGACAGGGGTTATGCCAAGGCTGGAGATTTTTTGAGTAAGATACTTTATCCCGCCCTGGCTGGCTTTCGACAATTGGAAAAAGATACATTCATCGGGCTTCATGAAAATTCTCAATATTCATTGCATGCAATTATTTTGCATACAAGATAAATGAACCATTGTAAAGAGTCAAGTTCTTTTTCCTGTTTAATCCGTCATGCCACGACTGTGGAGTATGCCTGCACAAGGCAGGCCGGGACACCACCAAAGATGAAAATAGGCTCAGACGGCTCCGAAGCCTATTTTCGTAGTAATCCGCCATGCACCGCCTTTTGGGGCGTGGCACCACGATCCGGTCGACTCCGTCGACCTCTAAAAGAGGCTTCTTCCAGAAGCCGAGCCATGAAAACAGGGTGAGTACGGCTTTGAACCCTATTTACGTATTAATTCCCATGCCCTGTCAAGGGCATGGCACAACCAAAGATGAAAATAGAGCAGAGCCCCCGGGAGATCTCGGATTCTATTTTCGTACTAAGCCGCCATGCACCGCCTTTTGGGGCGTGGCACCACGATCCGGTCGACTCCGTCGACCTCTAAAAGAGGCTTCTTCCAGAAGCCGAGCCATGAAAACAGGGTGAGTACGGCTTTGAACCCTATTTACGTATTAAGCCGTCATGCCACGCCAGTGGCGTGACACCACGAAAGATGAAAATATCGGAGGGCCTTGATTGGCCTCAAACTCTATTTTCGTAGTAAAGAAATATCATGATGGACTAAGAAATTGGCGGTGGAAGGTAGTCCGGACGGACATGGCTGAGGGCATGGAAGATATTGCCCCGGATCTTTTTGTTGCGGGCATAAAGGCTGGCTAAAAAGGTTTTGATCTCTTTGCGGGAAGAGTTTTGAGCGCTGGGGCAAGGATTGGGGATTACCAATAATCCCATTCTCCGGGCAAACCCCTTGATCCGGTCATCTTCAAGTAAGGCCATTGGGCGGATAATGGTCAGGTCGCCCTCAAAAAAAACCTGTTTGGGGACCATAGTGCTGATACCTCCGCTGTAAAACATATTCAAAAGCAAGGTTTCGATAATATCGTCTTTGTTGTGTCCGAAAGCGATTTTGTTGAATTGTAATTTTTTACAGAGTTGAAAAAGGTGCTTGCGCCTGAACCAGGCGCATAAAAAGCAGGGATTCTCTTTGTTGTCCGGGCTGTGAGCCTTTAAGCCGTAATCGGTCTGTTCAAAATGAAAGGGGACCCCCATGTCCAGGCAGGCCTGTTCGACGGCTCTGGGTTGGGTCCCCGCAAATCCCATATCCAAATGGATGGCTAATAAATCATATTTTATGGGAACCCATTTCATCCGCTCCTTGAGCATGTAGAGCATGGCCAGACTGTCTTTGCCGCCGGAGACGGCCACGGCCAGACGATCGTCGGGTTCGATCAGATTGTATTCACGGATAGCCTTACCAAAAAGGCCCAAGACCTTTTTATCGGCTGTTGACAGGGAGTTTGCCATTGATTTGAAAATCGTATATCGTATATCGCTTATGATCGAAACGCAAAGGCGATATACGATATACGAGAAGACGATAGGCAGGTATTTACTTCTTTTCCTTCTTGGCCGCCCCGGGAGCAGCCTTCTTTTCCCCTTTTCCCTTCTTAGCAGGAGCCTCTACTTTGACTTCTTTCTTCTTTTTCTCTTTCGGAACCTTGGCTGCCGCCAGCTTCTCGGCCTTGGCCTGGGCTAAATCCTGGGCCTTCTTTTCCTGAGCGGCAATGGTGGCCAGCCGGTAGTCGGCTTGACGCACCTCGGCATTCAGTTTCCGGATGGTCACATTTTTTTTGATCTCTTCGGCAGTGGCCCCTTTCTCTTTCAGGAAAGCTCTCTGGGCCTCCAGCTTTTTTTGGGCCATTTTTTTCTGATTTTCGACGTTTAGTTTGTTTTTGGGATCCATTCCATTCTCCTTAAGACAAAAATTGTTTTTTTATATATCACAACTTCCTCCGGGAGTGGTAAAAAATCGACAAAGATTGAAACCGTTGTTCTTTTTTCTGAATTTTATTGACGCCTTTCCATCCCTTAGGTTAGCATTAGATATTATGACCTCTTTTCTGCATAACCTCACTCCTTCCCAAAAAATGCTCGGCCTTCTCCTGGGTCTTTTTGGCTTCCGGCTTTTTTATGCCCAGATGTTGCCCCTTTCTCCCCAAGAGGCCTATTATTGGGTCTTTTCCCGCCACCTGGACTTAAGCTATTTTGATCATCCACCCCTAACGGCATATACTATCGCCTTTTTCACGTCTCTTTTCGGCTCCACGGCCCTTTCCATCCGCCTTGGAGCCCTGCTCTATTCCCTTGGCTGTAGTTGGATACTCTATTTGATCGGACGAAGGCTGTTTAATGAACAGGTCGGATTTTGGACCAGTATACTCTATAGTTTATTACCGACCATTTCGATCACTTCGGTATTTTTGACACCAGACGCCCCTTTGTCTTTTTTCTGGATCCTGACTTTCTTTTTCATCCTTAAAGCCCTTCAGGAAAACCGTTTTTCTTTTTATTGGGGATCCGGGGTAAGCCTTGGTCTGGCCCTTTTGGCCAAATACACGGCCGTTTTTCTGCCTCTTTCTCTCTTTCTTTATCTGCTGATATCTCCCGAACATCGGCATCATTTGAAACGCCCGGAGCCATACGGCGGGATGATTTTAGCCCTCCTGGTCTTCAGTCCGGTCTTGATCTGGAACGCCCAACATCATTGGGCCTCTTTCGCCTTTCAAACCACCCAGCGGGCCAGTGAGATGCACAGCTTCTCCGCTAAACAATTTTTCGGTTTTTGGGCCTCTCAAATCGGGATCTTGACCCCTTTAGTCTTTATCGCCCTCTGCCGAACCGTCGGGAAAGCCCTAAAGGAGTTCGTGAAAGGCGGGTCATGGCCGGTAAAATTTCTTCTTTGCTTTTCTCTGCCTATGGTCACACTCTTCACCCTGGTGGCCACCCGGGACTGGGTTAAAATTAACTGGCTTATTCCGGCCTACCCGGCCCTCCTCCTTTTAATGACCGCTTATTTTCAGAATAACAGCTTTAGAGGGAAATGGGATATTCCCCGTTATTACCAGTGGCTGAAGTATAGCGTCCTGGTCATTTTCTTTCTTTTACATCTCGGACCCTTTGTTCTCCAGATCAAAGTCAGCGGGTCCTTAGATACCACCAGTGGCTGGCGGGAACTGGCCGGACATCTGGAAGATATTCAAAAAGAACATCCCTCTCCCTCCGCCCCCTTTATTTTCTCATGGGGTCATAAAACCAGCGCCGAATTACAGTTTTATCTAAAGGGTCATCCCGAGACCTGGGCCCAAACGGTTGTAGGTCGAAAGGGCCTGGGTTATGATTACTGGTTCGACCCCAAACCGTTAATAGGAAGAGACGCCCTTTTTATCCATTCCGAATTGGAGCGTTTTGGTGAAGAAAAATCGGGACTCTTGGAAAAATTTTTTGAACGAACCGAGCCCCTGGCGCCTTATACGGTCTATCGGGGAAAGCATGCCCTGCGAACCTTTCGGATAATCCGTTGTTACGGCTATAAAGGGTATGATTTTGTGCGGCCCTAGGCATTGATGTAAGAGGGCCGATCTGAGGCTGATATTTTTTAAATAGTTAGAGCATAAGAATCATGGACGTCATCCAGGGGAATCTGAAACTGATTTGGTCCTTAGTCTTCAGCCTTTGCGGGTTGGCCCTCTGCCTGATAGCCCTCTATTATTTCCGTCTGGCCAAACAATCAAAAGACTGGCCATCCACTACCGGTATAATCATCTCTACCGGAGTCAGCGAGGTTCTGAAGGCTTCGGATCATTATGAAACCGAGCTGAAACCCCAAATTTGTTATGCCTATAAAGTCGGGGATGACTCCTATATGTCCAGCAGGATAGGAATAATGCCTAATTCTTCGGCAATTTCTTCGGCTACAGCCTCTAAGCTGACAATTAAATACCCTAAAGACGCACAAGTCTCTGTCTATTATAATCCCGATCGACCGTCCCAGGCGGTCCTGGAACCGGGAGTAAATGGAAACCTGATCGCCTTTCTGATCGTCGCGATCCTCATTTTCGCGATCTCTTTTATTGCGGCCAATCATTTTGGTCTGCGGACCTTATATTGAAATAAGGCCGATCCCTAGGCTCCTACACTTAAAACTGTCATTGGGAAAATTTATCTTATGACCTTCAGTTTCCCCTGGAAAATCGATCGTCCCGAGTATCGGCCTCGATTCGGAGCACTGGAGATCCTTAAATATATCGGTCCCGGTTTGTTGGTAACCGTTGGTTTCATCGATCCGGGCAATTGGGCCTCCAACCTGGCTGCGGGCTCAGATTTCGGCTATGCCCTCCTCTGGATAGTAACCCTCTCCACGGTAATGCTGATTCTTCTCCAGCATAATGTGGCACACCTGGGAATCGCCACCGGTTTGTGTCTGGCGGAAGCCGCCAATCGACACTTGAAAGCACTCTATTCCAAAACGATCCTCTTAACGGCTATGGCGGCTTCTGTGTCCACCTCTTTGGCCGAGATTTTGGGAGGGGCCATCGCCCTGAATATGCTCTTTCACATTCCCATCCTCACTGGGTCCATACTGGTGCTCATCTTTACCTTGATCATGCTCTTCAGCAACACCTACCGGGTGATCGAAAAATGGATCATCGCCTTTGTTTCGATCATCGGTCTCTCTTTTCTCTATGAACTCTCGCTGGTCCAGATCAATTGGCCTCAGGCCTTTCTTGGCTGGGTGCGTCCGTCATTTCCAAAGGGATCAATGGTCATCATCATGAGTGTCCTGGGAGCGGTAGTCATGCCCCATAACCTCTATCTCCATTCCGAAATCATCCAAAGCCGCCAGTGGAACCTCCAGGATGAAAAAGTGATCCGGAAACAACTTGACTATGAATTCTTAGATACCCTTTTTTCGATGTTCGTCGGCTGGGCCATCAACAGTGCCATGATCCTGCTGGCCGCCGCTACATTTTTTAAATCCGGCACACCGGTTCAGGAATTACCGCAAGCCAAACAGCTCTTGGAACCGCTCCTCGGCGGTCAGGCCTCCTTAGTCTTTGCCCTGGCCCTGCTTTTCGCCGGCGTGGCTTCAACCATCACCTCCGGCATGGCTGCGGGCACCATCTTTTCCGGGATGGTCGGAGAGCCCTATGACCTTAAGGATAATCATTCCCGGTTGGGGGTCACCCTGTCCCTGGTTTTGGCCACCGGGATTATTTTTTTTATTTCTAATCCCTTTCAGGGATTGATCCTTTCCCAGATGATCCTCAGCATCCAACTACCTCTGACCATTTTCCTTCAGGTTTACCTGACTTCTTCGGAAAAGGTCATGGGAAAATTCCGCAATCCATTAGCGATGCGGATCCTCCTCTATGCCATTGCCGGAATCGTCACCGCTTTAAATATAATGCTCTACCTGAGCACCATTTGAGATTAATCAAGGGAAGCAGATCGTTTAATCATGAAAAAACAGTCGACATTAAGAATCCTTCATCTCCTCAGCCAGCGGCCGGACTCTACCGGCAGCGGTATCTATATTCAGGCCATGCTCCGGGAATCCCGGGACCAGGGGCATAAAAACTTTTTAGTGGCGGGAATTCAGTCTTATCGGGAGGCTGATCTGACCTGCATCGCTGAGGATCACTGTCGTTTTTTGAAATTTTATCAATCCGATGTCTCTTATCACCTTCCCGGGATGAGTGATGTTATGCCTTATACCAGTTCTCGATTCTGCGACCTTTCTCCGGAGAACCTGGAGGAATACACCCGTTCTTTTTCCGTTATCATCCAAACTGCCGTCCGGGAATTCAGCCCCGATTTGATTCACAGCCATCATCTCTGGATCATGACCTCCCTGACCAAACAGCTTTTCCCTTCGATCCCGATGATGACCACCTGCCACGGTTCGGATCTGCGGCAGTTTCAAAACTGCCCCCATCTGCAACCTTTTGTCTTATCCGGCTGCCGCCGAATTGAGGCCGTCATCGCTTTGCTGGCGGCCCAAAAAGAGGAAATCGGCCGGTTGTATCAAATCACAGAACAGAAAATCCACATCATTCCTCCGGGTTATAACGATACTCTTTTCAAAACAGCGGCCAAACCCTCTCCTGATCCGGTACAACTGGTTTATGCCGGAAAACTCAGCCGGGCCAAAGGCGTTCCCTGGCTGCTGAGGGCCCTGGGGTCTATTGATTCTCCTGACTGGCGGCTTCACCTGGTTGGAAGCGCCGGGGGACAAGAAAAAGAAGAATGTCTCCAGTTGGCCGATCGCTTAGGGGGCCGGGTCATGGTTCATGGAGCGGTAACTCAAGATGTCTTTGCCGATTTAGTTGGCCAGTCTCATATTCTGATCTTGCCCTCATTCTATGAAGGACTACCCCTCGTCCTGCTGGAAGGGTTAGCTGCCGGTTGCCGCATCGTAGCCACCGATCTCCCCGGCGTGAAGGAGCTTATGGGGAATTTTTCTGAGGACTATATCCGGCTGGTTAAAACTCCCCGTCTCCAAAACATGGATCAGCCCTATGCCGAAGATGAAAGGGCATTCGAAGATAATCTGTCCCAGGCTATTCGATCCCAGATGCAGGCGGTCCTCCGGAGCCCCCAGATTGACCTGACAGCCTTTCAAGCCCAGATCTCTTCGTTTACCTGGAGAAGCATCTTTAAGCGAGTGGAAGAAGTTTATTGTCACATCGTTACCCGGGAAGGGGGATAGAGTTGTCGGATGGGATCAAAAGACCGGCTTATGGATTAATTTTAACCGAAATGTGCCTCTAACCAGGAGTTCCCAAGAGTCCAGGCATTGAGGGAGAATAGATGTATGGATCGTCGTTGATCCGATGATTATTTAGCAACCTAAGAATAAAATCAAACGCAAAATGGATAGAATTTATAGGAGAGCATGATATTGACCCGGACCAGACAGGACATTTACAAAATTTTGAAAATTCATTATGGTTCCGGCTGGTCCGGATTGGGGCTGACGACGGTGGACCACAAAAACGGGGACTACATTTATTCCAAGGGAGGTTTTCAGATGTTCAAAAAAATAGTGATCACTTTTTTCATCGGGATGGTTTTTGCCTTGGCCACAATTTGTGATGGGGCGGCTCAGGAGCAGAGCGACTATCAGGAACTTCTCAACAAGGCGAAGGCCGCGGACAGGAGCCTCAATTTTCAAACCCTCAGAATGGCCTATACCCACACCCCGGATTACAACCCCTACGGCAGGGATGAACACTGGAAAAGTATGGAAACCGCCTACCTTGCCAGAGAATACGACAAGGTGATCCCCTTGGCGGAAAAGGTTCTGGAGAAAAATTATGTCGATATCGACGGCCATTTTTTCCTGTTTAATTCTTATCAGAAGTTAAACAATAAAGAAAAGGCCGATTTTCATAACTTCATGGCCCGAGGTCTGATCTCTTCGATCCTTAAATCGGGAGACGGCAAAACTCCGGAAACCGCCTTTCTGGTCATAAATCTGAAGGAGGAATATATTGCCCTGGCGATAATGGGATTAAAAGGGACCAAGCAGAGCCTTATCAAAATAAACGATCACCACTACGATAAGGTAGAGGCTAAGGACCCGGACACCGGTCAGACGTCTGTTCTTTACTTCAATGTCGATGCACCGATGAACTGGCTGAAAAAAGAAAAAAAATTATAAAGGCCACCCCTGGTCGTCATGAGCGGTGGGTGTTCGGCGAAGATGGATAGCGAGCCTAATCCTCACCGCTTTCATCTTTTGGGGTACCCAGCGCAACAGCCGAAGCAGGAGCAGATACTTCTGGTCTAGGGGCTTTTACCTGGGCGGACTAAGACAGTGATGGTCTTCATATTCCCTTGGGCATCCCGGATGGTTACGGTCCCAGCACCGGACGCTAAGGCAGAAATGGTATAGACGGTAGAACCTGTGGGACTGACCCCTTGATCGCTAACCTTAAGGTTAGAGGAGACGTTGACCATATAGGGTTTGGTCCCGCCGGAGACCATCACATTCCGGAATCTTCCAATAACCCCTTCCAGATAAAAGTTAGGGTCCGTTATAATCACCTCGACTTTTGGCACCTTTGGAATTGGCTTTTCTTTGACCGTCACATAGGAAAAGGCGGCGATATTCTTGCTGTCCCGCACTTCAAGGGAGGCCGTCCCGGCTTTAACCCCCTGCAAAACATAATCCGTCGGAGTCTTTCCCTGGATGCTTACTACCCCTTGTTTATCGCTGATCCGGTAAGGCGGGTTCCCGCCGGTAATCTTAAGGGCCGTCGTATCTCCTACATACAATTCTCTGGAACTGATCGAAATAGCCGGGGCCTGCTGGGGTGAAGGTTTCACGGTGATTTGGGCTATTCCCCCCAACCCCTTGCTGTCCCTGGCTGCGACCGTAACCCGATCGATGGAAATCTGGCCGCCGGTAAGCACGAATTGATTGATGCTCGTGCTCTGCCCGATCTTCAAATTGGAGGGGACGGTAATTTGATAAGGCGGGGTGCCGCCGCTGACGGTGAGGGTCACGGATTCCCCAACCATGACCGTCTCACTGGATAAACTCAACTTAAGGGCCACATCCAGATTTATAACAAAAGTAAAATCTTTACTGAGGCTCCGGCCGGCAGCGTCGGTCATAGTCATTCTATAGATACCCGGTTCCATGGTCAGCATATATCCGGAGGGATGAATAACCAGTTTGCTGTTTGAAGAAACGAAGGTGTAGGGCGGCGTGCCCCCCGCTCCTTTCAGCCAATGGGAGACATGGGTTTTGAGTGGAGCGCTATTATCCGGTAGAAAACCGAAGGCTTCTTTCACCTGAAGAGTAAAGGATGTTTCCGCCCGGTAAAGGTCATAGACCTTGAAGGTTTGGTCTCCCGCTTTTCGGGCCACGAGTTTATAGGTGCCGGTCTTCATCTCCTGGCCGGAGACAATACTATCGGCGGGAATAACGACGGTATAGGGAGGCGTACCGCCGCTGACCGTAATGGTCAGATCATTACCCACGGTCACCATTTTCGTGTCCGACAGGAACTGGACCGCTAGCGGAAGTTGTCGCGGACGGAGGGTGATCGAAACAGTGCGGCTCTGTCCCCCATTATCGTTGACGGCCAGAACAATATTGGCGGCCGAGTTTGAGGTGATGGAAAAGGAGCGGCCGTCGACCGCGGCCCCTGAGATGGAGACATCGCTTGTCTGAGAGGTCACCCTGTAGGGCGGCGTGCCGCCGGCCACAGTAAGGGTAAAGGGCTTCCCGACTAAGGAATCCTGCGAATAACTGATCTGGAGTTGTGAGGGAGGGGCGGTAACGACCCGGGTGATGCTGTCGATATATCCCTTGCTGTCCTTAACGGTAATCACCGTGGTGCCGGCTTTTAATCCGGTCAACTGGAAATGACTGGCGTCGGTGGCCTGGGTTTTTAAAACGCCGGTGTCGCTCAAGGACACACTATAAGGCGGGGTTCCCCCGGTAACCGTGAGAATGTCCGTATCATTGGGATAAAAGACATACTTTGTAAAACTGATATGAAGTCGCTGCTGAATAGACGGGTAAACTTGAATCAAATTACTTTGAGCCCTTCCGGCAGCATCGCGAAGGGTCACGGTGGTACTTCCGGCCCGGACCCCCTTGATCAGAAAGGTGGTATCGTTGTACTTGCTGATGGAAACGATATCACTGGCCGCGGTCAGCGTATAAGGCGAGGTTCCGCCTGAGGCACTGATTTGGGTGTTTGTGTTGATTCCGATATTCTGGGTAAACATACCTCCGAAACTGATCTCGGCCCCTGCCGGCGTTATAAACAACGGCAAGAATAATATTAGGGCCCCCATACTGGCGATTCCCCAAACTCGCGGTTTCATGCGGTACCCTCCTGTCGATAACTGAAATAAAAAGCTGTTGTTTTGATGATGGAATTATAGAATATGAGAACAAGGCAATCAACAAAGAAAAAATTCATTTTTCCTGCTCCTTAAAAACGACCTTGAAATTTTCTTTTGACTAGGACCCTCTGAAAGGGGTACTATAGTGACCAATATGCCGGATCACTTATCCGGCCTGAATGACCTGGCGGGATCACGTCCGGCGGCTGATCCGGGACGTAGTGCACTTTAGATTACCTGCCGGCCCTGGTCTTCCGGTAAATTGAACTTCTTTTCCTTAAAACCTTGAATATGAACAGGGAGTGGATTTCCCGCTGCGTGGTGCGGGGAACGTCCATTCTGAGATCATCACCTCTTCTTCCGGTGCTGATCCTACCTCTTTAGGTTTTAATATGCCCAGAATCACCCTGTACCAATTCAATTCAGATTTTATCAGCATCGATATTCAAGCCTATTTCCAAGAAGAAAACCTGGTCATCGAGGGATATGACATCGGCCAGAATGTAAAGGATTACTGGGGCGATGGCGATTATGAATATTCAACCCTCATTTCTCCTCTGGAAGTGAAAAAATTATACACCCTCATGGAAGTGAGAGAGGGAGACAAGGAAGGCTTGTTGCAAAGAATTGCCGAAAAATTTAATTCCAATACCTGTACTAGTGAATGGATCGACTATCTTGATAAAAACGGAATAGCCTCTAGTGGGTCTTCTTGGATATAAATGTGGTACTATTTTAGCTTTTTGAAAAATGGATTAAGGATAGCCCAAGAGGAGGAGAGCGGGGGTCTTGTTTTTGGAGTTGTCCAAAGGTTACCCAACGGGATAATCCGGCCAGAATAGCCAATTTAATTAGGAGCAGGGCCTACAGCCCGGCTTCCGAATGGAAGCCTCCTTTAGGTCGGCAAAGCCGACCGGCCGGTTTCCCGCTTGGGTGAAGGCCTGCTTTTGAACCCAGTACGGACATTGGCCCGGCAAAGAAGCTGAGGAGTAAATAGTGGACATTCGGCTTCCGAATGGAAGCCTCTTTCAAAGGTCGACATAGTCGACCGGCACCAAAAACAAGCCCCCCGCTCTCCAAGGCATTCATTCTTTGTTAATAGTCTGTGATCCTGGCCTCATTTTTCAAAAAGCTAAAATGATACTAAATGTGTAATTTTCGATTTTCAGTGTGAAAACTGGTCTGCGGTAATCTTCTTTACTCAAAAACTAACGGCATCTAAAACGGAGGATAATATGGCCCCCAAAATCCTTATTTATATTTTTGCAGGATTCCTGCTGGCCTGCTGGTCGATCGATGCCTTTGCCGCCCATCCTGCACCCAAGCCGTCTGATATCAAACTCAGGCTCCATCAAGCCTATCCTCCTCCTAAAACCGGAGGAACCGTCTATGTCCTTGTCGAAGGGGCCACTCTTCCTTATAAATGTGAGGCCGATCCGATATTCCAGATCATCGGCACCACGGGAAAATGCCATGGAGTAGAATGCTGCCGGGTCAGTTGTCCGAAAGCCGGTTCAGGTAAGGTAACTGTAACCGATTATGCAGGCAAGAGCGCATCGCTGACCTTTACCGTCTATGATCCCCCTCCTCCTTTGGCCCTAAATTTTCAGCCTTCCAGTACGCGCTATCGCGTGGGAGATAAAATCCTGGTCACAGCCACAGGCGGCCTGCCCCCCTATAAAGCCTGGGGGAATCAAAGTTCCAGACCACCCTATGTCATGTCCCAAGCCGGGAATTCTCAATGGCAGATCCAATTTATAGAAGCCGGCAAGTGTTCATTCCAGGGATCGGATGGTTATGGAACGATATGGTCGAGCGGGAATATTGATGTGTTCTGGCCTTTCAGTCTTCGATTGGATGGGAATCAGGATATGCTCAAGAAAAAAAAGTTTAAAGTTGGCATGCCCATACGAATCATCGTCAGAGGGGCACCTAATTTTAACATTGTCCTCAGCTCGAATGCTATACGACTGGGGCAATTCAGTGAATTACTGGGTAATGCCTACGGGTGGGACGCCATGGCCGAGAAACCGGGAATGGTTATAATTACCGTCGTCGATGCCATGGGAGCCCAAGGAACGGAAACTCTTGAAGTGTATAAATGAAATTTGAAGCCGGCCGCCGCTTGGTCGGTTGCTTTTCAAAAAACCGGAATCTCTTGACTTGATTAATCGAAGCCGCTTCTTTGATTCTCATTTTTTTAGCGATAGAGAGGTTTTTATGAGAACGCCGAAATGGATGGTCTGTTTAATTCTTTCCCTTTTGGTTTCATTATACCCCCTGAAAACTTTTTCCTGGCAAATGAAACCGGCCCCACCGGCCAAAGTCTACCACCCGCCCAAGCCCATACCTTCGGCGGTACCTCACTTGGCTCAACCAAAACCATCCCCGAAAATTGAGGTTTATAAAAAGGCCTATGAGGCCCAACAAAAGGGGGATTGGAATACATACAACCAGATCGTCAAGGACGGCAAGACCGGTCAACCCACCGCCCAGGAAGTCCAGAAATTCTATAAAGACGGGTATTATGATTATAAAATGCAGTTGGAAAAGGGGGCCACACCTGCCCCTCACCTCTCTCTACCGAAGGCGGGCGGTTCAACTCCGTTAACAAGTCCGCCACCACCCTCTGCTGCCTTGTCCAGCCCTGGGCAGCGTGTGTCCACTCCCTCTTGGAGCAGACCAGGTCTTCCGCCAACCTTCCCTGCAGCCGGAGCGGGTTCTGGTCTGCCGCCTTCTTTCGGGCCGTCATCCCCCGGACTCAGCACGGTTCCCTCCTGGCATACGGGGTTGTCTTCTCCTTCCTCTCTTTCTAAACCCTCCTCGCCCCCGGTCTCTCCGCCGGCCTGGAATATCCAGCCGAAGACCACCGCCTCGGCCGGGTTAACCCCTTCGTCCATTCCGGATAAACCCCTTTCCGCTCCTGTCTGGGCCAAGCCGGTCCAGGCATCTTCTCCTCCGACCCAGACGGCCTCAGTGCCCTTAATAACAACACCTGTGTGGAAAAATCCTTCCACTTCTTCTGCCCCCGGAACTACCGCTAGCCTTTCTCCCGATAATCTCTCTAAAGGCCAGGATACCCAGGCTTTTCGCCCTGAATTCAGTCCGTCGAAAACAGGGTCTATTATGTCCGACAAGACCGATCTCCAGCCACTTGTCGAAACGATTGGAAGTGACGGCGCCACAATTAAAGCCCCTTCCGTGTCCCGGCCGAATGGATTACCATTTAAAATGGCTCCCGATGTAAAAGCTGATCCGAATCTCGCTCCGATCGAAACGGAGAAAGGCTGGGCGGATTTCGGGGCACATGTGCTCAGCAAGGCCCCGGACAGTGTAAAAAACGGCAGCAAGCTTGATCAGGCAAAGTATATAGCGGCGATGGTCGGAGAGCAATTGACGGAGCAGGGGGTTATGCCCAATTACAGTATCGAAACACGCTTCACGACGGGCCTTAGTTCCTCCGGCACCTGCGGCCATACCTCTCTGGCGATAGAGAAAGCCCTCAAGGGCGCAGGATTCACCCATACTTCCACCGTCTACGGGCAGAAAGATTGGACTGCGGGAAGTATTGTTGACGTCAATTTTGTTCATACCACCACAGCGACTGTTATTGACGGCACGGTCTATACCTTCGATATCTGGAAATACGCCAAAGATAACAGCTCCGGCCCGTCAAAGAATTTTAAAGATTTCATCTACAGTCAATACAACGGCATGCCCGTTGAAGGCTGGGGAAAATGGACGGCTTCAGAAGGTTACACGAAGTACGGTGCCCATAAAGAAGATGAAGCAACTTTCTACCAGGATCCTAAAAAGGCCTTTCAGGGATATGTCGATGCCAGCAATATGGAACAGGCAATCAAAAATTCAAATTATGAAAAACTGGCTGAAAATTTGCTATTGATCAAATCCCAGTCGGAGGAGGCTTATAAAGCAAAGCTCGACAAATTTAAGAAAGATCACCCCGACCAGTTTGAGAAGCTCGTTGCCGCCCTTAAGGAAAAATCGACACCTCCCACGGCCGCAGACGGCACACCTGCCTCCAAACCGGCAGAGCCGAAGGGTGAAAAGAAGCCGGTCCCCCAGACGGCTGCCGCAACATCAGTCGTTTCGACTAAAGGCCCCGCAGCCTCACCTCACGTTTCCCCTCACCCTGCTTTGCCTCCGCCGCCGGCAGATCCAACCCTGATTACTGACAACACCGGCAAACTTAAACCGGGGTACACCATCGACCAGCACGGCATGGCCTGGTCGGACAAACCGAGTTTCATTCTTATTAAAGGGCCCGATGGTCAGTGGCATGATGAAACGCCTAAGCAGCCCCTTCCGCTGACCTCTTCGACAAGCGGCCCGCTGGTGCCGAAGCCCTTCCCTCAGGCGGCTCAACCTCCATCCGCGGGACCACCTCCTTCAAACATCCTTCCCGAGCTATCCAATGAGGGAATAAAGGAAATCCATAAGCTGCTTACGGAAAAAATCGAGCCCTGTGGGCCGCCCTTCACCAGTTTTTCGGGAGCGCTTTCCATCCGCAATCAGCGCCAGACCATTTCTTACAAGGTCAAAGACTGCAAGATCGACGAAGTCGTGACGTCTGTCTGGAGCGATCCACATTCCGGGAACACGACCTGGAAGGTTCAAAACAATCGTCTGATCGGATACCCAAAACAGAGCGGAGGAGGAACACCGTGAACCGGAAAACAAAAAAGAAATATCGCTCCCCCATCTTATCCTGCTTCTGCCGCTGTTTGACGACTGTTGTCCTGGTCTGCCTTCTCGGGCCCCCTTTTCTCTCTGCTATGGGCATTGAAGAATACCGGGATACCTTCTCTGTTCAGGTCACGACCTGGCCCCAAAGAGAAGACCGGGACATGAAAGTGGCTAAAGTCGATGGGGGATACATTGTCGAAGGCCGAAACAAAACGGCCGCCGGAATGGTTGGCTGTACCATAGACTTGCGCAGGGATTTTGACATAGAAACGACCCTGGCCTTTCTCTCCGGCAGTGACGATATCGGTTACGGATTGGTGTGGGGTGCCGATAACCGGCGCAGTCTCTATTACTTTTTTATCAGCGCCAACGGAAGTTATTGCTTTGGAAAGGTGGTCAGAGACGAAGACAATCCTCTCATCGAATGGGAACCGTCTTCTTTCATTCAGATGGGAGGGCCCAATACCCTGCGGGTCAGAAAAACAGGAGACACCCTCCACCTTTTTATCAATAACCAGCCGGTGACCCAGGTCAAGGCCGAGGCCCCCTTCGGACATCTTTTTGGTATCGCTGCCAACAGTGGATTGGCCGTAAAGGTTTTGAACTTTTTCGTCCGAGGCCATTCTCCGGATGTGCCTGCCGGTCTGTCCACCCTTTATGAAGGTAATCTTCTGGGCCGAGCCACCTGGCGGAATATCCAAAATCCGAAGCACTATACGGTCAAGCTTCAGGAGAAGAGCCGGGTCGCTGTCTACCGACCGGTGACCGGGGAAACCCTTACCGTTTCTGCGACCCTTTCGGCCTCCAGAGGAGGAGAGAATGTAGTGGACATCTACCTGCAAACCGAAGAAGGCGCCCTGCTCCGCCTGGAGAGGATTGCGGCGGCCTCAGGCCTCAAGGTTCGTTTCTCGGCCTCAAGCCAGGGGAAAGACCTGGGGAGCAATGAAATATCCTTGCCGAACAAGGACGTCACCCTGAGATTGATCAGGCAACAGGATACCTTCAGGGGAGAAGCCCAATCCGGAGGGAAGAATCTGGAAGTCGGTTCCCTGTCCTGGCCGAAACTCTCTACGTCCCAATTGCTGGGGATTAATTTTGGGTACGATCGAAAAGGCCCTGACGGTCCCAGGGAATTGACCTGCGACATCAGTGATTTTATCCTGGGAAACCCCTAAAATAAAGTGTCCCCCACCAAGTTGGGGAAAGGCGCCGGCTATCCCTTTTTACCTACCTGAACCGACGACCGCCAAAGAAAAACCACGGATTGCAAAGGGCCGCTCATTTTTTTATTGACTAATTATGACCACCTGGTCATAATGCCGGGCATGAAAAATGCCGTCATCCAGGTCCAATCCACCTTTTTAAACCTTCCGGAGGAAAAAAAGACCCGCATTCTGGATACGGCCATCCATGAGTTCGCTGAAAAGGGCTATGGAGCGGCCTCCATCAACTCCATGGTCAGCCAGTTGGGTATCTCCAAAGGATCTATATTTCAATATTTTAATAATAAAAAAAGCCTCTATTTTTATGTCTTTGATTATGCAGTCGGTCTGGTCCGCCGAACCCTGGTCCAGGTCAAAGAAGACACCGAAAACGAAGAGGTTTTTGAGCGCATCCGGAAATCCCTTCTGGCCGGGATTGAATTCATTCAAAAGCATCCCTATATTTATCGCATCTATTTAAACCTCCAACTGGGGGACGAAACCCCTTTCCGAATGGAACTTATCCAAAAAATTCGTTTATTTTCAGCGGAATATTTAAGCTCTTTATTAAAGCAAGGCATAGAGCGTGGAGAAATATCGGACAAAATATCCCTGAATCAAGCCGTTTTTTTGTTGGACGCCGTTATGGACCGTTTTTTGCTGGCCCATACCATCCCCTACCTCTCCTGGGAAGATAAACTCTATAAAGCCTCCCGGAAAACCCTTGAGGAGTGGGCCAAAGGGTTGACAGACTTATTGCGCCGGGGGTTAAAGGGGTAAATGAAAAATGATGGATTCTAGGAGCCAAGGGTTAGAGGGGGCAACTGAAAGGCCTGGGTCTAGAAGCATTAAAATCCTGGAATCAAACTATCAGAAATGACCCTGTGGTCACTTAAGGACAATCTCATGTTTCAAGAAATCAGAGATCCAAAACTCCAAACCATCGGCCAAAAGATTCTGGACCGGCAAAGACTCAATCTGGAAGACGGTCTGGCCCTTTACGGGACCTACGACCTCCTCGGTCTGGGGATGCTGGCCAATTATATCCGGGAGCAAAAGAACGGCAATCAGGCCTTCTATATCGTTAATCAACACATCAATTATTCCAACATCTGCCTGAACCGCTGCCGTTTTTGCGCCTTCGGCAAAGACCCGGAGGATCCCCTGGCCTACGAAATGAGCCTGGAGGAGATCGAAAACAAGGTCAAAGAACGGATCAATGACCCCATCAGCGAGATCCATATCGTCGGAGGTATTCATCCCACCCTCCCCTTTTCCTATTACCTGGATATGCTGCGAAGGATCAAGGCCCTGCGGCCGGAGGTCCACATCCAGGCCTTCACGGCCGTGGAAATCGCTCATTTAGCCGAACTTGCGGGAAAATCGATCAAGGAAACCCTTGCCATTCTGGTTGAGGCCGGGCTGGGCTCTTTGCCCGGAGGAGGGGCCGAGGTTTTCAGCTCCCGCATCCGTGACTCCCTGTGCGCTAAGAAACTTCCTTCGGCCGATTGGCTCTCGGTCTGCAAAACCGCCCACGGACTGGGGATCCGGACCAATGCCACCATGCTCTATGGCCATCTGGAAACGGCCGAAGAACGGGTCAATCATCTCTTATCCCTCAGGGAGGCCCAGGATGAAACCGGAGGCTTTTTAACCTTTATTCCTCTGGCCTTTCACCCCAAGAACACTGAACTGGAAGACCTGTCCGGGACTACCGGATTGGATGACCTCAAAAATATCGCCGTCTCCCGCCTGATGCTGGATAACTTCCCGCACATAAAATCCTTTTGGATCATGATCGGCCCCAAAATGGCCCAGATCTCCCTTTCCTTTGGAGCCGATGATATTGACGGTACGGTCATTGAAGAGCGGATCACTCATATGGCCGGAGCCGAGACGGCCCAGGCCATGACCCGCGAAGAGCTTCTCCACCTGATTCGTGAAGCCGGTCGGGAGCCGGTGGAAAGGGATACCTTGTATAATAAAATACAGGGCAGAATTTGAAGGGTTAGGGGTTCTTTCTTTAACTGAACCATTATAGCATCTTGGATGAATTTATGCGTTTAAATTTTCAGCAAGCCCTGGATTGGTATCATACGGATCTTCTCCTTTTGGGACAGGCCGCTCACCAGACCCGGCTGGCTCTGCACCCGGAGCCGATGGTCACTTATGTGATCGACCGAAATATCAACTATACCAATGTCTGTCTCTCCGGATGCCGGTTCTGCGCCTTTTATCAGGCCGTTGATTCCAACGGGTCTTATGTCCTGACCCATGAGGAACTGGGCCGGAAGATACGGGAAACCATCGAACTGGGCGGGACCCAAATCCTGATGCAGGGGGGGATGCACCCACGGCTCTCTTTTGATTATTATGTCGATCTGCTGCGCTGGATCAAAGGGCATTTCGCCATCCATATTCACGGCTTCTCTCCTCCGGAGATCCTCCACATGGCCCAGATCTCCGGTTTATCCCTGGAAAAAGTCATTGCCACTCTCAAAGAGGCCGGCCTGGACTCTATTCCCGGAGGGGGGGCCGAAATCCTTTCCGAAAGGGTTCGTCAGGCGATTTCTCCTAAAAAAGGCTCAGCCGCCGACTGGCTGAAGGTCATGGAAACGGCCCATGGCCTCGGCCTCAGGACTACGGCAACCATGATGTTCGGTCACATCGAAACCCTCGAAGAACGGTTGGAACACTTATTCGCCCTGCGGGATTTACAGGATCGAACCGGGGGCTTTACGGCCTTTATCCCCTGGACCTTTCAACCCGGCAATACGGACCTTGACCTGCTGGAAGTCAAAGGAGTGGCCTATTTGCGGATGCTGGCCCTCTCCCGACTGGTCCTGGACAACTTCCCTAATATTCAGGCCTCCTGGGTGACCCAAGGTCCCAAGGTGGCCCAGGTGGCCTTGTTCTTCGGGGCCAATGATCTGGGCAGTACGATGATTGAGGAAAATGTGGTGGCCGCCACCGGTGTTTCGCATCGCCTGTCTTTGACCGAGATGAGACGTCTGATCGAGACAACCGGCTATCAACCCTGCCAGCGGGATACATTTTATAACAAGGTTGAACCCTCATGCCGGAACTAGCCGTTATTGCCCGTGTGGGCGCCCATAAGCCCCTTCAGGCCCAAGGGGCCCGGGAAGAGAAGGTGATCATTCAGGAAACGCCTTTCGGCCCCAGTGCGCCTCTGCACTTTCTCCGCTATCAGGACATTCCGTTCATTATCCTTTCACGCCACGGCGAGGAGAAATACAGCCTGGCCGCCCCTTTTGTTAATGACCGGGCCAATGTCTGGGCCTTGAAGGAATGGGGGGTGAGCCGTATCCTCTCCTGGTCGGCTCCGGGATCTTTGAATCCCGGGATAGCCCCTGGGGATCTGGTCCTGGTTGATGATCTGATCGATGAATCCCGTTCCGGTCCGGGGACCTTTTTTGAAGGTAAAGGAATAGGGGTTATCCGGCAAAACCCCACTTTTTGTCCTGATCTCAGGGCAACGATGGCCATGGCCATGGACGGTCACTCCACTCCCCTTCATCATCAGGGGGTCTATGTCTCGGTGGAAGGCCCCCGTCTGGAGACGGCGGCCGAAATACGTAAATACAGGATGTTCGGCGGAGATCTGATCGGCATGAACCTGGCCCCGGAGACCTTTCTGGCCCGTGAATTGGAGATGTGCTATGGGGCCATGTGCTATGCCGTTAATTTTGCCGAAGGGATGCTGGACCGCCCCTATCAGCCCGGGATACTCTTTGAAGGCCTCTCCACGCCTGAAGAGATCGCCCGGGTTAAAAAAGTGGAAGAGGCCTTTCCGGACCTGATCCTGTCCATACTGCCCATGGTGGAAATTCACTCTCCTCAGTGTTTTTGCGGCGAATCCATGCGCCGCTATAAGGAACGGGGGGATATCGGGCCGGATTTTCACACCTGGATAAAATAATACAAGGAGTCTTATGGCCTACACGGATCTAAATGCCTTTCTGGAAAAACTGGAAGCCCAGGGAGAACTGGTACGCATCAAAGAGCCCCTGGACCCCTATTTAGAGATCTGCGAAGTCACCGATCGGGTCTGTAAGACCGGAGGACCGGCCCTGCTGTTTGAAAATGTCAAAGGGAAAACGATCCCCGTTCTGACCAACCTCTACGGCTCGATGAAAAGGATGTGTCTGGCCCTGGAGGTCGAACGCCTGGATCAGGTCGGCGATGAATTGACTGCTCTGCTGAAAACCGAGCCGCCCCGGACCATCCGGCAGACTCTGAATCTGTTTCCCAAGTTAAAACGCCTGCGAACCCTCTTCCCCAAAACCGTTACTCAAGCCCCCTGTCAGGAAGTTGTTTTTAAAGAAAATCCGGACCTGTCAGCTTATCCGATCCTGACCACCTGGCCTCTGGATGCCGGGCCTTTTATCACTCTGCCGCTGGTCATTACCAAAGACCCGCACAGCGGCCGGAGGAATATCGGCATGTATCGTCTCCAGGTTTTCGACAACCGGACCCTGGGCATGCACTGGCAGACTCATAAAGGAGGAGCCCAGCATTTTCGTTTGGCCGAGGCGGCCGGAAAGGATTTAGAAGTGGCCGTCGTCCTGGGACCGGACCCTGTTTTAACCTATGCAGCCACGGCTCCCCTCCCGGAAGAACTCGACGAACTGATGTTGGCCGGATTCCTTCGCCATGCCCCGGTCCCTTTAGTCAAATGCCTGACCGTTGATCTGGAAGTACCGGCCAATGCCCAAATCGTTTTTGAAGGGGTCGTCAAGGCCGGCGAACGCCGTCGGGAGGGCCCTTTCGGCGATCACACGGGGTATTATTCTCCGTCCGACGACTATCCGCTGATGCACCTGACCTGCATCACTCAGCGAAAAAACCCGATTTATCCGGCCACAGTCGTGGGCATACCTCCCATGGAAGATGCCTATTTGGGCAAGGCCACGGAACGGATCTTTTTGCCGCTCCTTCGTCAGACCCTCCCGGAGATTCGGGATATGCACTTGCCGGTAGCCGGGGCCTTTCACAACTTCGCTTTTGTCTCTATGGACAAGCGTTATCCTGGCCATGGCAAAAAGGTGATGCATGCCCTTTGGGGGTTGGGTCAGATGATGTTTTCCAAATTCATCATTGTTTTTGATAGTACTGTTGATGTCCAGGATCTCAACCAGGTTATCTGGCAATGGGGGGCCAATGTGGACCCCAAAAGAGACACGGTCTTGGTGGAAGGCCCGGTGGATGCCCTTGACCACGCCTCTCCCCTGCCCCATTTAGGCTCGAAGATGGGCTTTGATGCCACGACCAAATGGCCGGAAGAAGGGCTTCTCCGTCCCTGGCCGGAAAAGATTCTCATGGACCCCAAGGTAGGAGAACGAATAGATCAGATTTGGCAAAAACTGGGGATTCCCAAATAAGAATCTGTTGTGGGTTAGGCCCTATTATTTACAGGGCGTATTCAAAACGAAAAAATGTCACTCCGACCGTCATACCGGTGAAAACCGGTAACCAGGAACCCGGCGCAGGCTTGACAATGCCTGGATTCCGTGTCGCGCTTCACTTGCACGGAATGACACTAATATAATTTCTGATACCGAAACCTGTAGGTCAGGTTACGACCAAAGGGAGTTACCTGACCATTATGATGTCTTTATAATAAAATGTCAGGGAGCCCATGGGGCACCCTGACCTACAAATTTGATGCCTAAAAAATCCAAATTTCAAATATCTCCGGCTGGATTTAAATGAAAAAATTATTATTAATCCTCGAACTGGTCAAATTCGAACATACCCTCTTTGCCCTGCCTTTTGCCTATATGGGGGCCTGGCTGGGTGCCGGAGGCCCACCCTCACTTCGGTCCGCCGGGTGGATCCTTTTGGCCATGGTCGGGGCCCGGACAGCAGCCATGGCCTTTAACCGCCTGGCGGATGCCCGGATCGATGCCCAGAATCCCCGGACCAGCGGTCGTCCCCTCCCCTCGGGGCGTATGAGCGCTGCTTTCGGCTGGGGGGTCTGGGCAGTAGCCGTAGGGCTCTTTTTTCTGGCCGCCTATCAACTAAATACCTTGACCCTGGTCCTGTCACCTGTGGCCCTGTTCATCATCCATTTTTATTCCTACACAAAACGTTTTACCACGGCCTCTCATCTGATCCTGGGACTCTCTCTGGCTGTCGCCCCTATCGGCGGTTGGATTGCCGTGGCCGGAGTATTTTCGGCAACGTCCCTTCTCCTGGGTGGAGGGGTCCTTTTCTGGGTGGCCGGATTTGACTGCCTCTACGCCTGTCAGGATGAAACCTTCGACCGGACCCACGGGTTGTATTCCATCCCCTCCCGCTGGGGAAGCTCGGGGGCCTTTTGGGCCGCCCGCTTATTCCATGTCCTGGCCTTCATCTTTTTCGCCCTCACCGGTTGGCTGGCCCACTTAGGGGTCTATTATTTTGGCGGATTGGCCTTGGTTTTCTTCTTTTTGCTGGTCGAACACCTGATCATTTCCCCCAAAGATCTCTCCCGTCTCCAGATGTCTTTTTTCACCCTAAACGCCGCCGTCAGTATGGTCCTCTTTCTGGCGACCTTCCTGGACTATTGGCGCTAAGGAGATTAACTGCCTTGATTCGGATCGGACATATTAATTTTATCAACATGATCCCTCTGGATTTGGTCCATTCCAACGGCCTGGCTTACACCAAAATCCCCGGCCCGCCGACCTTGATCAATCGAATGCTCCTGGCCGGGGAGGTCGATGTCGGGGTTATCTCCACTGCCCATTTCCTTCACCATAAAAAGGAACTCTTGAGACTGGGACGTTTTGGGATTCTCTCCGACGGACCGGTGCTGAGTGTGATGCTGTTCTCCCGGACTGAACTCTCTGCCCCGGACAACAAACAGGGCCTGAAGGTCTTCGAAACTCCTCAGTCGGCCACGTCGGTCCTCTTAAACCGCTTGATCCTTAAAAAGGTTTATGACCTCGATACCACCCCGGTGACGACTCGGCATGAGGCGGAGGCCGTCCTTCTCATTGGGAATGAGGCCTTGTTGGAACGTGAGAAAGGGGTTTGGGCCTTTCAGTACGACTTAGGGGAGGAATGGAAAAAATTAACCGGCCTGCCCATGGTCTTTGCCGTCTTGGCCACCAGCCGGGAGATCTTTGAAGCCAAAGAACTTGAACTGAAGAAATACCTGGACATTCTCGAAGAAAATTACGTTGAATCGAAGAAGAACTCGGCCTTCCTGGTAGCCAGGGCCAAATCGATGGCCTCGTTAAAGGAGGAACTGCTGAAGCGATATTTCCAGTGTCTGCATTATGAAATTGATACCCGCGGCGAGCAGGCCATCGCCCTTTTTGAAAAAATGATTTCTTGAATCTTCTATTTAAACAAACCCTTCAGGCCCCCCCGGGACGGAAGTCAGGAAAAATGAAATTCCCTTTTTTCGTAGGGGCGGGTTTGAAACCCGCCCCTCCAAAAGCCTGACGGTGTACTCCTGCCATAAATTGTATTTTTCTCTTAACTACACCACCAATTTATTCTGCAAGGCATAGCGGATCATCTCGGCGTTGTTCTTCATCTTCATCTTATCGAGGATTCTGGTTCGATAGGTACTGATGGTCTTGATGCTCAAATCCAATTCTTCAGCAATGTCCTTCAGTCTTTTACCGGAAGCCAGCAGACAAAGGACCTGATATTCCCGATCGGACAGAT
>Ga0233425_10002670_pt1 | contig 34374 bp, 30 predicted proteins | sample Watercolumn_Towu_2_FD_181712 | JGI IMG/M metagenome (GOLD analysis project Ga0233425, IMG submission 181712) | Freshwater microbial communities from Lake Towuti, South Sulawesi, Indonesia - Watercolumn_Towuti2014_140_MG | ecosystem: Environmental > Aquatic > Freshwater > Lake | place...
GCCTCATTTCTGCCTCCTGTAGATCTTCCTACAGATGACATTTTTTAGGATTTTTCGTATCGATTTCTTATTTGAGGCAACGATTTAACTTCGTATCGTTTTTTCGTGATGCAATTCGCATTCTTAATCCTTTTGTCCAAAATGATATAATATCTCACTTCAGTCTGACAGGAATAAACATTATGGTAAAGAACGACCGCTGGATAATAGAGAACGCAAAAAAAGGCATGATCGAGCCGTTTGAGGACGCTCAGGTGAGGAAGGGGGTCATCTCCTTCGGCGTGAGCGCATATGGCTATGACATCAGGATAGCTGACGACTTCAAGATACCAAAACCTCAACCCGGAAAGGTGATCGACCCGAAGAACTTTGATGAGAACAACTTCGAGCACTTCACCGGAGAGGTCTGTGAAATACCCGCAAACTCCTATGTCATATGCCGCTCCTATGAATATCTCAGGATACCGAGAGATGTACTTGTCATCTGCTTCGGAAAATCAACTTATGCAAGGAGCGGTGTCATAGTGAACATAACTCCGCTTGAGCCTGAATGGGAAGGTTATATCACAATATCCGTATCGAACACATCACCTTTTCCTGTAAGGATATACGCGAACGAGGGGCTGGCGCAGCTTGTATTCATAAGGGCTGATGAGGTCTGCATGACATCATATGCGGACAAGAAGGGCAAGTATCAGGCACAGAAAGAGATAGTGCTTCCGAAGATATGAACGATAAGCTTATTCTTGCACTTGATGTTGATAATCCCGAATACGCTGTCGAGATAGTTGAAAAGTTCTCGCCTTATATAGACATATTCAAGGTTGGGCTTGAGCTGCATACCATTGCAGGCGCAAGGATAATCGATGAGATCCATAAAAGAGGAAAGAAGGTATTTCTTGACCTCAAGTTCCATGACATTCCCAACACCGTTGCAAAAGCAGGTATTGCCGCTGCGCGGAGCGGGGTATTCATGTTCAATGTGCACGCCTCCGGCGGGCTCGATATGATGAAAAAATGCAGGGACGAGGTTGTGAATGCCTGCCTTAAGGAGAATATCAGCAGGCCGAGGATAATAGCCGTTACTGTGCTTACGAGCATGTCTCAGGATGTGCTGAAGCAGGAGATAGGTATTCAGCACAGCCTCAGGACCCAGGTCAGGCATCTCGCAGGCCTGACGCTTAAGGCCGGCCTGGACGGCGTTGTGGCCTCTGCCCAGGAAGCAGCGATGATAAGGGGACACTGCGGCAGGGGATTTCTGATAGTCACGCCGGGGATAAGGCCTGCATGGGCAGCTGCTGACGACCAGCACCGCATGATGACCCCGAAAAAGGCACTTCAGGAGGGCTCAGACTATCTTGTGATGGGAAGGGCGATACTGAACTATACAGATCCTGCCAAAGCCGTATCGATGATACTTGAAGAGATGTCAAAGGCCTGAGAGCCTAATCATGACCGATCCTACCACACGGCACCGACCGCTGTTCAGGGAGATACAATTCAGGGACCCATTTGATGTATATTCCGTACTCCGTGCGCCTGGCAGCATCCTATTTGAAAGTCTGAAAGGAACGGAAAATATCGGCAGATACTCATTCATCTGCATGGAACCGTATCTGTCCTTCGGGGTGAAGGACGGGAATGTCGAGGTGGAATGCCAGGGCAGGAAGACAGTATCTTTCAGGAAGCCGCTCCAGAGATTGAAAGAGCTGATCACGGCATATCGACAGGAAGAGGTGCCTGATCTCCCGCCGTTTCAGGGAGGGGCTGCAGGAATGTTCTGTTATGATTTTGTCCGGTATTTCGAGAAACTGCCGGAGACCGCTGTTGATGACCTTGATATGCCTGATGCGCACTTCTTTATGTATGACCGCGTTATATCCTTTGACCACAAGTTCAATAGATCATGGATACTTGTATGTCCCGGTGCGCGTGATACTGTCCTCGGATTCTCAGAGATCGTCAGGAGCAGGGATGAGCTTGAAGCCGAGGCATCAGCAGAGCTTGACCGCATCGAACGCATTATAGCAAGCCCTGTCAATGCCGGGAATCCTGCTGATAAACCTCTCCTGAACCCTGGCATAGTCCATCAGACCGGAAAAGAAGAATATATGTCCATGGTCAGAAGGGCAAAGGAATACATTGCTGCTGGGGATATCTTCCAGGCCAATCTGTCCCTGAGACTTTCGGCAGAAATCGGCGGCCTTGATCCCCTCAGGATCTATGCGATCCTGAGGAAGATAAACCCTTCGCCTTTTGCAGCATATATGGATGCAGGCGATTACCAGATAGTCAGTTCTTCGCCCGAGAGGCTTGTCAGGGTAACCGGAAGCACTGTGGATACCAGGCCTATCGCAGGCACCAGACCGCGCGGCAGGGATACGGGAGAAGACGACCAGATGCGCACAGAGCTTCTGCTGAACGAAAAGGAGCGTGCAGAGCATATAATGCTGATAGACCTTGAGAGGAACGATCTCGGCAAGGTCTCTGACTACGGCACTGTGTCGGTTGACGAGCTTATGACAACAGAGCAGTATTCCCATGTAATACATATCGTCTCGAATGTTCAGGGAAGGCTCGCGGACGGGATGGACTGCTTTGATGTAATAAGAGCTGCGTTCCCGGGCGGCACGATAACAGGTGTACCGAAGGTCCGCTGCATGGAGATCATAGAGGAGCTCGAAGGCAGGAGGAGAGGGCCGTATACAGGCTCACTGGGCTATATCGGCTATAACGGCAGCATGGACCTGAATATAATAATACGGACCTTCTGTGTGAAGGACGGAAAGGCGTATGTCCAGGCAGGGGCAGGCATTGTTGCAGACTCTGATCCTGAGCGTGAATATTACGAGAGTCTCAAGAAGGCAGAAGCTCTTCTCAGAACTCTGGACAGGCTCAGCATTGACGAGGGCTGAAACTGTTCTAATGCTATCTGCAGGGGAAGATAAATGAAAAGATCCGGTTCGACATTACTGTTTCAGCTGTTTTTTGCAGTCCTGACACTCTATGTTGTTGACGCATATGCTGAGGTTATTTCACTGCAGCAGGGCCTCAGGATTGTCGCAGAAAAGGGCCGAAGCATCAGCATCAGCAGGACTGATGAACAGATAGCTGAGGCAGAATCGAGGATGGCATTTTCGAGAATGCTTCCGTCGGTAAATGCCTCTGCATCATGGACAGCCCTTGCACATCAGCCTGCTGCGCTGTTCGGTCCCAGTCCTGTACCACTCTCGGAGACGGATTTCTTCTCGTACAGCCTGAGCGTGCAGCAGACGCTCTTCGATTTCAGGGGCAATGCTGCCCGCTACGATGCGAGCGTTTCTGTTCTTGCCGCAAAAAGACATGAGACCAGGCGGATGCGAAATCTTTCAGCCATAGAATTTGTATTGGCATATCTCGACCTGCTTGAACAGGATAAGATGGCAGGTGTTGCTTCTCAGGAGGTCCTTGCGCTTGAAGCCCACAGCAGGGATGCTGGAAATCTTTTTGCTGCAGGAGTGATCACCAGGAATGACATGCTCCAGGCTGAGGTCAAGCTGTCTGATGCACGGCAGAGATTGCTGACGATCCAGATGATTAAGATAGTCCAGGCAGGCAGGCTTAACACCCTGCTTGTCAGGCCGTTGGGTTCGGAGCTTTCTGTAAGCGATATTGACGGAATAAATGGTGACCAGCCGGCCCTGCCGGATATGCAGAGAGCAATGCTGATGGCAGAACAGCAGAGACCGGAGCTCAGAATTGCTGATGAGACGCTTAAGTCCCTCGGTTTTGAGCAGACGGCCAAAAAGTCAGAGTTCTTTCCGAGGTTCTTTGTAAAGGGCGGATATGATTTCACAGAGAACCGCTATCAGCTTCACGAGGGCAACTGGTCAGTAACATTGGGGCTGAATATCAATCTCTTCAACGGCGGGGCAACGAGGTCGGAGATAGGCAGGATCAGGCTGCAGCAGGAGAAGCTTGCTGAACAGAGGACAAAACTGCATGACGAGATAATGCTTGAACTGCAGCAGGCAATGCTCAGAATGACAACAGCAAGGGAGCGGCTGAATGTGGCTGAGTCGGCTGTTGCACAGGCTGATGAGAACCTGAGGATAAACAGGGTCAGGTATGAGGAGGGTATCGGGACCGGCACTGATGTGCTTGATGCCATAGCGCTCCTTGCCACTGCAGGCACAAACCGTTACAGGGCACTCTACGATCTCAGAAAGTCTGAGGCTGCAGTGATGTATGCTACGGGAACAGATCTTCTGGAGGTGTATAAATAGATGGACCAGACAGCGGAACAGGTGAAGAATAGCAGCAGAAAGAAGGTGGCATTTATTGCATTCGGGCTTATCGCAGTCCTCTGCGCGATAGCTTCAGTATATTACCTTAGGCACAGGTCAACTCATATCTCGACTGACGACGCATTCATTGAGGGCAGGATACATGCTGTCTCTTCCAGGGTGCCGGGCACTGTAAGGATCGTTCATGTCAGGGACAATCAGTTTGTGAAGAAGGGCGATGTTATCGTGGAGATAGACCCGTCTGACTATGAGGTGAGGATGAAAGAGGCCGAGTCCGGACTGAGCGCTGAAAGGGCAAAACTTGCAGAGGCCGAGGCGAGGATAGTGACCGCCCGCAGACAGCTTGATGAAATGGACCGCAGGCTCGATGTCTCAAGGGCAAATCTCGAACTCCAGGAGGCCAATCTCAGACAGGCAGATATAGATATGAAGAGGGCAGAGAGCCTTATTAAAAAGGAGGCCATATCAAGGGAAAGACATGAAAAGGCAGGGACTGCTTACGCATCTGCTGCTGCCCAGTTGAAGGCAGCCAAAGAGCAGGTCAGGCTTGCAGAGTCATCTGCAGAGACACAGAAGGCTGTAATAAGACAGGCCGAGTCTGCGATCATGTCCCAGGCCGCTGCTGTCGGAAGGAGTGAGGCAGTAAGAAGGTCGGCTGACCTCAATGTCGGCTATACAAAGATATATGCCCCTGCAGACGGGCATATAACGAAGAAGTCTGTTCAGGAAGGGAATCTGGTCCAGGCAGGACAGCCGCTCATGGCAGTTGTGCCGCTTGATGACATATGGGTGACAGCAAACTATAAGGAGACACAGCTTGCTGATGTAAGGCCCGGACAGGAAGTTGCGATCAGGATTGACATGTTCGGAGGCCGCAAGTTCAGAGGCAGGGTTGAGAGCATCATGGCAGGCACTGGATCCGCCTTTTCGCTTTTTCCTCCCGAAAATGCAACCGGCAATTTCGTGAAGGTCGTGCAGAGGATACCTGTAAAGATACTCTTTGAGAAGAATGCCGATGCTGAGCATGTCCTCAGGGTCGGCATGTCAGTTGAACCTACGATAATAATCAATAAATAATGGGTTCATGGGTACAAGGGGCCTTGGGGTCCGAGGATAGGAATGAGAGAAGAGAATATACATATAGAAGGAGATCTTTTGCTGTTTTCCAGAACCCCTGAACCCGTGGACCCGGTCTTTATCCCATGAACAAATGGATCATTGCCCTGACGGTCATGCTTCCGACGCTGATCGAGATTGTCGACACCTCGGTCGTAAATGTTGCGCTTGACCACATCAGGGGCAGCCTCTCTGCAGGCATCGACGAGTCCACCTGGACAATAACATCATATCTTGTCTCCAACGCGATCATCATCCCCATGACAGGCTGGCTCAGCAGGTTTTTCGGCAGGAAGAGATATCTGATAATTTCGATATCTCTTTTTACTCTGAGTTCGCTTTTGTGCGGAGTCGCATGGAGCCTTCAGAGTCTCGTCTTCTTCAGGATACTTCAGGGAATAGGCGGCGGTGCGCTTCAGCCCATCTCCCAATCCATCCTGCTTGAGACCTTCCCGCACAAACAGCATGGCATGGCAATGGCCATATTCGGCGTCGGCATAATGTTCGGCCCCATAATCGGCCCGCTCCTCGGAGGCTGGATAACAGACAACTGGTCATGGCACTGGATATTCTTCATAAACATACCTATCGGCATTGTCTCTATATTCATGGCGATGTTTTTTATTACTGACCCTCCATACATGAAACGCATGAAGATGAAGATAGATTACTGGGGCCTTGCACTGCTGGCCCTCGGACTTGGCTGTCTGCAGATAGTTCTTGACAAGGGCCAGACAGAGGACTGGTTCTCCTCGGATCTTATCATCTGGCTTGCGGTGATCTCTGCGGCATCGCTTATTCTCTTCCTCATTGTTGAGGCATTTGCCGAGCACCCGATTGTAAATCTCAGGACATTCAGGAACCTCTCGTTCAGCACAGGAAGCTTTGTAATGTTCTTTGCCTTCTTCAATCTCTTCGGCAGTATAGTACTTCTGCCGATCTTCCTCCAGTCACTGATGGGATATACCTCTACACTATCAGGCATGGTGCTCGGCCCGGGAGGAGTTGCTACACTTCTGGCAATGCCTGTTGCCGGACGCCTTGTCACAAAGGTCAACCCAAAGTCGCTGCTGCTTTTCGGGATCATTGTCGCCTCATATTCGACTTATCTCATGGCACAGTTCAATCTGCAGGCAGATTTTAATACCATAATATGGCCAAGGATAGTGCTTGGTGTAGGCATGGGTTTTCTCTTCATACCGCTTACCACCCTCACCATGTCAGGAATAAATAAAGAGGAGATGGCGAATGCATCTGCGATCTACAACCTTCTGCGGAACCTCGGAGGCAGCTTCGGCGTTGCATTTGTCACGACCATTACAGCCCGCGGAGCGCAGATCCACCAGGCATATCTTGCAGACAATATTTCCAGGTTTGATACTGCATATCAGATGGCAGAAGAGTCTGCAAGACAGGCCATCTCATTAAGCGGTGGCGGCATACTGTCAGAATATACTGCGCAGGCATATATTTATGGGCAGATGATAAAGCAGTCCATGATGATCGCCTTTAACGATGCTTTTTCAATGCTGAGTATTTTTCTTGTATGCATGATACCGCTTGCACTCTTCATGAGAAAGGGCAGGCCTAACTCCTCTGTCGAGATCCATTGATAAGGCCACAGGTGACTGTGGCCTTAAAGTGTTAAGGGATGCCCGGACTCTTACTCAAAATATTTCATTATCTCTGATTTGTCCGTCTTGGTAAGGTTGGATGTTATGTTCTTGTCGAGCTTTGCCTTTACTCCTGATTCGAGGCCGTCGAGTATCTGGCTGTTCAGCTTCTTGCTTGCAGCAAGATACCACTTTGAAGGAGCCTCTTTGCTGATGATGCTGTTGATGTCCTTTGCGATCAGCTTTGCGGCCTTCTTCTCCATTTCAAGTTCCATGTTATGGGGTTCTCCGTAGCCTTTTGCTGCTCCGTTCTTGCCTCCTGCCATTCCGAATCTGCCAGAGGTGTCGCTCAGTTTATCGCTCAGTCTTCCATGAGCTTCTACGGAATCATAACTTTCTATCAGCTGGATCTTTGGCGACTCGAGCTCGTTCTTTACGACCTTATAGGCTTTGAAATGTCCCAAATCAACAGCAATAATGACTTTTGCCATATGCATGCCTCCTTTTTAATTTCATTATATCAATCCTGAAGGTAAAGGCAAGTTAAAAATATGCTTTAAGTAAGCCATATAACTATATGATAAAAAATGATAATAAATACTGAGCAGCTGAATTGAATCATTATAATATCTTCATTCTGCATTTAAAGGTAGAAATAGTCAGGCATTGTAGGATCTTGTCATTGACATGACCGGAATGTATGCTATATTCAAAGCTAAAGGTATAAATACTGATCAAAAGGAGACACTTATGGAGATCAAGGATGCAATAAGACAGAGACGGTCGATAAACTTTTTTGAGCCGGGCATTGAGCTTTCTTCTGATAAGATCCGTGAACTGATAGAACTTGCATCGCTTGCCCCCTCGTCCATGAATCTTCAGCCCTGGAAAGTTGTGGTTGTTAATGATCCTGAGAAAAAGAAGGTGCTGAGAAAGTGTGCATTTGACCAGCCAAAGGTCGAGGAGGCTTCTTTGGTGCTGATCATGGTTGCAGACCCGGCCGGGGTTGAGGAGAATATAGATCCGGCGCTCGACAGCTGGATAGAGCTCGGGTTCATGAAACCGGAGATGAAAGAGAACTATAAAGGCATGGCCGCGGCGCTCTACGGCACGCTGGACAGTCTTCAGCGGAAGGTCTTTGCTGTCAAGAACACCTCTCTGTTTGCGATGAACCTGATGCTTGCTGCAAAAGGCATGGGCCTCGAGACCCATCCGATGGATGGATTTGACCAGGATGCGGTAAAGAAGGAATTCAATATACCAGAGGACAAGATCATCCCAATGCTCATAGCGGTTGGGCAGCTCAAAAAGGGCATAACCCTTCTGCCGAGGGCCTTCAGGCGCGATTTTGATTCAATTGTGCATCTGAACAGCTACTGATTTTATTTATGATATAAAACATATATATTTTTCAGGAATGTGTTATAATTATTATATATCGCAACAATGAAACAGATACGGAGGTGATACGATGTTTTCGAGTGCATTAACATACAACAGGTGTGCATGCCAGGGCTGCAGCAGTCAGTATGCAACAGTAATTAATTCTGACGAAGAACTGCAGAAGGAATCATGCCCGAACTGCGGCTCAAAGACGCTCAAGATCGTTGGTCCTTTGAGTGATGCAGAGATCAACAGCATGTTCTACAGCGGCGGTTGAAGCCCCAGAGGATGCTGAGACCGGTTCGGTCTCGAAAAAATGGAAAGGGTGATCTTTATAACGATCACCCTTTTTTTATGCCCTGAATATCTCTCCGATTATATCAGAGATATCTATCTGTTCATTTCTGCCTGACCTTGAACCGTCAAGGTTTTCGACCGCATAGAGCAGCGCGTCCATCTTCTCTCCGAGGGGTAACATCTGCCAAAGCTGAGATTCTGTGATTATCTCGACTGTCTCCCTCATTGTCATGGCCTTCTGCCTCCTTTCCGGCCGGCTTTCTGCCGGTCTTACTTATTTATCGGCAGAATCTGCCTGGTTCTTAATTATTCCGGAAGCTTATGTATAATTAATTTAGCAACATTCTCAAAATGCTTATTGACCGACATGATGCTGTCAGTAATGTATATTAATGTCTTATAAAGAAGAATCAGCCCAATGTACATGAATGTTAATAAAGAAGATTTTCCGCATTCCATCATCCTGAAGGCCTCGGCCGGTTCAGGCAAGACGCATGCCCTTACGCTGCGCTATGCAGCCTTTGCGCTCTCTGACCCGAAGAGGGTCCCGAAGAACGGTCTCAGGAACATTCTTGCCATAACCTTCTCCAACAACGCTGCAAAAGAGATGAAGGAGCGAATACTCGAATGGCTGAAGGCTGCCTGCCTTAATGAACAGGAGAGCCTCGGACAGCTCAGCAGTGAGCTTTCGATCGAGCCCGAAAAGGTGAAGGAGCAGGCAGCAGCCCTGCTCGAACATATCCTCGACAACTATTCGGACTTCCAGGTCCGCACTATTGACAGCTTCATGACAACGGTCTTTAAGGCCTCCGCAATGGACTTTGGGTTCAACCCTGACTTTGAGATCATCATGGACAGCAGTCCGCTCCTCGTCTATTCCTTTGACCTTTTTCTGCGCCGGGTACGAAGGGGCAGTCAGGAGGCAGACCTGCTCAGGTCTGTCATCTCGTACATTAGCGAGCACAAGGACGGGGATGCTGCTTATCTCTGGGACCCGTCAACAGCTATACTTGACCAGATCAGGGGCATTTACCAGAAGCTGTCGGCAACATCTGTCCGGCCACTGATCGAGGACCGCTCTGCAGAGATGGCAATTCTCAAAAACAGGATCACCTCAGAGCTGAATGCCATCAACGACATTGTCACCAGATCCGGGCTGAGGCTTAACGGGAATTCATCTTTCAAAAAGTCGGACCTGCCGAGGCTTGCTGCAGAGGGCAGGCATACCGAGCTTATCGGAAAGGAGTTCAAGACCCTGCCTGTGAGTGCATTGAAGAATGGCGAAGAGGTGCTCAGAAGTAACCACGAGGAAGCAGTTCAGAGGTGGGAAGAGTTCAGAAAGATCGTTTCGGAGTATGCAGCCTGTTATGCACGGTCATATTATGTGCCTTACCTTAAGATTTACGAGGGGTTCAGGCAGACGCTCGATACGGTCAAGAAGCGGCAGGAGAGGGTCTTCATAGGCGATATCAGCAGGACGCTCGCAGAATATGTCAATGCGGATATAGTGCCTGATATCTATTTCAGGCTCGGCGAGACGATCTATCATTATCTGATAGACGAGTTCCAGGACACCTCGCCTGTGCAGTGGGACGACCTGCTCCCTCTTGTTGACAATTCCCTGAGCCAGGGAGGGAGCCTTTTTGTAGTCGGCGACACAAAACAGGCCATATACGGCTTCAGGGATGCTGACTACACAATAATGAAAGACCTTGAACGCGGCTGTTATTTCAGCTCTGTAAGTCCGCAGATCAAGAACCTCGCCACGAACTTTCGCAGCCGCAGCGTGATCCTCGACTTCACTGCCCAGGTCTTTCTAAAGAACATGAAGCAGAACGATGAATATCGAAAATACGGCGAACTGAGCGGACTGACAGACTATCTGCAGGAGGTGCATGAGAAGTCTGAAGACCCCGGCCATGCCGAGGTTATCATGCTCGAGAGGAACGATGAGGATCCTCCTGAGCGTGAAGAGATACAGCGTCTTATTGTGGACTTGAGGGCGAGAAAGTTCAGCTGCAGCGAGATAGCGGTACTGACCCAGAAGAACGAGGATGCAGTGCGTGTCTCCGGCTGGCTCAACGAGAAAGCCATCCCTTTCATATCCTACAGTAACCTCGATATAAGGAGACGTAAGATAACCGGTGAAGTGATAAGTCTTCTTAACTTCCTCGACTCTCCAGTCAATAACCATGCCTTTGCATCCTTCATCCTGGGGGATATCTTTCTTCAGGCGCTCGGAAGCAACGGGCCGGAAGAGCAAGTGAAGTTCAGGCAGCTCATCCTCGGCACATCTGCCAGGGAGCCGCTCTACAAGGCTTTTCAGTCAGCATTCCCTGATCTGTGGGAGAAATACTTCTCTTCCCTCTTCAGGGTAGCAGGATATTTTCCGCTCTACGATCTTGTATCAGAGACTTTCAGTACCTTCAGGCTTTTGGAGACCTGCGGGAATGAGCAGGCAACTCTTGTGAAGATCCTCGAAGTGATAAAGGATTTTGAGGGCTCAGGCTTCAACAGTCTGCGTAACTTTCTCGATTTTGCCGAGGACGAGAATGCAGATACATCTGTATGGGACATGGATGTGCCCAAGAACATAGAGGCTGTCCAGGTAATGACAGTGCATAAGGCCAAGGGGCTTGGCTTCCCGGCCGTGATACTTCTGCTTTACCGATCGAAACAGACGCCATTCGAATACTTTGAGGAAATGGATGGGGAGAGGATGCGTCTTCTGAAGATATCCCAGGATATCTGCAGAAGCGCCCCGGAGCTGCAGCCGCTCTATGAGAATGCAGCTGCAAAGGATTGGGTCGCAAGGCTGAACGGTCTTTATGTAGGTCTTACCCGTGCGAAGGAAGAGATGTATGTGATAGGCGTCAGGGCAGAGAAGGACAAATTCCCATTTGATATCCTGCCTGCTGAAGATTTTCCGAAGACTGGCACAGCAAGGACACATACTCCAAGAGAAGAGCTGCGTACTGAATGCAGGATCCTTCATCTCAGGAACAGGGTACCGGACCTTCGCAGATCTGTTGATCTCATCAGCGTGCCTGAACTGAGACGCGGAGAGTTTCTCCATAAGGTCCTTTCGAATATCGTCTATATTGGCGATGAGCCGGATACGGATGTCAGGACCGCTGCAGCAAAGACATTGAGGGATACAGGAGAAGAGTTCGACATGGAGGAGACATCGGCTCTCCTTTTGAATCTGTTCGTAATTGGAGAGGTAAGGCCGTTTTTCACGGATCTGCCCGGCAGAAGGGTCCTTATTGAGCAGGAGATAGTTGATCCCGACGGCAGTCTCTTCAGGATGGACAGGCTTGTAGTCGATAAAGAATGCGCAACGATCATCGACTATAAGACCGGCACTGATACCGGAGCTGAAGACCGGCATATGGAGCAGGTGAGGAACTATATGAAGATCACGGCTGCCATAATTCCTGACCGTCCTGTCATCGGATTGATCATATATATAGACCTCTGCAGGGTGGTAACGGTCCAATGAACGTGAGGGTCATATCTCCGAAGCAGAGCATGATCGAAGAGGTGCTCTCCTTACTGCCTGAAGAGAGCAGGGACCTTTCCGAATACCTTGTCGTATTTCCTGGCAGAAGACCGGGCCATTTCCTCAGAAAGGCGCTCGCGGAACGGGCTGAGGGCTCAATATTCCCTCCTGTCATATGGTCCATGGATGAATGCATTGATGGGCTGTATGAAGGGATGCTGAAGAAGAGAAAGATCGGTTCGATTGATGCAGTCTCTATACTTTATGACATTCATATCAGTGCTTACGGCAGGATAGGGGGACAGGGTTTCCTCTCTCTCGACAGCTTCTTCCCTATAGGCATGAAGATATTCCGGGATACAGAGGAGCTCCTGATAGAGCAGGTGCCTCTTAACAGGGTGAAGGAGATCAATGAGATAGCTGCCGGTGCTGTTCCTTCTGCCTCTCTTTCGATGCTCCAGTCCCTCGCCCATTTTTATGAGCAGTTCTATGAGCGGCTTGACGGGCACGGGTTTTCTACACGTTCAGTAAGGTATAAAGAAGTTGCTGACCGTCTCGGTGAGGCAGACTTAAACAGGTTCAGAAGGATCATATTCGCAGGGTTCTATGCCCTCACCAGGGCTGAACAGGCGATCTTTATGAAACTGCTCGATCGCGATGATTCTTATTTCATATTCCAGAGTGGCAGGGGGCTTCAGGAGAGGCTTAAGGCTCTCGGCATCAATGCGGAAGATATTCCGGCTGACGAACGCCCGATGCCGGAGATCAGCTTCTACAGCAGTCCTGATACTCATGGACAGATCTTTGCACTGAATGCTGCGCTCGAAAATATGCGCCGGCCTGATGAGAAGACAGCCCTGGTCCTGCCGTCGTCTGACCTGCTCTTCCCCCTTATTCGTCAGGGGCTGTCAGGTCTTGAAGAGAAGGACTATAACATATCCATGGGATATCCGCTTGAGCGTACGCCGCTCTTTGGGTTCCTCCAGAACCTGATGGACCTGATAGGGACCATGGATCAGGACAGGGTCTACCTTCCGTCATACCTGAACTTTGTGCTGCATCCCTATACGAAGAACATATATTTCCGGAACAATGCCGAGGTGACGAGAATACTCTTCCATACTCTGGAGGAGAAATTTGCCGGCAACCCGGTCAGGGCCTTTGTCACCCTCGATGAGATAGAGACCGATGCTGAAATATTCAGGAAGGCCGCGGAAAGGATGGGAAGGGCCGGCCTGAATCATGATGAGAATGAACTGAGGTCTCATCTCGGAATGATACACAGTCAGACGATAGCACAATTTCTTTCGTTCAGTTCTGTGGCTGATTTCACATCCAGATGCACTGCCCTGCTCACATATATCTTCAACAACAGCAGCGCCAGGCTCCATCCCCTCTTCAGCCGCTTTGCAGAGGCTTTCCTGCAGGCCTTCGAAGACCTTGAAAGGTCGCTCCTGCGCAGCAGGACATTTGCCGAGCGCGAGGGATACTTTGCACTTTTAAGGAGATGCCTCAGGGCGGGCTCAGTGCCATTTGAAGGCGCTCCTGTGCGCGGGCTGCAGGTGCTGGGCATGCTCGAGACGCGCTGCCTGAAGTTCGACAATATCTTCGTGCTTAATGCAAATGAAGAGGTCCTTACTTCGGCAAAAAGAGAAGACTCCCTTCTTCCCTTCAGGGCCCGCCGCATGCTTGGGCTGCCCACGTACATCGAGAGGGAGCAGCTCGCAGCATATAACTTCGATACGCTTGTTAACGGCTCGTCCAGGGCCCACCTCTTCTTTATAGAATCTGACTCAAAGGAGCGCTCGCGTTTTGTCGAGGAGCTGCTCTGGCAGAGCCAGAAGAAGGACAGCAGGAAGACGGACAGTGACTACATAAGGCCGGTCCAGTATAACGTGAAGCTCAATAACAGTCTGCCAGGAGAGATCGGAAAGACGCCCGAGATAGTTCAGGCGCTGAGGAACTTCAGCTTCAGTCCGTCAGCTCTCGATACTTATTTCCGCTGTCCGCTAAGGTTCTATCATCAGTATCTCCTGCGCATAGGAAGACGCGATGAATTGACAGGGGAGATCGCCAGGACAGATATCGGGACCTCCGTCCATGAGATACTTAAGGAGTTCTTTGATACAGGAAAGGGCAGGAGGCTTCTTGCAGCTGATATGAAAACTGTGGTGATAAGGGAGATAACCCACAGACATTTCAGTAAAAGATACGGGAATGACCTTGTCGGTGCACGCTATCTGCTCGAACAGCAGGTGGCTGCCCAGCTTTCTTTCTTTATCGAATCATACTATCTGCCGCTTGTCAGTAATAATGAAGTGGAGGTGATAGCCACTGAATACGAAGGCCAGGCAATGATAGATGGCTGCAGGCTGAAAGGCCGGATGGATTCTGTAGAAAGGCGCAATGGCAGGATATTCATCATAGACTATAAGACAGGCGCATCTAACAATTATCTGAAGAACAATCACAGGAAGCTCGATGCTTCCGACCCTGATACATGGCACAGCAGCATCGGCAGTCTTCAGCTTCCCTGCTATGTCATGATATATGCAGGGAAGAACAATATCGATCCTTTATCAATGAACGCCGCGTACCTCATGCTCGGCCAGACCCTGATGGGTCCGGATATCGAAGTGCCGCTCTTTGGCGATGACAATGCGGATTCAATATATGAAAGTCTGAATATCGTGATAAAATCCCTGCTGAGGGAGATCACTGATCCGGAGGTCCCGTTCGTTCCGGCCCATGACATGAAGCGGTCCTGCCCGGACTGCGATTTCAGGTTCATCTGCGGCACGCAGTGGATCATCAAAAAAAGATGATGGAGGTTGTAATGAAGGGAATAAAGACCGCCTTATCTGCCATTGTCCTGTTGCTGGTATTCATCTGTAATGCATATGCTGCTGAACTTCGCATCCTGCATATGAACGATTTCCATGGTTTCGCAGACCCATATAAACCTTACGGGACGGATGAACTTATGGGAGGCATATCAGCGCTCTCTGCAGAGGTCCGGACCCTGAGGAGTGATAAGCCGACCATACTCCTTGCTGCAGGAGACATGATACAGGGGAACAACTGGGCCAATCTCTTCAGCGGCGAATCTGTAATGGAACTTATGAATGCAATGAGGTTCGATGCAATGGTCACTGGCAATCATGAGTTTGACTTCGGCCAGGAGGTCATGAAGAGGCGTTTGTCTGAAGCGAAATTTCCTGTCCTTGCTGCAAATGTCGAAGGCGTGGAAGGGCTTAAACCGTATCTGATAAAAGAGATCAACGGGATCAGGGTGGCGATAACAGGCGTTGTGACCGAAGAGACGCCTCAGACAACCCATCCCAGAAATGTGACAGGCCTCAGGTTCAATGCAGCGGAAGAAACAGTTCAAAAATATGTGAAGGAGCTCAGGGACAGGGCCGATCTGGTGATAGTGCTTTCCCATCTCGGACATCATGCAGAAAGACTGCTGGCAGAGAAGGTGGATGGAATAGACCTCATAATCGGCGGCCATTCCCACACTAAGGTCGACCGACCTGTGATGATAGGGAATACGGCGGTCGTGCAGGCATGGGAGCATGGCAAGGCACTTGGTGTCGTTGATATTGAACTGAAGGACGGAAAGATCGTGAAGCTTGACGGCAGGCTTGTTGATATCAAGCCCATGCCTGGCAAAGAAGATAAAGAGATAACTGAGATCGTCCGGAAGTATGCGAAAAGAGTGGATGCGCTGCTCGACGAAAAGATCGGTGAGGCAGAGCTGGACCTCGACGGACAGAATACAAGAAAGCGGGAGACGAATCTCGGGAATTTAATAGCTGACATTGTCAGAAGCACAGCCGGCGCAGATGCCGCAATAATCGGGGGGGGGAGCATAAGGACGAGCATCAGGAAGGGCGAGATAAGGGTCAAACATGTATATGCAGTATCGCCTTTCAATAATTACATAGTTGCTGTCAGGCTGACCGGAGCAGAGATAAGGCAGGCGCTTGAACATGGAGTGTCAGGAATAAACGAAGATGCCGGACGCTTTCCCCAGGTGTCAGGGATCAAATTTGCCTATAGCAGGTCAGCGCCTGTCGGCAGCAAGGTCAGGGATATTCTGCTGAATGGCAGACCTCTTGAGCAGGATAAGGAGTATGTAGTTGCGACTGATGATTTTCTTGCAGCAGGCGGTGACGGGTATAAGGCATTCGGTGATGCTGTGAGGTCTTCAAAGGATTTCGAGATCATAGGAGGGGCGATGAAGGGCGAGAAGCTTGTCTACAACAATTCAGGCAAATGGCTGCGCGATGTGGAGATAGAATATATCAGACAGATGAAGGTGATCGACCCGAAAACAGAGGGACGGATAACAGAGACAGACTGATGCAGGTGTTTGTCAATGGCAATCCTTTTGAGCTGCTTCCTGGCATGACAGTGCGCCACGCGCTTATCCGGGCAGGACTTCTTGAGAAGATAGAAACCGGGATGAAGGCTTATGATGAATGGGGCAATGAGCTTGGTCTTGACGGCACAATGAATGAAGGGATGAAAATATTGGTCAGGCAGAAGGGGTCGTGATCAGCGATTATCCTTTTCGCGGCTGGACCAGTTCTTCGCTCAGCATCCAGAGGGTCAGGTCCTCAGGCGCCATTGGTTTTGAGAAGAAGTAGCCCTGGGCATAGTTGCATTCCATATTGCTGATCTCCTCGAGATGGTCAGGCAGTTCGACGCCTTCGGCAATGACATTAAGCTTGAGGCCCTGCGCGAGCGATATTATTGTTCTCACGATCTCGCGATTCTCATTGTTATTGAGAATGTCTATTATGAAGCTCTTGTCTATCTTAAGTGCCGTTACAGGGAACTTGTTAAGGTAGTTCAAGGACGAGTAGCCGGTCCCGAAGTCGTCAATATGTATATGTATCCCTGCATCCCTCAGCCTTGACATTGCCATTACGGCCTTGTCGAGATCTTCCATTATGATGGACTCGGTTACTTCAATTGCAAGCGAGCTGGGAGCAATTCCAGTATTCTTTATAATGTTGAGGACCGTTTCTACAAAACCGTCCTTGAGGAACTGTTTCCCTGAGACATTGGCGCTCATCTTAAGCGGGTGCGGAGTGTGGTATTCCTTCTGCCATCTCATGAGCTGTCTGCATGCCTCATGGATTACCCACTCACCCAGTATATGTATCAATCCCGTCTCTTCAGCAAGCGGTATGAATTCGAGAGGGTGTACTATGCCGCGTCTCGGATGGTGCCATCTGACGAGCGCTTCAAACCCTACAAGTTCATGGCTGCAGACATTGAGGATAGGCTGGTAATGCAGGATGAAGTCGTTCATATGCTCTATGGCTGCCCTGAGATCAGACTCAAGCTGCAGCTTGTCGACCACAGAGTCATGCATGCCCTCATCGAATATCTCGTATCTGGCCTTGCCTTTTGCCTTTGCAGCATACATAGCTATGTCTGCGTCGCACAGGATCTGGTCAGGCTCAACATACCGGTCTGTCTCGAGAGCCACACCAATACTGTGAGTGACGAATATCTCATTGCCTTCAATCATTATGGGCGTATGCTCGAACGCCCTCTGGATCCGATCAAGAACTCCTTTGACGTCAGAGACATCTGTTATATTCTCGAGAAGCACGGCGAACTCATCTCCTCCGAGCCTTGCAACCGTATCACCTGGCCTTATGCAGTTCTTTATTCGTCTGCTGATCTCGATCAGCAGCTGATCTCCGGCCGAATGGCCGAGGCTGTCATTTATGACCTTGAACCTGTCAACATCGAAGAACATGACAGCATAAATATATGCCCTGACCCTTTTTGATCTGTTTATGGCATTCTGCAGCCTGTCGAGGAAGAGCGCCCTGTTGGCAAGACCTGTCAGGGAATCATGGAACGCGTCGTGCAGGAGCTGATCTTCTGCCATCTTTCTTGCGGTGATATCTGTCTGTGAACCTGCCATCCTGTACGGCTTTCCGTCAGTGTCCCTTACCGCAAGGCCCCTGCAGAGCATCCACAGGTAGTTGCCATCCTTGTGCATTATTCTGTATTCGACCTCGAAGTGCTGGTCCGATTCTTCAAAATATTTGCTGATCTTGTTTCTGATCTTCTCCCTGTCGTCCGGATGCAGCCTTCTGAACCATTCATCAGGAAGGTCCTCTATTTCGTCATCCGTGTATCCGAGCATGCCCTTCCAGCGTATTGAAAAATAGATCCTGTCCCCTGCAATGTTCCAGTCCCATAGTCCGTCATTGGCACCCTGCGAGGCAAGTGCATATCTCTGTTCGCTCTCCTTGAGCGCTGTTTCAGACCGCTTGCGTTCTGAGATGTCTCTCGTATATTCGATGACATGACTGATAGAACCGCCGCTGTCGAGGATAGGATATGTGAATATTTCGAGCCAGAGTTCATGTCCCTGGGGGTCTGTCAGTTTCTTCTCTTTTGCGCAGGTATGGCCTGTAAGAAATGTTTTATTTACGATGCAGTCCTCGCAGATGCCGGTATTGCCGTAAAAAAGCTCATAGCATTTCGAGCCTGTCATTGTATCAATGCCCTTTGATTTCAGTGCAGCATATGCTTCATTTGTTCTCACAATGCTGAAGTTGCGGTCAAAGATGCAGAAGGGGTCGAGAATGCTGTCGAAAATTGTCTTAAGGAACCCCTCTGATGTAACAAGCGCAGCCTCTGTGGCCTTTCTCTCAGATATCTCTTCTTCGAGTTCCTCGTATCCCTGCTTGAGAGCAGAGCTCATCATATTGAAGTTTTCTGCCAGTTCGCCGAACTCTGTCGAATCGCTGTACTGGACCTTGTATCCGAGGTCTCCTGATGAAATGGCGCGTGCAGCCCCGAGAAGCGCGTTTATCGGTTTCGAGACGGAAGAGATCAGTCTTATGGCAATAAATATTCCTGTGATCAGGGCCGCAAGCATTGATATGACAAGAATTGCCTTGACTGCTGCTATCCTGTCGAGTGCCTCGGTAGTCATTGATGCGAGTCTGGTGCTTGCATTGACAGACATCTGTTCCGTCATGCTGAGCAGATTGTTGCCGATCGCTGCAGCCTCATTTTTCAGCTTTTCTGTATTCTTCCTGTCTGAAGAGGATGTTATGTAATAACTGAGGGAGTTCTGATAGTCTGCTACAGTGGACTGTATCTGTCTGAGCTTTTCGTCGACCTCCGGGCTGTGGTGGCAGTTGGTGCAGTTGCCGGCATTTTTTTCGAGTATGCCTACATTGTCAGTGATCGTATCTATCTGATGTCCAAGGAGTGTTCCTATAGTATAGAGCTCAGACTGAACTGTCTGGATCGACATGATAAGGTCCTGCCGCAGGTTCTCGATCTGATGGAGATTTATGAGGCGCTCGAGAGTTGTTGTTGTATTCCTTATATAAAGCGCTGACAGTGCGGAACCAGCGAGGTTAAGAGAGAAGAGAAGAAGAAGGGATATGACGATCTTCTTTTTCATCAGGCTGCAGGGGCCGCGATCTTATGCATGATCTCTGTCTGGCATATTTGAATAAATCTTACTCATTGCGCCAGTTATATTTTTTGATGTCAATGCCTGCCTTTGCTGCAAGCTCCTGCACAGGCGCATAATCATTTGCTGAGGTCTCGATGAATTTTACTGCTCCGAACTTCTTCAGGACATCCAGTCCCTCGCTGTCGTTATGCATCGAGAGAAGGGCCTCTTTAAGGCGTGCCCGTATGGCTGCGTCAAGATTTTTCCTGACGCATAACCCGTTTGAGGGGACAGGGGCTGACCTTGCTATTATCTGGAGCTGTTTCATCTGCTCCGGGTTTTCGGTGCTCATCCTGTCATATATGGTGTTCTTTGCAGCTCCGATGTCTGCCTTCTTCTTCAGCACAGCGTCGATAGCCGCATCGTGGCTTCCTGCATAAAAGTATTCCCTGAAAAACCCATCCGGCGACGCAATGCCGTTCTCACGCAGGTATGCCAATGGAAAGATATAGCCGGCAGTAGTCGCCTTTTCGACGAATGCCATTACCTTTCCCTTCATCTCCTTTATCTCACGGATGCCGCTTTCATTGCGGACAAATATGTATCCCTGATAAGTGGAGGTATTGTCCGGGTTCACCGGCCGAGCTATAGGGACTACGCCGAGTTTGTGAATCGCTGCTGCACCTGTGAATGAGCCGAAGAAAGCTGCATCCATCCTGTCCTTTTCGAACCTTTCTATAATATTTCCATATCTGCTTAGTATGGTGAATTTTATGTTTAGGCCGGTCTTTTTCGAAAGGTATCTGCCGAGGTGCTCGTGGCGCTGTTTCTGCTTGAATATGTTCATCTCGGGGATCAGACCGATGGTCAGCTGTTTTTCCTCTGCATTGGATGCTGCAGGCAATATGATCTGCAGGCCAATGGCAAAAAGCAGCAGGATTGTCTTAATGCCTTTTCTCATAACATGCCTCTCAAAGGAACCAGGATGATAATCAAGGGCAACTGACATAAGAAGGCGGCAGGATCTGCTAAATATTTCGGTAACCCTGCTATCCTTCTTCAGGACCAGTGGCTTTGCGCCCTGCCTTCTCAGGCAGTTTGCCTCTTCGATATTATCTCACAGTGATTTTATACAATAAGTCGAAATATTATCAATCAAATAATGGCAGCAGGGATATGCCGGAGCGGCTAAGGAAAGCAGGCTTTTATGCGGTATGCCTTCCTCGCAGTAAATCATCCTATCCTGTTTCCGCATTCGCCGCAGAAGCGGGTTCCCATAGGGCTTCCTGCACCGCACTTCGGGCATTTTACCATGCTCAGGTTTGCCCCGCAGCTGTTGCAGAACTTCCCGGCTCCTGCAGGCTTTCCGCATTGAGGACAGAGCGTCTGTTTTGACTCTATCTTTCCTGTAAAGACTTTTGTATTTTCAGCTGCCTCCTCAATATCCTTTACCATCTTTTTTGAGCGGGCTGCAGCCACCTCGACATTTTCTCTCGGTGCGCATTCAGTGCAGAGGCCCTCCTGTTCATTCCAGTCATTTTCGCAGAGCCACTTGACGCATTTCGGGCAGCGGTGAAAATGGCCTTTTGCCTCATTCTGAGCAACATCAAAGGCATCATCATGCTCTTTGCGCCATTCAGGGGACATGCCCTCATACCTTCTCGCCAGAATATCAGTGCCTCGCTCAGCGCTTGCACCGATGCTGCTCCCGAAGATCGATGAGACCGCTGACATGGCATCGCCGAGCCCTCTGAAGAAGCCGGCCTTCTTGTATGAGCTCGATTCAATGAACCTTGTCTTGTATCCTTCATGGCATATCTCGCAAAAGAAGGTGAACTGAAAACCTGCGTCTGTGCTGTTGTCCTCATAATTGTCAGTGAATCCCTTAAGTGCCACTTTTATGATACCTCCGTTATTGTTTCAATGATTTGCCGCATTTTATGCATTTATCGGAAATTGGCGGCTGTTCTGTTCTGCATTTGCTGTTGGGACATATTACGATCAGCCTCGCATCGCACTGATCGCAGTAGTCCCCAAAGAAGGTCTCTTTGCCGCATTTCGGGCAGTTTATCAGAAGAGATATTCCGCAGCTGCCGCATGCCTTGTAACCTTTTGCAACAGGGTTCTTGCATTTCGGGCAGCGCAGGGGACCAAGAGGGTTGACCTTGCCGCAGAGAGGACATGAATTTGCATCAGGCTCTATGAACTGGTTGCAGTACCTGCATGGATGTTTGTAACCCGGCATGTCAGTCCCCCTTTTTCCATTTCTGGTTATCATAATCTGCCCTGACATTGAACTGCAAGAGGTCAAGAACATCCTTTCTCCACTGCTCTGGGTCTGCATGTATTACCCTTCCGATAAAAAGCTCTCTGAGCAGTTTTAGCGATGGGAGTCTCTGCACTGCAACTAAATACTTCAGATACTGCTTCTCCTGTAATCTTTCGTCAGACAGATAGATCGGTTCCCTTCTGAAGTTGATCTCGATCATGCACCGGTTGAGCAGCCTGATGATGCTGTCGCAGGCATTATGCAGCATGTTGATGTCTGAGATGCCACGATACTCCTGCCTCGGCATGATCCTGAAGAAGTATGTTGCCTTTCCCTCACCCTCATCTGATGCGGCCTCCATGACGATGGCATTGCCGGGCTTTTCTTTATCAATGCCATATATCGGGACGAGAAGCCATACATATTCGCCTGTAAGGTCTCCCATAAGTCCGCGCTTTATGCCGATGGCAGACCGTTCCTGCCTGCCCAATGATTTGAGAAAGTCATATTCTTCAACAATGCCGAGGCTGTCAAGCTGCATTTCGAGACGCTTCCATATATCGGTCGATATCTGGTCAAGGGCTGACTTTTGGGCTGCGCGGCCCTCTCTGAGCATGCGGGATGCCTTTCTGAGCAGCATCGGCCCGATGTCTGGAAAGTAGGCTGAGAGCATATCAGCGGTCATTTTTTCGAGGCTGGACATGGCATCTGCCAGGGCCACCCTGAAAGGATCGAAGTTCCTTCCAAGTTGTGAGATCGTCAACTGCCTGCCTGTTTCGTCTTTCAGTTCAATGAGATAGTCTCTAACAGCAATATTTTCCATATCACTGTATGGAATTCGCACAACTTCCGAATATTCGGGCATAAGTACCATTGCAGTGTCATAAAGCCTTACCTCTGCGTTGCCTGAGACCGGTTGAACATCATGTTGATTAAGGGAAAAGGATGCATCCTGCCAGGAGCTCTTCAGTGTCTCCTGCATGAGCATATCAGCGATCATCATCTCATTCCTCTTCTGCGAAAGAATTCTCAGAAAGTCCTCAAATCTGTATCCGAGGGCTGAGATCGTGATCTTTTCTCCGGTTGAGGCAGAAAAGGATATGATGTAGTCTCCTGAAGAGAGCTCTGATATGCTGCGATATGCAAAGAATAGTGATGTTCCGAACTCGGGGAGTAGAGTGATGCCGTCAGTGTCGAGAACTGCCTGAGCCTGTCCCTCTGAACCGATATTGTCCTTGTCATCCTTCAGTACACAGGATGCAGGGCATTCGATGAATATCTCTTTTGGATCTCCGTCCATGAGGTCTGATTATTAAGTCAGCCGAATCATCAGGTCCGGTATTCGGCGTTGATCCTGATATAGTCCTCAGTCATGTCGCATGTCAGCACCTTTGCTGAAGCCTTGCCCGCATGCAGGTCAACGGTTATAAGGAGTTCCTTGCCAGACATCTCTCTGGTCGCCTCTCTGTCCCTGTTATTCATGATACCATTCTTGACTACCTGGACCCTGTTGAAGAAGATGTCAGCCTTTTCGGGAATGAACCTGGCGCCGGAATATCCTGCTGCTGCGATTATCCTCCCCCAGTTCGCATCATTTCCGTATATGGCCGTCTTTACGAGGCTTGAGTTGGCAATGGCAAAAGCGGCCTTTTCTGCATCTGCCATATTTGCGGCATTCCGTACCAGGACCTCGACATACTTTGTAGCGCCTTCACCGTCCTGCACAATGAGCTTTGAAAGTTCCCACGTGAGTCCATCGAGGGCCTTCCGGAACGATGCAAACCCGTCAGATGTCTTTGTAATAGGCTTGTTGCCTGCTTCACCGTTTGCCATGATCAGGGCCGTATCGTTTGTTGATCTGTCGCCGTCGATCGTTATGCGGTTGAAGGACTTGCCGACCGATGACTTCAAGGCAGCACTGAGAGCCTTCTTCTCTACCGCTATGTCTGTTATTATGAAGCAGAGCATTGTTGCCATGTTCGGCGCGATCATTCCTGCGCCTTTACAGATGCCGGTTATGGTGCCGGTCCTGCCTTGGAGCCTGATCTGTTTTGAAACGATCTTCGGGAATGTGTCTGTCGTCATGATGGCTGCAGCCACATCTTCGATGGTTGCCTTGTCGAGATCTGTCACAAGCTTTACGAGCGCAGGCATGATCCTCTGCATGGGCATTGGTGTGCCTATCACGCCTGTTGAACATACATAGGTGAGGGAAGGGCTGATGCCCAACAGATCAGAGATGCCCTTTACCGTATCATTAGCGTCCTTAAGTCCCTGCCTGCCTGTGGCAGCATTGGCATTGCCGCTGTTCACGATAAAGGCCTGTCCCTTGCCAGACCCGATCTTTTTCATGCAGACCCTGACCGGTGCAGCCTTTACGAGATTTGTGGTGAATGTGCCTGCGACTGCTGCCTCAGCATAGGAGCAGATGAGTCCGAGGTCCTTGCGGCCCGGTTTTTTTATTGCTGCCTCAGTGACAGAGAACAGAAACCCTTTTGGAATTTTGATGTCAGTCTGTTTTTTCATGCATTTAGGATATATGGATTAATGCGAGGTTTTCAACTGTGTTACATTAATAGATGCCAAAGGTGATCGTAGGAATGAGCGGCGGTGTGGATTCGAGCGTGACCGCACATTTGCTGAAGCAGAGAGGCTTTGAGGTCGAGGGCGTCAGCTTCATGCTCTATGAGGCGAGGAACAGGTCTGATGCCTCGCTCTGCTGCTCTCTTGAGGCAAGGGACAGCGCTGCAGAGACTGCTGCTGCACTTGGCATCGGTCACAGGACAATAGACCTTCGTGCTGCATTCATCGATCTTGTAGTTGACCCGTTCGTTGACGCATACAGGCATGGATTCACTCCAAATCCCTGTATACTCTGCAATAAATTCGTGAAGTTCCCTTATCTCATCAAGGCTGCTGATGAAGCAGGCGCGGAGTTCATTGCAACCGGTCATTATGCGATTGTTGAATGTCGTACAGGGATGGGTGCAGTTCTGAAAAAAGGGAAGGATCCCCAAAAGGACCAGTCATATTTCCTTTATATTCTTGATAAGATGCAGCTCTCAAGACTGCTTCTTCCGCTTGGAGATCTGACAAAGGATGAGGTCAGGGAGATAGCCAGGTCGCTCGGTCTGCCTGCTGCATCGAGACCAGAGAGCCAGGAAATATGCTTCATAGAGAACAATGATTATGTCTCCTTCATCAGGACTCTTGATCCTGACATGATCCGGCCTGGCCCGATACTTGACGGGCATGGGAAGGCGTTAGGGACTCACAACGGCATCTTTGCCTATACGATCGGCCAGAGAAAGGGTCTTGGGGCTTTGTCGCTTGAACCTCATTTCGTCACGCGGATAGATGCATCGAAGAATACTGTCTATGTGGGCAGTCGGGAGGAGGCGATGTCTGATTTGGTCAGGGTGCAGGACATTAACTGGATCACGCGTACTGAGCAGGAACGCATCAGGGTTGATGTGAAGATCAGGTCCATGATGAAGGCAGTGCCTGCAGAGATAAGTGTTGAGGGGTCATCTGCTTATGTCCGCTTTGATCAGCCGCAGTGGGCGCCTGCTCCAGGCCAGGGCGCGGTATTTTATGATGGTGACATCCTGCTTGGCGGAGGGACAATTACAACAGGTTAAGGCTGTATTGGATCAGCCTGTGCAATGCCGGATCGAGGCCCTGCAATTATTCTTATCCTCTTGCAATATCTTCGAGTGGTTCTACGCCGGCTGCCTTAATGGCAGGCAATATTGCGGATGCAATTCCTGACAACAATGAGAGTATGATGAGTGATGCAGCAAAAATAGCAGATATTCCGAAAGACGGGAATATATATGGAAGACCGAGTGCTCTTTCGATCATGCCCGCTGACATTGATATTATGGCAGAGACTGACAGAATGCCTGTCAGGCTGCCAATAAGTGAGATCGGGATGGTTTCATATATCACAAGCCTGAATACCGTCTGTTTACGCGCTCCCATCGCCCTCATGATCCCTATCTCCTTCTTCCTCTCATTAACTGTCATGGAATAGGCCATACCCGTTATCGTGAAGGTCAGTGCCCATAACATTACAGTTATCAGCATTGTGATGCTGTTTATCCCCCTGATCTGTTTCTTTGCAGCGGTCATGAGCTCGTGGGCAGGTATTGCCTTTACCCCTGCTATCTGATGATCGATAGTTACAGCAACCTTCTCGGGAAATGCAGAATCATCTGTGCGGACGAGTACTGCTGATATGCTCTCCCTGCTTATCTCAAGGCGCTTTTCTGCTGATGCAGCAGACTGTTCTGCCATTGCATATGCTGCATCGAGTGTGATAAAGACCGACTGGTCAAAGAAATTAAACCCTGTCCTTTCGAGGGTCGCAACTACATCGAACCTTGTTCCGTAGAATGGAATGGAAGTGCCTTCGAAGAGGGGGAGTTCACTGCCTGAGATCAATTCGTGGTCCCCGAGCGGCTTTTTCAGCGCTCCTTTCACCCACGGCATCACTGTAAAGTCGGTTGCAGGATCGAATGCCACAAGAAATGTGTCCTTGTCGTAGCAGCACTGAAATGCTGCAGGTTTGATGAATATCTGTGGTGTTGCAGCCTTAACTCCGGCGACAACCTTTACATCATCGAGGATCTTCCTGCCCATGAAGAACTGAGACGGCTTTCCCGAGAGAATAGAATTTGTTGCCTCGAACTCGTTCTGCTCCGGAACCACGATAATATCAGCGCCGAGCCTTCTCATTCCCCTCTCAACCGCACTGCTCATGCCGTAGAAGATGATGATCAGTCCGAAGAGCGATGCAGCTGCAGCTGCAATGATGGCTGTCAAAAGTACTGTTCTTGACGGCTTCCTCTGTATGTTCCTTGCTGCCAGGCTGATGATGGAATGCCTGCTCATATGCCAGCCTTTCTGATAAGACTCATATCAGCCTCAGGGCATCTTGGCTTATGGTTATCCTTGCCGGTGTCATCCCTGCATAATCGCCGTCTATCTGGATATGGGCCTTGCCTGATACCAATATCTCCGAGGCTTTCAAATAGGTCACACCCTTCAGTTCCAGATGTCTTCCGAGCACAACGCCGGCTGCATAACGAAGAAGGTCATAGCGGCCTTTGCCATGAAATATACAGGCATAGAAGCACGGGGCATGAATATCTGCATCCGGTGTTACCCTGAAATCCCCTCCATATCTGCCTGCCTTGCCGATTATCGCAGCATAGCCGGTGAAGTTCCTTCCGTCTGCTGTTATGGCGAGCTCTCCCGGGCTGTATCTGACAAGGGACCTTATGCCGCTCAGGATATATGCCCCTTCACCTGAGATCTTTTTTATTCCGCTGTCAGCATTCAAAACAGCCTCTGCATCAAATCCTATGCCTGCCATGAGTATGAAGTGCCTGTCGAGAGGTGAGCTGTCCGGGGCAGTTGCCTCAAGTCTGCCGGGGGAGACAGTTCCTGGTGCTGTGGTCACGATGCGCTGCATTGCCTTCTCCGGGTCTGAAGATACGGAAAGTTCTCTTGCCAGGACATTTGATGTGCCGAGCGGAAGGATGCCGAGAGGTGTCTCAGTATTGATCATCCCGTTCATGACTTCATTGATAGTGCCGTCGCCTCCTGCAGCGATGATGCAGTATGGTCTCTGCTGCACAGCCTGCTTTGCCATGTCCTCTGCATGGCCTCTTGTTCTTGTCAGGAGCAGCTCTGCTGAGAATCCATTATTCTCCAGAAAAGAGATTGCAGCATCAATCCTGTTCCTTGAATATCCCCTTGCCGCAGGATTGCTTATCATCACGATTTTCTGCCTCATCAAACCGAGATCCTTGTCACGATCGCAGGCATCTGTTCGAGATATTCGATCATACTTGATATATCTCCGGATCCCTTCAGAAAAAAGACCCTGCCTCCTGCTCTGCTGCCCCTTCTTTTGATGTTTGGGATCCTGACATAGCCTGATCTCACAGATGCAATATATCCTGTTGTGTAATCCGGGTCATCGGATATGCAGAGTTCGGCAATTATCCGGCTGCATGAGGCAACTTTCGATGCGAGGATCAGGGCCTCCCTGACCGTCCCGGAATCAATGCCGGAAGAGCGCAGATATTCAGACAGCTTTCTCTCTGCAGTCCGCGTGATCCCGAGTCTCGACACCCTTATGCCCCTGATTTTGTCAGGCTCTTTCCGTTTCCCCGAGCCTGCATGTATAAGCGCAGCGCCCCGCATTGTCTCTCTGTTCCTTACTATATCAAAGGCCGCTGATATTGCATCTTCAGATATGCCGTTTTCACGGAGCAGAGAGCATGTCAGTGTCTCTGCCTTCTTCAATGTGGCGCAGTCGGCAGTGAGCACAGGCAGTGTTGAAATGGATATCGGCTGCCGGCTTATCTTCTCGATCGTTATGGTGACGCTGTCAGGTCTGCCTCTTGGATGGTTGTATGCGCGCTCTGTATACTGCCTGATGACAGTCTCTATATCTTTTTCTGAGTATATGCCTTCAGCTCCGGAGATATGCATCTCTCCGGACGGGTAAGGGCTCTTAGATCTTTTCCGTTCGGATGCCCTCATCCTTATGCTCCAGATCTGATCACTATTCATGGGCAGAGACCGCGGAAGAATTCGGCATCAATATATGCTTAGCGTCTGCGTGAAGGAAATGTCGACTTCGGCTGCGGAGCCACATAAGGTGTCTCTGAGACATTCTCCTCCTCAACAACCTCCGGTTCTTCGGTCGGTTCAGGCTGGGGCTGTTGAGGTGTCGGCTTCTGTGGTGACATGACATTTCCGAAGCGCCTTGGGAACTGTCTCTGTGCTGCAGGCAGATTCGGTCTTGTTATATTGGGGCGTGATATTGGAGGAATCTGTCTGGAAGCAGCAGACCTTGTAGTGGTAGGAGGCTGGGCCGCAACAGTTGCTGCAGCCCCGTAAATATCTATCCTGCTGATTGCCCCGTCAGGGCTGTAATGCATCATGTAGTTTGACTCCCTGACAAGACTGAAAAGCCTCTGAACTGCCCGTTCTGTCTCTATGCCGGTGAATTTTGTGTTCAGCTTCTTGCTGAAAGTTTCGCTCGACCCTTCTATCTTGAAGCCTGCCTTCTCCGAGACTGACCTTATTGCTGTTCCGAAGTCGGTATTCTCGATCTCCAGGCTCATCAGACCATTTTCAACAGAGATGTTCATTACGGATCTCGGAGGTTCCGGTTCAGCTGCCTGCCCTTCCTGGGATTCCTCTGTTGCCGCTGCCGGTTCTTCCTCAGCAGTCTGTGAGTAGACAGCTCCTGCAAAAAGAAGCAGCAGAACTGCGACAAGCTGGATAGTTCTAAGCATGCTTCTCCTGCTTCTGCGCCTGTCTGTCTGCGATTATCTTCTGTGCGAGATGCGGCGGAACATCTTCATAGTGTGAGAATTCCATTGAGTAAAGACCTCTTCCCGAAGTCAGGCTGTGAAGCTGGTTTGCATATGTCAGCATCTCGGCCATCGGCACTGTTGCGCTGATCTTCTGGTTTCCGCCTGCCTGGGGTTCGACTCCCTGGACCTTTCCGCGCTTGGAGTTGAGGTCACCGATGATGGCGCCAAGCGATTCCTCCGGTATTGTGATCTCGGTCTTCATAACTGGTTCGAGCAGCACGGGCCTGGCATCCTGAACAGCCTTCTTTATTGCCATTGAACCTGCTATCTTGAACGCCATTTCGGATGAATCGACTGTGTGATATGAGCCGTCAAAGAGCGTAACCCTCAGGTCGATCGTCTGGTAGCCTGCGATTATGCCTTCATGCATGGCTTCAATGATGCCCTTTTCAACTGCCGGAATATACTGTCTGGGAATAGAGCCGCCGACTATCTTGTCCACGAACTCAAACCCTGTGCCGCGGGGCAGCGGCTCGATCGTGATGTGGCAGTCCCCGTACTGTCCTTTACCGCCTGACTGCTTTTTGTACCTGCCCTGGACAGTGGCGCTGCCCTTGATCGTCTCCCTGTAGGGTATCTTGGGGGTCTTCATCTCTATTTCAACGCCGAACCGCCTCTTCAGCCTTTCGAGCATCACCTCTATATGCACCTGCCCCATGCCTGAGATGAGCATCTCCTTGGCCTCTTCGTCCCTGGTGAACCTTAGGGTAGGGTCCTCCTCAAGCACCTTGTGAAGGGCTACGCTCACCTTGTCCTCATCTCCCTTGGACTTGGGAGCGATCGCATAGGATATTATCGGATTTGCGAACCTCACCTTTTCCATGATGATCGGCTTTGTCTCGTCACAGAGAGTGTCTCCTGTATTGGTCTCCTTGAGTTTTGCCACGACAGCTATCTCTCCGGTGCCGATCGACTGCGCAGGGAAATGTTTCTTGCCCTGAAGATAGAATATCTGTCCGATCCTCTCCTTTGTGTCTGCGGTAGTATTGAGCACTGTCGAGTCTGCCTTGAGGACCCCGGAATATACCCTGAAGAGGGAAAGCTTTCCTGCATAAGGGTCTGCGATGGTCTTGAAGACGAAGGCTGCCATAGGTTCAGTGTCAGCCGGCTTTCTGAGGATGTCTCCGCCGTCCTTTGTGTTCCTTCCGCGGATGGGCGCTATTGTTGCCATCTCAACAGGCGAGGGCAGGCAGAGCACTATTGTATCGAGCAGGTTGGATATGCCGCTGTTCATCGTGGCAACACCGCAGGAGACAGGAATATATTTTCTTGAAAGTGAGCCTTCCTTCACTCCTGACAGTATTTCATCCGGTGTAAGCTCATTGCCTTCGAGGTATTTTTCGAGAAGAGCATCGTCAGATTCTGCTATCTTCTCGATCAGCTTCTTTCTGAACTTCTCTGCTTCATCTGCCATGTCTGCCGGTATATCAGCTTCGGTCACCTTGCCGCCGTTCACCATGAAGGCCTTCATCCTGATGATATCGATTATTCCCTTGTACGCATCTCCGGCGCCTATCGGTATCTGGAGGGGTATAGGCTCGGTCTCGAACGATTTCTGGATCTCGTCGAGCGCGCGGTCAAAGTTCGCAGTGTCCTTGTCCATCTTGTTGATGAATACTATCCTCGGGATCTCGTACTCACAGGCATATTTCCATACCTTCTCTGTCTCTGCCTTGACGCCTGAGATCGCGCTGACGAGTATGACTGCGCCATCAACAACGCGGAGGCATCCCTTAGTGTCCTCTATGAAGTTGATGAAACCCGGGGTGTCAATGATATTGATCCTGTGCTTGTTCCAGTTGCAGAAGGCGAGGGATGAGGTGATCGTGATCTTTCTGTCTATCTCTTCGGGCTCGAAATCTGTCGTTGTGGTTCCGTCCTGGACATTTCCGAGCCTGTCGATCATGCCTGAGGTGAAGAGCATTGCCTCGGCAAGGGAAGTCTTTCCTGCTCCGCTGTGTGCTATCAGAGCGATGTTCCTGATGCTGCCTGCCTCAAAGTTTGCCATAAAACCCCCTGTTATATGAGTTGTAAGTTGTTGACTTCAGTGCAAAAACTGTCTGCAAGCATATATAACTGCGCGACGCTACGGCAATATGTCTTCGATGACCGGTCTGGATTCTGTCCTGCTGCCCATCCTGTTTGCCATGATTTTTACAAGTATAAATGAAATAAGCAGAAAACTGAATCCGAAAATTGCGGAAAGAGTGTCCGTTTCTGCAGAAGGGAAGTACTGCGGCATGAACTCCTTTCCGAACACTGCGCCTATAACGAGAAACAGGGCAGGCACGCCGTATATAAGCATGGATCCCTTCATGTAGGTGTATGTATGCACCATGACCTTCACCTTCTGCCCGACAGCTGCTCCTGCCTTGTTCAGCGCCTCGATCTCCATTGACTGGTCACCTGTCACGCAGGTGCTGGATGAACATCCGTCTCAGGAGCTCTTTTTGGGGACAGAAACAGTGGCGAACATGCCCTGAATGCTTTTGACTGTGCCGATCTCCTCAAGCATATGAAATTTTAACACAGGGGATTTTAAAAAGTCTGGCAGGGAGGGGGCAGAACGAGTGATGGTAACCGCTGTCAGGACGGATAGTTCGGCGCGGATATCCTTCTGCATATATATGCAGCCACAAAGGCCTCAAGCAGGCTCAGCGGCATGGCGTAAACAAGGATGCCGGACGGCAGAACGCCCAGGTTGAATATGACCAGCCACATCATCACAAAACCTGTGACCCAGCTGATGAGAGCGGCCTGCAGCAGGCTGAACTTTCTGGTGATCAGATAAACTGTCGCTGCGAAGATGAATCCCCAGACAACCCATATCATCCCGTTCAATGGTTCGGAAGGGAAGGACATGCCGAGGGAGCTGTAGTGGCCGGTCCAATGGCCCTTCAGAAGCACCTCGTTCCTGAAGAACTCGGACGCGTTTACCCATATGCCGGTGATAAGGACTGCAATGATGGCTCGAGATAAAACCAGGGACACATCCCATTTTCTCATTCTTCTTAAACCTTCTTTCTTGGTCTGCCGATCGGCAATGCAGAAAGTCTTCTTGCAAGCTTCTTTTCGATAGCCTTAATGCCCCTGCTGTCGGCAACCGGCCGGCCGGTCTTTATGCTTGTTCTTATCTCTTTGAGCTGCTCCTCATCTATCTCACCCCGAACAAATTCAATATATGACTTTCTTTGCGATTCTTCGAAGAGTTCATCACTGATCAATTCATCCTTCACGAGTCCAAAATGTGCCCTTGCGCTTGAGTATGAATAGTCTTCAGGTTTTATTACCATCAAGGCCCGAACAGGGTTCTGCTCAATGTATCTGGCAGCTGCCCAGAGATAGCCCTCACTGTCAACTATGCACGAATGATATCTGCTTTCCCAAAGCCTGCCTGAACGATTGTGTTTTCTGTTTATGTGCTGGGTGTAGCAGAGAGTCACCCCCTGCATCATTTTATAGAGAGCTTCATCTTCCTTTGGTTTTGCAAGCAGGTGAACATGATTGGTCATCAGGCAGTATGACAGTACAGGGGAACCCCATTTATCGGAATATTTCTTCAGCAGGGCAAGGTAGCGAATGCGGTCTTCATCATCGAAAAAGACTGTCTCTTTGTTGTTGCCACGCTGGACAATATGATGGGGGAAACCTGCTGCAACAGCCCGTGCGATTCTTGGCATAGGACAATATTAACGGAGAGAAACGTTTATGTCAATAAAATGGGATGTGTCCCTATTATCTACCTATTATCTACCGGTAGCCTGTAGGAAGCAGTGCGCTCCAGCAGCTTGATGGGCGGCATCTATTAGAGGCCGGACAGCAGGATGCTGAGAGCTCAAGCTCAGCGCCATCCGAAGGGCGGGGGCCTCCAAATTGTCTTTGATTGTCACTGCCCATTGCCTTTTCCTTTATTTGTGGGCAGGGACATCTTCATATCTCCCGCCCTTCACGATGGCCTTAACCAGCGCGGGCAACCAGCAACGCAAAAATCAGACCGGCTATAATCCGCGTCTGGGTTGAAGGCATTGTTAGCTTGCACTTTTTCTATTTGTGTTTATCATTCTTGAAAATATCCCTCATTTCTTGTTTACTGCTACGAGCTGCAAGGTTCTTTGCTGACCAGCCATTTTTATCTTTTATATTTATGTCAGCACCTTTTTCTGATAATATCTTGGCGGTCTCAGGAAAACAACACATGACTGAATCATAAAGCGCGGTTCTGCCCTTAGCGTCTTGAGCGTTTATATCAGCTCCATAAGACAGTAACAAAGGTATAGATTCATTTCGCCCACGAAGAGCGCCCTCCATCAATGCAGTTTCACCATTATTATTTTTGGCGTTTACATTCGCACCTGCAGCCAACAAAAATTTTACGAGATCGGGATCTATTTGAATAACTGCATTCATTAATGCTGTTCTACCATCATTGTCCTTGGCTTCAATATTTGCTTTATTATTTATAAGAAACTTGACTATTTCCAAATTGCCACCAGAACATAGCAACGGGGTATTGCCTTCTTTATCTCTTATCTCTATGTTGGCTCCTCTATTGAGAAGAAGTTTCACCACCTCAAGCTTATCGCGAGATGCGGCTTTACATATAGCATTCCTACCATCTTTTGTTGTTACATTCGGGTCCATTCCCTGATTTAACAATCTAGTTAAAAGTTCAATATTGCCTGATTCGGCAACCTCTATGAAATAGATTTTGGGTTCAATATAGCGCAGTTGATATTGCAAATATATGTTGAATGCTATTAGCAGGAAAAGGAAGAAGGAAAAGACAGCTAAGACAAGTTGAGCTGGAATTTGCGGCCTTGGTTTCTTAATTAGATTTAATAAAAGCAGGAAAATTATTATTAAGATAAATGAAGTAGGTAGCGCCTTTTCAAAAGCCCAAATATATGCACCACCAAGCGCATATACATATGAAGGTATTGCCATTTCCAATAGAAAAAAAGAAATAGATAGGAATAAATAGAATGGAAATTTGGATAGGATTCTAATAATCATAATTTATAAGCTAACACATGGCGCTGAGCGACTGCGACGGAGGCG
>Ga0233425_10002671_pt1 | contig 34371 bp, 30 predicted proteins | sample Watercolumn_Towu_2_FD_181712 | JGI IMG/M metagenome (GOLD analysis project Ga0233425, IMG submission 181712) | Freshwater microbial communities from Lake Towuti, South Sulawesi, Indonesia - Watercolumn_Towuti2014_140_MG | ecosystem: Environmental > Aquatic > Freshwater > Lake | place...
GGCGACCCGATCGGTTCGTTTGAGAGGACTACTGTGCAATTGGCAGTTCCTCCCCTCATCTCTGCCCCGTAGGACGGAAACCAGGTTACCTCCAGATTTTCAAGCATGCCTGAAAAGGCAAGGGTCTTACCTAAAAAAAGGATACCCTGACCGCCAAACCCTGCAATGACGATGCCTGTTTTCAGTTAGGTGTTCTCCGCAAAACTATCTTTGAACGTCCCGAGCGGGAATGTTTTAACCATTTCATTGCGGATCCATTCAAGCGAAGCAACGGGTTTCATTCCCCAATCAACAGGGCACGGCGAAAGTATCTCTACCATGCTGAATCCCTTGCCCTCCATCTGGTATCTGAATGATTTCATGATGGCTTTTTTTGCCGTGATAATGCTCTTGGGCGAATCAACCGAGGCGCGTGAGATATATGATACTCCGTCAATAGTTGCAAGAAGCTCTGAAACGCGCAGCGGATTACCTTCTCTTCCGCTTTTTCTTCCGGCAGGAGTTGTTGTTGTTTTTTGTCCGATGAGGGTTGTTGGCGCCATCTGGCCGCCGGTCATTCCATATGTTGCGTTATTTATAAAGAATACTGAGATATTTTCACCACGGTTGGCCGCATGTATTATCTCTGCAGTGCCGATCGCCGCAAGGTCGCCGTCTCCCTGATAGGAGAAAATAATTCTATCAGGCATGACCCGCTTCAGTCCGGTTGCCACAGCAGGGGGCCTGCCGTGAGCAACTTCAATAATATCAAAGTTAAAATACTCTGAGGCAAAAACAGCACATCCTACAGGCGCTATGCCGATTACCATTTCACGAATTCCCAGATTGTCAATGCATTCCGCAACCAGACGATGAACGAGGCTGTGTCCGCATCCGGGACAGAATCTGAACGGCGTCTGCTTCAGGCTTGACGGTCTCTGGAAAATCTTGTTCATTGTCTGTCGAGGCTTGCGGTTATTACACCCTCAAGCAGTCCGTAATCGCTTACAGTCAGTTTTCCGAATTGAAAACATTCCATGACATTAATTGTAAAGAGTAAACCGGGGATAATCAAGTCAGCCCGTTCTGGCTCCAGTCCTGTTACCTTCAGCCGTTCTGCAAGCGTCATGGAGGACAGTTTTTCCCGGATGTCCTGCAGCTTTTCAAAAGATATGCTGTGCAGGTGGACTTTATCCCTTGCATAGACGTTAAGCTGAAGGTCGACGGTGGCTATTGTGGTGAATGTGCCGGAACTTCCTATAAAAATGGTGTCCGGCTGAATCTGAGAACCTTTGTTCTGCTTTAATTGGCTGATGACCGGAATGATTTTCAATGTGAGCCTGCTCAGGTCATCAGCAGAAACAGGGTCAGCCCTGATGCAGTCTCCCCGGAGTTTTATTACGCCAACAGGTATACTGCCCATATCAAGTATGTTTGTGCCCCGGCAGATTATCCATTCCGTGCTGCCTCCACCGATATCCAAAATGAGTGACAGGCGATCTGTAATGAAGGAGGACCTGTGAAGGGATGAAAGTATCCCTTTGACGGTAAGCCTGGCTTCTTCATTACCGGAAATCACCTTAACGTGTATGCCGGTTTTGCTGAATACTTTTTGTATGAAATCCCCGGAGTTGGATGCTTCACGAAGGGCGCTGGTTCCGACAGCTGTAACGTGCCTGACCTCATGTTCCGAGATGATAGAAGCGTATCTTTCCAGAACAGCCAGCGAAGCCTCCATATTGCTGTCCTGCAGTCTTCCTGTTTGGGAAACCAGATTGCCGAGCTGTGTTATTTTTCTGTCAGTAAGGACATCTGCAATATCTCCATGGCTTACTTGAGCAATCAGGAGCCTGATGGTATTTGAGCCGATATCTATCGCTGCGCATAGAGGCATTTAATATTATATACAGTGTGTGTTGCCGGGATGTAAAAATATCTTGATTTTTCTAAATGCACAGTTATACAATTCTTGCAGTGTTTTATCGGGAAGTGATATGTGTTATAATGGCATGAAGCAGCTGCATGCTGCTTTAACTTAGAGCAGTTAACAGTAACGCTGTTTCATGAAGGTCTGCTCAAAAACTTAATTTGGAAGGAGGTGACAGTTAGTGAAAAAGATATTGGCATTAGTTCTTTCATTATTGCTGCTTGTGGTATTCACAATGGGTTGTCAGAAGGCTGAGACCCCGAAGCCTGCTGAGGCTCCTGCACCAGCACCGGCTCCGGCCCCGGCACCTGAAAAGCCCGCTGACGCACCAGCCCCGGCACCAGCCCCGGCTCCTGCACCAGCACCGGCTCCGGCTCACAAGTAAGATTTTTTGGATTTCAGGGATGGGAATCCCCCATCCCTGAAATTGATTTTTTCAGGTTAAAGCTGGTATCATTTAGTAATTTAGCTGTAAATGTCAAAGAGTGGGTTTCCCACTCTTTTGTTTTCATGGGAATTTGAATGAGAGGAATAAAAGAGAGGATTTTACCTTTGGCTCAGCAGGTTGCGCATGAGCAGGAGGTGGAACTGTTTAATCTGGATATTCTTGGAAAAGGCAGATTGCTGCTCAGGATCATGATTGATAAGGAAAAAGGTGTTACCATAGACGACTGTGAAAGGTACAGCAGGGGCATTGCCGCGCTGCTTGACATAGAAGACTGTGTGCCAGGGCCGTATACGCTTGAAGTATCTTCTCCGGGACTGGACAGGCCGTTACGTGGAATTCAGGATTTCGAAAAGAATATAGGGAAGCTTGTTAGAGTTGTTACTTTGGAAAAGATTGAGGATAAAAACAGATTTGTCGGAAGGATTTCGGAAGTGCACGGAACTACGGTCGTGCTTATGATAGACGCATACGCTGTTGACATATCATTTGAAAACATATCAAGCGCGCGCCTTGAAGTGGAGTTGTAATGACAAAAGAACTCTGTTACGTAATAGACCAGATTGCCAGGGAGAAGGGAATATCCCGTGACATTCTTCTGGAGGCACTGAAAACTGCTCTTCTTTCAGCAACGCGGAAGAGATTTGGCGGAAGAACCAACATTGACATGAATATAGACCCAAAGACCGGCACCATAAATGTTTACGAAACCAGACAGGTGGTACTGACTGCTGCCAATAAACAGGAGGAGATTTCCCTGGATGACGCAAGGAAACTTTCTCCTGATAAGCAGATTGGTGATACTGTAGTATTCCCTCTTGACCTGCACGATTTCAGCAGGATTGCAGCCCAGACTGCAAAACAGGTTATCTTTCAGAAGGTGAGGGAAGCCGAAAGAGATGTAATCTATAATGAATTCAAGAACAAGACAGGAGAGATTGTAAGCGGTATCGTCATGAGGAAAGAAAAGGGATTGTACTTTCTGAACATTGGAAAGACGGAAGCAATGCTCCCTATACGTGAGACCCTGCCGAATGAGAATCTTAAAAGAGGCGATACTGTAAGGGCACTTATTGAAGATGTAAAAATTACGACCAAGGGACCTGTAATTATGCTTTCACGGACAGACCCGCAATTCGTTTCCAGTCTTTTCAGGATGGAAGTCCCCGAGATTAACGAAGGTCTTGTTGTGATACGCAATATAGTCCGTGAACCAGGAGAGAAAACGAAGTTGACTGTTTTTTCAAAGAATACCGCGGTTGATCCTGTAGGTGCCTGTGTTGGCATGAAGGGGACCCGTGTGCAGTCAATTGTACGCGAACTCAGGGGCGAGAGGATCGATATTATACCATGGACAGAAGATCCGAGGATTCTTATTTCACGGGCGCTGAGTCCCGCAACGGTTGACAGGATCGGTATCAACGAGGAGGACAAGACTGCCATGGTTATTGTTGATGACAGCCAGCTTTCTCTTGCTATCGGAAAAAAAGGACAGAATGTCAGGCTTGCAATGAAAATTACCGGATGGAATATTGATATACTGAGCGACACTGAGTATTCGAAAATCAAGCTTGAAGATGCAGAAGGGAAAATTTCTTCCCCGTCTGCAAATGGCACATAAAGACTTTTCAAAATCTCCTGTACAGTATATAAAAGGCGTCGGCCCCAGACGGGCCTCTTTGTTAAATCACCTCGGAATAAAAACCATTCATGATGCCCTTTACTACCTCCCTTACCGATATGAAGACCGCAGCTATGTAAGAAAAATCGGGGAGCTGTCACGTCACGATACATCAGATACCGTATCCGGTAAAATTATTTCCTCTGAGGTCATACAGCTTCCTAACCGCAGGCTGAAGATCTTTGAACTTGTCATAAATGATGGCAGCGGTCTTTTAAGGGGCAAATGGTTTAACCAGCCTTTTATGAAAAGAAATTTCAGGATTGGGCAGAATGTATTGCTTAACGGCCATGTAAAATTCAATACCTATAATGGCGGACTTGAAATGGATAATCCCGAGTATGAGATTATCGGCGATGATGATGCTCCGGTCCATACAAACAGGATTGTCCCTGTATACCGTGTTACCGGCGGCCTGAGCGTGAGACAGATAAGGTCTATTATGTTTGCCGTCATTCAGAGTTCCTATTCCGAGATCGGCGATCCGCTACCTGAAGAAATCCTGAAAAGACATAATCTGCCCGGGCTTTCCGAAAGCCTCATGCAGGTTCATTTCCCTGAAGGAAGCGCAGATATAAACCTCCTGAATTCTGGCACCAGTAAATTCCACAAGAGACTGTCCTTTAACGAGCTTTTTCTGTTTGAAACCGGTCTTGCGGTAATAAAAAAGGAAACCGGACATGAGAAGGGGATAGCTTTTAACGTTGAAAGCCGGCTGTTCAGCAAACTTCTTGAGAATCTGCCTTTCCGTCTGACACATGCGCAGGAAAAGGTAATAGGTGAAGTCCTTGGAGATATGAAAATGCCGTCTCCCATGAACAGGCTTATTCAGGGTGACGTGGGATGCGGGAAGACGGTTGTTGCAATGATTGCCATAGTTGTCGCTGCTGAAAACGGATATCAATCTTCCCTGATGGCGCCTACTGAAATCCTTGCCGAACAGCACTACATCAACATACACCGGATGATGGAGGCGCTCGGGTTGCGTATCTGCCTGTTGACCGGAAGCATGAAGGACAGGCCGCTGAAGGAGATTGCGGAGGGCAAGGCAGACATCGTCGTGGGAACACACGCATTGATACAGGAAGGGGTTGTATTCAGCAACCTCGGCCTGGTTGTTATTGATGAACAGCACAGGTTTGGCGTTATACAAAGGGCGATGCTGAAAAAAAAGGGTGCAAGCCCCGATGTTATGATTATGACGGCTACCCCGATTCCGCGGACTCTCTCTCTGACTCTTTATGGAGATCTTGACTATTCTGTTATTGATGAGCTGCCCCCGGACAGAAGACCGGTGGAAACGATTGTATTCAATGCCGAGAAGAAGGATCAGATATACAGGTTAATAAAAGATGAAGTACTGAAAGGGCACCAGGCATATGTTGTCTATCCGCTTATAGAGGAATCAGAAAAGTCAGATCTCAGATCAGCTATCCTGGGCAGGGATGCCTTTGAGAAAGTCTTCCCGGATTTCAGAGTGGGACTAATCCACGGCAAAATGAAACCACAGGAACGGGAAGAAATAATGGCATCGTTTAAAAAAGGAGATATAGATATACTGGTCAGCACAACTGTGATAGAGGTTGGGGTTGATATACCGAATGCCACACTTATGCTTATAATACATGCTGAAAGGTTTGGGCTTTCCCAGCTTCACCAGCTCAGGGGAAGGGTTGGGAGGGGTTCAAGCAAGTCGTATTGCCTGCTTATAGCATATGAACCGTGCAGTAACGATGCCCGGAAGAGGCTTGATATAATGGCAGAAAGCAACGACGGCTTCAGGATTGCGGAAGAGGATCTTAATATCAGGGGCCCAGGCGATTTTTTCGGAACCCGGCAGTCCGGGTTGCCTGAACTCAGGATAGCTGACATTGTAAGGGATGCTAAGCTGATCAGCATTGCGAGGCAGGAAGCCTTTGCTCTGATTGACAAGGATTCAGGCCTGAAAGAACATCCATTCCTGAGGGAAACCGTTGAAGCGTTCTGGAAGGGGAAAATGGAGCTGTTCAGGACAGGCTAGGGGGAAGATAATATGTTGAAAAAACTTAAAGGGAATTTTGACCGGGGAGTGGAAAAAATCCAGTGGATTTCATCGGTACTCTCGGAAAGGCTGAAGATTGAGCTTTCTGTTGTAAGATTGCTCTATTACTCGGAAAAGCTGGAGAAGGAAAAGAAGGAACTAATGAATTCGATAGGCCAGCGCGTATATGACCTCAAAAGTGCGCCGGAAAGATCAGTTCTCAAGGACAGTCTTGTAGCTGAAACACTGAAAGAAATCGAGAGACTCGAAAGGGAGATTGATGAAACAAAAAAGAAGGCTTCCGAGATAAGCCGGATAGAAGATACATAAGGGAAATGCATGGATAATATTTTTTCCGGAATAATCGTTTTCATTTTTGGAGCCCTTGTTGGTTCCTTTCTGAATGTCTGCATATACAGGATACCCAGGGGACTGTCAATTGTATACCCGTCGTCTATGTGCCCATCATGCAATACCGCTATAAGGCCATGGGACAACATACCTCTGGTGAGCTGTATTCTGCTTGGCGGCAAGTGCCGGCATTGCAGGACACGGATATCATGGAGGTATCCCCTGGTGGAACTTCTGAATGCATTACTTTATACGGGGGTTTTATGGAGGTTTGGCCCGGGATGGCATACTCCTGTATTTTTTATCTTTTGTTCCGCACTTGTAGTTATTACCTTCATAGATATTGATTTCCAGATAATCCCGGATCAGATAACCCTTACGGGTATTCCTGTCGGCCTTATCGCAGGCTCTCTTATTCTGCCGGACCCATTTCTCAGGGACATGTCCCTTGGTTTTAATGCATCTGCTATCGGAATGCTTGCAGGAGGCGGGCTTTTCTATGCTGTTGCAGTTATCAGCCGGGGCGGTATGGGAGGAGGAGATATCAAGATGATGGCAATGGTTGGGGCATGTATGGGATGGAAAGCCATACTGTTAACCACCTTCCTCGGCAGTCTTTCAGGTTCTGTCGTTGGCATTTTTCTCATGTTATTCAAGGGCCGCGGAAGAAAGGCAAAGGTCCCGTTCGGACCATTTCTTGCCTTTGGAGCCATGATTACACTGTTTTATGGACAGGAGATACTTGTCATGTACCTGGGGAGACAGATAGTATGAATCCTGAACTAATGTTGTTTTATTCTTTTGGTTTCCTTTTTGCGCTTATAATCATTTATTACCTCATAAAAATATTTGTCAGGTTCTACAGCGGTCAGAAGAAACTGGAGAGCAAAGACCCGTCACAGGTAAATTTTGTTGTTGACACATTTCATGAACTTGTAACGAAGCTTAAAGAGAAGGAGAAGGAACTTGAGGTCCTGCGCCGGAAAGCGGAGGACAAGGCACAGGCGATTGAGGGATACAATGAAAATATTCTCCAGAGCGTCCCCAGCGGGGTAATGAGTTTTGACAGTGAGATGAACATTACGAAAGTCAATCAGGCTGCAGAAAGGATACTTGGAATTCAGGGAGCACAACTTATAGGCAAATCCCACAGAGAGGTTCTGGACAACCCGATAACGGATCTCCTTGATGGGCAAAAGGTTATAGAGAGGGCTGAGAGGCGTTATATAACACCGTCAGGCAATAACCTCTGGCTGGGGCTTACCCTTTCTCCACTGAAGAACAGTGAGGGAGAAACTATCGGCCAGATTCTCGTTTTTACCGATCTGACACACCTGAAGGCAATCGAGTCACAGATGGAACTCAGAACCAGACTTGCAGGGCTTGGCGAGATATCGGCCGGCATTGCCCATGAATTGAGAAACCCTATGGGAGTTATCGCAGGATATGCAAAACTTCTTTCAAAAAAAATTGACGAATCTTTGAGCCCTACTGTGGAAGCAATCATGAAAGAGATTGGCGTTATGGACAGAATTATCTCAGATTTTCTTTTTTTTGCAAAACCTGCGGAACTTGAACTTGCCGATGTTAACCTGAATCAGGTAATTGACAACTGCCTCCGGACAGTTATCAAAGACCGTGAGGACATTGCGGTAACCCTTGCGATGCCCTCGCCATTATTTATAAAAGGCGACGAAGTACTGTTAGGGCAGGCATTCTCCAACATTATCAGAAACGCTGCCGAGGCAATGCCCTCTGGCGGCAGTCTTGAAATAAGGGCGTTCCAGGACGGTAATAATTACCTGAGGGTTTTGATATCTGATTCCGGTCATGGTATTTCAGGAGAACTCGGGGACAAGATTTTCCTGCCTTTTTTTACAACAAAAGAGAAAGGCACCGGGCTTGGCCTTGCAATTGTCCACAGGATAATCGTATCTCATGGCGGGAGTATTTCGGTTGAAAGTTCAGGGAATGGTACGAATGTGAGGATTGATTTTCCGTCCATAACCGGGAAATGACAGGATACCCTCCGGCAACAGGAAGATGCTGAATGGTCAGACGGCCTTTTTTACGTATATTTCCTTGGCAATCTCTGGATCAACCGCTATGGTAGTTTCATCAATCTGAAGCACGCAGGAAGGATTTTTCTGGAGCAGCCTTATAACACTCCCTGCTGTAATTCCCAGGGAGTTTAATTTGCTCAGCCGTGAAGGATCACGTCTAACGATAAAGACTATCCTTCCATTTGTTCCTACCTCAAATTCGGATAATCTTGTAACAACCGGAGTAACCGCGGAACGGTATTTCTTGCAGCACTCACCCCTCGGGATAGATTTCCCGTGCGGACAGTTAGGCGGATGACCCAGAAATGTACAGACGCTGTCGGTGAGTTCCTTGCTCAGAATATGCTCCATCTTGCACGCGTCTGCGATGACGCTGTCGTCAGGCATTTCAAAAACATCGGTAAACAGGCGCTCTGCAAGCCGAAGCCTGCGGATCAGTTCTTTTGCTGCTGTCTGGCCTTTTTCAGTAAACCGGATGTTTCCCTCTGAAACCTCTGCAAGTCCTTCTGACTTTAACACCGCAATCAGATCTTCAACATCATTGTCTTCTGAACACAGCCTGAAGCGCTTCAGGTCCTGATGGCCGTCCTCATTCAGAAGCCAGATCATTTCAAGTGCTTCATCTATGCGTTCGTTGTCCATAATAATTTCCCGGTTTCTTAATTATAGGGGAACTCGAACAACAAAACAACCGGAAAGCGCAATACTTTCCTGTGATATAATTCCTCCATGAAAACCGGACTGATTGTCTTTGACCTGGACGGGACACTTATAGATACAATTCAGGACATAACCAATGCCGTGAACCATGGCTTGATGTCTTTTGGTTTTCGTCAGCTTTCAGTAGGTGAAACCAGGAATATGGTTGGCGAAGGTGTGACCAGACTGATGGAAAAGGCGCTGCCTGCGGGAGGGCTTCATCACAAGGAAGAAGCGATTAGGCGTTTTCTCGAATACTATGCCGCTCATCTTACGGACAACTCCCTGGAATATCCTTTTGTCAGGGAGACTCTCGATAAACTGAACTGCTGCAGAAAGGCAATTCTGTCAAACAAAACAGAAATGCTTTCAAGAAAGATTCTTGAAAAAACCGGTTTTGCAAAATACTTTGAAATGATTACGGGAGGAGACACATTAAAAGAAAAGAAGCCGTCCCCGGTGCCCCTGCTTCACATCCTTTCTGTTCTTGGATTCAGTCCTGCTGAATCTGTTATGGTCGGGGACAGTCCTTACGACATCGGTGCCGGTAAAATGGCGGGTGTAAAGACTGTTGGCGTGACTTATGGATACGGGGAGCTGAAGTCCCTGAGGGATGCAGACTATTTGATAAATGATATTCGTGAACTTATTCCTTTGCTGGTCAAGATAAATGAAAAGCCTGAATGACATAATTAAAGTATTTAATTGCCGGGCTAATAATGTATTTATTAGTATCTGTGTTCTATGTAGTAAATTATTGGCAGTATGACAGGGAATTAAAAGGGGAGTCCCAGGGTTTTTACCCTGTTGAAACTCCTCCGGTGAATAGGACACGGGCCGTGCAGTTGAAGCAGATTTATGTGTTCTGCGGTTGGATATCCTTTGTGGTTGCCGAAATTGTATTCCGGAAATTGACGATGATATTCCAGCATAATGCCATCCCTGACACACTTGGCTATGATTGATGCAGCGGCAACGGAAGCGCTTTTGCTGTCGCCTTTTATTGGAGATATCTGAGGTAATTCTATTGCAGCAACAGAAACCGCGTCAATTATCAGCAGATCAGGGGAATGTGATAATTTCATTACGGCTATCCGCATTGCATGTTTTGTGGCGTTAAGGATGTTCAGCCTGTCTATCTCTTCCGGACTGACGATTCCAACACCTATATCCAGTGCAGAACAGAGTATTTTGCCGTAGAGAATTTTTCTTTCCGGTTCCGGTACCTTTTTGGAATCCCTGAGCCTGTCAATCCGGATTCCTGTTTTAAGGATTACAGCAGCTGCAACAACAGGGCCGGCGAGTGGTCCTCTGCCGGCTTCGTCTATCCCGGCTATCATGTATGAACTGTCCCTTCTCAGGGCTTCGTCATACTGATAGATATCCAAACGTTATACTCTTTCTCTTTCTTTTTCCTTAATCTTGGCTGCTTTTCCTTTTTTGCTCCTGATATAGTAAAGTTTTGCTCTTCTGACCTGCCCTCTTTTCAGGACCTCAATCTTCTCAAGAGCAGGAGCGTATACAGGAAAAATTCTTTCAACTCCGATTCCGAATGAAATTTTTCTGACTATGAAGGTCTCGCGTGCTCCGCTGCCGCGTCTGGCGATTACTACTCCTTCAAATGGCTGGACCCTTTCTTTGTCTCCTTCGACGACTTTTACGGAAACCCTGACGGAATCACCGATTCTGAAAACCGTTATATCCTTTTTTATTCCTTCTTCAACAGCTTCAACCAGGTTCATGATGTTTCCCCCTTTATTTCATTAATTAATTTCAAATCCTCGTCACTGAACTCACCTGTTTCGAGAAGGTCAGGCCTTCTGAGAAACGTTCTGCGCAATGCCTCTTTTTTCCGCCAGCGTGTAATCTCCCGGTGATTTCCTGAGAGAAGTACGCCGGGAACCGGCATATCCCTGAAGACCGGAGGCCTCGTATAATGAGGGAAATCAAGTATTCCCCTTGAAAAAGAATCTTCTCCTGCGGATCTTTCATCTCCGAGGACTCCCGGTATCAGACGAGTGACAGCGTCTATTATAACCAAAGCGGGCAGTTCTCCGCCAGTGAGAACATAATCCCCGATGGATACTTCATCGTCAACAAGGGCTGTCCTGATACGTTCGTCCATTTCCTCATATCTTCCGCAGAGGAGAATCATGTTCTTCTGCTCATATGAAAGTTGCATGGCCATTTCCTGATTGAACGTTTCCCCTGCTGGTCCGAGCATGATGACCCTTCTTTCAGACTTAAGCGGGGAGACGGCTTCAATTACATCAAAAAAAGGTTCCGGTTTCATGACCATCCCTCCTCCTCCACCATAGGGATAATCATCAACAGACCGGTGTTTATCTTTCGTATAATCCCTGAGGTTATGCACAGTTATCTCGATAAGCTGTCTGTTAACTGCCCGCTTCACAATGCCTTCGTTGAGATAGGCATGAAAGATTTCAGGAAAGATGGTGACTATATTAAACTTCATTGTTGAATTTCAAGAACGCCTGTAATAAAAAAAGTAGGAAGCAATTCAGACTCACTTCCTACTTCTCTGTCTGCTTTAACGTAAGGGACTGAGCCCCGGGCTTTCAGTTATTCAAGAATTTCGAGTACGCAGCGTTTGCCTATTTTTGTGCCGGAAGCGCTCAAAATTGTCCTCATTGCGCGGGCTGTTTTACCCTGTTTGCCGATAACTTTTCCGAGATCGGTCTGTGCTACCCTAAGCTCGAAAACAGTTGTCTTTTCTCCTTCAACCTCAGTAACACTAACCTCCTCAGGCCTGTCTACCAGAGCCTTCGCCATTTTCTCAACCAATTCTTTCATCGTCACCAACCTCCATGCGAGTTCTGGACGGCCTACAGACCTGCCCGTTGGATTAGCTTTTTAGCGGTATCAGTAGGTTGTGCTCCACGCTGCAGCCAAAGTTTTGTCTTCTCCAGATCCAATTGTATTTCTGAAGGTTCCTTGAGTGGATTATATGTACCCAGAACCTCTATGAAAGGCCCGTCTCTTCTTGCCCTTGAATCAGCTACAATTACCCTGTAGAAAGGTCTTTTGTGTGTTCCTAACCGTGTTAAACGTATTTTTACCAAAACCTCACCTCCTTTAAGTTAAAAATTGTAATATATTTCGGGGGATAAAGTAAAGGGATTGAAGGTCTGACTGCTTTTATTCTGCTGCCCCACTTTTGAAAAGGGGGCGATGGGGGATTATTTAATGTCAAAATTCGAGTATTTGATCGCCAAATTGAAAGACCGTTCCTAAACAGGCCAAAATAGCTGATTTATTTCCCTCGTCATTTTAAACCTGAAACTGATCCCGCGGTTGGAGATGTTTCACCTAAAAAGTACGGATGGGCATCTGCCCAGAACTGGTTTGCAGTTGCTGCAAAGGCATCTCCCTCGCTGTAGGTTATTGCATTTACCCAGGCAAATGGGAGCAGCCCGAGCCAGATTCCTCCCTTGCGGGTTATATCATATCTGTAGGTCTCCTTCTTCTGTCCGTCCTGATAGAGGTGATAATAGACGATGTAGCCGTCTTTGGTGCTCCAGCATGGCAGGATAGTCATTGTTGACAGCGATATGTATCCGAAGATCAGTGCTGGCATCGATAATGGTTTCCATTGTTCCTCGATTTCCAGATAGAGTCCTTTTCCCGGCACTTCATTAACTTGCTTCATCTTCCTGCAGATAGGGGCACTCTGAAAGAACTCCTGCAACTTGCTGTATCCGCCCGAATCGAGAATGTCGAACTTTTTCACGTTGTAGTACATAACTTCACAAGTGCCGGGAGCCTGTATTTTGCCGATAGCATCAACAGGAAAGTCACGGTAGGTAGAGATACATCCCGTAAGGGTCAATATAATAACAATCAGTGAGGTCAGTTTCATACGCTTCCTCCATGTGTAGACGTTGCAGCAGTTCTTAAAATCAGCGGTATGGAATTCCTGCGCCAAAACAGGCACTGAATTTGATCTGTTTTTGTTTTTATTGCAATCTGCATGGGTATGCTTATAAAAATTTTTCCTGTTATCGATTTGTTGTTATATAGTGGCAAAACTATAGCATAAAGTATTAAGCCAGTCAACAACCATTGAATGACCATGTAAAGGGGGATTATTGAATTAACAAAGTTTTCCTGAAGATACGCTGCTGTTCTGCTGCGGGGGGCTTCATTTAAGCTCTTTTCTCTCCATGATAAGCAGGATCAAGAATCCTTCGCAGCTCATCAAGTGAGGTTACCGGAGGCTTGCAGTTCTGATTCTCACATACATAGACAGTTGCTTCGTTGTAGCTTTTACGTCCCTGAAGCAGAGGTATCAGACTGCTTAGCTGTTCAACTGTGTTTTTTTCAGAAAAAGCCACAACCGGAAATTCAATAAAACGGGAGTTTATGTATCCCAATATTTTCTTTGTTTCCTGTGACGCCTTTGACCCGATCACCGCTACTTCCCTGATACCGGATGAATACATCAGGTATGCCGAGAGCATATAAGGATAGCTGATTCCATGGTTTTCCAGTTCCCGTGAAAAGTATTTGAAAATACCCTCTGCCAGTGCAATGTATTTGTTCGCTTCAACTCCATAGGCGGCCAGTGTAATCAGAACATGTGCCGTGGTGCTGTTGCCGGAAGGTTCCACTCCGTCATATCCGTCAATTGACCTCTGAATGAGTTGTTCTCCATCTTCGCCGGTTTCATGGAATGGCCCAAAATCAGAAGGGAACAGCCTTAAGATATCTTTTGTCAGAGAGCGGGCATTCTGAAAATATTGCGAGTCAAAAGTCGCCCGGTACAGGAAAAGAGAGGCATGAGCCAGTTCGGCATAATCGGAAAGATATGCTTTAATGCCGGCTTCATTTTCACGGTATCTCCTCATGAGCCTTCCATGGGCATCAAACAGATTTTTATAAATAAAGGAATATATTCTGCATGCCTCCCTGATGAGAGCCTCATCCTGAAAAACCATGCCCGAGGTTACCATTGCCTTGATATACAGGCAATTCCATGAAGTAATTACCTTATCATCCCGAAGCGGCCTTGTCCGTGTATTTCGTTTCTCAAGGAGCTTTGACCGGTTTAGTTTCAGTAATTCGCTGAAGGCTTCGCGGGATATGTCATGCTTCTGGTAAAAATCAGAACGCATGTCTTCGTTCAGGATGTTCATCCCTTCAAAATTCCCTTCTCTTGTAACGTTCCAGAAATCCTCCAGCAAAGGGCTGTTTTCCTTGCATACCTCTCTGAACTCTTCTTTTGACCAGACATAAAACTTCCCCTCTGCCCCTTCGCTGTCGGCATCTTCAGCGCTTGCAATTCCCCCTTCCGGCAGCTTCATGTCCCTGTCTATATAACGGATTACGTCATAAGCAGCTGATTGATAAAAAACATTTCCTGTTATCTGGAAGCACTCGGCAAAGGACTGAAGGAAGAGAGCGTTATCATAGAGCATTTTTTCAAAATGGGGCACGAGCCATTTGTAATCAGTGGAATAGCGGCTTATTCCACCCCCTATCTGGTCGTAAATGCCTCCTTTTTTTATTGCCGTCAGTGTATGTTCTGTCATCTGAAGAGCCTTTGGATTTCCTGTTTTCAGATAATACCGGATGAGGAAGGCAAGCCCCATGCTGGGTGGGAATTTGTTTGTCTTGTCAGTAGTAAATCCACCGAAATCCACGTCATAAAGATGTTCGTATAACCCGTAAGTCTGTTCGAATGCTTTGTGATCAGGAAGTTCTGAAGCGGGTTCCCGCCTGTTCTCCTGCCGGAGTAAAGCTGTCAATTCTTCTGATGCTGACGAGACCATCTTCCTTTGGTTTGTCCATGCGGTATGCATGCGCAGCAGGATGTCCCTGAAGCTTATTCTCCCGTATCGGGCAACCGGCGGGAAATATGTGCCGCCAGTTACAGGTTTCTTATCCGGGGTGAGAAACATGTTGAGGGGCCATCCTCCACGGATATCCATGGCGTGCAGAGCATCCATATAAATCCTGTCCACATCGGGTCTTTCTTCCCGGTCTACTTTGATGCTGATAAAATACTGGTTCAGTATTGCAGCAATTCCGGGGTCTTCAAATGATTCATTCTCCATTACATGGCACCAGTGACAGGTTGCATAGCCGATTGAAAGAAAGATGAGCTTGTCTTCTTTCTCCGCGGCTTCAAAAGCTTCCTTTCCCCAGGGATACCAGTCTACAGGATTATAGGCATGCTGTAATAGATACGGGCTTTTTTCCCTGATGAGCCGGTTTGGCTTTTTTTCTTTATTTATCATAATATTGAATACTGCTGTGCTGATTCTATTATGATATATTTCCCATGGTCAGGTCGATATTAGAGGTGAATTCAACTTACAAGTGCGCCAGGTGAGAAAACAGTAGGACAAGATGGGTATTTCTGGTAGTGTGAAGAAGCACGACCAACTTCCACTACAGAAAGGAACCCATCATGTCCTACACACATCTTAGCAGAGAAGACCGATAAAAAAAGTCCGACAGTTATTCCCCGTCCCTCTCGATGCGCTTATTATCTACTTCTGACATTCTATAGCCTTTCAGCTTTATCTCAAGGAGTTCTTTAGTAATCGGTTCGTCATATCGCCAATGTATAAGAACAACTTCATTTGAATTACACTTTCTCATTTTCAAATCATCAAGTTGTTTCCTTTTCTCAAATGAAGCTTCACCGCCAAAAAAGTCAACGGCTTCATAATGTTGTTTTCCTTGATATTCCAATGCAATATTCCTTGATGGGATAAAAATATCGAGATGCTGAGGCGCAAGCCATGAGGGACTAATATGGTGCTGAACATCAGGGAAAACAGATTCGACAAGCCTAAAGAGAGTCATTTCCGAGAGCCAACCCTCTCCGATTCTGGGTAGTCCATGGTTTTCTCGTAAAATATTTTCAGCTTCACGCAAAATATCATCAACTGAATCAAGAAAATCATTTCCTATTATTTGTCTTTTTCGGTTATCTCTGAGTAAATCTATTTCAAAAAAAATCTGGTCTTCTATTTTGTGGAAACGGCCAGTAAATTCAATAGTGCTTGCGCCAATTGTATCTTGCATAATATCGTCACGTGATGTGAACGCCGTAAAATCTGGTGCCCTTTTGCCGCCACGCCATTTTTTATGTCTGTAAACATCAATGTTCACGAGATAATAACCTTTATCCGTAATTTCTTCTTTAAATAATTCCGGTGAGTAGGTTGTCCAGAATCCGAAATAACGGGGATTGTATCTCTTGTCTTCAAAAATATTGCATGACTTCACCTGATCGATATATTTGTCAAACAATCTGCCATTGCGGGTGACCTGCGAGAAAAGCCAATCAATTTTTGGGACTTCTTTTTTATCTATTTTGCCGTTGTTTAGAAAGACAATAGTAATTGGCTTTTCTACGTCAGCAACAGCAACGGTTGTCTCCTTTAAAATATCGAGTGGTAACTGCAAGCCTTTGTCTTTGTAGCTGCTGATAACAGCAGCAATGAGATGACGATACTCTGAAAGATTTGAGCGGACAAGGTCGCTGCGGTCAGATTCAGGCCGAAAGAATAGAAGGTCTCTACCTGCCAAATGAATATTGCCAAGCCGTTTAAGATAGATTAGTTCCGCATGAAGCTCTCCGTAGTCCTTGTTGCCCAAGCTTTCATAATATTGTTCAATAGCTGTGGCATAATCTTGAGAAGCAATGAGTTTCTTCAGTTGTACATATTTAGGGACATATTCTTCTGGTTTTTGCCCGTTTGCTGAAATATAGCCTTTTGTTTCAAGTTTGCGCTGGATTTCAAGCCTGGCAAGAATACCCTCTTTGAAATATTGCCCCATCGGGGGCAGTAGATTTCTTGCCACACTGTAAAAAGATGCCATCAAGTCAAGTTGATCCTCAGTGAAAGTAACAATATGGCAAGTGCCGTGTGAGTCATTGAGTATTTCATGTTTATGCGCCAAGTCGGCTATTTCTATCGCTTGAGGGGAAATACGGCCTTGCGTAGGCGCGAAATAATACTTGTAAAGCTTAGGCCCTTCGTTATTTGTCTTGTTGTTCATTCTTCGCCAGCATCAGAAACATATTTTCCAAAACCATTGATATGAACAATTTTAGGGCGCATTTGCTTTGCCTCTATTTCTTTATGTTTCAGGGCACGGCGCGAATAATAAGCTGCGGCAAAGGCAACAACTAAGGTGAGCAGCTTAATGGCTGTATCAGTATTCATCTCTTAGATAACCAGTTATTATCTGAACGGATACAGTTAAGCCTATCATAAGGCATTTCACTCAGTCAATAACATAAAAACATGACTTATTTGTTTATAAACATTATTTTTTATCAGGGATTAATATATAGATATGAATATTAATCCCAATGTGAGACTATACAAACGATTCCCGCAAATATTTTAGATAAGTATTCCGCTGTTCTTAACAAGAGGGCGGTGCCTGTCTTCCGCCGCGCCGATTACCTGAAGTGGCTGCGATATTTTCTGGATTTTCGCAGCAAGTATGTATTACAGGCTCCAAGATCGGATCAAGTGAGTTTATTCATCCAAAAATTGAGGGAAAAGAAACAAAGCCCTGAACAGCAGAAACAGGCAGCACATGCGGTGTCGCTTTATTTTCAGATGCATGATGCAGATACAAAAGCTGCTTGAAAAGAAATATCCCAAAGCTCCAAAAGATTTCATCTGGCAGTGGTTCTTTCCTCAGCAATCATTGACATTTGTGCCAGAAAAGAAGGAGAAGCGGCGGTATCATTTAAACGAAAGGGATGTCCAGGAAGCCCTTTATGAGGCGGTGAGAAGAGCAAAGCTCACAAAGCGAATTACAACTCACACCTTTCGCCACAGTTTTGCCACTCATCTCTTGCAGGCTAACTATGACATTCGAACGATACAAGCACTTCTCGGACATAGCGACGTGAGAAACACGATGATTTACACTCACTGCGTCCCGAGCCGCACTGTGAAAGAAATGAAGAGCCCGCTGGATTTCTGATCAATAAAACGCTCTGCTTTTGTATTATTTGTTTGTTTTTCAGTTGTATATTCCGTAATATCCAGGCAGATTTATCAATGTTTTCTGAATATTATGTAGAATAGAATGATGGCTTATCAGTGGGCTGCGCTGGCATTCCTTTCGGCGTTTTCCCTTGCGACGAGTGACGCGCTTACCAAGCGGGCTCTTGCCAGGGACAATGAATATCTTGTCACATGGTTCAGGTTCGTTTTTACGCTTCCGGTGTTTCTTGTTTTGTGGGTTTTTGTGCCCAAACCCGAACTGAACGAACAGTTTTTCAAGGCGTTCATATATGCCCTGCCTCTTGAAGTCATAGCAACTGCCTTGTACATAAAGGCGCTCAGGCTTTCTCCGCTTAATATGACATTGCCTTTTACCGCTCTGACGCCGGTATTCCTGATAATTACTTCATATTTTATTGCAGGAGAAAGAATTTCCGTGTGGGGAGGAACAGGTGTTTTTTTTCTTGCCCTCGGGAGTTATACCCTGAATATCCATGAGATGAAGAACGGCATCCTTGAACCTCTTAAATCGGTTGCCCGCGAGAAAGGTTCAGTGTTGATGATTATTGTCGCGCTGATTTACAGTATTACCGCCTCACTCGGGAAAGTCGGAGTGGTGAATTCTTCCCCGCTGTTTTTTGGAATTACTTATTATATCGCTCTTTCAATAGTATATACGCCATTTGCTCTCTGGATGGGGAGGGGAGAGATAAAGGCATTTATTATTGAAAAACGTTTTGTGCAAATGATTCTGCCGGGCTTCCTGAATGCTGTCATGGTTGCTTCTCACATGCTTGCAATCAATCTTGCACAGGTAGCCTATGTTGTATCAGTAAAAAGAACCAGCATTCTTATAAGTGTTATTTACGGATATTATTTTTTCAGGGAAGGGAATATCAGGGAGCGGTTGTCAGGAACGGTTCTGATGATTATCGGTTTTACAATAATAGTAATGTCAGTCTGACCTGATCCTCCGGGATTTGCCCATCACTGTTTCCATTTCATCTTTGCCGGATTTTTCTTATACTATATAATGATTCGTATTATTCTTATCTTAATGCTGCTGGCAGTTCCTGTGCGCGCATATCCCTTTCTTTCAGACACTGAAATAGCATCTTTTCAGAATGATCTTTCCGGATTGACCATTGGAGAGCGTATTGCATTCTGGGCTGAAAGATTTGTTGGTACTCCATATGATACTGATCCTGCCGGTATATATGTGACCAGAAATGTCATTGTTGCCGATGATCAGGTTGACTGCATGTATCTGACCTTCAGGACTATTGAACTGAGTCTGGGGAAAACCCCTGAAGAGTCAATAAAGATAGCATTGAACAAGAGGTTTATCAGCAGCGGCTTATTATCAGGGGGAAAGGTTGTCAACTATGAAGACAGGTTTCAGTATGGTGAAGACATGCTCGACAGCGGCAAATGGGGTCGTGAGATTGCCGGGGATTCCGACAGTACAATCGAAATCAAAGGGACAAGGGGCAGGGATAAAGTGCGTATATTTGAGAGGGAGAAGGTGCGGAATTATCTGATGAAGGGTGCCCTGCAGTTAAAAAGCGGAGACATCATTTTTTTCATGAAATCACCCGCAAAACGTGTCGTTGACGAAATGGTCGGGCATATAGGCACGATTAAAAGGGAAGGGGACATTCTTTATCTTATACATGCCAGCGGTTTAAAAGGCAAAGGCGGCTCTGTAAAAAAAGTTTTGCTTTCTGACTACCTGAAGGCTATGCCTTTTATAGGGATGAGAATAAGCAGGTTTGATCAGGAAGTGCCAGGAGACTGACACTTCCACGGTTATAAAACTCTATCTATCTGTTTCTTCTCTGGAATTTGGATTTCTTCCTCAGTTTTCTGTGTTTGTGCTTGCTCATCTTCATTTTGCGCCATTTTTTGACATTGCCCACCCAGATACCTCCTTAACTGCGCTATATTCTGTTTTTTGTGTTCCTGTTTTCTTCTTTGTATTCAATGGCCTGATCCATAAAGGCCTCGAGTTGTATCTCAACAGCCGGTGATTCTGTCCCGTCATACTGTATGTTCAGGCAGGGGATTCCAAAATCTCTGCTTACGCCTCTGAGCAGCGCGGTTACAATTGTTCCCGGCATGCATCCAAAGGGCATAGCATTTATAATACCGGATGCCCCCCGCTCAATGAGATCAAGGGCCTTGCCTATGCTCAGGATGGCTTCTCCTTCAAATGACTGGTGAAGGTACGGCGAAGCCTTCTTCAGTATCTCACCTGTTTCCGGCTCTCTCAACGTCTTCAGAAAGCCCCTGAAGTTTTTCGCGTATTTATGCTCGATGTTCTTCTGGAAGAATCTTTTCAGAACAAAACTAATAATAGCAGACCTGTCAAATTTTAACAATGCCTTTTTTAGTCCCATAAGGTTAACGTAGTAAACCCATTCTTCGACCGGGGCAAGCCATGCCTCCCCGCCAAGGGCCTCAACCCTGCGAATCAGGTTTTCATTGGAGAAGACATGACTCCTGACAAATATTTCTCCGATTACCCCGATTAGTGGTTTGCTTTCCCGGTGGACAGGAAGGTTTTCGAAATCCCTTCTGATACTGCCGAGTATGCCATTCAGGCTTTGGTTATTATTACGGAGAGTGTTATAAAGCTTTTCATGGTACTGTTTATGCAGTTCATCTGCGGCTCCCCGGTACCGTTCGTATGGTCTTGTCTCATGAAGGCATTTCCCCAGGAGTTCATAGGCTATAATTCCCTTCCATGCGTGCATGGAGAAATCCTTTCCCACAATTCCAAGATCACTGTAAAAAGTTGTATCCTGTGTCGGGGAGAATACAGGCACCTCGTTTAACCCGAGTTCTTTAAGGATAATCCTGTGGAAGACATTATACTGGCCAAATCTGCATGGACCTGTACCTGACGGCATGAAAAAAGCACTCCGCTGGGGTATAAAATCCGGACTCATGATCTTTTTTATCATATCGCCTGTAGTAACCGTGCAGGGGTAGCATTCTTTGCCGGATACATACTTTTTGCCTGTTTCTACACTTTTGCTGTCAGATTGTGGAAGCACCTCGGCGCTGATGCCGCAGTGTTCAAATGCTGCTGCCACGGCAAAGGTATGATCTGACATCCTGGGGATATAGATTCTATGTGAGGGATGAAGCTTTGCGGGTTCTGGCTGACGGACTGCTTTTTCCATGGAACTGCTCTGGGTTTTACCGGCATCGCAAGCAGCCTTGTTGTCTATGCTGTCGAGAAATGCCTCACACCGCGTAACCGCGCCCGCTGCCGCGCTGTGTTCGTCTATTTCAAGATAGAGGTATGGTTTGCCCTGCATTTCCTCGTCAAAGTACTTGAGGATGAATGAGTCCGGACCGCAGGAGAAGTTGCCGATATAAATAGCATATAGATGGGGATGCCTTTGTATCAGCCGGGCTGCCTGCAGTATTCTCTGACCGGAGCGCCAGTACATATTCGGCCAGTCACCCAGGATGCTGGTTTCATCAAGGGGAAGAAAATCCATCGGGATGGACTGAACTCCAAGTTCCGCGAGTTTTTTTGGTATTTCAAGGTTTACCCCGCTGTCCAGTGCGTTATATGACCTTCCAATAATAACGATAGTCCTTTCTTTGGTTTTGGAAAGGATTTCCCTGCCTTTTGATTGAACCTGACTGATGAACGCTGACTGTTCCTGTTCCGCAACACTGATTGCAGCGGATATGGCACCGGCTCCTATCCTGAAACCGCCAAGAACCCTTTTCAGTTCTTTTTCAAGGAACTTTTGACCGAGTCCCAGGTTGATAAGAGGGGTCAGCATTCTGATTCCATCAAAGGCAATTCGCGATACATATGGAATTGTCTGGACATAGGGACATGAAAGGCCCCGGTTATATGCGGCCCCGCGTGTGTTCATGTTGATAAAGCTCGGTATGAGTATTGCGTCAACCTGTCTGTCAATCAGATATTTGATATGACCATGCGCAACCTTTATCGGGAAACATGCCTCAGAGAGCACGTTTTCAATGCCAAGATTTACAATCTGCCTGTTTGTCCCGGGGGACACCTCAACGGTAAATCCGAGCTCCTGCAGCAATGTTGTCCAGAAGGGCAGAAAATCATGGAAGAAGAAAATATAGGGAATTCCTATCCTGACATCGGAAGTTCGGGGATTTCCATGGCGTGACCGGGTTTCGATTCTTTTTGTATTCGGTGATTCGGGTTTTGGGTCCATTGACTGACGGAGCAGTTCATGCCTTAAAGAAAAAAGGTCCGGCATTTCACTCGCGACATCCTTTTTCTGCTTCTTCTCGTACTTCTCGCATCTGCCTCCAAAAAAGAGATATCCGTCTTCCCCGGAAATTTTTACCCTGTTGACTTCACAGACATTTGGACATCCCCTGCATTCAAACGATGAGATGGCGCATGTCTTGCGTGACAGCTCAAATCCCTTGAAAGCAGTTGCAGGAGGCAAACTCTCTGAGTGCTTATCCCTGAATTCCAATTCCTGTTTTTGTCTGTGCCTCATTGCAATCAGCGCCATGCCGATAGCTCCGGCAACTTCATGGTGCGGAGGGACAGTTATATCCCTGCCCAGGTATTTCCGGAAGGCGGAAACGACCGCCCGGTTAAAGGCGACACCTCCCTGAAAAAATATTTTCCTCCCAACTGTCTTTCCGGAAACAACCCTGTTGATATAGTTCTGGACGATGGAATAGGAAAGGCCGGCAAGCAAATCATTTTTAGGGATACCTTTCTGAAGGTTTGCCATAAGGGAATTTTCCATGAAAACGGTGCAGCGTTCTCCGAGCCTGCAAGGATTCAGCGAGGAGATGGCGCTTTGTTCAAACTCTCCTTTTATTGATATGTTCAGTTTCTCCGCCTGTTCTTCAAGAAATGATCCGGTACCTGCAGCGCATGCCTTGTTCATGGCAAAGTCCACGACCATTCCATCCTTAAGAGAAATGTATTTGGAATCCTGGCCTCCGATTTCAAAGATGGTATCAACCTGCCTGTCAATGAAGGAGGCTGCTGTTGCATGAGCCGTAATCTCGTTTTTTACGATATCTGCCCCGACGTAATCAGCTATCATATATCTGCCTGAACCTGTTGTGCCGACTCCAAGGATTTCAACCGCATTGCCAATTTCTTCACCAACCTCGGCAAGTCCCTGATTCACTGCATCAATCGGCCGCCCTGCAGTCATGATGTAGCGTTTTGAGAGCAGGTTGCCGTTATTGTCAATAACGGCAAGGTTGGTGCTGATTGATCCGATATCAATTCCGAGATATGCGCCAATCCGTATTTTGCCTGAATTGAGGAGAGTTAATTCCCGCGCGCTTTCTGTTGATGAAGGATGTGACCACGCATTTTCTGAAGATGGTGCTTTATCAGCGGCATAATGGCTGAATATTGTTTGCTGGGAGCACCATGGTGAATCACTGAGAGGAGCATGTCCTTTTTCCGAGGGTTGTTCTGTTTTTATGAAATCAGCAAGTTTTGCAATGTCGAAATTCTGCACGATTCCCAAATCCATGTTTTTGAGTGCAGCTCCAATTGCCCCCATGAGTGCGTATTCTTCAGGAACAAAAAGCTCATCCAACCCAAATATTTCCCGGAAGGCCCTTGCCATTCCCTGATTTGCCGCAACTCCCCCCTGAAATGATACCGGTGGTAATACTTCCCGGCCCCTTGCAATTGTTCCTCTGAAGTTCCTTGCGACAGCGAAGCAGAGACCTGCCACTACGTCTTCCATCGGTGTTGCAATCTGCTGCAGATGAATCATGTCTGATTTTGCAAAGACGCTGCATCTTCCGGCAATCCGTGATGGCTTATTTGCCTTTTGTGCAAACTCGCTGAACTCTTCGATGGTCAGTCTGAGGCGCTCCGCCTGCTGGTCGAGGAAGGAACCAGTGCCGGCGGCGCAGACAGAGTTCATTGAGAAGTCCTGTACAGACTTTCCTTCATCCCTAAGAAGAATAAGCTTTGAATCTTCCCCTCCCATTTCAAAAACAGTCCTGATGTGAGGATAAAGTTTGCAAGTGGAGTATGACTGGGCAACAATTTCATTGACCGGTTTGACGCCAAGGATGGAAGCTATAAGTTTTCCAGCGGAACCTGTTACAGAAAGCGAAAGATTGGCCTGTTGTTCATCACGCATCACTGCAGAGAGCTGTTCAAAAGCAATGGGCAGAGGATGTCCCTTATGTCTCTGATAGACAGTGGAAAGCCGTTTTCCATTTTCATCAAGAACAGCCAGCTTTACACTTACAGAACCTGCATCAAGCCCGATGTGCTTCATCCTTCCCCCGTGACCAAAATTATACCACAGAGAAGGAATTGCCTGGTTATGTTTTGGGGGGGCAGTTCTCCTTGGCAAGGTACATATCAGGCCTTCTGTCCTCAAAGAGGTTATTTAAGTTATTCAGTGACTTGTTGCGGGCCTGCATAAGGTCTGTCCGGACTATCATAAGTGATTCTTCCTCTGCCGGGGCTTTTGCAAGCACTGCCCCTCCGGGTGAAACAATAAGACTTTGGCCGATAAAAGTCAGTGACTGTTTCTTATTGCGGTTTTCAGTGCCGGTTCTGTTTGCGGTAATCGAGAAAATCCTGTTTTCAAGGCATCTCACCGGCATTGCTGAAGGGCAGTAGGGCAGCACCAGATTTGAAGGGTGACATACGATATCCGCCCCCATCAGGGCAAGTGTTCTCATCGATTCCGGAAAAAACCAGTCAAAACATATCATTATGCCTATGCGTCCGGCCTTGGTATCCCAGACACGAAATCCCGTATCCCCAGGAGTGAAATAGCACTTTTCCTCAAAGAAAAGATGTGTTTTACGGTAAACACCGATGAAACCATCCGGTCCGGTAAGCACAGCGCTGTTGAAGAACTGTCCTCCTGCCTGTTCAGGCAGTCCGGCAACAATATACATGTTTTTCCTGCGAGATAATTCCATGAGGCATGTGGTTGTATATCCCGCAGGCACCGGTTCGGAAAGACTGGCGGCTTCTTCCTGTGAGATGAACTGATAACCAGTGGCAAAAAATTCAGGAAGAACAAGGAGGTCTGCATCAACGTTTTCCAATGCGGAAAAAACCCTGTCCATGTTATGTTCTTTTTCGCCGAAGGCTGGATTGAATTGAAAAAAACCGGCTTTCATGCTCGTATATCTAATAAGACATGCCTTTCGGAGGTTTTATGTTATATTCCCTGTCCAGGCTGTATGCCATTACAGCTGCCTTGTCAATGTCTTCAAAGGGGAACTCCGGAGCGCTTAAAACGAGATGGGGAGCCTTTTCATCGAATTTCAAACCATATTCAGTATGCTTTTCATAGAGGATGGTTCCGGGCAGAACATGCAGGATGCTGAATACAACAGAAGTCGGGCGCATCTCCATAATTGTTTTTGCAGATCCGCAGAATTTGAAAAAATTATCCCCTGGCAATCCGATAATCAGATCGCTTGTAACTTCAATTCCGTTGTCCTCAAGGAGCCGCACCCCTCTCCTGAAAGATTCTTCCCTGAAATACCGGTTTACGTTTTTCAGGGTATCCTTCTGCACTGTCTGCGGACCTGTTTCGACACTCTTAACCTTAGCCTTTTTGAATAAAGCGACGCTATCTTCATCAACGAATTCAGCAATGATTTCAACTGTCCGCAGTTCCGTTCCGAAACGGTTTGCACGGGAAATTATCTCTGTCAGCCATTCCAGGCGTTCTTTCTGGACATTGAAGACTGTATCAACGAAATGGAAGCTCTTAACGTCAGGATGGCTCATTACAAAATCGATTTCTCTTTTTACGCGTTCTTCAGGGAAGAAACGGAGATTTGGAAGATTTTTCCCTTCATAGCAGTAATGGCATCTGAACATGCAGCCCCTGTATGTTTCTATATAGGTCACTTTATCTCGCGGTGCAAGTATGCCTTCAAGGTAAGGTGATGGGATCTCTCCGAGGTTTTCTATCGGTATCCTGTCAGGGTTTTCAACAATGCGCTCTCCCGTCCTGTAATAGATACCCGGAATGGTTTCCAATTGCACCTGTCCTGAAAAATACCGCAGGAGTTCAGCAAAGGTTGCCTCACCTTCGCCCTTGACGATAATATCTATGCAGCGGTTTTCTCCGAGATATTTAATACCCGCGGGTCCGGGTTCCGGGCCTCCGAGGACAATTGTTATCTGAGGGTATACTGCTTTCACAATACGGCAGATATCCAGGATTTTACCGATATTCCAGCAGTAGCATGAAAATCCGATTATATCCGGTCTGCTCTGGGATATATAAAAAACTACCTGCTGAGCGCTGATACTCTCCGCGTCGAAATCAGCAATGCCAATTGAAATGGCATCCGTTATATCAGGGTCTTTCAGCGCGTATGCCTTAAGATATCCGAGGGCGAGAGAGAAGTGGTTTGCCCAGTTGAGCGAGATCAGGCAGACAGTCTTTTTATTCATGCAGGGCCTTAATATCGGACAGGCTGCTGCTTTCTGTTACAGGGGAGAATTCATCGTGGCCGAAACGCTCAAGATATCTGCTGTCTGCTCCGGGGCAGATTTCCCTGTAAACACATTTGCCGCAGGCCTGAAATTGGCGGTAATCTCCCGGGAAAACAGAATCATTGCCATAATACAACTCGCTGATATGCGGTTCAATTCCCTTCAGAATGCAAAATGGCATTCCCTCAATGAGAATCCAGACCCTGTTCAAAACGCTTACATTAATTGCGTTTCTGATATGGGGCAGGCTTTCTTTCATTTCTGTCAAATAATCAGCAGGGGACAGCAGGATACGGTGAACTCCAAGATTGATGGCAAGAGTAACAATAGATTCAATATCCATCCGGTTTTGAATGAAGAGCGGTATGCGCGCGCAGATGAACTTGTCACAGGTGAGGCTGCCGATGTTTTCCATCCCCTGAAGAGTCTGCCAGAAACTGCCTTCCTTTCGTGTGATTGAGTCATGAATTCCAGGGTTGGAACCGAATAATTTTATCTCAAACAGATTGCATCCGGCTTCCACTGTGCGGACAAGATACTGGGAGTCTGAAAACGCCCTGCCGTTGCTGATCAGCTTGATTCTACGGTATCCCAGACCGGCCGCGGACTTAATTATGTCCGGAAGTTCTTTGCAGAGGGTTGGTTCTCCCCCATAAAAGACTATATTATCTCCTTTGTCCTGTTCAAGGGAACGGACTACCGAAGTGACATCAGGTGCCGGATGGATATCAAATCCGGCAGGACAGTGCAGGCAGGAGTTGTTGCAGCTATTTCCAAGGAATATTTTTTTGTATTTTAACAATGGCAGTCTCTTCAGGCTTCCAGGGTACGGACCGAATGGATGATTCCAAGAAGACGGTCCCTGTCTGACAGGTCTTCCATTACATGATCCGCTCCTGCTTCTTCAAGCGCTTCCATAGTATAAGGGCCCGTTGCTACGCCTATACAGAAAGCTCCATAAGGTTTCGCGCAATGGACATCGCGTGGAGTGTCGCCTATCACGATGCAGTTCGTCATGGGAATTTCTGTTCCGGATAATGCCTCAAATCGTTTTACTGCGAAAGGGAGAAGCAAATTTCTGTCTTCATCATCGCTCCCGAAGGCGCCCGCGGGAAAGTACCTGTTCAGGTCAAATGCGCTCAGCTTGATCCGCGCTCCCTGTTCGATATTTCCAGTGAGAAGGCCAAGAAGGATATTATCCATGCTGTCCAGTATTTCCAGAACTTCATAAATGCCGGGTTTGATTCTCTTTCTGTTATTGTGGATTTCAGCGGAGAGATAGCTCAGATATGTCTTGATGACTTCAGGCAGATTTCCGTCAACCGGAATGCCATGCCTTGAAAGGCCTTCTTTTATGATATGCGTATCAGTTCTTCCGGCCATGCTGATACCCTGAAATCCGTTTTCAATGGAAAAAAGTTCGCGCAGGGCAAGATCAAGTGCGCGGATACCGGCTCCTCCTGAATCAATCAGGGTGCCGTCAATATCAAAAAGTACGAGTTTCATTGCCTGTAATAAAGCCTGATATTCTGCAGAAAGCCTTCATATACTTGTTGTAGAATGCCCCTGTATAGGCTACAATATGTTTGTATTTCATACTGTGAAGTATAGCAAATGAAGGTTTTTAAGTCGAGAATAACAAAGTGCAGGAAATCTTAAAAAAGAGTCCCGGCAGCGATGCCGGATACTCACAAGGAGGACGGAATGATCAGGGATCGTGAAAAATTTGTATGGACTCTTTCTCTGTTCCTTTTTGTTTTTTCCTGGTATTCATCTGTTGAGGCTTCAATAGGGAAGATCAGGGATATGAGCGGAAACGTTTCTTTCAGGGAGAAGAATAATATACCTTATCAGAATGCCCATAAGGGGCTCGATATGGAAAAGGGTTACTGGATCAGGACCGGCGCTGACGGCTGGGCGATAATTTCCCTTTCTGACGGAAGCAGGCTGACTCTGTCAAATAATACAGAGCTTGAGATAACCGAGTATGTCATCGGCAAGAACAGAAAGGACGGTGTTTTCAGCGTTACCCAGGGGAAACTGAGAGCGTCAGTTACCCGTCTTTCAAACGATCGTGTTGATTACCGTGTCAAGAGCCCAACTGCTGTCGCGGGGATAAAAGGCACCGAGTTCCTGATGATGACACAGGGACAGGCCAATGTCTTTTTCGGCAACGAAGGTGCCGCTGAAATAAAAGGCGGTGAGACTTCCGGGAAACCGTTGGGGGTTGATACAATGGTTCAGAATACCAGGGGATATACTCCGACAGACCCTGTTGAGATAAAACCAGATACTCCGCTGCATAAGGCAAAAAAGGATTTCGAGGCTGTAACCTCTGCCAAACCTCCCAGGGAATGGGAGCTTTCAGATAACCTTCCCCATATTATAGCGCGCTGGAATATCAATTACGGGCATTATCTTGCCGATTCCGGGAAGTATGAAGAAGCGATGTATGTGTTTCAGATTGCCCTTGACCTGACAGGCAATCCGGAAATCCGCAGTGATGCACGGCTTGAGCGCGGTGCTGTGTATTCCCGGTTCCTGAGGAATTCCGAGGCCGCGCTTTCAGAGTATCTGCTTGTGCTTGAAGAATATCCTGATACATCTCAAAGTGAGACGGCGTTGTATCTTGCCGGGATGACACTATATGAACTCGGCTTCAGTAAACAGGCAAGGGAACGGCTGCAGCAATACAAAAAGGGTTATCCGGCCGGGAGATACATGGGGAATGTGGAGACGATCCTGAATATTCTCGAAAAATAGAGTTCCCCTTTTTATGAAATTCAACAGGCTTGCCATATTTGCAGGAATCGGTTTTGCCATATCCATCCTGACTATTATTATCTATGCTCAGAAAATAGATTTCTTCACATCGCTTGACCTTAAACTCAAGGATGCCGCGTTCCGGACAAGGGGAGCGACAAGTCCTGACAGCAGGGTTGTCGTTGTTGCCATAGACGCAAAAAGCATCAATGAGCTTGGAAGGTGGCCGTGGGACAGAAAAGTTATTGCAGGACTTATTGAGAATCTGAAATCATACGGCGCGAAAACAGTTGCACTTGATATTGTTTTTTCAGAGCCGTCCGGTCCTGATTCTGATGCTTTACTATCGTCCGCCATGCAAAAAAGCGGCAATGTTATAGCCGGTTACTTTTTCAGACCGGAAGAAGAAGGCCAGGCAGTTTCAGACGCGGAGATGATCGAGCCTTCCAGAATCAAGGTCATACGTATGAATGAACAGATAAGTCAAATTCCGGTTCCTGCCCATCCTGCTGTTGAGGCGAATATCCCGGCAGTCTCCCACGCTTCTGCGAGTGCGGGTTTTTTCAATATTACGCCAGACAGTGATGGAATCATCCGTACCGCGAACCTCCTGATGCTCCATGACGGGGATTTATATCCATCTCTGCCGCTTGCCGCGCTCCGTCATTATACCGGCAGCGAGGTTATTCTCGGGATTGAACGGTACGGGGTTGACAGCATGTATGCAGGAGACAGGCGTATCCCTGCTGATGAATCAGGGAGGCTCACTCTTAACTTCTATGGCAGGCAGGGAGCGTTCAGAACCTTCTCGGCAGTTGACGTGATAAAGCAGCGCCTTGAGCAGAACGCTTTGAAGGACTCGCTGGTGTTTGTCGGTGCGACCGAGATTGGAATTTCTGATGTCCGGGCTACTCCGGTTGACCCGGTTCTGCCAGGAGTTGAGATTCACGCGACTGTTGCTTCAAGTGTGCTTCAGGGCAGATATCTTATCCGAAACGGCTGGGTTATATTGCTTGAGATTTCGTGCATCGTCTTTTTCCCGGTTATTCTCTCCATACTTCTGAGTCTTGTTCACAGGACACTCATGGCTCTTCTGTTTTATATGGGAGTCATCGCCATATACCTGGTTTTCAATTACTTTCAGTTTGCCTTTTTTCTTTTGAATGCCGCTATTATTTTTCCGTTCATTTCAGTCGGCATGACTTACCTGAGTGCAGAGGCTTACAGAAACCTTATAGAAGAGAGGCAGAGCAGGTTTCTAAAGAAGGCATTTGTCAGCTACGTTTCCCGGGACCTTGTGAATGAGATTATCAGAAATCCTGATACGCTTAAACTCGGAGGAGAACGTAGGGAAATAACAATCCTTTTTTCAGATATCAGGGATTTTACCTCTATTTCGGAAAAACTGTCGCCGGAAGAGCTTGTTTTACTTCTCAACCGGTATCTTGGTCCAATGACCAATCTGGTGCTCAGACATAACGGTACGCTGGACAAATACATTGGAGATGCCATCATGGCTATTTATAACGCACCGGTGAGAATTGACGATCATTCATTACAGGCCTGCAGGACAGCCCTTGACATGATTGAAAATCTGAAGGACCTGAACAGTGCCTTCAGGCAAAAGGGTCTGCCCGCGATAGACATTGGTATTGGAATTAATACTGGAGATGTTATTGTTGGAAATATGGGGACGGACATGCGCTTTGACTACACTGCGATCGGAGATACCGTTAATCTTGCGTCACGGCTTGAGGGAATGAACAAGATATACAGGACAAGGATTATAGTTAGCGGGCATACGGTAGAGCATATCGGAACCCTGGAAGGGCAGGGTGCTGAATCAGGGGCATTAATGCTCAGGGAACTTGATCTTATCAGAGTCAAGGGAAAGGATACCCCGGTGACCATCTATGAGCTTGTGCAGGGATTTGAAGCTGAGAGGATTGTGAAGTTCAAGGAGGCGCTAAGCCTTTACAGAAGTCAGCGGTTTCAGGATTCAAAGGAGCTGTTCCAAAGCCTTGTCAGGGATTACAGTGATGAACCTTCCGGTGTCTTTGCAGAACGGTGCAATGAGCTTATTGCCAATCCTCCCGGGCCACTATGGGATGGCGTGTATACGGCAAAGACCAAGTGAATGGATATATACATAACACAATGGCAAATAAGGCAAGATAGCCTGAAAGCAATAGCTAACCGGCTGTTATTACGAGATTTCTGATATAGTCCAGAATCAGTCTTACGCCTATACCGGTTGGGCCTTTCGGGATATAGGGTTTGTCCTTGTCAGTCCAGGCAGTTCCGGCGATATCGAGGTGTACCCACGGGGTTCCCCCGGCGAATTCAGACAGGAAAAATCCTGCGGTGACGAGTGAGCCGTTTTTTCCTCCGGAGTTTTTAACATCGGCGGTATCACTCTTCAGGTACTCTTTATATTCTTCAAAAAGAGGCATTTCCCAGACTCTTTCATGCACGGAATCCGCAGACTGTTTCAGTCTGTCCATCATTTTCCTGTCGTTTCCCATCATGGCGATGGCTTCGTTTCCAAGAGCTATTGAACATGCGCCGGTCAGTGTTGCAATGTCTATTATGCCGGCAGGATTAAACCGTTTTGAATAACCAATCGCGTCTGCAAGTGTCATTCTGCCTTCCGCGTCCGTGTTTATGATTTCGATAGTCTTGCCGGTAATCGCCCGAACTATATCTCCGGGTCTTGATGCGGATCCTCCCGGAAGGTTTTCCGTTGCGGGAAGAATTCCAATGAGGTTTAATGGCATCCTGAGTTCAGAAACTGCCTTGATTATGCCAAGGACCGCAGCGCCTCCTGCCATGTCATATTTCATCTTTTCCATACCATCCGCAGGTTTCAGTGAAATGCCTCCGCTGTCAAAGGTAATGGATTTCCCGATGAGTACCAGAGGAGCTCCCTTGCTGCCTTTATATTCAAGCGATATGAATTTCAAAGGTTCTCCTGATCCTTTTGCGACTGACAGATAGGCTCCCATACCGAGTTTTTGCGCGACTTTTCGTTCAAGGACTTTTATTGTGAGATTTCTGACCTTTAGGGAAAGTGCGGCAGTTGCAAGGTGGGATGGGGTCATGTCGTTGGCCGGGGTATTAATCAGGTCCTTTGCAAAGCTTACAGAATCTGTCACGGTCTGAATCCATTGCAGCTCGTCCCTGAGATGCCGTGAATCAACCGAAAGGACTATCAGGTTTTCAATAACCTTGTCATCATTCCCGGTGCGGTATTTTTTAAAGGTATAAAGCCTCAAAAGCAGTCCTTCAATAAAATCATGAGGGGATTGTTTCAATGAAGTTAATATCGCAGTTGACAACGCGATTCTCTTCATGCCCATATCGCGCAGGGAGGTTGCCGCCATCCCGCCGGCCTGTCTTATCTTTTCGGATGTAACCTCTCCTCTCCTGCCAAGGCCTGCAAGCATAATATTTTCCGCTTTTATATCTTCCGGAGCCGTGATTAAAATAACCTCATTTTGTTTACCCCTGAATCCTCTGGCAAATATTCTTTTGATAAGCTTTGATGTCATTGAGCCAAGGGAATCATAGAGTCCGGCTTCTCCTTCGATTACAGGAAGGATAATTGCGTCACAGGAACAATTAGTTTCTCGGATGTTCTTTATTTGTATATTCATAGTTCATAATCTTAGCTGATTTATTAAGAAATATCCATGATGAAATAGTCAGGAATTTATGCCTGTATTTGCAGGTTAATGCATGAATACCAATTGCAATATATCTCTTGACGTTTAATCTTCCGGGGTATAGACTACCAGATAAATGAACCATTTTATTATTTTGTGATTCATTTTATGTGCAAGGAGAGCGGACTAAACACTAATGGAAAACAGCAAGCAGTTGCAGACCCGGTTTGCGGTATTGATTGACGCGGATAACACCCAGTCATCCATTACGGAAGGATTGTTGTCGGAAGTTGCCAAGTATGGAGTCGCCAGCGTAAAAAGGGCATATGGTGACTGGACAACTCCAAATCTGAATGGATGGAAGCCGTTCCTGCTGGAGCACTCCATCCAGCCGATTCAGCAGTTCCGCTATACCGCAGGTAAAAACGCGACTGACAGCGCCATGGTAATAGATGCCATGGATTTGCTCTATACAAGACGGTTTGACGGATTCTGCATTGTTTCAAGTGACAGTGATTTCACCCGCCTTGCTTCCCGTATCAGAGAAGAAGGATTAACCGTCTATGGGTTTGGCGAACGGAAAACCCCGAAACCTTTTATGTCTGCCTGTGACAAGTTTATTTATACTGAAGTTCTTCGTCTGGAAGAAGACACGGAGTCCCCGGTGCTCAGGAAAGGAGTCAAGGAACTGAAAGGTGACACAAAGCTTGTCATTATGATTCGAACCGCGATAGAGGCTGCCTCGGACGACAGCGGATGGGCTCATCTCGGAGCTGTTGGCAGCAATATAGCAAAGCAGGCTCCTGAATTCGACCCGCGTAACTACGGATACAAAAAACTGCGTGAACTTGTTAATGCCATCAGGCTGTTTGATGTGGATGAGAGGACCCTGAGCGACGGCCAGTCCAAGGTGATTTATATAAGGGACAAGAGAAAGAAAAGCAGTGAAGCTGTTCCCTGATTAAGTGGGTTTTCAAAACCCCGCAGCTCTGGTTTGGGGGATAACTTATAGCCACATATATATTTTTTCAGGCTTCTTGTCTTAGCAGTTATTAACCGTCTCATAATAGTATTTACAGGTATTCGCTTTTATCCGTCATGCCCGGGGCCTGCCCTCGAAGTCTGTAATCGGGGGTTCTTGGTCGGGCATCCAGAGTCCTGTAACTTGAAATAATTTCTGAAGTGCAGAGCGGCAAGCAGGGGCATATTCTTCATTCTCCGGAGCCGCTACGATAGAAGAGGCATATAAAATAAAACTTGCTGAGATTAGAATCGAAGCTAAAAAGGT
>Ga0233425_10002672_pt1 | contig 34369 bp, 30 predicted proteins | sample Watercolumn_Towu_2_FD_181712 | JGI IMG/M metagenome (GOLD analysis project Ga0233425, IMG submission 181712) | Freshwater microbial communities from Lake Towuti, South Sulawesi, Indonesia - Watercolumn_Towuti2014_140_MG | ecosystem: Environmental > Aquatic > Freshwater > Lake | place...
GATATCTTTTCTTTTCCCTGATACAGCATCCGGTGGTCCAGGTCCAGGCTGCAAAGCTCAAGGTCCGGGCGCAGCGCGGCTAAGTAATCCGTCAGGAAACCCGGACCGGCCCCCACGTCCAAAAGCCGGGCCCCGGTGGGAAGGGCCGCGGCCAGGTCGGCCAGGAAAAGACGATAGATGCGCCGGTAAACCGCCCCCTTGGCCATCCAGGTATAAAACCGGGGAGACGGCTCCAGTTCAACCCGGGAAAAAGGGGCGGTCATCGTCCTCATCATCCTCTTCCACCCCCAAGTAGCGGCGGGCCAATTGCAGCAACAGCCGGTACCAGCCGTAATAGACCACGGCCACCGCTAGAAAACAAACCGGCGCCACCCAGTTCTGGCTCATGGCCCCCAGGAGGAGTAGGCCAGCCATCACCAATACCCCCAGGACCAAGGTCAAAAGCGCCGGTAGGTAGGACTTCATAGAGACTATTTTAACATATCGATGCTTCCCCCAGAAGATAAGGGGGTGGTAAGAGAAAAAAGCGAAGGACAGGGGGGAAAAGGGGAAAAAGACAAGGTGACAATTAAACAATAAGTCTTTTCCCTTTTCCCCTCTTCCCCTTTTCGCCTTTTCCCCCAGCTTTACTTCATAAACATCCTTAACTGCTCCCGGCTTTCTTTAGGGGTCATTTGCCCCTGGAAGCTGAAAGGCACCCGGAAGCCCCCCAGCAGGGAAGCCAGGCGGACCCCCCCGGAGATTTGATAATTGAGTTTCTCGTTCTGGAGGAAGGCCGGCACGAACCGGGGCAGGGCCTGGAGCTTCACCAGGATGGGTACGGTCACCTGGGTCTGGCCCCGGGCCGGGAGGTGCACCGCCTGCTGGCTTTCGCCCTGCATCACTTTTTGGCCTTCCAGGCGGAATTCAAAGTCATAGCCCAACACTCGCAGGTCCTGGGGGTTGGGGTTCTCCACCAACAGGGTGCACTCCAGGGGCAGCCCCTGGCCGGGGGCAGGCAACCCCACGGCCAGGGACTGGAACTTCACCCGGGGCGGCTCTATCTCTCCCTTGGCCAGTTGCCGGACGCCGCAACCTGACAGACAAACCAGACTCAAGACGGCCAGGAAAAGGATGCTAAACCAGGGAGCGCCGCCAATCTTGGGCCAAGGAGACATTTTCACCATCATCTCACGACTGGTACTAGTTAATGGCATTTATCGAAAATACGCTTTCGGTTATTGGAAAGATGGTAATTTTGATGCCGATTCATTACAAGAAGTATTTCCCGTAGGGGCGAACCTTGTGTTCGCCCCGTTGCATTCAGGGCGAACACCAGGCTCGCCCCTACGACAAAAATCGTTTGATGTCTAATCGGTTCAATGATACCAGTAATACCAAGTTGCCATCAAACAGGTAATATAGATCACCTGTACTGTAGGGGCGGGGAGACCCAGCCCCTACAGGTTGTAGAGACAAATCTTACTTGTTTGACGGCATCTTGGTATAAGACCGGTTCAGCAAAAGGCATGTTAAGGAGATCTGTCCGCATCCCAAAAATTTTAGGGCCCGGCCTTAGCCGCGCCCCAAATATTTAATTTTGCGCCTTTGCGCCTTGGCGTCTTTGCGTGAGGTAAATTAAGTCAGGTAAGAATGCAGCCCCGGCAGCAGAAAACTCACCCCGAAGTAGGTAAAGAGCACCGCCGCGAAACCCAAGACCGCCAGCCAGGCGATGCGCCGGCCCTGCCAGCCCTTGACCAGGCGGGCGTGGAGCAGGGTGGCGTACACCAGCCAGGTGATCAGGGACCAGGTCTCCTTGGGGTCCCAGCTCCAGTACCGGCCCCAGGCGGTTTCCGCCCAGACCGCGCCGGTCAAAATCCCCAGGGTCAGCAGGAGAAAGCCGATGATGGTGGCCTGGTAGACGAGCCGGTCCAATTCGGGCAAGGACGGGAGCGTCGGCCGGGGCCGCCGCTCATTGACCAGATAGAGGATGGCCACCCCGAACCCCAGGGTAAAGGCCGCGTATCCCAGAAAGCAGGTGAGCACGTGAAACAGGAGCCAGTTGCTTTTCAAGGCCGGCATCAGGGGTTTGATGCGGCTGTCCACGCCGCCTAGGGAGGCATACGCCAGCAGCAGACAGGCGGCGATGGCCACCACCGTCCCCAGGTAGTCCCGGAGATAGCGCCGGAAGGTGAGAATCGCCAGAAACGGCAGGCACCAGGCAAAGAACACCAGGGATTCATAGAAGTTGGACATGGGCGCCTGCAGGATCACCAGGCGCAGTTTCTCGGAGAAATGGGCCAGGGGCGTATGCCCCAGGGCCAGATGGTAGGACTGCCACCACCGTCCCAGGAGGGCCGCGGAATGGGCCGCCAGTCCGGCGCAGAAAAGCACCCGGGCCCAGCGATTGAGAGCGGGAGAGACCCAGAGACCCGCGGCCAAAAATAAGAGGCCCACTGCCAGATAAAGCAGCATCAGACCGCCATAGACCGTGTCCAGCATCACGAAGCTCCTCCCTGAAGACGCGCCAGCAACCGCTCCGTGTGGATCGCGAAGGTCTCCCGTCCCCGGGGGCTGGCGCCCAGGAGGCGGCCGTCCCAACGGCCTCCTTTGCCCCTTTGCAGGACCACGGCCCAGCGCTGGGAGGGCCGGAAGAAGGCGAGATACATGCCAGCCAGAAGCAGGATAAACCCCGTATAGACCCACCATACCCCGGGGTCCTGTTTCACCTGGAGAACGGAATAGTACTGCAAGTTAAGAGGACCCAGGGCCAACCGGAAGCCCCCCCGGGGGTCCGCCCATTCCGGTTGTTTCTGGAGCAGCCAGATGATCTGGGGGTGCGCGGCGCCGGAACGGTAGGCCAGTTGCACCGCCGGGCCGTACCCCTGGAGATTCGCCTCCACCCGCACCAGCATAAACTGGAGATCGCTCTCCGGCAGGGGGGCCCAGCGCCGCATCAGCAGCTCCAGCGTTTGGCGCTTATCACCCCTGGTTACCTGCACCGGCACGGCCCCCTCGGGCATGACGCCGTAGCTGGACTGGTAAAAGGTATAGCCGCCGAAGACCACCGGCTCGTTCACCCGGCAGATAAACCGGCCCTTTTCCTCGCCATCCTCGAAAATGGTGAGATCGGAGCGGAATTCCTTGGGGGTGCCGCCGCCTTCCTCATAAAAAAAAACTTGAAAGCGGTCCAACTGCACTTGAAAGGCCAGGGGCCGCGTTTTTCTGTCATCCAGCTCGATGGAGCTCACCGGCAGTCCCGGTTGGAGCAGCATCCGGCCCTCCACCCCCCAGAACTTGCCCACTACCCCTCCGGCCAGAACCAGCACCAGGCCCAGATGCACCAGGTATGGACCCAGGGGCCGCAGCTTCCCCCGGCTATAAAAGAAAACTTCCTTGTCGTCCAAAATTTTCCGGCGGGGCCGCCCCAGTTCCCGACGTAGGGCTTCTTGGGCCAGGGCCGGGGCTTTTGCCTCTTCGGGCCAGGTGAAGCGGCCCCGCTCCGGGAGGGTAAGGGCCATCTCCCCGGTGAAAGGCCGGGTGGTTTTGCGTACGGCCTGGGGCAGGCCTTCCACCAGACAGGCCAGCAGGTTCAGGGCCAACAACCCCAGGGGCGCGAGAAACCAGACCTGGTAGTAAATGCCGGGCGCGGCCACGGTCCCCACCACGGCTACCACCGCCAGGATCAAGAGCAAAAAAACGGTAAGGCGAATGGAGGTCAACTGCCTCCATAGCCAGGAAGAACTTTGGGAACTGGAGCTGGATTTGGACATTGATTTACTGCGGCCTCTGACCCCGGGGCCGCTGCCGCCGGGGCGGTTCGGACCGATGGAACTTGCCGGGGAGAGCTTAGGGGCGCTTATGGGATTGGAGGACGACTATTCTTCCTCCAACTCTTCTTCTTCACTCAGGTATTCCTCGTATTCCTCTTCGGTGAGCAAATCTTCAAACTCCTGGCCGGCGGGCACTTCCACCTTCAGGAGCCAACCCTCCATCAAGGGGTCGTCGTTAATGATCTCCGGAACTTCCAGAACCTCATAGTTGATTTCGATCACCTCGCCGGAAATGGGGGCTATCAATTCCCGGCGGCCGTTTTTGGCTTCCAGGGAGCCGAATAACTCCTCCTTGATCAGTTCCTCGCCTTCTTCCGGCAATTTGAGGGAGTAAATCTCCCCCATTTTGTCCTGGAGAAAATCGGTCAGCCCCAGGCTGGCGCGACTATCATCATCCATCCTGATCCACAGATGGTCCCGACTAAAAAGGATCTCGCCGATGGTCCTCACCCCAATCTTCATGAAGTATGGCCGCTGCTGTGGCGTTTGGGAAATATAATAACCCAAATTATGTTTGGCAAGGTTTTTTTTATGGTAATTTCGCCTTCCAGCCTCATTTCGCGTAATGCCTCGAAGCCCGCTTCTTGGTGGTCCGGCCATGCGTGCGTGGAGGTCTTGCTAGCAGCCTATCCCGGTGTTAATTTATATTACGCAAGCGATTTCACCTAAGGAGGCCGAACTATGCCGAAAGTCGAGAAGATTCTATTTCCCATTGATTTTTCAGAGAAATTTGAAACCTTCCTGCCTTGGGTTTCCACCTTTGTGGAGAAATTTGGGGCCACCCTGTACGTGATGTTCGTAGCCCAGGATCTGTCCGATTACACCTCTTTCTACGTGCCCCACACCAGCATCCAGGGGTTCCAGGAGGAGGCTTTGGCGGCCGCCCGGAAAAAGATGGCCGCGACCGCCCAGGAATTCCTGAAAGGCTTTCCCAAACTCGAAACCCGGGTTGCCGTCGGTTCTCCGGCGCAAAAGATCTTGGAATTTGCAAATCAGGAGAAAATCGACTTGATCATCATGGCCACCCATGGCCGGAAAGGACTGGAACGCACCATCTTCGGCAGCGTGGCCGATCAGATTGTCCTGGCCGCGCCTTGCCCCGTGGTCACTATCCGGTCGTAGATGGGACTGCCTTTTTTATCTCACGCAAAGGCGCCAAGGCGCAAAGATAAGACGCAAGACAGAAAAAAATAATTATACTGAGCGACTTAATTAACCACGGTTGACATTCTCTGCGGCCTCTGCGCCTCTGCGAGAAACCTTTTTATCTCGCAGAGACGCAAAGAGCGCAGAGATTAATAATGCGCAATTATTTATGTCGCCATGTATAAAAAAATTCTTGCGCCTTTGCGTCTTTGCGTGAGAATTAAATCTTTACCCCAGGAACCTGCCCGGATTTCAGGACTTCGGCGATGGTCTTCAGCAAGTTGCTCAAACTATAAGGTTTTTGCAGAAAAGGATACTTTTTCGCCCGAATGACGGGCCATTGCACTTTCTCATCCGCATAGCCGCTGGTGAGGAGGGCCTTGAGGTCCGGCTTTCTGGCCAGGAGTTCCTCCACCAACTGCAACCCGCTCTGATCGGAGAGGACCACGTCGCTAAAGACCAGGTGGAAATTCCCCTGTTCCCTGGCAAAGACCTCCAGCGCCTCGGCCACCGTGGCGGCGCCCGCCACTTGATATCCCTTCCCCCGCAGCATCCGCAGGGCGAGGTCCCGCAGCTCGTCCTCATCCTCCACCACCAGAATGCGCTCGCCCGCGCCCTTCAGCCCCTCCAGGGAAAGGGCATCCAGCGATTTTTCTTCCGGTTCGATTTCCGCCACCGGGAAATAAATCTTGAAGCTGGCGCCGCGTCCCGGTTCGCTGGAGACGTTGATCCAGCCCTCATGCTGGGTGACGATGCCGTAGACCGTGGCTAACCCCAGGCCGGTGCCCTCCCCCGGACCTTTGGTGGTATAAAACGGCTCGAAGATCCGCTCCCTGACTTCCCTCTCGATGCCCATCCCGGTGTCCGCCACCTGGAGAACCACAAAAGTGCCCGGCCGGGCCTCACGAATAGTTTCAGCCCGGGCTTCGTCCAGGGTTTCATGGCAGGTCTTGATATGCAGGTTGCCGCCCCGGGGCATGGCGTCCCGGGCGTTTACCGCCAGATTGACAATCACCTGCTCCAACTGCCCCGGATCGGCCTTAACCCACGGCCGCCCCGGTTCCAGGTCGATGTACAGTTGAATATCTTCGCCGATCACCCGCTGGAGCAACTGTTCCATGCCCTCCACCACTTTATTCAGATCCAGGAACACCGGCCTGAGGGGCTGCCGGCGGCTCAAGGCCAGAAGCTGGCGGATCAGGGTGGCGGCCCTTTCACAGACGTGCATGATCTGGTCAATCAGGCGCACCTGGCTCTGATCCGTAATTTTCATCAGCAATAGTTCGCCGTAGCCCATGATTGCGGTGAGGAGGTTGTTGAAATCATGGGCCACGCCCCCTGCCAGGCGGCCCACGGCTTCCATCTTCTGGGCCTGTTGAAACTGCTCCTCCTTTTGGTGTAAAGCCTCTTCCGCCCTTTTTCGGGCGGTGATGTCCGTCAAGATGGCCAGGGTGCCCTGCACCTCCCCCTGCGCGTCTTTCAACGGCGCCACGGATATGCTGACATCGATCAGGGAGCCGTCCTTCCTGCGTCTCCTGGTTTCCAGGCCGGTGACGGTCTCTCCGGCCAGCACCCGTTCCCGCAACTGGTGAAATTCGCTCTCCTGCTCCGGGGGGACTGGAGCCGGAAACCGTCCCAGTACTTCCTCCGCATCCCCCCCAAAGATACTGGTCGCAGCCCGGTTCCAGATCCGCACTTTGCCGTCTTTGTCCAGATAGACGATGCCGGCCGCCGAGGCCTCCAGGAGGGAGCGCAAAAATTCATTGGTCTCCTTTAATTCATTTTCCGCGTGTTTGCGCGCGGTAATGTCCTTCACCAGGACCAGCCGGGCCTGTCGATTATTAAAGATAATCCCGTGGGAGATAATCTCCACGTCCATAATCTCCCCGGATTTTTTACGGTGGCGCCAATCCCCGGAATAACCCAGGCCCGGAGTAAGTTCCGACACCCTTTTTAAAAGGGGATCCACATCTTCCGGTGGCCGGATATCCCTGATGGTCATGGCCAGGAATTCTTCCCGGCTGTAACCGTAGTGCGCCACCGCGGCCCGGTTGACTTCCAGGAAGGCCAGGGTTTCCTGGTCATAGACCCACATGGGCTGGGGGTTGTTTTCAAAGAGCAACCGGTACTTGGCTTCGGACTCCCGGAGCGCCTCTTCCGCCTGCCTCCGGGAGGTGATATCCTCGGCGCATCCCTCATACCAGGCTATCCGGCCCTGCTCATCCCGAATCGCCTGGGCGTTGTTCCGTACCCAGAGGACGCTGCCATCCTTACGCCGCACCTGGACGTCGAAATTCCGCACCGCGCCGTCCCGCTCCATCAACTGCCGCCATCTGCGGCGATCCTCCGGATGAGCGTAAAATTCCCGGGAATTGACGGCCAGTAGTTCCTTCCGGGACCCGTAGCCCAATAACTGCACCAGGGCCAGGTTGGCGTTAAGAACTTTGCCCCTGGGATCGATCCGGTAAAGGGCCACGGGCACCAGGTCGAACATCCGCAGGTAACCGGGGCCCGGATTACCGGCGAAGGCCCGCTCTCCTCCTGCCAGGAAGGGTCTCACGGTTCGGAGCAGGCCCTGAAGATAATGCAGGGATTTGTTCAAGTAGTCATCGGCGCCGGCCTTCATGGCCGCCGCCGCGATTTCTTCATTGCCGGAGCCGGTGACCATGATTACCGGACATTCCGGCCGGCGGGCCTTGATTTGCTCCAAAACCTGCAGACCGTCCGCCCAATACAACTTATATTCGGTGACCACCAGGTCAAAATCCCCCTCTTCCAGCGCCTCCTCGAATTCCGCAGCTCCGGTAATCTCCTTAACCTGGAGGTCCTCATGCCTCTGGCGCAATTCCCGAATCACCAGAGATCGGTCTTCCGCCTGGTCATCAATTAACAAAAGGCGTCGGTGGCGCTTCATAAGATCCTTTCTCCCTACGGTCCGAACGGACTGGCCTCGCCGGAAAAAAGGTGCGCGTTGCCGGGTGGCAAATGAACCCGGCCGGGGCGCAATTTAACAGGGGAGGGTCGAAAAAGAGGCGGGGAAAGATTGTCTGCCCGAACGGTCGGCAAGGGAGAAGGCGACGGTGCGTGACAAGGGAGCGGAGACTGTCTAAAATGGCTTTTTTTCCAACAGGTTCCATGGGATTACCCTTAAAGAAACGATTGTCTTTCCGGCTGGGTTATCCTAACTCCTGTTTCGGTTCACCTGAGAATTAAGGCTGCGGTAGCACCTCCTTATCTGTTTATCGAATATTTTTACGCTGTTGATAAACTATTTACGGTTGTTTTAATAGTCAAGGGGACCAATGGGTTTGCAACCTAAATGAAGGATTCGTCCTCCCGCCCCCGGGGATTGCTAATTTTTCAAAAACTGACAGAATAAGACCTGAAAAATTCCCGCGGCGCCATCCCCGAGATTTTCATAAATATGCATACCTAAAAGGCGATTGTATCTGTGACTTTCCTAATCGGTTTGCTTTCCGGACTCTTCGGCGGCCTGGTGGGCCTGGGCGGGGGGGTGATCATGATCCCTCTGATGGTGGCCTTCTTTAAATTCGACCAGCACCAGGCCCACGGCACCAGCCTCATGGCCCTGGTGTTCACGGGCATCTCCGGGGCCATCACCTACTATCTAAAAGGCTCGGTGGATGTGATGGCTGCCGCGGTCCTGGCCGCGACCGCCATCCTCACCGCCCGTTTCGGCGCCCTTTACGCCAACGCCCTGCCGGAGTGGAAGCTCCAAAAGGCCTTCGGCTTTTTTGTGATCTTCGTCTCGCTGCTGCTCTTGAGCAAACCTTATCTGTCCCACCTGGCGGTCCTGTCCCACCCCGCCGGGGGCTGGCAGAAAATTGCCGTGCTGCTGGCCAGCGGCGCGGTGGCAGGGTTCCTTTCCGGGATGATGGGGGTGGGGGGCGGCTCCATCATGGTGCCGGCCCTGGTGCTGATGGTGGGCCATAATCAGTACACCGCCCAGGGCAGTTCACTCTTGGCCATGGTCCCCGGAGGCTCCGTGGGGGCCTATACCCATTGGCGGCTGGGAAACGTGGTTCTGAAGGTCCTTCCCGGCCTGGTCCCGGGGATCATGATCGGCACTTACTGCGGCGGCACCCTGGCCCATTGGCTGAGCGAAGCCAACCTGCGATTGATCTTCGCGGCGGTCCTCATCTGGCTGGGTACCAGAGACATCCGCACCGCGAATAGGAAACGGTTGGCTTTGATGGAATCGGCGGGTTAGTTCAAAGTTCAAAGTTCAAGGTTAGATTTCTCCAATCAAATCTTGCTCTTAACCTTGAACTTTGAACTTTGAACCTTGAACTATTCTTAAAATGAAAGAAACCAATCCCCAGGAACTGGCCGCGCTCATCCGCCGACATCACCGTCTTGTGGCTTTAACCGGCGCGGGCATCTCCGTGGAGTCCGGCATCCCGGATTTTCGCAGTCCCGGAGGCCTCTGGGAGCGCTTCAACCCCATGGAGTACGCCACCATCCAGGCCTTCCGGAGAAACCCCGCCAAGGTCTGGCGGCTGCTTCTGGAAATGGACGCCACCCTCACCGCGGCCCGGCCCAACCCGGCGCACTTCGCGCTGGCGGAGTTGGAGGCCAGGGGAAAGCTCCTGGGCGTCATCACCCAGAACGTGGACAACCTGCACCAGGCCGCGGGCAGCAAACGCGTGGTAGAATACCACGGCAACGCCCTGCGCTTCGTCTGCGACACCTGTAAGGGGTTCCACCCCCGGGAAACCCTGGACTTCGCGCATACTCCCCTTTACTGCCTCTGCGGCGGCCTGGTTAGGCCCGACGTGGTCTTCTTCGGGGAACCCATCCCGCCCGCGGCCCAGGACGAAGCCGACGACCTGGCCGCAGCCTGCGATCTGCTCCTGATTATCGGCACCTCCGGCGAGGTCTCCCCGGCCAACTACCTGCCTCAGACCGCCAAAGACCACGGCGCAGTGATCGTGGAAAACAACCTGGAGCCGACCGTCCTCACCCGCCGGGTCACGGATTACTTTTTCCCCGGCAAGGCGGGGGAGGTGTGGCCTGAGGTGATTAAAGCCATGAGATAATTTGCATTGATATATTTCAATGCGAAACTGAAAACAGGAAAAGACAGCCATGAAACACCGAGAGAAGGATTCCCCACGACCGGGGCTGCACAAAGACTGGCGTCTCTGGGTCGCCGTCAGCCTCATGCTGGCGGCCATGGGCATGTATGTCCTCAGCCTGGATGAATCGGTGCAGCCGGGGAGCGGGACGGGCAGCGGCGTTCCCGCCGCGGCCGATACCGCCAGGCCCCAGAAATAACCGCCTCCAAAACCAGCCGTAAGTCGGTGGGGCGGCCGTCCCTGGCCGCCCGAGAGGTTGGCGGGCGAGGACGCCCGCCCTATGGCACGGAGGCCCGCCCCACCGATCACTTTACCTTGTTCCCAAGCTCCGCTTGGGAACGCACTTGTCCTCGAAGCTCTGCTTCGCTTTAATCCGGATTTCTCTTTAATTCCCCATTCCCCCAATTTTTTCCCTTGACAAAAATCCAGAATAAATTAAACATGTTTAATTAATAAACTGATACATTATAAATATGAACCGCCGCCAAGCCTCCAAACAAGAAACCCGGCAACTGATCTTAACCGCCGCCCGCCTCCTCTTTGCCCGAAAGGGTATGGAGGAGTGCACCATCCGGGACATCGCCCAGGCAGCCGGGGTCTCCCCGGCGTCGGTGGTGGTGCATTTTAAGAGCAAGACCGCGCTCCTGGAAGAGGCCCTGAATCAGGATATTGAAAAAACCCTGGCCGCGCTCATCGTCTCGATGCCCGAGGAGCAAGGGCTTCTGGAGCGGCTGCTGCACCTGGCCACGGGTTTTTTTCAGCTCTACGATCAGAACCGCAGCCTCTATCGGGCATTGATCCGCCACACCATCTTTGAGCCCACGGGCGAAACCCCGCACATGACCAAGCTGTCCGAAAGGTACATCCAGTTTTTAGCCGGAATGATCGAGGAGGAAAAGGCCCGGGGGCTTATCCGGCCGGACGTGGATTCCCAGGTGGCCGCGGGCGCGATTTTTTCTCTGTACCTGGGCGCGCTCATCATGCTTTTCCGGCAGCCGGAAATGCCCTTGGAAACGGTAGCCGGGGTCCTCGCGGCCATGACGGGACAGTACCTCATAGGCGTCGCCAGGAATGATCTTTAGAGGTAATCAATGAAAATTTTACTGATCCAACCCGCCAAACCCCCGAAGGCCCTGGGCGGCGAGGATTTTTCCGTATTTGAGCCCCTGGCCCTGGAATACCTGGCCGCGGGGGTGGCCGCCGACCACGAGGTCCGCATCCTGGACCTGCGCCTCGACCCTGATCTCGATACCGTATTGTCCGGTTATCAGCCGGAAGTGGTGGGCCTCACCGCTTACACCGTCCATGTGAACACGGTCAAAAGACTGTGCCGGCACATCAAGGCCCACAATCCTGAAATCGCCACCGTGGTGGGCGGCCATCACGCCACGGTCATGCCCGAGGATTTTTATACCCCGTTTATCGATGTCATTATTGCCGGGGAGGGCGTCTTTCCCTTTCGGGAAGTTGTTAACCGTTTGGATAAGGGCCTGCCGTTGGCGCCAGTTCCCGGCGCCATTCCCCTGGACCATGGTGGAGTTCTGCTCCAGCAGAGTGAGGAAGGCTTTGAACTGGACGCCCTGCCCTTCCCCCGGCGGGACCTCACCCCAGCCTACCGGAAATCCTATTTCAGCGAATGGATGCGGCCCCTGGCCTCCATCCGGACGTCCAAGGGCTGCCATTTCCGCTGCCAGTTCTGCGCCCTGTGGAAATTGACCGGGGGGCGTTATCTCACCCGGAAACCAGAGTGTATCGTCGAGGAATTAGGGACGATCCGGGAACCATACGTCTTTTTTGCGGATGACGAATCCTTATTGGATACCCAGCGCATGGCCGCGTTGGCGGATCTGATCCGACGCGCGGGAATTAACAAACGTTATTTCCTCTACGGCCGCAGCGACACTATCGCCCGCCACCCGGAACTGCTGGAGCAGTGGAAAAACATCGGTTTGGAGCGGGTCTTCGTGGGGCTGGAATTCATGCGGGACGCGGACCTGAAATTGATCCGCAAAGGCTCCACCGTGGAAAACAATGAAAAGGCCTTGAAGATACTCAAAGGCCTCGGCCTCGATATCTGGCCCATGTTCATGGTCCGGCCCGAATTCGACCGCCGGGACTTCGCGGACTTGCGTAAGCGCTGCCTGGGCCTCGACCTCAGTTTCATCGGCTTTTCCGTCCTGACCCCCCTGCCGGGAACCGACCTCTATCAGGAAGTTAAAGACCGGCTGATCACTGACAATTACGACTATTTCGATTTTTTCCACACCCTCCTGCCCACCACCCTGCCGCTGCCGGATTTCTACCGGGAACTGGCCGACCTGTTTAAGCGTTCCCGGTCGCTGAAAAACCAGATCAGGCTCATGCGCAAATACCGGCTTCGGGAATTGCCCGCGTTGTTTAAGGCCTACGGTCAGTTAATGGGACGCTTGAAAACACTGGCCCAGAATTATGCGGTTTGATACCCATTCGTAATTAACAGATGTTTAATGTAGGGGCGAACCTTGTGTTCGCCCTGAACGCCCAGGGCGAACACAAGGTTCGCCCCTACAGTTTAATCCCTTATGATTGCGAATTGGTATAAGCCCTGGCATATCATTGTTTTTACTGGCCACTGACCACTGACCACTAAAAAGGCCGGGCTCGCCCGGCCTTTCTGTCTATCCAAAATCCTTGCCTCTCATTTGGTTTTGAAAGTCAACCCCTCCTTATCCCCATCCACCAAAATGGTATCCCCCTCCTTGAACCTGCCTTCCAGCAGCATGGGGGCCAGTTTATCCTGCAAGTAGTGCTGGATGGCCCGGCGCAAGGGCCTCGCCCCGTATACCGGGTCGTAGCCCGCGTCGGCCAGGAAGTCCCGGGCCTGATCCGTCAGTTCCAGGTGCAGTTGCCGCTCTTCCAGAAGTTTTTGCAGCCGCTTGATCTGCAGGGTGACGATGGACTTGAGCTGCTCTTTGCTCAGGCGGTGGAAGATGAGAATATCGTCCACCCGGTTCAGGAACTCCGGCTTGAAGTGGAGCTTTAGGGTTTCCATGACCTTGGCGCACATCTGCGCTTCGTCCGCGGCCTCGGCGATGTACTGGCTGCCGATGTTGGAGGTCATGATGACGATGGTGTTTTTGAAATCCACGGTGCGGCCGTGGCCGTCGGTGAGGCGGCCGTCGTCCAGGATCTGCAAGAGGGCGTTGAACACCTCCGGGTGGGCCTTCTCGATTTCGTCAAAGAGCACCACGGAATAAGGCCGGCGCCGCACCGCCTCGGTGAGCTGGCCGCCTTCCTCGTAGCCCACGTAGCCCGGAGGCGCGCCGATGAGCCTGCTGACGGTGTGCTTCTCCATGTATTCGCTCATGTCCAGGCGCACCATGGCCTGCTCGGAGTCGAAGAGAAACTCCGCCAGGGCCCGGGCCAACTCGGTTTTGCCCACTCCGGTGGGGCCCAGGAAGATAAACGAACCCAGGGGCCGGTTGGGGTCCTGGAGGCCGGAGCGGGCCCGGCGCACCGCGTTGGAGACCGCCGCGACGGCTTCTTCCTGGCCTATCACCCGGGCGGCCAGGCGCTCCTCCATGTGCAGCAGTTTTTGCCTTTCGCCTTCCAGCATGCGGGTCACCGGGATGCCGGACCACTTGGAGACGACTTCGGCGATGTCCTCCGCGTCCACCTCCTCCTTGAGCATGGCCCCTTCCTGCTGCCGCTCGGCCAGCTTTTTGGTCTCGGCCTCCAGCTCTTTTTGGAGATTGAGGAGCGCGCCGTATTTCAGTTCCGCGGCCTTGGCCAGATCGCCGATGCGCTCGGCGTTCTGGGCCTCGAACTGGGTCTTCTCGATCTGCTCCTTGATCTCCCGGATGCGGGAGATGACCTCTTTTTCCTGCTGCCAGCGGGCCTTGAGCACCGCGCTCTTTTCCTTGAGGTCCGCCAGGCTCTTTTCGATTTTGGCCAGGCGCTCCTGGGACGCCGGGTCCTGCTCCCGTTTCAGGGCCTCTCGCTCGATCTCCTCCTGGGTGATCTTGCGTTCCACTTCGTCGATGTCGCCGGGGCGGGAATCGATCTCCATGCGCAGCTTGGACGCGGCCTCGTCGATTAAATCCACCGCCTTGTCCGGCAGATGCCGGTCGGTGATGTAGCGGTGGGAGAGAGTGGCCGCGGCCACGATGGCCGAATCTTTGATGCGCACCCCGTGGTGCACCTCGTATTTTTCCTTCAGGCCCCTCAAGATGGCGATGGTGTCCTCCACCGACGGCTCCGCCACCATGATGGGCTGGAAGCGGCGCTCCAGGGCCGCGTCCTTCTCGATGTACTTGCGGTACTCGTTGATGGTGGTGGCGCCCACGCAGTGCAGCTCCCCCCGGGCCAAAGGCGGCTTGATCATGTTGGAGGCGTCGATGGCCCCTTCCGCGGCCCCCGCGCCCACCAGGGTGTGGAGTTCGTCGATGAACATGATGATCTTGCCCTCGGCGTCGATCACCTCCTTAAGCACCGCCTTGAGCCGATCCTCGAACTCCCCCCGGAACTTGGTGCCGGCGATGAGGGACCCCAGGTCCAGGGTCACCAGGCGCTTGTCCTTCAGGCTCTCGGGCACGTCGCCGTTGACGATGCGCTGGGCCAGTCCCTCGACGATGGCGGTCTTGCCCACCCCGGCCTCGCCGATGAGGACGGGGTTGTTCTTGGTGCGCCGGGAGAGCACCTGGATGATGCGCCGGATTTCCGAGTCCCGGCCGATCACCGGGTCCAGTTTGCCGGCGCGGGCCATGGCCGTCAGGTCCTTGCCGTATTTTTCCAGGGGTTGATATTTTTCTTCCGGGGCCTGGTCGGTGACCCGCTGCGAGCCCCTTAGCTCCGCCAGGGCCTTGAGGATGGCCTCCAGGGTCAGGCCTTGACCGGCGAGCAGCTTGCCTATTTCGCTAGATTTGTCCGCGGCCAGGGCCAGGAAGAGGTGCTCCGTGGAGACGTACTCGTCCTTCATCCGGTCCGCTTGCTTAAAAGCCTCGTCCATGGCCTTATTTAAACCGGGGGAGAGATAGACCTGGGCCTCGCCGCTGACCCGGGGCAGCCGGGTGAGCAGGTCTTCGGTCCCCTGGATGAGCTTCTGGGGATCGACTTCCATTTTTTTGAGCAAGGGCTGGATCAAGCCCTCTTCCTGGGCCAGGAGGGTTCTGAGCAGGTGGACCGGCTCGATCTGCGGATTATTCAGCCGCCGGGCCAGCTCCTGCGCGCCGGACAGCGCCTCCTGGGCTTTGTAGGTCAGTTTGTCCAATCGCACTGCCATTATTTTCTCTTCCTCCGTTGTCGCTGGGCTAACTTTAAGAAATCACTTAACAAACGATAAGCAATTAAACAATTTTGTCAAGCGCTTGTGCATAAATGAATTTGCTGCCGGAGAATAAATTTGACATAAATTAATTATTTAATTAATATGAAATTGTTACGAACAATATATTATATTTGATGAAATATCAATAAGATATATTACTTAGAATTAATTTAAGTAGATGCCCAATTCAGATAGCTTACCCCTACAATTTGTGAAAAGGTTTTCTTGATGACGTCAATGGACCTGCTTTCGTTCCGGTATTCAGGAACATAGGCACACGGGAGAGCAGTAAAATGTTTTTCGATTGATACGAAATTGATACAAAAACCTGTCAGATTAGTCAGGAATAATCATGGATAGAGCCGTTTTGTATAAATCATTCCAGGACCGATACCTAAACAAGATAGAGATCGGTTTCAGACTGCCTGGTGAATTTCCCTTGCCTGAGGTTTGGCAAGAAATTCAGGAAGAAAGGAGGTCAAAGGCTGAGCCCTTGGCATTGAAGGATGAGAAAGGGAGAAACTTCTGGTACGTCAATACCAAACCTCTCCAGGCAACGCTTCATAAAATCGATAGCCGCGGCAAAGATTCCTTATATAGATTCATTGAACCGGAAATTGAGAATGAGTTGGTCTTTGACTCCATTTTAGAAGAGGCTTGGGCTTCCAACATCATCGAAGGAGCGTTTACCACCCATAAAAGGGCCCAGGAACTTGTGCGGCGTAACCTTACCCCCAAAGACAAAAACGAACTGATGATGAAGAATAATCATCAAGCTATGACGTTCATAATAGAGAATCGCGAGTTTGACTTTAGTATAGATTTCATCCTTAACCTCCACCATATCATAACCCAAGACACCCTTGAAGATCCGGAATACGCCGGAAAATTCAGAGATGATGATGTTTTTATCAGAGATAAAGCAAACACGGTAATCTTTAAACCCATGGCTGCGGAAAAAATTGCAGACAGTCTGAAAAACTTGGTTATCTGGGTCAACACTCAATCTGATGAGGACTTTATTCATCCAATTGTCAAGGCTTCAATCATCCACTTCTTCCTGGTCTATGTTCATCCTTTTTTTGACGGTAACGGCAGGACTGCACGTGCCCTTTTTTATTTTTATCTCTTGAAAAATAGATATGATTATTTTAAATATTTTTCTATTTCTGCTTTGATTGCTAAACAAAAGGAAAAGTATTATAAAGCAATCAAGGAGGTGGAAGATTATGATAATGATTTAACCTATTTTCTGTTATATTCGGCTGATGTGGTCATGAAATCAATTGACGAGATATTGGATAAGATAGCCAAAAAATATACATCGGACAGAATCTCTAAGAGCCTGGATCTAAAGGGAGTCTATCTCAATAAGAGGCAAAAGAAATTAATTAAGATATTGATAGATCAAGACCACAAGAATATTACTACCAGAAGATACCAAAAAATATTTAAGGTTTCATATGGGACGGCTAGAAGCGATCTAAACGAATTATCCGACAAGGGATTATTGCAGAAAAAGAAATTGGGTAAAGGATTTCTTTATTACACCAGTTTTGACTCATATCTAACCTAGCATCGGCAAATCAACACCAAGCAAATCATCGCCCTCATCCCCGCCCGCTACAGCTTCACCCGCTTCCTCGGGAAATCCTGGCCCCAATAGAATTTCTTTTGAAAACCTTTGAAAAAATTACCCCTATAAGGTATAATGGATTGACATAATTGTTTCCAGGAGGGCTGCGGTTATGCCGAAGAAGCTTTTGCATGCCTGGAAGACCAAAATCGGCCGCAGGCAGTTTCTCAAGATTTCCGGTGCGGCCCTGATCTCCACCTTCTCCCTGCCTTATCAGCTACAGGCCCAAACCTCGATTGCCAACCCCCTTTTCTGGATTGTCAACATTCCCTCTGAGCCTTTCCGGGATTCCCGGCGCCCCCACCGCCATGCGGGGGTCGATGCCCTGTTGGGGGCCATGGCGTCCAAAGGGTTGATGTTCTACCGGGACTCCGCCACCGCCGCCTTTTCCGGGCCCCAGGGCCTGATTCATCCGGATGACGTGGTCTTGATCAAGGTGAACGCCCAGTGGAAGTACCGGGGTTGCACCAACAGCGACGTGATCCGGGGCCTCATTCAGGCGATCCTGGACCACCCCGGCGGTTTCCGGGGCGAAGTGGTGATTATGGAAAACGGCCAGGGCCGGGGCAGTCTCAATTGCGACACCGGTGCCGCTTACGGCGGGGACACTTCCGTCCAGGCCAACGCCAATGACCCCGGCCACAGTTTCCTGTACCTGGTGAACACGGTCTTTAAAGATTCCCGGGTGTCGGCTTTCTTGCTGGACTCCATCTCTTCCCGCTTTATCGGCGGCAATGAGCACCAGGTGGACGGGTACCGGCGTTTTGAAAACGTCTCCTATCCTTGCTTCACCACTGCCGGAGGCCGTCGGGTGGAACTGCGCGAGGGCATCTGGCAAGGGAATGGTTATTCCTCCAACCTCAAACTGCTCAACGTCCCGGTACTCAAACATCACGATACGGGCGGCTCCGAGATTACCGCCGCCCTGAAGCACATGTACGGCGTCCTGTCCATGGCGGACGGCCAGAGTCCTTTCCGGCACTATAGCGGCCTGGGGGAAACCTGCGGGAAAATGATGGTCGCGGTGCGCACCCCGGTGCTGAACCTGGTGGACGCCATCTGGGTCTCCCATAGTTCTTTGACGGGGTATCCGGAAAATACCACGGTCCGCCTCAATCAGCTGCTGGCCGGCCAGGACCCGGTGGCCCTGGATTATTGGGCCGCCAAGCACCTTATGTACCCCATCGACCAAAATTCCCGCCATCACCCGGATTATCCCGGTATCAGCCAGTGGCTCGACGCTGCCCTCCAGACCATCAATGACCGGGGCGGCCTGGCCAATCCGGAGATGGGTATTTTGGTGGACCAGGTCACCCGGACGGAATCCGAGATGCAAGTCTCTAAAAGAAATGCCCTCCCGGACATTTCTCCGATTGTCAATTTCCTTCTTGAAGGGTAGTATCTCACGCAAAGACGCCAAGATTCATTATTTTTTTTCTGGTATGCCCTTGCGTCTTTTCTTTGCGTCTCTGCGTCTTGGCGTGAAATAAATACCGGAACTTTTCGGAGAGAGTCTCTTCGTGCCCACCATCGCCCTCATCCCCGCCCGCTACGGCTCCTCCCGCTTGCCGGGGAAGCCCCTGGCCAACGTTTTGGGAAAGCCCCTGATCCAGTGGGTCTATGAACAGGCCCGCCAGGTTCAGGAGTTGGACGCCCTCTGGGTGGCCACCGACGACCCGGCCATCCGCGCCTTGGTAGAATCCTTCGGCGGCAAGGCGGTGATGACCCGGGAAGACCACCCTTCGGGCAGCGACCGCCTGGCCGAGGCCGCGGGTCTCCTGGGGCTGGCCCCGGACGACCTGGTCATCAATATCCAGGGAGATCAGCCGGTTTTTCCCCCGGAGGTCATCGGCCAGTTGGCCGCGGTCCTGCAGCAGGACCCGGTGCCGGCCATGGCCACTCCCGCCCGCCGGGTGGACAACCTGGAGTTGGCCCTAAACCCCAACGTGGTCAAGGTGGTCTTCGACCGCGACAGCCGGGCCTTGTATTTCTCCCGGAGCCCGCTGCCCTACTGGCGGGACGGGGCTGCCCCCTATTTTTACAAGCATATCGGCATTTACGCCTACCGGGTGGAGTTCTTGCAGACCTTCGTCACCCTGCCCCCGGGCCGCTGGGAGGACGCGGAAAAACTGGAGCAGCTCCGGGCCCTGGAACACGGCTTTCCCATCCACATCGTGGAAACCGATGGGGACACCTTAGAGGTGGACACCCCGGAGGACCTGCGCCGGGTGGAGGATTATCTGAGAAACATGGGGGGCGGTTAAAGCCGGGAACGGCTGGGATAATGCCGTATTTGGTTTTTCGCTCTTAGCTTTTCGCTTTCCGGTCTTCGGTCTTCGGTCTTCGGCTAGAAGATTGGGTAAGCCATTGATAATATATATTTTATTGATGATAATCGAAAAGTCCAAACAAATCATCTTATACCAAGTTGCCGTCAAACAAGTAAGATGTGTCTCTACAACCTGTAGGGGCTGGGTCTCCCCGCCCCTACAGTACAGGTGATCTATATTACCTGTTTGATGGCAACTTGGTATTATACCAAGTTCGTTTTCCGCTGCAACAAACCTAATTGCTAACTCATTGATAATGGGAAATCTTTTAACTGAAAACCGAAAACGGTATTAATGGGCGTAGCCGGGAAATTTTCGCGCCAGGTAGGGCTGGAGTTCCTCAAAAACGATACCTGCCGCTTTCTCTGCCCCTTCATTGGTAAAGTGGGTTAAATCAAAATAATAAACCGAGTTCTTCGGCATCTTGCTGGCCAGGTCGATGACCGGCACCCCTTTCTCCTTCCCTGCGTTTCGAGTGATATCGTTGTAGAGTTCCAGCATCTCCCAGGCCAGCTCGCCGTTCATGTCCCGGGTGACGCGCATCTTCCCCAGATCGACGCCGGTGCGGGGATCGGCCAGATTGCCGTACAGCACCGGTTGGGTGATCAGGACGGGGACGATGCCCTGATTTAACGCCATCTCCAGCAAGTTCTGCAAGCGGAGGTCATAAGGCCCCAGGTATTTCTCCCGGTAAATCCGCTTTATTGCCGCCTTATCCTCCGCCGCCACCTCCAGCCGGGGCACGTTTTGGAAGTTTACCTCTTCCTTCCCCACCTGCGGCACTACCTTGGGGAAATAATACCTTTTCAGATTAAGAACGGCGGCCGCCACTTCGCTGTGAATGGCCAGGCCCCCCAAAAAGGCGTCCAGGGAACGGTAGCTGAGCCCCCTAGTCATCCTACCGTCAAAATCGTTAACCGCTTCGATTCCCAGGTCATTAAGCCCGATGAGAAAGAGGACGACTTTGGGATTTATCCGGCGGACGTAATCCTGCATCAATATTAAATGGCCGAAAGTGGAATGGCCGGACAGACCCGCGTTATTCAGCCATACTTTGCTAAAATTACGCTTTAATTTGGCCTCCAGGACCAGGGGCCAGGTCTTGGCGTCGTTCAGTCCCACCCCTTCGGTGGTGCTGCCGCCGATGGCCAGGATGGTCAGCCGCTCCGCAAAATCGGCGGGAGGCTCCTCCCCTTTAAATCCCAGGGAGTTCCGGTGAATCCTGACGATCTTGTCCAATCTGGGCGAACGGTCATAGTGGATCACCTCATCTTTATGGATGGGCAGGATAATCTTGTTGCCTTTAATTCTGAATCCCAGGGGATTGTAAATTCTCAGGGCGCCTTCCACCACGGCCAGGGCCAGGACCAGGCTGAGAAAGATCAATAGCAGATTCTTCCCCAGGTTGGCCGGGATGAATCTTCCCGTCTTCAGTGCGTCTCTCGAATCCACGGGCGGCTCAGACTATTTTTCGGCACGATCTCCGGCGATCCGGAGGTCTTGGGGAAATTCCCGGGCCAAGCGGGGCAGGAGATTTTGGTAAATAGCGCTGGCCACCTTTTCCGCGCCCACATTGTCATAATGCACCAGGTCGTAGTAATACTTCGAGCTTTTGGGGATTTCCCGGGCCAGATCGACCAGCGCCGCCTGCTCCTCCCGGGCGACTTTCCTGGTAACGCCGTTCAGGACATCCAGAATATCCCAGTAAAACCCGCTGTTGATCCCCTCCCTGATCTTGATCCTGGAGAGATCGACTCCGGTGACGTCATCGAGGCAATTGCCGTAAAGGGCCGGTTGGGTCATCAAGACGGGCATTATTTGATGGTCCCGGCAGATGCGGATCAATCTTTGCAGCCGGGTTTCAAAGGGACGGGGATATTTTTCCAGAAAATCCTGCATCATGGCCGCCTTGCTTGCCGGGGGCATCTCCTGGGTGGGCGCGTTTTTCAGGTCCAGCTCCCGGGTGGGGGGCGCCCAGGTAACTTTCGGGAAAAAATGTCTTTTCAGGTTGAGGACCGCAGCCGCCACCTCGCTGTGATCCGCCAAAGCTCCGGACAACCGCTCCAGGGAACGGAAAGAATCCCACCTTATTCCCTGGTAGATGGACTCGTCCACCCGGTTTTCCCGGTCCACCGCGGTATCGTTGACGCCCACCAGAAAAATCACCACCTTGGGCCGCAACTGGACAATGAAATTCTCCATCAGGATAATATGGCCGAAGGTGGAATGGCCGGCCAAGCCGGCGTTATTAATCCATATTTTTGGGAAATCAGTTTTTAATTTCTCTCCCAGGACGTGGACCCAGGTCTTATTGTCGGCCAGCTCGAAGCAGATGGTGGTGCTGCCGCCCACGGCCACGATACTCAAAGACCGGTCCCAGTCCGCCGGCGGTTCCTCGCCCCGGAATCCCAGGGAATTCCGGTGCAAATAAACGGTCTTATCCAGCTTGCTCCAGCTTTCGTGGTGGATCACTTCATTTTTGTTGGCCGGCAAGACGATTCTGTAGCCTTTGATGCTGAACCCAAGGGGATTATGAATCCTCAAGGCGATCTCCACCAGACCCAGGGCGAACGCCAGGCTCAAGACCACCAACAGAAGATTCCTGGTGAAGTTGCGGCAGATCGTCTTAATCAAAAGGTTGGTTAAGGAGACTTATGGGGGAATTCGCCGCCGGAGCGGTTCAGCTTCCGGGTCACTTTCTCGGCCAAGTCGACAATCAACTGGCCCAGGGTGCCGATCTGTCCCGGGTCAAGCTTGCCTCCCCCCTGGGTGGTCAGGCCCAGGGCCACCAGTGAGGACCCGAAGGCCTTGATGCGGTTCATTTCCTCGTCGATCAATTCCAGGGGTTTTTCCTTCAGAGGCTCCTTCCCTCTTAAGCCCCCATCCCGGCCGATTCTTTCCTTCTGTTCCTGGAGGTTCTCATCAATGGCGGTGGCCGCGTTGATGATCATTTCCCCCAGGGACTTCACCCGTTCATGATCCAATCCCGGAACCTGCTTCTCATCCAGGGCCATGGTTACAATGGACTCGCCCATGGTCTTAAGAAAGCGCAACTCTCCGGCGATCGTCTGAAAATACGAGGGGATGGTAGTGACAATCCCGGTTCCGGCCGGTTCCAGGGTCTCTTTTGCCGGTTCCGTTTCCTCTCCTATCTGCGGCTCCACAAAGGAGGCCATTACTTCCAGTTTGCGCCAGACATCGCCGGCCAACTGGTGGATCATCTTCAGGCACTGGTCGGTGGAGGAGTACCTTTCCCAGGGCGCGCCCTTGACGTAGTCGCCCAAATCCTCGCTCAACAGCGGGGTGGACTCGGCAAAATGGATGCCTATGGCCGCGAAGAAACCGATGGCCTCAATTTTTTCCAAGGCTTCATCCAGGGCTTTCTTCATTGCCTGATCCATAATCATCCTCTCAGCCGGAGCATTTTCCCCCTTCGGACCAAGCCCTCGGAGGCGTATACTAGAGTTTATCGTCAAGCGCCAGCAATTTCAGTAATCTTTTTTCCAACAAGGCGCTGGGAAAGGGTTTGAGCAGATAGCCGTCCCAGCGGCTTTCCACCGCACCGGCCATGATGTCCTCGGAAACCTCCCCGGTAATCATTAAAAACGGCAACTCCTCAAACCTGGGGGTGGACCGCAACAGCCTCTTCAGTTCCAGCCCGCTCATCCGGGGCATGCGGATATCACAAATTACCAGATCATAAGTATGGGTTTGCATCCTCTCCCAGGCTTCCAGACCATCCTCGGCCTTGTCAATCCGCCCTCCAACCCCCAGGCCGCGGAGAATCTGGGCCAGAATATTGCGCACCGCGGAAATATCGTCCACCACCAGGACATTAAGCTTCTTAAGCGCTTCTTTGTGATTCGTATTCCGGCTCGGCATTATTAGAGGCATGACAATATCTTAATCGGCACTATATCATGATTTTGTTAAACAAAGATAGTATTTGTCAAGAAATAGTTCTGTTGTAATAAAGATTTTTTTAAAGTATTACCTCAAGTCTCCGGGCGGTTGACGGGCCTCTTCTAAGGCTCTTTTGTCCCCCGGCTGATGGATTCACGGGTTACCCGGCCCAGCACCTCCAGTTCCTCATCGGCAATGCATAAGGGCGGCATCAACACCAGGACGTCCCCCAGGGGCCTGAGAATTACCCCGCGTTTCCGGGCCTCCAGAATCACCCGGTGGCCGGTGCGTCTCCCCGGCGGAAAAGGTTCCCGGGTTTCCCGGTCCCGGACCAGCTCGATGCCCGCCATCAGACCCCGTTGGCGGATATCCCCGACATGGGGGTCATCTTTCAGATCTGCCAGCAAACTGCTCAGCTTCTCGATTTTCGGAGGCAGGGATTTGATCACCTCCTCCTTCTCAAAGACCTCCAGGCTGGCCACCCCCGCGGCCGCAGCCAGGGGATTGCCGGTATAGGTATGGCCGTGAAAAAAGGCCTTGAATTCGTCGAATTCCCCCAAAAAGGCCCGGTAGATCTCTGCGGTGGCCAGCGTTGCGGCCAGGGGCAGATAACCTCCGGTGATGCCCTTGGCCAGGCACATAAGATCGGGGCTTACCCCTTCCTGCTCACAAGCGAACATGCGCCCCGTGCGGCCGAAACCCGTGGCGACTTCGTCGGCGATGAGCAGCACCCCGTAGCGCCGCGTCACTTCCCGGACCCATGCCAGATATCCAGGGGGTTGGGGGATCATCCCTCCGGCCCCTTGCATCACCGGCTCCAGGATCAGCGCGGCCAGTTCCTGGTGGTGCGCGGCCACCAGTTCCTCCAGCCGCTTAAGGCATTGCTCCTGACAGTCTTTTTCCTCGGCGCAGCGATAGCAGTAGGGCGCCGGGGCCTCCAGCGTTTCAAAAAGCAAAGGTTGAAAAATATCGTGAAAGATGGCGATCCCCCCCACGGAGACCGCGCCCAGGGTATCCCCGTGATACGCGCCGCTCAGTTTCAAAAAACGCATCTTTTTGGGAAAACCCCGTAACTGCCAGTATTGGAAGGCCATCTTCAGGGCCACTTCCACCGCGGTGGAGCCGCTGTCGGAGTAAAATACCTTGTTCAGCCCCGGCGGGGCGATCTCCGCCAGGCGGTGGGCCAGGACAATGGCGGGAGGATGGGCGATGCCCAGCAAAGTGCTGTGGGCCACCTGCTCCAATTGCTGGCGCACGGCCCGGTCCAGTTCCGGCCGGCGATGGCCGTGGACATTGGTCCACAGGGAGGACACCCCGTCCAGATAACGCCTTCCAAAAAAATCATAGAGATAGGCGCCTTCCCCCCGGGTGATGATCAGCAGTTCCTCTTCCCGAAAGCCTTGCATCTGGGTAAAAGGATGCCAAAGATGCTCCCGGTCCCAGCGCGCCAGGGTGTCATAGGAGAAAGCCATTCATCCTCCCGATTTGTCGGCAAAATTTTGCGGATTCCACCGGTTTCAAGCCGTCGCTTCAGGATCAGCACTCTAATGAGGCCATGCGGTCATGCCTCCTGGAAATCCGGCAAATCGGGGAACTCCGGTGGAAGAGAGAGGAAGATGAAGGAGTGTCATAGCTGTTCCCCGTATAAGTCCCAGAAGCGGTGGAAGGCCTCCTGCCAGGAAGGCATCAGATCCAGCCCTTCCCACTGCAGCAGGCGGTTCTCCAGCACCGAGTTTGCCGGCCGCGGAGCCGGCCGGGGGAATTCCCCGGTGGTGCAAGGGCGTATATGCACCGCCAAACCCGCCCGCTCCAGGATCAGCAAGGCAAATTCATACCAGGTGGCCTCCCCCCGGCAGGTGGCATGATAGGTGCCGAAGGCCTCGGTCTCCACCAGGGCCAGAATCTGCGGCGCCAGGGCCAGGGCGCTGGTGGGGGTCCCCTTCTGGTCGTCCACCACCAGCAAATCCTGGCCGGCCCGGGCCCGGCCCAGGATGGCGTTGATAAAATTGGGGCCGGGCAGGCCATAGAGCCAGGCGGTGCGCAGGATAAAATGATCCGGGCACTGCTGCCGCACCAGGGTCTCCCCCAGGAGCTTGCTCCAGCCGTAGACCGATTGGGGCCGGGGCTCATCCCATTCCACGTAGGGTCCCGCCTTAGTACCGTCAAAGACATAGTCGGTGGAGATGTGCGCCAGCTTGCAGCCCAGGCGCCGGCAGGCCGTAGCCAGGTTCCGGGGTCCCAGGGCGTTGACCTTAAAGGCCAGCTCCGGGTTCGCCTCCAGGTCGTCCACCCGGGTGGCCGCGGCCGCGTTGATCACCACCTCCGGCCGGTGGCCGGAAAGCGCCCGCCATACCGCGTCTCCGTCGCTGATGTCCAGCTCCGGCAAATCGGTGGCCGCCACTTCCCGGTTCCGCCGCCCCAGTTCCTCCGCCAGGGCCCGGCCCAATTGCCCGGCCGCGCCGGTGACCAGTACTTTCATGAAACCTCTGTAAAATCAGTAAGCTGTGGGCTGAAGAAAAAGGTACGGTTAGTTTTTACTGCTCACTGCTCACTTCATTATCAGCCTTGGAGATAATTAAACACTGCCATCACCAGGGGATCGAGATAACCTCTGAACGGCAACTCTCCTTTGATCCTTTCCAACATTACTACGGCCACAATAACATAAGGTCCGATGAGGTTGAACCACCGCTTAATACCATCCATATTCCCCGGGATCAATGCGGAAATGAAGGCGCCTCCGGCCAGCGGAGGAATAGGAATAAGGCTATAGATGGCGGTGGTAATATTAACCCCCATTACCATCATGAATACCCGGGAGTCAAATTCCACTATTTTCATCAATGCCACCAGACTTCCGGCGATGCTGGCCAGCAAAAGATTGGCCACCGGCCCCGCGAGGCGCGTGAGAAAAGTATATAACCGCGGATGCTTAAATTTGCTCTCATCAACGGAGATCGCCCGGGGCCAGCCGAAGCCTCCGGCCAGATAACTCACCGTGCCCCAGAGGTCCAGATGCATAAAGGCGATGAAATGGAAGCGATCCTTGGCGCCGGTGCGGGCATCGCCCAGGAACGTGGCCATAAACGCCTGGGCTTCGGCATTGATGGTAACGGTCAAGAGCACCGCCACGCAAAAGGAGACCACCGCATCCACCGCGAAGTTATCGGGATTTAAAATAAAAGGCACCGGCCAGGCAACCATCATAGGCAACAAAATTAGGCTTATCCTTTCTTTAACAACAGAGAAGGCAGGGGGTGCGTCACCCTGCCTTCTCGAGATCGCCCGGTTTTACCTGGTCACCGCCTCAGCGCCGCAGCGCCCCGGTTGCCGGTAAAACCAGGATAATAAAATTTGACTTATTCGGTGAGGTGCATGGGCCTCTTGGTGACCCAAGAGAGAACCACCGCCACCACCAGCACCAAGCCAGAGATGTAGAAAGCCCAGTCCAGAGAACCGGTCATGTCTTTGATGGTGCCGCCCAGCCGGGCCATGAAGAAGCCGAGACCCCAACCGATGAACACCAGACCGTAGTTCATACCCAGGTTCTTGGGGCCGAAAAAGTCGGCGGTGAAAGAGGGCATCAGCGCCAGACCGCCGCCGTACTGCCAATAGGCGATACCCACGGCCAGGAACAGGAAGAAAACGCTCTTGGCGCCCATGATGGCGGGCATCAGGAAGAGGCAGAGGGCGGAGATCAGGCAGTTCACGGCGTAGGCGTTGCCCCGGCCGATCTTATCCGAGTACATACCGGTGCCCACCCGGCCGGCGGCATTCACCAGACCGCCATAGGAAGCCAGGATCCAGGCATTGGCCACCAGGAAGGGGATGGCCTTGGCCGCGGTGGCCAGCATGCCCGCGGCATTGGCGATGATCAGCAGACCGGACTGGGTGGTGCCGATGAACATGAGCATTAAAGAATAAAACTGCCAGGTTTTCACGATGTCGCCAGGGGCCCAGTCTATCAGGGTGCCCGCAGCCTTGGCCGGCGCCGCGCCCGCCTTCACCACAGCCGCTGGGGCCACATAACCCGGAGGCGCCTTGGCCAATTGGGCGCCGGCGATGATCACCACCACGGCGAAAAGGATTCCTAAGAATATAAAGCTGTAAGAAATACCGCCGGTGAGGAGATAAGCCGCCAAGGGTGAAATGTACAGAGCTGCGCCGCCGTAACCGCCCACCACCAGACCCGCAATGAGGCCGCGCTTGTGGGGGCCGAACCACGACAGGGCCGCGGGGGTAGGCGCGGCATAGCCGAGCCCCATACCGATGCCGCCCATGATGCCGAACCCGATGATCAGGCCGGTATAGCTCTTGGACACGCCGGCGATGATACAACCGATGGCCAGGAAGAGACCGCCGGTGATGGCGCCGAATCTGGGGCTGATTTTATCCTGGATTTTGCCGCCGGGGATCATAAAGACGGCGAAGATGAGGACACAGAGTGAAAAAGGTGTGGCGGCCTGGGCGTTGGTCAGATAGGGCCAGCCAGCATTGATCCCGTCCATGATCTGGCCGGCCAGGGCCTTTTTCTCATCGATCAGGGCCTTGGCCCAAACACTCCAGGCATATAAGATTCCCAAACAGAGATTAACCGCGGTGCCGGAAAATACCACTACCCACGCTTTGGTTGGAACTTGTTCTGCCATGAGGACCTCCTCAGTTTGGATAAATCATAGAATAAGGCCTACATTCGGATAACTACCTAACATCATTGATAATTGCCTGACACCACCTCCTTCCCCGATTTTGCATCACCGGATTGTTTAATGCAAGGTGCCTGCCAATTAATCTACTCCCTGACGGATTCCTTGGAGAGGATAAAAATATTAGAATTATTAAGTTATTTTTTTCACAGTCTCGGGGCTTCTGTTGCTGGGAGAAATATCAGGGTCCGATTCGGGACATTCTCCCCAAATCGAGGGGTGTTTCTCCCCAAGTGTCGAATCATTGCCGCAAATGCCGGTTGATGTTTCAATTCCCGGCCATCCGGGACCAGACCCGCTCGGCCGTGGCCACTGTCGATACCAGGTCCTCCTGCCGGTGGGCCGTGGACACAAACCAGGCCTCGAACTGGGAGCACGGCAGATAAACGCCCTCTGCCAGCATGCCCTGGAAAAAGGTTTGGAACTGTTTTAAATCCGACCCCTTGGCCTCCTCCAGATTGGTAACCGGCCCCTGGGTGCAAAAAACCGTGAGCATCGATCCCACCCGGTTGATGGTCACCCCCGCGCCTTGGCGGCCCGCGGCCGCGGCCAGTTCCCGGGCCAGCCAGGCCCCTTTTTCCTCCAGTTCATCGTAGGAGTCCGGCTCCACCAGAGCTTCCAGGGTGGCCAACCCCGCGGCCACCGCCACCGGATTTCCGGAGAGGGTCCCGGCCTGGTACACCGGCCCGGTCGGCGCCATCCGGGCCATCAACTCTCTCTTTCCGCCGTATGCCCCCACCAGCAGGCCGCCGCCGATGATCTTTCCCAGGCAGGTGAGGTCCGGTTTGATGCCGTAAAGGGATTGGGCGCCGCCCCAGGCCACCCGGAAGCCGGTGATCACCTCATCAAAGACCAGGATAACACCCTCCCGGTCACAAAGCCGCCGCAGTCCTTCCAGGAATCCCGGCTTAGGCGGCGCCACCCCCATGTTCCCGGCCACCGGCTCCACGAAAATGGCCGCCACCTCTCCGGGGTAAGTTTTTAAAGCCCGGGCCACCGCGTCCAGGTCGTTATAAGGCAGGGATAAGGTGAGTTCCGCGATCTCCGGGGGCACCCCGGGACTTCCCGGGATGGCGTGAGTGAGGACGCCGCTGCCCGCGGCCACCAGAAAGGAGTCGGCATGGCCGTGGTAGCAGCCGTCGAACTTGATGACCCGGCCGCGGCCCGTGACGCCCCGGGCCAGGCGCAACGCGCTCATGCAAGCCTCGGTGCCGGAACTCACCAACCGCACCATTTCCAAACCCGGAACCGCCCCCAGCAACACCTGGGCCAACTCCACCTCCCCGGGGGTGGGGGCGCCGAAACTGGTGCCCCGGGCCGCGGCCTCCTGCACCGCGGCCACCACCCGGGGATGGGCGTGTCCCAAAATCAAAGGCCCCCAGGAAGCCACGTAATCCAGATAAGAATTGCCGTCAACGTCGTAAAGCCTGGCTCCCTCCCCCCGGGCGATTACCCGGGGGCTGAGCCCCACCGCGCCCCAGGCCCGCACCGGGGAGTTTACCCCGCCGGGCAGCAACTGCAACGCGGTCTGAAAAATCCGTTCCGAATTGGCAAAGGTGGGCATTTTTTCTCCTGATGTGTGAGTTGAAAGGAGGACCAGTGGTCAGTGGTCAGTGATAAAAGAACTATCTCTCTAAGAAAAAGGAACCGGGAAAACAATAACTGTCAGCTTTAAAATTGTGGATTATTTTCTTTGGCTGAAAGCTGATAGCCGATAGCTGACAGCTTTTTCAACCCCCGCCTTCCTCTTCCTTAAAGTAACGCATAGTTGTCTTTTTAAGTTCGGTTTCGCTGAACAGCATCTGGTAGTCGGCCAAACCGGTTTCCGCAGCCATGCGCGCGGCCGTGCGGGTGCAGTCCTCCGGAGTCTTGCCGTGAATCATGGTGTAGAGATTATAGGGCCAGGAAGGAGCCGGAGTCCGGGCGTAGCAGTGGGACACCTCCCGGTAGGCGGCCAGCTTCCTGCCGATGGCCGGCACCTCCTCTGCCGGCACCCGCCAGACCACCAGCACATTGGCGGCGTAACCCGATTGCTGGTGGCGCAAAGTCGCGCCGAAGCGGCGGATGACGCCTTGTTCCATGAGGCTGCGGATGGCGGTCAGCAGCTCTTCTTCCGGTATGCCCAACTGCTCCGCCACCTCCAGGAAGGGGCGGGGAGTGACTTCCAGGTCCCTTTGTAATGCCAGAATGACTTTTTCTTCCAATGCCGTCAACATGCGCGGTTCCTCTGTTTATCAGGGCAATATAAAACATGAAGACGGAGTTGGCAAGGATTGTGGGGAAGGGATTGCCAGGATTAGGAATCTGCAGGAGTGAGGTGCGGCCCCTGTCAGATCGAGGAGATCGGGACTTAGAAACTGAATCTATACTGAGCGACTTAATTAACCGCGGCTGACATCCTCTGCGGCCTCTGCGCCTCTGCGAGAAACCTTTTTATCTCGCAGAGACGCAGAGAGCGCAGAGATTAATAATGCGCAATTATTTATGTCGCCATGTATAATTCTACTTCAGAATTTCATCGGGAGCTTCATTAAATCTAAGGCTTCATTAATAATAGCTGTCTTATCAAGCTTACCGGCCAACTCGTTTTCATCCAATCTTCCTTCAAATACTTCCAAGGCCGCTTTTTTTAATGCTAGATTAAAGGCCTCATCCAGAATCTCTGTTAACTCCTCCGGACCGGCATAAAATCCTCCCGCCTTGCGTCGCAGATTGGTTCTCTTGATTTGGAGGACGGCATGGGCGATGGAAAAGTCCCAGGATCGGGTGGTCTTTTTTTCGGCTTGTTTTTTTATCAGGTGGATCAGGAGAATCAGGGCATAACTGAAAATTTTGTTGAGCTTGTCCTCTTTAGACATCTCTTCCAACTCGTCGATAAAGAGCAGCGCATCACTGTAACGACCCTGTTCAATGTATTGGCGTAAAACCGAAAGCTCTTCCATGGGATTAATCCTGGTTTTTCTAACTAGAGATTAGCATTAAATAATCTCCTAAATCAATGACAAAAAAGCCCGGGGAATTATCTTCCCGGGCTTTTCTTTTACGGGCAGAGAGATGGTCGGTTACCAACTCACTCCGTCCCCCACCTTAATCCCTTGCCGGTCCGAGAACCCCCCGGGGACTTCCAGGACAAAGTTCACCGGTTGGGGGGAACAAAGGGTCCCGGAGAACTGCGGTGAGACGTTCTTCTCCAGGCCCACGATCTTCCCTTCGGTGATCCAGATGATGTCGATGGGAAATTGCATGCCCCGCATGCAGAAATTCTGCACCTCCATCTTGGGCATCAAAAAGAGCATGCCCCTGCCTTCGGGGAGTTCTTTCCGGTGCCCCAGGCCCAGGTAGAGCTTACCCGGAGTCCGCACCACCTCGGCCTTCACCCCCGTCTTCCCCACCGTCACCCAGACGAAGGGATTGCCGTATTCGGAAAATTCCTCCCCGCAAAGGAGCCCCGGCCATAGGCAGAAACACATGCACAAAACGCAGAGGGAGGTTATTAATCGTTGAGGTTTCATAAGCAAGAGGTCAACTATTCGCAGGGGAAATCTGGTGTTCTTCAGGGTGTGGGAACACCAGATTATCTCCGGCAAACTATCTGTTGGCGGGAATCGTCTTTATTAACCGAAAACCGAAGACCGAAAACCGAAAACCGTCCTTACAGGGGCCGGTGATAATCCGTGAACAAAATATAGCCGGTCTCGTCGGTACGGACGACTTCACAGGTTCTGGCAACTTCTTCTCCCGCCTTGGTGCGATAACGGATGCCGCATTCCAAAGCCACGGAGGGCGAAAACAACGGCCGGATATAGCATTCCTGCAAAGGAAAGGCCTTGTCCCGCAGCAGGCCCTCGGTGCCGGACAGGCTGTAGAGCAGCTCCCCGTATACAAAATCCAGGTTGCCTGTCAGACTATAGTGGTATTCCTTGGTGGGAATGGCTGCCGGGGAGATGGGCAACTCCGCCAGCAGGGCCTTCAGTCCCTCCATGTAACCCAAAAAAGAGTGTCCCGACCAGATCTGGTCCGCATCCTGATATTTGCCCACGAAATTTTCTTGGACGCCGGGCTCCGCCATGAGTCTGCACCTCCGGAAAGACAGGGTATATGGCCTCTTATACTCATTTTCTCCGGGTTTTCCAAACAAAAAGTGCTGCTGGTCCTTCCCTGCTTAAAACCGCGTCTCTTCGAGAACCGGCGCTGCCGCCGGAAGTCGGGGAAAAGGGCATTTCTCCCCGGATAGAGGGGGTTTGCGTGGCTCAGAACCGGAGAGGGAAGCCGCCCGCTTCCTTACTTTCTTTTTCACGCCCGGCCGGGGGCAAAGCGGATGGACGGGACGGCAGTTGAACGCACCGCAGTGGAGCCGGTGGACGCGGCGCGCACCGGATTGGTACGGACGGCGCCGGAGGAAACCCTGGTGGAGGGGGTGGAATTCGAGCCGGACTTGGCCTTGCCTGCTTCCCGCCGGTCCCTGGGGGCACTCCTCTCCGCGGGAGATACTCCGGTTACGGCAACTCTTCTGATTATCTGGATCTCAGCTGGATCGCCCTGATCCTTCCCGGGGGCCGTTTTTTGGCCGGCCCCGGCCGCCGCCGGTGCGAGGACCAGGATTACCGCCAGGAGCCAGCTTATTTTTCCGGCCTGCATGTTCTTTTCCTTTCACCGGGAGGCAGACGATCCGGCAACTAGTCTTGCTAGAAAAATTCGGCAGACTTCCCGAAAAAATTAAAAAAAGCCCGGTTCCCGGGACCGGCGCAGTAAGGCCGATGATTTTCTCAATCACTCTCTTGTAAAGTCCGTAAAGATATTTTATCCTGTCACCCTCTAGAAAAAATTATTTATAGCCGATAAGTAACAAGGTAATACCCCTCCCCCCTGAACACCTCAGAAAACAACCCGCGGCGCCTTTTAAGGAAGTCTTGTGCGGCTGGGGGCAGGGGAGGAGAAAATGACCACCTTCGACAAGGGGGAGCCAGTGTCGCGGGAACAAAGCGAAGACAGGTTCAGGCTTCTTTTCGATAGCGCGGCCGAGGCGTTGTTTCTCCACGATTTGGCCGGGCGTTTTGTGGAAGTGAACCGGGCTGCCTGTGACAGTCTTGGTTATTCCAGAGAAGAATTGTTGCAAAAGCAGGTGACGGACATCGAAGTGGGGATAACCCCTGAAATTATGGCTCATCAGGTCCCCCGGATCTTACGGGGAGAACAGGTCACTTTGCAAGGCCTAAACCGGCGTAAGGACGGCACCACCTTCCCTGTGGAGGTACGTCTCAGTCCCTTTGAATATGCAGGGCGGCCTCACTTGGTGGCGTCCGTCCGGGATGTCACCGAGCCCCTCAAGGCTGAAGAAGCGCACTACCGCAGCCTGTTCCAGAACAACCACTCGGTAATGCTCCTGATCGATCCCGAAAACGGGGCCATCATGGACGCCAACCCTGCTGCCTGTGCTTACTATGGGTACCCCAAGGAAGAACTGCTGACGAAAAAAATCACCGAAATCAACATGCTCTCCTCCGAGCAGGTCTTTCGGCAAATCCGGAAGGCCAAGACCGAACAGCAGCAGCGCTTTGAATTCAGACACCGGCTGGCCAACGGAGAAATCCGGGACGTGGAGGTGTTCAGCGGCCCCATCCGGTTTAAGGGCAAGGAGCTGCTGTATTCCATCATCCATGACATCACGGCCCGCAAAGAAGCGCAAGAGGCCCTCCGGGAAAGCGAGAGTAAGTATCGCTCCCTTTACCAGGAGTTCCAGGGTATTCTGAATACCATCCCCGATGGAGTGTTCCTCCTTTCCCCCGATTTAAAAGTCGTTTGGGCCAATGGGCTGGCGGCTTTGCCGTCTGATGCAGCAGTTTCGGATTGTATCGGGCAACCTTGCTACCGGGTGCGTCATGGTCGATCAACGCCATGCGATAAGTGTCCGGTGCGGGAGTGTTTCGCCACCGGAGAGCCTGCCTCCGGAGAATCCACCACTCCCGACGGCAGGATCTGGGAATTACGCGCTTTGCCGATTTTCGGCAACCAGGGAGAAGTTAAAGGGGTTATCGAGCTGGGCCGGAATATCACCGCGCCCAAGCTCATGGAAAAGGCGCTGCGGGAGAGCGAAGCCAGGTTCCGGCAGGTGGTGGAGTTTTCCCCCATGCCCATCGGCATCGGGGCCGACGACGGCGCGATTGAATATGTTAATCCCAAGTTCGTGGAAACCTTCGGGTATACCCTGGAAGAAATCCCCACCTTGGAGGATTGGTTTCGCCTGGCCTACCCTGATCCGGCCTATCGGCAAAAACTTTTCCTGGATTGGCAGGAGGCTTGGGAAAAGAGCATTAAGCCGCACGGCGCCACCGAAGTCAGAGAAACCGAAGTGACTTGTAAGGACGGGTCGACGCGGATCATTCAGGCCTTCGTGACCTTGATGGATAACAAAAATCTCATGGTCTGCCATGA
>Ga0233425_10002673_pt1 | contig 34358 bp, 26 predicted proteins | sample Watercolumn_Towu_2_FD_181712 | JGI IMG/M metagenome (GOLD analysis project Ga0233425, IMG submission 181712) | Freshwater microbial communities from Lake Towuti, South Sulawesi, Indonesia - Watercolumn_Towuti2014_140_MG | ecosystem: Environmental > Aquatic > Freshwater > Lake | place...
TGGGGCTGGGGCTCGCCGCAGACCACAACGTTCACGCAGTACGTCTCGTACGGCTACCCCGCCGGCATGAACGTCGAGTACATCAACGAAGTCGTGGTCGAAGTCCCGAAGTGACTCACACCGGCGCGAGGGGCCTGAACTCGTCCCAACCGCGGCGCTCCGGGTACTCGCGCCACGGGCCTTCGCAGCGTGAGCGCCCGGAGCAGTCCGCGCACGGCGGACCGTGGGCCTTGCCTTCGCGCACCCGCCAGGTCGAGTAGTCGAGCCGCCCGGAGATGTCGGCGACCGTGGTGGCGGGGATGCGCCACTCCACGGCCAGCTCCTGCATGCCGGGCAGGAAGCACAGCGGCACCGCCTCGGTGACCAGGCCGACGCCGCGCTCGAGCGCGATGGCGCGCGCCGCGCGCAGCGGCTCGACGCAGTCGCTGAGCCTCGGCACGACCTCGTCGAACTTCTCGTAGGCGGTGCCCACCGGGTGCACGAACGCGAGCTGGGCGTTTCGCACCCCCAAGCTCGCGAGCAAGCTCACGATGGCGGGGAGCTCGTCCAGGTTCCGCTGCGTGACCACCGTGTTCGTCACCACCGGGAGCCCCGCCGCGGCCGCGTTCTTCATGCCGGCCGTCGATTGCGCGAAGCTGCCGGGCGCGAGCGTGAGCGCGTCGTGAGTCGCGGCGCTGGCCCCGTGCAGCGAGGGAGACACCTCGGTGAGACCCGCCTCCACCAGCGCCCCGAGCAGCTTCAGGTTCGAGAGCGCGCGACCGTTCGTCTGGAGCTGAACGTGGCGGTAGCCGAGCCGCCGCGCCGCCTTCACCACCAGCCGGAGCTTCGGGTAGAGCGTCGGCTCGCCGCCGGTGAGCACCACCCCGCTGCACTCGTCGCGAGCAGCATCGAGCTCTGCGACCAGATCCTCGACCGGGCGGGCGCCGCACTCGGAGCGCTTCTCCCCTTGCGCGCAGAACACGCAGCGGTTGTTGCAGGCGAACCCGAGCTTGAGGTCCAGGCGTCGCTCGCTCATCGCCTTCGGCAGCGTATCACTCCGGGCGGGCTCGGCACGGGTGAGCGGGACGAGCTCGGTCCAGCCGCGCCGCGTGGCGTAGCCCTCCCAGATCCCGTCGCAGCTCGCCGCAGCGGCGCACTCGGCGCACGGCGCGCCCTTCACTTTGCCCTCGCGGGCGTCGTAGACGTCCACGCGATGCCTCTGCGCGAGGTGGAACGTCTCCTGCACCCACTCGCCACCCCCGGCACAGGGCGGCACTCGCGAGAGCGACTGTTCCGGAGCCGAGAAGTCGAGGCCGCTCTTCGCGGCATGCTCCATCACCTCGGCGTAGGTCGGCACCACCTCGTCGAAGAGCTCCTCGGCCGTCCCGCGTGGCTCGACGACGTTGAAGTTGACGGACGCCGCCCCGGCTCCGAGCACGAGGTCGCGGGTCGCGCGCATCGCCGTCAGGTTCGCGCGCACCAGCGTGCAGTTCACGTCGACCCGGTGCGGGTAACGCGCGCGGAGCGCCACCAGGTTCTCGAGCCCCGCCAGCGCCTGCGCGAACGCGCCGCGGCGGCGCACGATGCCGTCGTGGGTGACCGCGTCGGGACCGTGGATGGACAGCGTCACCCGGGTGAGGCCCGCCGCGAGCAGCTCCTCGGTGAGCGCGCGGCGAAAGAGCGCGCGGCCGTTGGTGACCAGGCCGATCTCACGGTAGTCGAGCTCGCGCGCGGCGCGGATCAGCCGCGGCAAGAGCGGGTTCAGGGTGGGCTCGCCGCCCGTGAACACCACGCCGTCGAGCTCCGCCCGCAGGCGCTCGAGCGAACGCCGGTGCTCCTCGAAGCTCGTCTTCACCGGGTAGCCGAGGCTCCGCTCCATGCAGAACGTGCAGCGGTTGTTGCAGCTCGCGCCCGTCGGGATGTGCACGACGTGGGGCGACGGCAACGGAGCAACCATTGGGGAAAGGTACCACGCTGCGCCCAGGCCTCGGGGAGGCCAGCCGGAGGACTAGGCCCCCAGCAACGTCACGCTCGGCACCGGCTCCGCGAGCCTTCGCTCCACGTAGTCCGCGGGCGGCATTTGTTCGAGGCGGAAGGTGATCTGCCGCGTGTACGGGTGCTCCGCCAGCGAGAGGTAGCCCTCGTCCGCGAGCGTGCAGAGCATGCCGAACGTGTGGCTGGGCGTGGAGATGGGGTGCGAGCCCGCGCTGGGGATGAAGGGGTTCAGGTCGCAGGCGCGGAACGGCGCGCTTCGCCGCTCGGGCTCGCCGAAGAAGCCCTCGAGCAGCGCGCGGTAGATGCCCCGGAAGTAGCCCTCCGCGAAGGCGACCCAGTCGAGCGGGCGCGTCACCGCGAACTTGCCGTGCGGCGCCAGCACCGCCCGCACCTCGTGGGTCTCGAAGAAGCGCCGCAGCGTTCGGAGGGTGTCGATGAAGCGCTCGTAGGCCTGCGAATACGCCTGCCCCGCGACGGTGAAGATCGGAATCACGTAGCCGACGGTCTCGGGCTTGTCGACGAGGCCGGTGCAGATGATGGTGTCGCCGGGCACCGCGACGGCGAGCTCCTGGTCGTAGTAGAGCACGCAGTCGAGGGAGTGACCGGGCGTGGAGAGCGCGCGGATCCCCTTCGGCAGCGCGCCCTTGTCCACGAACGAGAGCGCATGCTTGGGAGTGCGGGAGAAGTAGCCGCTGAAGCGCTTGCGGAGCGCGTTGTTCAGCATCTCTTCGTCGCTGAAGGCGTTGTACTCGTGGAGCCCCCAGTGAGCGCGGGTCTGGAAGATCTCGTAGGTCTCGTTGACGAACGCCGCCTCCGGGTGGGTCAGGAAGCGGTACCCCGCGGAGCACAGGTAGATGGGCGCTCGCTCGCCGGCTGGGCGCCCGTGCCCGGCGATGATGCCCGCACTGCCCGCGTGGTCGCCGTGGCAGTGGGTGAGGAGCAGAGCGTCGAGGCGCTGCGCGCCGTGCGCGAGGAGCGCGCGCTGGGTCTCTTCCACGACATCGTCACGGGAAGGCCCGCACTCGAACAAATACGCCGTGCCCGCGTGACGGCGCAGCACCAAGTTCACGTGCTTCGGGCTCGGGTAGCCGCTCGGCACGGGCAGGACCTCGAGCACGCCGGTCAGGCCGAGCTCGCGGAAGGCGTCTGCGAAGGGCTGCATGCCCGGCGCGACGCTACGCTGCGCGGAAGGAGGAGTCGAGAGGGGGGCCGCTACCCCGAGGCGACGCGCCGGAGTTTGCCGTCAACGACCTGACCAACGACCTGACCAACGACCTGACCAACGACCTGACCAACGACCTGACCAACGACCTGACCAACGACAAGGTCGAGCGCAGCGAGGCTCCGTGGCGCAATCCGGCAGCGTGCATGCCTGGCAAAGGGGTCTCACTCGCCGGAGTTTGCCGTCAACGACCTGACCAACGACAAGGTCGAGCGCAGCGAGACCCCCTTCGCCTGGCAGCGGTCGACGGAAGGTGGCCGGGTGATTGCTCTCCCGGGGCTTGCTGCCAACCGGACGCCAGCTTGCGGGTGAGACGGAGGTCCTCGTCCTCGATGGCTACGAGCTCTTGACCCGACGGGGAATGCACGGCGAAGCTGCGCACGAGCAGCCGTCGGGTCGAGCGAGTAGTCTGGGAGTGTGGCGCCGAAGAAAGTCCCCCGCCCGCTGCTCGGAGCGTTGGTGTGCGCGGCTTGTCTGGCCGCGTCGTCGTCCTGGGCGGACGACGCCGGCGACGAGGCCAAGCGCGAGTTCCAGCGTGGCATGGCCGCGCTCGAAGCAGGGCACAACGAGGCGGCGCTCGCGGCCTTCCTGAAGTCGCGGGAGCTCAAGTCGACCCGCGCGAGCACTCAGAACGCCGCGCTCACCCTGAAGCGCTTGGGTCGTTACGATGAGGCGCTGGAGCTCCTGACCGCCATGCCCAAGGAGTTCCCGAACATGACTCCGGCCCAGCTCGAGGCGGTCCGCACCGAGATCGAGGAGCTCGAGCGGTCGACGGGGTTGGTCGAGGTCGAGTCGGAGGAGTCCGGCGCGACGGTGGTGGTCGCTGGGCGGGCACGCGGGCAGGTCCCGCTCTCCGGGCCCGTGCGGCTGAATCCAGGCCGACATCTGCTGCGCCTCGAGCGGGACGGAACGGTCGTCGCCAGCGTGCCGGTCCAGGTCGTCGCCGGAGCGCGCGCGGTCGCACGGCCCGTCCGGCAGCCCGCCAGGGTCGAGCTCGAGCCAGCGCCGAAGCGCGCGCCGCCGCCGCCATTGCGCTCTGCCCGAGCCTCGCGTCACCCCGCCTCGCCGACCGTCTGGCGGCGCCTGCGCGTCGGCTTCGAGCTCGGCGCCGTCGCGCCCGCGGGCAATGTCGACCCCGACACGCCGCTCGGCGACGCGGCGCCGTGGGGCATCGCGGTTGCGGTGGGCGCCGGCTACTCCCCCGCGCGCTGGCTCGAGGTCGGCGGCCGAGCTTCCGCGGGCGAGCTCCAGCCCGGCACCGACTGCGAGCGAGGGCCGGCCGGCACCACGATCCGGTGTTCGGGGGATCTCGTCCTCTTGGGCGTCGTCGCGACCTACCGCATGACCGATCCGAGCTCGAGCTTGATTCCCTACCTCGGCCTGGGCCTCGACTACGATATGTTGACCGTGGAGCGCGACGTGGAGTGGTGGCCCACCGGCCAGACCGAGGACCAGGGTTACAGTCGCTCGAGCTTCTCTCCCAGCGCGGAAGTCGGGCTGGACCTGGCGCTCTCGCGAGCGCTGCTGCTCGGACCGCACCTGTCCGTCTCGGTGGGCTCCTACCACGAGGAAGCGCGCCACTTCTGGATCGGCGCGGGTGTGCGTTTGTCGCTGCGCACGTGGGAGCACTGAGGTGGAAGGGGAGCTCGTCGCCGGCCGCTACCGCGTCCAGCGGCGCATCGCATCCGGCGGCATGGGTGTCGTCTACGAGGCGACTCACCTCGAGACCGGCCGCCGCGTGGCGCTCAAGCTCATGCACCAAGGCGCGTTCTTCGACTCCGACTCGGCGTCGTGGACCGCGCGCATGCGCCGCGAGGCGAGGGTCGCCGGCGCCCTCGACACGCCTCACGTGGTGCAGGTGCTCGACGCCGGTGACCTCGAGGACGGACAGAGCTACATCGCCATGGAGCTCCTGAAGGGCTCCGATCTACGCCAGCGGCTCCAGGTCACCGGCCCCCTCCCCCCCGACGTCGCAGCTCGCGTCGTCGGGCAGGCCTGCCTGGGCGTGGCGGCCGCCCACGCGGCCGGCGTCCTGCACCGCGACCTCAAGCCCGGGAACTTGTTTCTCTCGGTCGACGAGCTCGGGGGTGTCACGGTGAAGGTGCTCGACTTCGGCATCGCCAAGATCACCAGCGACCCGGGGCTGACGCGCATCACCGCCACCGGTCAACTGATTGGCACTCCGACCTACGTCTCGCCCGAGCAAGCGCGCGGTCTGTCGGACGTGGACGCGCGCGCCGACGTCTGGTCGCTCGGAGTCGTGCTGTTCAGGCTGCTCTGCGGCGCGCCGCCTCACGAGCTCTCCGGGAGCCTGACCGACTACCTCGTCACGCTGTGCACGGTCCCGGCGGCTTCGGTGCGTTCGCGGGCGCCCTGGGTCCCCGAGGAGCTCGCGAGCATCGTGTCGCGCGCGCTCGAGATCGACCGCGAGCGGCGCTTCCCCAGCGTGCGGGCGATGTTCGACGCGCTCGCTGCGCTCGCGCCGGACATGCGACTGACGCTGCGCGAGCTCGCGCCGGTGCCCGAGGCCGTGCGCATCGCTTCGATCACGCCGCCTCCCGCCGTTTCGCCGTTGCCGGAGCCGATCCGCGCGGCGCCGCGCCGGAACCCCGCACTGCTCGTGGCGGTTGCCTTGGTGCTGACCCTCGCTCTGGGCCTCAGCGCGGGATTCGCGTTCGGTCGCCGCGACACGTCCAGCCCGAGCCCGAGCCCGGTCGCCACCACCGCGGCGATACCGCGCGCGGAGCCGACGCCGTCGGTCATCCCGGGTCCGCCGCCGGCCACCCCGTCGCTCACCGAGCCCCCGGCATCCGCGGCGCCACCCGCGTCGAGCTCGCCGCAAGTCGCGCCGCCCGCCGACGGCGCGGTCGCTCCCAAGACGACGAGGAAGCCCGACAAGCCCGCGCCGGCCCCGAGCCAGAAGCCCAAGCTGGAGTTCGAGACGGGCTTCGAGTGAGCGACCCGGTCAGTGCCAGAGCAAGCTCGCCGACAGCGCCAGCGCGCGCGCGGAGAGCGCCACGCGAGCGTCGCCGCGCTGCCCCGAGGCGAAGCCGAGAAGACCGCCCGCAGAGACACCGAGCGACCACTCCGGCGCGACGAACGCGTCGTAGCCGAGCCACAGCGCGCCTCCGAAGCCGACGCCCGAGGCGTCCTCGCCCGGCGCGCGGATCGTGATCGCCGTGGGCGCGATGGAGAGCGAGGCATGCCAGCCGCGCCTCGGATCCGGGTACACCTCGACGAGCGGACCGAGCTGCCAGAGCGTCAACGCATCGAAGGGCTCGCTGGGCGCCGGCGCGCGCAGGAACGCGCCGCCGAGCCCGACGACGAGTCCCGGCGCGAAGGTCATCCCGAGCCCGAGCGCGCCACCGTACGCCGTACCGCTCGCGCTCGGATCCCCCGCCGACGCTCCGACCACGCCCGCGATGGGACCGAGGCGCAAGTAGAAGCCGTCGTGCTGGTAGTCCCGATCCGCAGTGGGCGGCACCATGGAGAGGCAAACGTGAGGCGGCAGCTCGGGGCCGCGCACGGGCGGAGCGCAGTCGGGGTGCTCGGGCTCGGCGCGGCAGAGGTCTTGCTCTCCCGCGATGTCGATGTCGGAGAGGCAGATCTGCGGCGCCGCCTCGGGGTCGGTCGCGCCCGCGTCCGCGGGCGGCGGCGCCACGTCGCCCGACTCGGCACGAGATGCCGGCGCGGGCGTCACCCCGGCCAGCGCGGCGGCGACGAAGCGCGCGCGACGAGCGAGCACCGCGGAGCGATCGCGGTCCATGGGTCAGCCCCGCTCCTCCCAGAACCGCTTCACCGCGACGAGATCGTCCGTCCTCCGCGCCGGCGGCAGCGCGGCGAGCACGCGGCGGCCGTAGCTCTTGGTGTGCACGCGGTCGTCGAACAGCGCGACCACTCCGAAGTCCGAGCGCGTGCGGATCAGGCGACCGAAGCCTTGCTTCAGCGCGAGGGCGGCGGAGGGCACGAACAGCTTCATGAACGCGTTCTCCCCCTGCTCTTCGAGCCGAGCCGAGCGCGCTTGCACGATGGGGTCGCTCGGCACTGCGAACGGGATCTTCTCGAGCACCACCAAGCGCAGCGCGTGGCCGGGGATGTCCACACCCTCCCAGAAGCTCGAGGTCGCGACCAGCACCGCGCGCCCGTCCGCGCGGAAGCGCTCGAGCAGCGCGCTCTTCGGCGCCTCACCCTGGAGCAGGAGCGCGCGCCCCTCGAGACGCCCGCGCAGCGCAGCGTGGAGCGCGCGCATCGAGCGCAGGCTGGTCGTGAGCACGAACGCGCCGCCGTCGCACTGCTCGACGAGCTCGGCGATGCGCTCGCTGGCCGCGGGCACGAAGCCGGGGCTCGAGGGCTCGGGCAGATCGCGCGGCGTGTAGAACAGCGCGTTCCTCGGGAAGTCGAAGGGCGAGTCGATGAGCAGCTCCTTCACCTCCACGCGCTCGCCGTCCAGGCCGAGGCGCGAGCGCAGGAACGCGAAGGGGCTCTCGTCGGGCCGCAGCGAGCCGGTGGCCAGCGTCGCGCTGGTGAGCACGACCGCCGGCACGACCTCGAACACCAGATCGCGGAACAGGCCCGAGACGTCGACCGGCGTGCTCGACAGCGAGTAGCTGCGCGCGCCCGCCTCGAGCCACGTCACGCGCCCCGGGGCGGCGTCGATGGCGACGGCGAGCTGCTCGCGCACCCCGCTCACGCGGCGCCCGGCGATCTCCAGGGCGTCGGAGAGCGCTCGCGGATCTTGGCGCAGCTTCGGCCCGGGCTGGCCGAGCTTGCCGCGCGCCGACTCGGCCAGCGCCACCACGCCTTCGAGGGCCGAGTCGAGCTCGTGCCAGCGCGCCGCGAGCTCGCCGCTCCACACGTCGCGGTCGAGCGCGACGCGCGCGTCGAGGCCCGAGCCCGCGTCGGCCTGCACGGCGAGCCGGGCCCAGAAAGCGTCCGAAGCACGCCGCGCCCCGAGGATGGCGCCCGAGGTCTCCAGACCGACCAGAGTGCGCTCCAGGTCCTTCAGGATGGCCTCCACGCGAGCGCTCGAGACGCGCACGCCGAAGAAGTCCGTAGCGATGTCCTCGAGCTGGTGCGCCTCGTCGAAGATCACCGCGTCGTAGTCGGGCAGGACTCGGCCGGGGTGCGGTCCGCGCAGCGCCAGGTCCGCGAAGAACAGGTGGTGGTTGACGATCACCAAGCGGGCCGCGTCGGCAGCGCGGCGCATGCGCGTGACGAAGCACTCGTCGAAGTGGGCGCAGCCGGCGCCGACGCGGGTGTCGCTCGACGAGGTGACATCGCGCCAGATGGGCTCGTCCTCGGGGAGCTCCGCGAGCTCGCTCGCGTCTCCGCTCAGCGTGGTCTGCCGCCAGGCCTCGATGCGGCGCAAGGCGGCGTCGCGCGCAGGGTCCAGCGTCTGCGTGCGTTGCTCGGCGAAGCGACGCAGGCACAGGTAGTTGCCGAGTCCCTTCATCACGGCCGCCTGCGGGTCGAGGCCCAGGTGCTGCTCGATCAGCGGCAGGTCGCGCGTCGCGATCTGCTCCTGCAGGGCGCGCGTCGCGGTGGAGACCACCACCTTCTTGCCGCTCAGGATCGCAGGCACGAGGTAGGCGAGGGTCTTCCCGGTGCCCGTGCCCGCTTCGCACAGGAGCACGCGTTGCTCGCCGAGGGCGCGCTCGACGGCCGCCGCCATGTCGAGCTGACCGGGTCGTGACTCGTAGTGCGCGAGCGACGCCGCGAGCGGACCGTCGTCGCCGAGCAGATCGACGGCGCGGCTCACCCGCTCTTGGGGTCCGGTGGCGGGATGCTGCCCGGAGGGGGTGGTCCGGTGTTGGTGTCGAGGAACTGCACGCCGGCGATTTGCCCGTCGGCTTCTTCCTGGACCCACACCACGCGGCACGGGCGCCGGATGTCGTCCTCGGAGCCGAGGGTGATCTCGTACTCACGGCCGACCTCCACGCGGTCCTCCACGATGATCCGTACGCCACCGCGGCTCACGTTGAGCGTCCAGCCCTCGACCTCGCCATCCGCTGCATACAGGCGGACTCGATCGGACGCCTCACGCCGGGCGCCGCCGCTCCCGCGGCGTGTGCCGTGCGCCTCCGCCCCGCCGCGCGGCGGTCGCGTGGAATCCTGGTCACTCACGATCCGGCCGAACATAGCAAACCTGCCCATCGGATGCGCTCGGGCCGCGAAGATTCGCCCCGCCTTGACGCTGAGGGCGTGGTCTGCGAAGTTTCCTCGGCTGGCTTCGAGAGCGGGGGCTATCGCTAATCCTCGAAAATCGTTAGCACATGCCGCCTCCGACCCCCCAAGAGCTGAAGAAGCTGCTCCTGAGCGAGGGGCTCGAGATCTACCGCACGCTCGCCGACCGCGTGGTGTTGGCGGACCGGGTGCGCGACAACCTCATCATGGACAGCGGGGTGAGCGCGCTCTCGCGCGACGGCGTGCTCGGAGTACGCGTCATCTTCCGGGCACAAGCCTGTGATTTTCAAGGTGAAAGCCCCGAAGGGCTGTTCGGGCATGCGCGGCGCTTGGGTCAGGCGGGACAGGGTTGTGGCTATGCCGAGGTCGCCACGACGGTCCTGCCCATTCACGACCCGGGGGACAAGACCCGCGTGCTCGACACCTGGTACGAGGTCACCTACGAGCGCTCCGTCGGCGACACGAGTGAGCTGCTCGCGGAGCTTCGTGGCGCGCTCGAATGGCCGAAGATCGCCACGCGCGGGGCGTAGACCAACCCCTGGGGGCGTGGTAGGTCCGTCGCCCTCCCGCGCCCAAGCTGCGCGGACCGAGTCCCCATGCTGTCGTTCTTTCGCAAGGGTGGGGGCGGCCAAGTCATCATCGGCGCGGTCGTCTTCGCGGTCATCGTCGTCTTCATCATGGAGTTCCGCCCGGGTCGCCAGGGTGGGGCCGGGATCTCCCGCGACTGCGCGGTGAAGCTCCTGGACAGCTGCATCGACCGCAAGGAGTACTTCGCGGCCTACGGGCTCATCGTCCCGCGCGAGCTCCCGCAGAAGAAGGTCAAGCAGATGGGCCTCCGCAAGACGGTGATGGAGGGCTTCGTCGAGCGCGAGCTCCTGCTCAAGGAGGCGGAGCGCCTGGGCGTGAGCGTGAGCGAGGAGGAGCTCGACGAGGAGCTGTCGTCGGGGCGCGCGCGCGTGTCCCTGCCGTACTACCAGATGGGGTGGCTCGGTTACACGCTGGGCATCAGCGAGGAGATGGTCCGCTTGCTTCCGGTGAAGAGCACGCAGACCAGCGAGTTCGACTACAAGATCTACGAGCGCGTCGTCCGCAACACGACCAATCGCAGCCCCAAGGAGTTCAAGGAGATGCAGCGCCGCGAGGTGGTGGCGCAGCGGGTCCGCGATCTGGTGCGCTCGCGCGTGCGCGTGTCCGAGATGGAGGCCTACTCGCAGTGGGAACGCGAGCGCTCGAAGGCGGTCGCCCGCGTGGTGTCCGTCTCTCGGGAATGGTTCGGGAAGTGGGTGGTCGACGCCTCGGACGCGGCCGTGGACGACTGGGCGCTGAAGAACCAGAAGCAGGTCGACGACGCCTGGAAGCAGGCGCAGGTCAACTGGAAGGCCGAGTGCCCGTTGGTCAGCGAGGTGGTCGCCTCCGTGGAGGAGGAGTCCGGTGACGCGACCAAGACCGAGAAGCGCCAGAAGGTCCAGAGCGCGCTGGACCGCGTCAAGAAGGGCGAGGACTTCGGGGCGGTGGCGAGGGCAACGAGCGAAGGCGCCGGGGACGTGGGCTGCCTGAACGAGACGTACGGTCCGGGGGCCAAGGAGCTGCTCGAAGCCGTGAAGGGCATGAAGCCCGGTCAGGTCTCGGAGGTGCTGGAGTCGAAGCGTGGCTTCCACGTGCTGAAGCTCCACGGCAACCTGGCCGAGGCGGACGTCGAGAAGACGGGAAAGCGCGCGACGGCGCGGCGCCTGGCCGTGCCGGCGATGGCGACGGAGCTCGCGAAGGAGTTCTCGGACAAGCTGATCGAGAAGGCGAAAGGCGGCGCGAAGCTCGAAGACGCGGTCAAGGAGCTCGCCGCCGAGTACGCCACGCGCCGCGCGCCGAAGAAGGGCCCGGCCGCACCCGCCGGAGAGAAGAAGGCCGCGGAGCCGCCGGCCCTCGAAGACGCGCTGCGCCCGAAGCTGGAGATCACCGCGCCGTTCAGCATCGCAGGCAGCCCCATCGACAGCCCCATGCCGGGCGAGGCCCCAGCGGCGAAGCTCTTCGAGCTGAAGGACGTCGACGCCCTGGTCGACAAACCCGTGAAGACGGCCACCGGCTTCGCCGTGCTGCAGCTCAAAGAGAAGACCTTGGCCAAGAAGGAAGAGTTCGCCAAGGACCGCCTGGCCATCCTGCGCGCGCTCCGGCAGGCCAAAGAGCAGGACGCCGTCGCGCGCTACATCGCGGCGCTACGCACCAAGGTGAAGGACAAGATCACCTACGACCAGCGCCTGCTCGAAGAGACCAACACGACCGACGACGGCTCGGGAGACGGTTGAAGCTCGACGCCCTCCGCTTCGAGCGGCGCACCCTGCCGAGCGGGATGCGCGTCGTGGTGGTGCCGATGCCCGCGGTCCACCGCGTGGTCGTGAACGCGCAACTGCGTTCCGGTCCGGCGTACGAGCCCGCGGCGGACAACGGCGTCAGCCACTTCCTCGAGCACATGCTGTACCGCGGTACCGTGCAGCACCCGTCGGCACACGCGCAGGCCGACGCCTTCGAGAGCCTGGGCGGGACGCTGTCTGCGAGCACCTACGTGGATCACGGCTCGATGGCCATCGCGGTGCCGGTGGAGTCCTTCGCCGCGACGCTCCCGCTCTTCGCAGAGGTCTACCAGCAGCCCCTGTTCAGCAACATCGACACCGAGAAGGGCATCGTCGGCGAGGAGATCCTCGAGAACCTGGACGACGACGGCGAGCCGGTCGGCGCCGACGAGCTGATTCGCACGCTCTGCTTCGGCGAGCATCCGCTCGGCCGCCCCATCGTGGGCACCAGCGACAACCTGGACGCCGTCGACGAGCCGAAGCTCCGCCGCTATCACCAGGCGCTCTACGTGGGCTCGAACAGCGTGCTGTGCATCGCCGGGCCGGTGGACGCCGCGCGCGTGCTCGACGACGTCGCGCGGGCCTTCGAGCGGCTGCCGCAGGGCACGCCGCCGGTCACGCCGGCGCTCGCGGAGCAGACCGCGCCGCGCTTCCGCTACGTCGATCACGCCGGCAGCCAGACGGAGCTGCGCGTCGCATTCCGCGCGCCGCCCGATCTGCACCCGCTCGAGCCCGCGACGGACCTCCTGCTTCGCGTCATCGACGACGGCATGTCCACGCGGCTCTACCACCGCATCTGCGACGAGAAGGGGCTCTGCTACGACGTCTCGGCGGGCTACGAGGCCTACGTCTCCGGAGGCATCTTCGACCTGGCGGCGGAGGCGACCCACGAGCGCGCCGAGGAGCTGCTCGGGGAGCTGTTCGACTTGGTGCGCGAGCTCCGCGACCAGGGGCCGACCGAGCTCGAGCTGGACAAGGTGCGCGCGCGCCTGCGCTGGCACTTCGAGGCCATGCTCGACGACCCCGCGGAGCTCGCCTCGTTCATGGCGTCCGGCGTGCTGACGGACGTCGCACCGAAGCTCTGGGAGCGGAGGGAGCAGCTCCTCGCGGTCACCGCGGCCGACGTCCGTAGCGCCGCGGAGCACCTGTTCCGAAAGAGCGGGCTCAGCGTGCTGGCCGTGGGCTCGCTGCGCAAGCGCGAGCGCAAGGCGCTGGAGAAGGCCTCTCTGGACTTCTCTTGAGCTATGCTCGGGGCATGAGCGCGCGTTCTCTCCTGGTCTTCCCCGTTCTCCTGGGCTTGGTCTTCGCAGCGGCTTGCGGCGACGACGACGACGACGGCAGCGGCAGCGGCGGCAGCGGCGGCACCGGGGGTGGCAGCCCCGACAACGTCGGCTCGGTGTGCAAGGTCGCGGGCGACTGCTTCCCGGAGCTCGAGGCCGGCGCGCTGAAGGGCGAGGCGATGTGCCTCGACCGCACCGACGAGGGCTACTGCACGCACCTCTGCAACGACGACTCGGACTGCTGCGCCGTGGAGGGCGAGTGCAAGACCGGCATCAAGCAGGTCTGCGCGCCCTTCGAGTCCACCGGCAAGAAGATGTGCTTCCTGAGCTGCGAGAACGCGGACATCGGCGGCGCGGACTCGACGCAGTACTGCCGCGACAACGTCAGCCCAGACTTCGACTGCCGTTCGACGGGCGGCGGCTCGCAGAACCGCAAGGTCTGCTTCCCGGTGGACTGCGGCGTGGGCGAGTCGTGCGGCGTGGACGCGGAGTGCGCCGCGGGCCTGGTCTGCCTCACGGGCTTCAAAGGCGGCTACTGCGGCAAGGCGGACTGCAAGGTCAACGCGGACTGCCCGACCGGCTCCCTGTGCGTGAAGAACGGTAGCTCGAGCTACTGCGCGGCGACCTGCGCGGCGCCCGCCGACTGTGCGGGCTGTCGCGCTGCCGACGTGGCGGCGACCTGCAAGGCCGACGCGACCTTCGTCGAGTCCGGCACGACCGGCAGCGTCTGCGTGCCAGCCAGCAAGTGAGGCCCTACCTCACCCTGTCCTCTATCCCCGTCCGCTGAATCCGCGGCAGCACCGCGTCGCCGAACAGCGCGAGGCGCTCGCCCACCGTGGCCTCGGCGTTCCCGCCGCTGGCGCGCGTGGTGTAGAGCGCGGCATAGCACTGACCGAGGGTGTGCCCGACTGCGAGCGCGTAGCCCTCGATCTCCCCGGGTTGCGCGCTCTTGCGCACGCCGATCACGAGCTCGGTCTGATAGCCCGCCGGCGACTCGAGCGCGCGGCGGTCCACTACGGTCGCGGGCGCGGCTTCGGGGTTCGGGGCCTTCGGGCGCCAGAGCGCGACCTGCTTCTGGCAGTCCTCCCGCCGCGAGAGCCGCGAGGTGCGCCAGGTCTTGACCGCGAGCTCCGACGAGCTGCCCGCGTGCCGCGCCGTCCACCACGGCTCGCGCACGTCCTCGATCTGCCAGTCCTTGCGCTCCGGCAGCGAGACGGTGACCGAGAAGCGCGCCGAGCTCACGCTGCCCCAGTCCTTGTCCGCGATGGCCACGCGGCTCTGCACCGCCGGCGGCGGGGGCGGCGGCGGCGGCGGCTCCGGCTTGGGCGGCGGCGCCGAGGCGCAGGCGACGCCGAGGAGCACAGCGAGCGCGACGGCGGGGCGGGTCACACCCGAGTCAGCCACTCCGGGTGGGAGTCGTCGCTGCCCTTCACCACGTCGAAGTAGCGCTTCTGCAGCGCGCGCGTGACGGGTCCCATCTGCCCGGAGCCGATCACGCGGTGGTTGATCTCGCGCACCGGCGTGATCTCCGCGGCCGTGCCGGTGAGGAAGACCTCGTCGGCCAGGTAGAGCTCGTCGCGCGTGATGAACTGCTCCGTGCAGACCAGCCCTTCCTCGCGGGCCAGCGTGATCACGGTGTCGCGCGTGATGCCGCCCAAGATGGACGCCGCGAGGGGCGGTGTGTAGAGCTTGCCGTTCTTGACGATGAAGATGTTCTCGCCCGAGCCCTCGCTCACGTAGCCGTTCACGTCGGTCAGGATGGCCTCGTCGAAGCCCGCGAGCTTCGCCTCCTGCTTGGCCATCACGCTGTTGATGTACTGCCCGACGAGCTTGCCCTTGGCGAAGGCCACGTTGATGTGGTGGCGCGAGAAGGACGACACCATGCAGCGGATGCCCTTCTCGAGCGCCTCCGGACCGAGGTACGCGCCCCACTTCCAGGTCGCGATGTAGGTCGCGACGGGGTTCTTCGGCGCGTACACGCCCATGGCGCCGTCGGCGATGAGCGCGATGGGCCTGAGGTACGCCTCGGCTTGCTGGTTCGCGCGCAGCACGTCGATGCAGCCCTGGACGACCTGCTCGCGGGTCACCTGCGGCTTCATCAGCACGAGCTGACAGGAGTCGAAGAGCCGATCGATGTGCTCGCGCAGGCGGAAGACCGCCGTCTCGCCCCTCTGCCGCTTGTACGCGCGGATGCCCTCGAAGGCCCCGACGCCATAGTGGAGAGTGTGGGTCAGGAGCGAGAGGTTTCCCCCTGCCTTCCAGTCGCTGATCTCGCCGTCTTTCCAGACCTTCTGACCGTATTCGAGCATCGCGCCCTCCGCTCGGAAGCCGCGCGGACCTTAGCTTTGCCGGCGCCCTCGGTCGAGGCCGCAAACGGCCTTTCGCGCCCCCGCCCGGTGATTTTCGGGGTGCACGGCTCCGAGCTTGTGGTAAGCACCCCGGGTCTGGTGGGTCGGGCTCGGTGACGCCACGCGCGTCCGAGCTGGGGAAGAAGCCCACCAGGTGCTACGCGGCACCCAGGTCGGGGCCCGTTGCGGAAGGGACAGACCATGTATCAGCAAGGCCAGAAGCCCGGCCAGGGCCGGCGGCGTAGGCGCAAGCAGCGCTCATCGGAGCCGCGCGCCGCCGTCGAGCCGATCCTCATCGCCGCTCGGCGACCCAACGCACCCCTCGTCGCCCGCGCACCCGCGGCGATGTCGGCGGCCCCGAAGTCCGTGCGCCCCATCGCTCCGAAGCTCGAGGCGGCCAAGGCCGCCCGACCCGAGCCCGAAGCCGAGCCCGCGCCGCGCCGCGCGGCCCGCATCGTCCAGGTCGTGAAGGCCAGCGCGGACGACCGCGAGCTCCAGCGCCGCCGGCTCCTCGATCGGCTGATGGCCGCGGAGACCCGCGGCGGCATCACCCGCATCGCGGACGAGCTCGCGCGCGAGGGCTTCGAGCTCCCGGCGGAGCAGCCCCTGCAGCTGCAGCTCCTGGATCACTTCGACGAGGAGCGTGCGCGCTCCGCCATCGAGGTGCTCGCCGAGCTGGTGGCCAAGGAGACCGCGTTCAAGCGCCCGATCATGGAGCAGCGCCTGCGCCGCCTGGAGGAGTACGCCGAGGACGCCGCCGTGCGCAGCGCAGCAGCCGAGCTTCGCCGCGCGATTCGTGGTTGACTCGGACCCCGATGCCCAGCCCGGAAGCGCTCCCGGCGGATCTGTCCGCCCACGACTTCGAGCGCCGGCTGCGCGATCTGGTCTCGGCCCACGGCCGCTCGCGCGAGAACGAGGGCTGCGTGCAGTGCACGGGCTGCGTCGCCTGCCTTTCCTGCACGTTCTGCAGTGACTCCGAGCGCCTGGTGCGCTGCAACTACTGCGTCGGCTGCCGGGGCTGCACCGACTGCTCGCACTGCCGCGGCTCGAACAGCCTGCTCCAGTGCCAGCACTGCGTCGACTCCGAGAGCTGCTCGGGCTCGAGCTACCTCACGCGCTGCACCTCGCTCTCGCGCTGCAACTACTGCTTCGGCTGCGTCGGGCTCACGGGTAAGGACTTCCACGTGCTCAACGTGCCATTCTCGCGCACGGAGTACTTCGCGCTCACGCGCCGGTTGGCGCGCGAGCTGCGCCTCTGAGGAGCACATGGTCGAGCTGAGCGATCCTGCCATCGAGGCGCTCTGGAAGAACGCGCTCGACCACTGGGACGAGGACAAGGCGCACATCGCCTTCGTCGAGGCCTGCCGCGAGCGCGGCAAGCTCGCCGAGGCCGCCGCGCGCTACCGCGGCATGTCCGGCGATCGCGACCGCGGCCCCGAGGCCGAGAAGCGCCTGAAGTCGATCCTGGTCATCGCCATCGCGTCACTGGAGACGGCGCGCACGCCGGAGCCCGTGGTCAAGCGCCGCGCCACCTCGCTGGCGGTCCTCGTCATCATGGTGGCAGCGACCATCGGGCTCATCGTGTACATCACGCTGGTGCGGTGACGTGGCGGCCACGCGCGTAGAGCCCCTGGTCGTCGTGCGCACGAACGACGCCGGCTTCGTCTCGGCCTTCCCGGCCTCGGCCCCGCGCTGGGTGGCCCACGCCGAGGAGCGCGAGGCCGCGCTGGAGGAGCTCGCCTTGTTCCTGGGCGAGCAGCTCGCGCGTGCGCCCGGCGACGCCTTGGGCCGGTTTCTGTTGCCGGAGCGAGCGACGGTGCGCGCCGTGCCGGTCACGTTCGAGCCGAAGGGCCCGCTCCGGCGCAAGACGAGGCTCTCCGTCGAGCTCCAGACGGTCGTGCTCGAGGCCGCGACTCGGGGCGCCGAGTGGGCCCTGGTGCCCGCGCTCGACCACGTCGTCTACGTCTCCGAGAAGCGCCCACCCGAGCTCGACGCGGTCGTGGCGCGCGAGGCGAGCCGCCTCTCCGCGGCGCGCGATCTCGACGGTGCGGGGTGGCTCGATCTCCTGCCCACGGGCGAGCTCGAGCTGACGCGGCCGAGCGTGGAGCTCGGCTCGACGGAGGAGCGGAGCTCGCAGCAGCAGAAGCTCGCCGCCGCGCGCAAGCTACTCGAGACCGTGGGGCGCCCGCTGGCACGACCGCGCTTCGCGCTCGTGCAGCGCGACGCCAGCGCGCTGGCCGCAACGCTGGGCGCCAAGCAGCGTCGCAGCGGCGTGCTCCTGGGCGAGCCCGGCGCCGGCAAGTCCGCGCTGTTCCTGGCCGCGCTCGCGGCGAGCGGCAAACAAGCATGGGCGACCTCGGGCGCCGAGATGGTCGCGGGCCAGAGCTTCGTCGGTCAGCTCGAGCAGCGAGTCGTGGACGTGATGAACGCGGGCGAGCTGCTGGATGCGGTGCTCTACTTCGAGGACCTCGACGATCTCTTCGCTGGGCGCCCCGGCGGCTACGAGGACATGGCGAGCGCGATGCTGCGCTGGGTGTCGCGGGGCCGCGTGCGGCTGTTCGGCGAGCTCTCGCCCGCGCGCTACGACGAGCTCTCGCACCGGCAGGTCGGCTTCTTCTCCCATCTCGAGCGCGTCCACGTCGCGCCGCTGGACCGCGCGCAGACGGTGAGCCTGCTCTCCTCCCGTGCCGCGGGCGCCCTCGACGCGGGCGCCGCCGAGCAGATGCTGGAGCTCACCGAGCGCTACGAGCCCGCGCGCGCCTTGCCCGGCAAGGCCGTCGCGCTGCTGGACGAGGTGCTGGCACGCCGCGACGAGGATCGCCCCGTCAGCCGCGACGACGTGCTCGCCGCCTATTCGGCGCGCACCGGCGTGCCGGAGCTGCTCTTGCGCGACGAGCGCAGCCTGCTCGTCGAGGACGTCGAACGCCGCTTCCGCGCGCGCATCATCGGGCAGGAGCGCGCCATCCGCCGCGTGGCCGAGACGCTCGCGACGGTGAAGGCCGGGCTCTCGGCCCGAGGCCGCCCGCTCGCGCAGTTCCTGTTCGTGGGCCCGACCGGCGTGGGCAAGACCGAGCTCGCCAAGGCCCTGGCGGAGCTTTTGTTCGGCTCCGCCACGCGCCTCTCGCGCTTCGACATGAGCGAGTACGCGGACGCCTGGGCCGCGGAGCGCTTGATCCGCGGCACCGATCGCGACGACGGCGTCTTGACCCGCAAGATCCGCGAGCAGCCGTTCAGCGTGCTCTTGCTCGACGAGATCGAGAAGGCGGACCCTGCCGTGTTCGACCTCCTGCTCCAGGTCTTGGGCGAGGGAAGGCTCAGCGACGCTCGCGGGCGCCTGGCACACTTCGAGAACGCCATCATCATCATGACGAGCAACCTGGGGGCGCAGCACCAGCGGCCCAAGCTCGGCTTCGGCGACGACGAGCGCGACGACGAGGCGTACTACACGGCGCGCGCCCGGGAGCACTTCCGGCCCGAGTTCCTGAACCGCCTCGACAAGATCGTGTGCTTCGCGTCGCTGAGCCGCGAGCAGATCGGGAACGTGGCCAAGGTCGCGCTCGCGCGCATCGTGACCCGCGAGGGCTTCGAAGAGCGCGCGGTGCGCCTCGCGGTCTCCGAGCGCGCGCTCGATCACCTGGCGACCGAGGGCTACTCCGCGAGCTACGGCGCGCGCGGCCTCCGGCGACACCTGGAGCAGCACCTGGTCGCACCGGTCGCGGCGCTGCTCTCCGCGCACGGCTCGGCGGCGGAGGGGCAGCTCGTCCACGTGCGCGCCGAGACCGAGAAGAGCGACACGGACTCGTTGCGCAAGAGCCTGAGCGAGCCCGGCCTCGGGCGGTGGCTCGGCGAGCTGGCGCGCGGAGGCCTCGCCTTCGAGCTCCTCGCGCGGCCTCAGCGACGCGCGAAGGACGGTGGGACCGGTGCGCTCCGGGTCTCGGCGCTGCGCCGCGAGGCCGAGCGCTGGCTCGCGCTCCCGCCCATCGCGTCCCTGCGCGAGCGCCTGGGTGAGATCCAGGCCGAGCTCGGGCTGCTCTCCGGCAGCAAGCGCCAGCGCAAGCGCGCGCCGCGCGGCGCCGCCCTGGCCGAGCTCACCACCGAGCACGCGAAGCTCTCCGACCTCTCCGCGCCGCTGGAAGCGCGCGCCTCCGATCTGCGTGACATCGAGCAGCTCGCCATCACCTCCCTCGACGACGCGGCGCCGCCCGACCTCTTGGTGCCCGACGCTGAGGCGGCGCACGCGGCGCTGAAGCGCGCCCTGGGTCACGCGCTCGTTCAGCTCAGCGACGACAACGAGGTCACCCTCGACTTGCAGGAGCTGGGCCCCGGGCGCACGCTCGCGCGCTTCCTGAAGTCGATGGCGCGCTTCATCGAGACGCGCGGGTTCTCCGCGCGCGTGCATCTCGACCGCGGCGAGCGCGCGGACGTGGCGGACTGGCCGCCGGAGAAGGAGCGGCGCTTCGGGCCGGCGCGCAGTCTGGACCTCGTGCTCGGGGGCGACGAGCTGCCCGGGCGCGTGCTCGTCTCCGTGAAGGGGCAGGGCGCGGGCACGCTGCTCTTGCCCAGCTCGGGCCGCTGGCTCTGGGAGCTCGAGGGTGGCCCGAGCGCGCTCTGGGTCCGGCCGCTCACGACGACGTTCGATCTCGGACAGGAGGCGTGGAAGCACGCGCAGCAAGCGCTCGACCTCGCCGTCGGCCGCCGCAGCGAGGTCTGCCTGGCCGTGGACGTCGCCGAGCGCTGCGCCGTTTTCGGCGAAGAGGAGCGCTGGGACGACGTCGAGCCGGACGATCTGTTCGCGCGCTGGCCGGAGATGATCTTCGAGCTGCTCGTTGCGGGTGCAGAATGAGCGTCCAGGTCGCGCTCAGCCTGTACTCGTCGAAGCACGGGAACCTGGTGCGCATGACGCCGGTGTGCGCGGGGCTGTTCGAGTGGACCACGGTGTCGCGCGACGCCGGCAAGGCCAGGGAGCGCAGCCTGGAGCGCGTGCGGCGCGAGGCGACGAAGCTCGAGCCGGCGATGTTCTCGCGCCTCGCCGTGCCGCCGGGCCGGAAGCTCGAGCGCGTGCACGGCGAGCTGAAGCTCACCCACGAGGGCGACAAGCGCCACCTCGCGGGCTGGTTCCCGGTCGTCACCGAGCTGCGCCCCACCGGTGAGCACAGCGAGGTGCGCATCGCGTTCCACCCGCTCCGGCCGCGCCACTGGTTCGTGGTGGACCCGGAGGCGGACTTCGCGGCGCAGGTGCTCGAGGCCTACGCGCGCGTGCTCGAGCCCGACGAGGACCTGGATCTGGTGAAGGCCAACGGCAGCGAGAAGCTCGTCACCGCGCGCTTCGACCTGGAGCCGCCGAGCCTGCTCGCGCTGCTCTCGCCGAAGAAGGACGAGCCCGAGGCGCTCGGCGTCGGATCGTCGGCGCGTCTCGACGACCTGCTGCGCGTGAGCGAGAACCTGAGCGCACGCGCCGCGGCCGGGAACCTGGTGACCGGCGTCCCGCGCCCCGGGCTGCGCGAGCGCCTGGCGGAGGTCTTGGCGACGAGGGCGCCGGTGCTCGTCGTGGGTCCGCCGGGCTCGGGCAAGTCCACGCTGATCGCCCGCGCGGTCGCGGACCTGCTGGAGACCGACGACTATCCATTCCACCGGAACCTGGATCGCTGCCGCATCGTGATGAGCATCCGCGGCCGGCACCTGATCGCGGGCATGTCCTACGTGGGCCAGTGGGAGGCGCGGGCCGTCGCGCTGCTCGAGCGCGCGAAGCAGAAGCGCTGGGTCGTGTACGCGGACGACGTCGCGGCCTGGGGCAACATCGGGCGCACGGTGGGCAGCGAGCGCGCGCTGGCGGACTTCTTCCGTGGGCCGCTGGCGCGGCGCGACCTCGGCTTCATCGGCGAGTGCACGCCCGCCGAGCTGACCCGCCTCGAGCACGAGGCCCCGGCCTTCGCCAGCACGTTCACGCGCGTGAGCGTGGAGCCGGCCTCGGGGCCTGCGACGCTGTCGATGCTGCTCCACGAGGCGCGCCGCCTGGAGCGAGAGCACCAGCTCGAGATCGACCCGCGCGCGTACCGGAAAGTCCTCGATCTGGGCCGCGCGCTGTCGAGCGGCAGCGAGCCCGGGCGCTCGCTCTCGGCGTTGAAGGGGGTGACGAAGAGCCATGCCAAGCCCGACGACGCGCTGGAGCAACCGCCGCTCTCGGCGAGCGACGTGACCGCGTGGTTCGCCAAGCAGACCGGGCTGCCGGAGCTCTTGCTCGGCTCCGACCCGCCGCTCTCCGCCGAAACGCTCCGTCGCGAGCTGGGCCAGCAGATCATGGGCCAGCCCGCGGGGCTCGACGCCGCCGTCGACCTGGTGCTCTCGCTGCGCGCAGGGCTCACCGCGCGCGAGCGCCCCTATGGCGTGTACCTCTTCACCGGCCCGACCGGCACCGGCAAGACGGAGCTGGCGAAGTGCCTGGCCGAGTACCTGTACGGCGACGCGCGCCGCCTGTGCCGCTTCGACATGGGCGAGCACGGCGGCGCCGACGCGGTGTCGCGCCTGCTCGGCGATCGCTTCTCCCCGGTGGGCACGCTGACCCGCGCGGTGCGCGCGCAGCCCTTTTCCGTGCTGCTCTTCGACGAGATCGAGAAGGCGCACCCCGCGGTGCTCAACCTGATGCTGCAGGTCTTCGACGAAGGGCGCCTCACCGACGCGAGCGGCGCGGTGGCCGACTTCTCCCACTCCGTCGTGGTGATGACCAGCAACCTGGGCGCGGGCAAGCGCAGCGTGCGCGGCTTCCTCGACGACCCCGGCGGCCCGAGCGCCGACGTCGGACGCGCGGTGCGCGAGTTCTTCCCACCAGAGCTGTTCAACCGCATCGACCGCGTCGTCCCCTTCGAGCCCCTCGACAGGAGCGCCGCCCGTGACATCGCGAAGAAGGAGCTGACCAAGCTCACTGCGCGCCCGGGGCTCACGGAGCGCAACGTGTTCGTGCGCTTCACGGACGCCGTGGTCGACAGCGTGGTGAACGAGGGCTACAGCGCCGAGTACGGCGCGCGGGCGCTGAAGCGCCACATCGACCGGCACGTCGGCGACGAGCTCGGCCGGACCGTGACCGCGGAGCGCGGCGCGGAGATGCGCCTGTTCTGGCTCTACCGCCACGGCCCGCGCGTGAAGGTGCACGCCGAGGCGCTGCGCGAGGCGGATCCCGTGGAGCTCGCTCATGGGTTCATCGAGAGCTTGTTCGGAGCGGATCTGCGCGAGCGACTCGGGGCAGCGCTGCCGATGTTGCGCGGGCTCTTGGGCTCAGGGCAGCTCGCCGCCCTCGAAGCCGACGTGAGCCGCGAGCTCCGCGAGCTCCGCCTGGGTGACGGCTCACGCGCCGACCAGCTCTTCAACCTGGACGCGCTCGCCGCCCACGTCGATCGCCTGATTCAGCGGCTGGAGCGCCGGGCGAGCGGTGACGAGGCGCTCCAGGCTGCGTCGCGCTTGGAGAAGCGCCGCGCCGGCGAGGAGCTCAGCGGCGAGGACTACACCACCCTGGCCGACGCCTTCGGCAGGCTGCGCGAGGATCGCGCGCATCGCGAGCGCCTGGCGCCGCACCGCACGCTGCCCATCACCCGCAAGAACGCGCAGCTCTTCGCCGATCTCGCCGAGCTCGGCTTCCTCGAGCGCGTGCTCGCGAGCCGAGGGCAGCCGGACCGCCACGTGGTCCGCGTCGATCTGGTGCGCCTCGCCGCGAGCCACGAGAGCCGGCGCTTCTCGCGCGGCAATCCGGGGCTGCTCGAATGGCTCGGACGCGCGTACGCTTCGGCGCGGGGCGAGCTCGAGGTCGCGGCCATCGACGACGGGGACAGGAGCGCGACGAGCAAGGGCGGGCTCGACGAGCTGCTCGAAGCGCGACCGCGCCTGCTCTCGCTGCGCCTGGTCGGCCCCGGCGTCAGCGACTTCTTCGCCGGTGAAACGGGCTGCCACGTGCGCCGCGCCGAGGGCGTGGGCCCGGAGATCGTCCGCGTCGAGGTCGTGCCCGGTGGCGGCGCGCCCCGGGAGCATCTGACCGCCCACGCCGCGCGCGCCCGCGCGTTCGAGGCGGCGCTCGAGAGCGACGGCCCGCTGCCCGAGAACCCGGAGTCCATCTTGCCCATCGTGCGCAGCGTGACTTGGACGCCGACCGGGGACCGCCCGAGCGCCGCCAGCGTCCTGGACTACCGGCTCGCGCAGGTGGCGAGCGGACGCGTGCGCGAGCTGGGCGACGTGCTGCGCGAGCTCTGGCTGCTCGGCATGGCGGGGGTGCGGTCGTGAAGCGCTCGCTGCGCGTCTGGGTCTCCGTGGACCTCGGTGGTCTCGTCTCCGCGCGTCTGGTCGCGCGGGGCGCGACCTTCGCGCGCTTCGCCGTCTCTGCGCCGAACGAGGACGCCGCCCTCGACGAGCTGGAGACCCTGATCCTGCGCGCCGTCGAGAGCGACGCGGACGCGCTCCAGCCCTTCGAGTGGACGGAGGAGCTCCGCACCGGTCAGGTCGTGGTCGAGGTGCGGCCGCAGACGCTGGCGGGCAAGCGTCCCGTGATCGGCAAGGAGCGCATCCCCATCACCTTCAGCTACGCCTGGGCGGAGCTCGGCGGCGACGGCGCGGGCTTCTACGTGGGCGTCCCGCGCTTCGGCTGGTCCTTCGTGCTCGAGGACCTCGGGATGGCGGCCGAGGTGCTGCGCCAGACCCTGAGCACGGATCTGGCCGGCGAGAGCGCGCGCTCGGTGTTCGACTTCCGCGAGGTCAAGGACGAGCGCGTGCTCGCGTGGACGCCGAAGAAGCTCGCGCGCAAGAAGGCAGAGGTCGACGCGCTGGAAGGCTACTTCGACACGCTCCGCGCGGTGGCCGAGGACTGGACCGAGCTCGCCCGCGCCGGCAAGCTCGGCGCGCACTTCGGCCCGGTACCGAGCGCGACGCTGGATGGGCTCTTCGCGCGCGAACGGAAGCCGTCCCTGCTCTTGGTCGGCCCGCCCGGCGTCGGCAAGACGGCCTGGGTCCGCGAGCTGGCGCGGCGCGCGCCGAAGGGCGACGACCGTCGCTGGGAAGCGCGCGTCTGGTCCACGAGCGCGGACCGCATCATGGCCGGCATGCAGTACCTCGGCATGTGGGAGCAGCGTTGCCTGGATCTGGTCGCGGAGCTCTCCGGCGAGGGCCACTACCTGCACGTCGACCACCTGACCGCGCTGACCCGCACGCGCACCAACGCCTCGTCCATCGCCGACCTGCTCCTGCCGGCGCTCGAGGCCGGCGAGATCCAGCTCGTCGCCGAGTGCACGGAGAGCGAGCTTGGCGAGCTGAGCGCCCGCGCGCCGCGCCTCTTGGCCTGCTTCCAGCAGGTACACCTCGCGCCACCGCCCGCCGACGAGCTCGCACGCATGATGCAGGAGCGTGCCGCTCGCACCGAGACCCCGTGGCGCGTCGGCAACGAGGCGACTCGGCGGCTGCTCCGCCACCTGACCTTGTTCCGCCGCGACCACGCCTTCCCCGGAAAGGCGTTCGCGTTCTTGGGCTGGCTCGACACGGAGCGGCCCAGCTCGCCGCGCGAGCTCCAGCTCACCGACGTGGACAAGCAGTTCTGCCGCTGGTCCGGCCTGCCCGACCGCATCGTCAGCGATGACGTGCGCGGCGACGCCGACGCCATCGCCGGGGTCCTGGCGGCCCGCGTGGTGGGTCAGCCCGCGGCCTGCGCTGCCGCGGCGCGCGTGCTCTCGCGCTTCAAGGCGGGGATCCAGGATCCGGAAAAGCCCCTCGGCAGCCTGCTCTTCGTCGGGCCGACGGGCGTGGGCAAGACCGAGCTCGCCAAGGAGATCGCTCGCTTCTTGTTCGGCAGCCCCGCGCGCATGGTGCGGCTGGACATGAGCGAGTACATGCTCGCGCACTCGGCCGCGCGCCTGCTCGCCGACGAGCGCGGCGCCGAGAGCCTCGCGCAGCGGGTCAGCCGCGAGCCGCTCAGCCTGGTCTTGCTCGACGAAATCGAGAAGGCACACCCTGCGGTGTTCGACGTGCTGCTCGGCGCCCTGGGCGAAGGGCGCCTCACCACCGCCAGCGGGCGCCTGGTCGACCTGCGCATGACGCTGATCGTGATGACCAGCAACCTGGGCGCCGACGCCGTGCACGTCGGCTTCGGTGCGCCCGAGACGGACTCGCGAGACGCCCGCGCCGCGGTGCTCGCGCACTTTCGCCCGGAGCTGGTGAACCGCCTCGACGAGATCGTCCCCTTCGAGGCGCTCTCCCCGGGGTCGCTCCGGCAGATCGTGGAGCTGGAGCTCGCCGCGGCCGCTGCCCGCGAGGGCCTGACCCGGCGCAACCTTCGCCTCGTGGTCGAGCCCGCGGTGAAGGAGCGGCTGGCCGCGCTCGGCTACCACCCGAAGTACGGCGCCCGCCCGCTGAAGCGCGTGATCGAGGAGCAGATCATGACGCCGGTCGCCGTCGAGATCGCGCGGCGGCCGAAGCTCGCGGACGCGCGCCTGGTCTTGCACCTGGACGGCGAGCGAGTCGCTCTGAAGATGGGCTGAGGCGGGCCTCCACGCGGAGCCGAAGACCGTGACGCGCACCAATTGGGCGCCCAACCGTATGAATTTCCGCGGGGTTGAGGCTCACTGGCAGTGCGCCTCGCGCGACCGGGGTTTCGCGAATCCGGGCAAACCTGCTATCGAGGCAGCGCCCCGGGGGTGGCGAGGATCAGACGCCACGGCACGACGCATTCCATGACAACGAGGAGAACGGTGATGAAGAAGGCCCTGGTCGCGATCGCGCTCTCGAGCTTCGCTCTCGTGGCATGCGGCGGCGACGAGAAGAAGCCGCCGACCGCCCCCACGGGCGGCACCGACGAGCCGTCCGCCACTGCGAAGAAGGCCGCGAAAGGCGACACCGGTAGCGAGAAGCCCGGGGACGACCCGAAGCAGTCGCAGATCAACATCTCCGACGAGATCAAGAAGGCCTGCGGCATCTCCGACGTGGACGCGCACTTCGCCTTCGACTCGGCCAACGTCCGCGATCAGGACCACAAGGTCCTGGGCCAGCTCGCGACCTGCTTCACCAGCGGGCCGCTGGCCGGCCGCGAAATGCGCCTGGTGGGCCACGCCGACCCGCGCGGGGAGCCGGAGTACAACATGGTGCTGGGCGGAAAGCGCGCGGACAACGTGAAGGGCTTCATCGCCAAGAAGGGCATGAACGGCGACAAGATCGCCACCACGTCGCGGGGCGAGATGGACGCCACCGGTACCGACGAGGCGACCTGGCAGAAGGACCGCCGCGTCGACGTGATGCTCGGCGAGTGACGGGTTCCATGCTGCTCGCCGCTCCCGCTGCCGAGGCGCAGCTCAACCCCATCAAGCTGATGCTCGGCTCCTCGGGCGTCGTGCTGGTGGTGTTGCTCATCCTGATCGTCGCGGCGACGGGGGTCTGGGTGATCTGGCTCTTGAAGAGCATGCAGCTCCGGCGCTTGATCTCGGCGCAGCACAGCTTCGAGCGCGAGGCGGAGCGGGCGGCGGGGTCGTCGGATCTGATCACGCTGGCGCTGAAGCACCGCGAGTCGCCAGGCGGGCGCGTGGTGATGGAGCTCGCGAAGCGCCACCACATGCCGAACCTGTCGAGCGACCTGCTCATCGCCGTGGCCAAGCGCGCCATCGCCTCGGAGCAGCAGCGCGCCTCGACGCTGATGCCCACGCTCTCGAGCATTGCCTCGGCCACGCCCTTCATCGGCCTCTTCGGCACGGTGTGGGGCATCATGAACGCCTTCATCAAGATCGGCGTCGAGAAGAGCGCGTCCTTGCCCGTGGTCGCGCCCGCCATCGGCGAGGCGCTGATCGCCACGGCGTTCGGCCTGGTGGCGGCCATCCCGGCGACCATCGGCTACAACTACGTGGACAAACGCATCGGTGATCTGATGGACGAGCTCAGCGCGTCGAGCGAGGCCTGGGCGGAGACACTCGCGGCCGATCCGGGCGGGCCGACCTCCGCGGTGCCGCTGGTGAAGGAATCGAATCGCCCGCCGGCAGCGCCCGGCTACGCCCGAGGCTGACCGATGGGGATGCAGGTCGGCTCCCGGCGGCGCGGCGGTTTCCGCGACATCAACGTCACCCCGCTGGTCGACGTGATGCTGGTGCTGCTGATCGTGTTCATGGTGACGGCGCCGCTCTTGACCACCGGCCTGCGCATCGACCTGCCGGAGGTGAAGGCGGCCGAGACGCCGGTGAAGGACGCGCGCCTCCTGGTCACGGTGACCAAGGACGAGCGCGTGCTCTTCGGCGAGAAGGACGTGACCGGGAAAATCGCCCAGGCGCTGCGCGAGAGCCAGCGCGTGCAGAAGGAGCGCGAGCTCTACATCCGCGCCGACAAGGACGCGCGCTACGGCATCGTCGCGGACGTGGTGGCCGCGGCGCGCAACAGCGGGGTCGAGTCGCTGAACCTCCTGGTCCAGCCCGAGCTCGAAGAGGTGGCCGACGAGCCGGAGAAACCCGCCAAGCCGGGCGCCGCTGGAATGCCCAAGGCGCCGGCTCCGTCTCAGAAGAAGTGAGCATGGCCCGCGCCGAAGCCCTCCAGAGCTTCACCCCGATGGAGGTCGGGGTCGCGGTCGCCGCGGCGTCGTTCATCCAGGCCTTCTTCTTCATCCTGCTGATCGCTGCCGGGAAGCCCCGCGTCGAGATCAAGGCCAAGGACGAGCTCCTGCCGCGCGAGCTGCCCATGGCGGTGAAGCCCGTGCTCGACGACGCGCCGCTGCTCAAGCTCGGCGGCAAGCGGGTCAAGCCGAAGCTGCCCGAGATGTGGAAGAAGCTCGCGCCCACGCCGGTGCAGCGCTTCGAAGAGAAGAGCGCGCCGAGCGAGAAGGCGAAGGACGATCCGAAGGCCGCGCCGACCAGCTCGGTCGCCCTCGGCGACGCCGCGGCGCCGCCCCCCGACGCCGAGCTCGCGAAGGAGGTCGACCCCGCGCTGCAAGATCTCGACGCCGCGGTGGCCCAGAAGGAGCCCGAGGTCGAGGGGCCCGGCGCCAAGGACGGCGTCAAGGAGGGCACCGAGGCGGACCCGCTCAAGGCGCGCGCGGTGGATCAGTACAAGATGAAGGTGCTCGGCTGGTTCAACGCGCGCTTCAAGCCGCCGGTGGGGCAGATCCCCTGCGAGGAGCTGCACAAGCTGAGCGCCGCGGTCAGCGCGACGGTGAGCGGCGACGGCACCGTGACCGGCTACAGCATGACGCGGCCGAGCGGCAACGCGACCTTCGACGCCAAGGTGAAGGCCACCATGGACGCCATCGTGGGCCAGCAGCTGCCTCCACCCCCGCCGCTCTACCCGGACATCCTCGGCTCGTCGGTCCAACCCACGTTCTCTGGTAAAGGCGCCAAATGCGACTCTGCTCCCGCACCCTGATCGCCCTCCTGCTGCTCGGCGCCACGGCGCGCGCCCAAGAGGCCAAGCCCGACGAGGCCGCGCTCGGCGAGTTCGTGGTCACCGGCTCCGCGACGGCCAACGAGCGCGTGCCGAAGATCGCCATCCTGCCCTCGCTGTCACCGGACATGGAGGACGTGGTGGTGCGCGGCACCGTGCGCCGCGACCTCGAGCTGACGGGCCTCTACGACCTCATCGCCGACGCGAAGGCTCCGGCCGGGCTCTACGGCTTCGACGACGCGGTGGACGTCGAGGCGTGGAAGAAGCTCGGCGCCGAGGCCATCGTGAAGGCGGCGGCGCGCAAGCACGCCTCGGGCAAGATCGAGGTCTTCGGCCTGGCCTACTTCCTGAACGTCGGCAAGGACCCGGTGTACGAGAAGAAGCTGCTGGTGGACGCCAAGGACGTGCGCGTGACCGCGCACCGTGTGACGGACGCGCTGCTCGGCGCGCTCACCGGTCGCCCCGGCGGCTTCGCCAGCCACTTCGTCTACAGCGGCAAGTGGGGCAGCAAGAGCTACCGCATCTTCAGCATGGACGCCGACGGTCACGACCTCAAGCCCCAGACCGACGCCAACGACACCGCCATCGCGCCCGCCTGGGGCCCGAGCCAGCAGATCTTCTACGGGCTCTCGAAGGCCTACTCGCCCTACCGCCTGATGCGCTTCGACGGCACGAAGCACGAGCGCATCAACCTGCCCTTCAAGACCAGCGTCTACAGCGTCGCCTTCGACAAAACCCACACCAAGATGGCCGTGGCCATCGCGGACACGAACGGCAGCGCCATCTACGTCGGCAAGCCGGACGGCAGCGAGATGAAGAAGGTCAGCTCCACCGACCTCGCCACGCACCCGGTGTTCAGCCCCTCCGGCAAGCTCGCCTGGATCGGCGGCGGCAAGAAGAAGGGCTCGCAGCGCGTGTACGTCGACGACAAGCCCGTGTCCCCCGCGGGCTTCACCGCCGGCGCGCCCGCGTTCTGCGACACCGAGGACGGCGTCCGCTTGGTCTACTCCGTGTCCGTCGGCGGCGACCGGCAAGACCTGGTGATGAGCGCCGAGAGGGGCGGCGGCATCATGCGCCTGACGCAGAACCAGGGCTCGAACACCTCGCCCGCCTGCAGCCCCGACGGCCGCCTGATCGCGTTCTTCTCGACGCGCAACAAGCCGGGCACCTACTTCATGAGCTTGAAGCGCTGGAAGACTCAGGCGCTGAACTCCCAGCTCGGCGAGTCGCTGCGCTGGGAAGCGCTGCCGCCGCCGTGACGGTGCTAGGCTAGGCGTGTGTCCAGCGCGGCGCCCCGCCTTCTGACCTTCGCCGACCTCGAAGCTCTCGGCGACGACGTCTCCGCCGAGATCTTGGGCGGCACGCTGGTGTACAAGGCCAGCCCGAGCGGAGAGCACGCCGACGCGCAGGCCGCGCTCGCGGCGTTCCTTCGCCCAGCGTTCCACCGCAAGAGCGGCCAGGGCGGACCGGGCGGTTGGTGGATCCTCACCGAGTGCGACATCGAGCTCGGGGTGCACGAGGTGTATCGCCCGGACATCTGCGGCTGGAGGCGCGAGCGCGTGCCGGAGCGCCCGACGGGCCGTCCCGTCCGCGCGCGCCCCGACTGGGTGTGCGAGATCCTGTCGAGCAGCAACGCCGCCACCGATCAGGTGGACAAGTTCCGCATTTACGCCTCGAGCGGCGTGCCCCACTACTGGATCGCGGATCCCGAGAGGAAGATCCTCACCGTGTACCGGCTCGAGCAGAGCGAATGCGTCGGCGCCCTCCAGGCCAAGCACGGCGAGACGGTGAACGCCCCGCCGTTCGAGGCCGTCGCGCTGCGCGCGGGGCTGTTGTTCGGCGAGGATCCGGACTGATCACGGCTGGCACTTCACCAAGCGCGCCTTCAGCGCGCCGTCCTGCCAGGTCATGGCGAAGGTGCTCGCGTCCACGGGTACCACGCTCGGCGCGCTGACCGTGGTCGTCATGTCGAGATCCGTGAAGGCGACCGCTGGGACGCTCAACGACTCCGGCACCCAGGCGAAGGAGACGTAGCTGCCGCGCGCGGCCGTCACCAGTACGCCGCCTGCGACCGGTGCCACGCGCGCGTCGCCGGCCGGGATGCCCGAGGCGATCGAGAGCGTAGCGAGCGTCGCGCCGGTGGTCTCGTCGATGCGATGGAGATCGAAGGTGGGGGAGGACGCGCGCCTCGTGACGACGATGAAGCTCGACCCGACGTGCATCGCGTCGAGCGGGTACTCGTTGTCGCCCTGCGACGCCGTCGTGGAGGGCTTGATGGAGGCCGAAAGACCGCTCAGGCTCTTCGTGCCCACGGCCGAGCACATGCGGTAGCCGCTGGAGTTGCAGCGCCAGGCGGCCAGGGTCGAGGTCGGCCCCACGGCGACCACCGGGGACGCGCTGGTGCCGTAGGTGGTGATGGCGAGCGGCGACCCCGGATCCAGGAGGTGCGGCGTCGTGGCCACGCCGGCCGCGCTCATGGTCGCGGCGTAGACCCTGTCGGTGGTGCCGTCGCCGTGGCGGTCGAACCACGCCATCACGTACTCGCTGCCGTTCCAGGCGATGTCGGGGCGGCTCGCGACCAGGTAGCTCCCCGCATTGATGGCAGCGCCGGAGAAGGTCGCGAGCGGCGTGGTGAGCGGCGTCCCCAGCGCCCCGTCGGTGCGGAAGAGCAAGGAGGTCTGAGTGGTGCCGGACTGCGTGGTGGTCCCGAACGCGATGTTCGTTCCGTCCGTGGCCGCGCCGAGCCCCCAGACCAAGTCCCAAGCGCCGGTGAAGTCGGTGCTGCTGCCCTGCACGGCCAGGCTCGAGTCGAGCTTGTAGGCGCGGATCGTCTTCGTCGAGTCGTTCACCACGGAGAAGACGCGGAACGAACCGTCGCTCATGCGCAGGATGGCCGGTCCCCCGGGGACGTCCTCGTACGTCTGCTTGCCGGCATAGAATGCGCCGCTGGCCAGCGTGGTGACCGCCTGCGCCTTCCACAGGCCCTCGTCCACGTAGCCGTTGCAGTTGTTGTCGAGCTGGTCGCAGAGCTCCGGCGCGCCGGTGTAGACGCTCGGGTTCTTGTCGTCGCAGTCGTCGGCGCCGCTGCCGCAGCCGATGGCGAAGTGGCCGTCCATGTCCTGATCGACCGGCGTGACGCTGGCGGTGTGCTCGCACTGCCCGGTGGTCGCGTTGCACACGTCGGTGGTGCAGGGGTTCTGGTCGTCGCACACCGGGCCCGGCGGCTTGCAGTAGCCGCCGACGCACAGCTCGACGCCGTTGCACACCACGTTGTCCGTGCACTCCGCGTTCGTCGTGCAAGCCTTGCCCGCGTCAACTCCGCCGCTGCCGCCGGTGCCTCCGCTGCCTCCCGTGCCGGCGTCCGGGTTGCAGAGCCCGCCACCTTTGATGCAGAAGTGGGACACACAGCAGTAGCCCGCGGCCATGTCGCAGTCCCCGCTGTTCGCGCACTCGTAGACGCAGGCGCTGGCGGCGCCGCAGACCAGGCCGCTCGCGCACTCACTGGTGTAGGTGCAGGGCTTGCCATAGCCCGCCGGCGCCCCGTCCGGCGCATCGAGCACGCACGCGAAGCCGACGCACTGCTTGCCGCCCGAGCAGTCCACGCTCGTCTTGCACTCGAGCTCGCAGCTCCCGGCGCGGCAGACCAGGGGCGCGGCGCAGTCGCTGTTCAGCTTGCAGGGCGCGCCTGTCTCGAGGCTGACGTCGGCGCCGGAGTCTGGCGATCCCCCGAGCTTGCAGCGGTGAAGGAGCGGGTCGCAGCTGGAGCCGACTGCGCAGTCCTTGTCGCCGAGACACTCCCACTTGCAGAAGCCTGCGACACACACCAGCGTGCCCTGACACTGCGTGCTGTACTCGCACGGCGCGTCGAGGCCGGGCGGCGGCTCGTCGCTGGCGTCCGCCCCGCCGTCTCCTACCTTGTGCGGGAGCGCCCCGTTCACCAGCTCGGGCGGATCGGCGCAAAAGCCGCCCGCCGCGCAGAGCTGACCCTCGACGCAGTCCTTGTGCTCCTTGCACTGGTCGCGACACTCGCCGTCCGGACCACACACCTGCGAGCCCGGGCACTGGCTGTCGTACAGGCAATCCTTGATGATCTGGCACACGTGCTCAGGCTTGGTCCCCAAGATGCAACGCTGGCCGGTGGCCTGATCACAGTCCGCGCTGGTCTCGCACTGGCGGTGGCAGAGCTGGTACACGCAGGTCAGCGGGTCCGGCACCTGGGTGCAGTCGCTGTTGATGACACAGCCCTCGGCGACCTTCGCTCGGCGCAGCGCCTCGGCGTCGTCTTCGCCGCAGGCCGCCGCCAGGATCAGCGCCCCACTGGCAAGCCACGGCCCGCGCCCCCGAACCTTGCCCGCTCGCATGACCTTCGATGTTACGCGAGCGGCGGGCCGCGAAGCCACTCGTGGTACCGTCTGGGCATGCGATCCGTGCTCTTCGCGTTCGCGCTCTTGGCCTGCGGCTCGGGTGACGGCGGCGACGGAAGCAGCTCGAGCAGCGGCGGCACGGCGGGCGCAGGCGGCGCGGGTGGGAGCAGCAGCGGCGGAACGGCAGGGAGCGGCGGAAGCAGCGCGGGCACGGGCGGCGGCGCGGGCACCGGCGGCAGCGCGGGCACCGGCGGCAGCGCGGGCGCAGGCGGCAGCGCGGGCGCGGGCGGCGCTGCCGGCGCGGGCGGCAGCGGCGGCAACCCTAACTGCACGCCGTCGACGCTCTACGGCAAACAGGGTGAGCTCTGGACCGCGAGCGGCCGGCTCCGCGAGTACGCCTGGACCGGCTACCGCACGGGCAACGTGGCGCTGCCGAGCCCGTCGAGCCCGACCAAGAGCGTGAGCGACTTCGGCGCGAAGCCGGACGACGCAGGGGACGACACTCAGGCGTTCCTGGACGCCATCGCGGGTACGGCGAGCGGCGTGCTCAGCATCCCCGCCGGTAAATTCATCCTCAGCCAGCGACTCCAGATCAAGAAGCCCAACTTCGTGCTGCGCGGCGCGGGCGAGGGCAAGACCGTGCTCTTCTTCCCCAAGGCGCTGGGCGACGTGTACGGGCTCACCTTCAACACTGCGGGGCAGTCGAACTGGTCCTTCAGCGGAGCGTTCATCGAGGTGGCGGGCAGTGACGGCGGCGCGAAGCTGGCCGACGTCACGGCCGCCGCGAAGCTGGGCGACACGACGCTGAAGGTCTCGGCGACCACGGGCATGAGCGCCGGGATGTGGGTGCGCCTGCTCATGACCGACGCCGCAGGTTCGCTGTTCAAAGCGCTGCACGCCGGCCACTTCCCAGGCAACGTGGCCGAGGACGGCGGCAAGCTCGCGTTCCGCTTCTACTCCAAGATCAAGAGCGTCGGCACGGGCAGCATCGAGCTCGAGCGGCCGCTGCCCCTCGGGGTCGACACCCAATGGGCGCCCGAGATCCGCGCGGTCAAGCCCAGCGTGAGCGAGGTGGGCATCGAAGAGCTGACGATGGAGTTCGCCGGGACGACCTACCCGGGCCACTTCAAGGAGCACGGCTACAACGCCATCCAGCTCACGGGCGTGGTCGACAGCTGGGTGAAGAAGGTCACCGTCCTGAACGCGGACTACGGCGTCAACGTCGGGAACAGTCACTTCCTGACCGTCACCGACGTCACCCTGGACAC
>Ga0233425_10002674_pt1 | contig 34344 bp, 29 predicted proteins | sample Watercolumn_Towu_2_FD_181712 | JGI IMG/M metagenome (GOLD analysis project Ga0233425, IMG submission 181712) | Freshwater microbial communities from Lake Towuti, South Sulawesi, Indonesia - Watercolumn_Towuti2014_140_MG | ecosystem: Environmental > Aquatic > Freshwater > Lake | place...
GCCAGCAGCACCACCGGGCGAACCGTTTCCGATGCCTCCGGAATCACCGTCGCCGCCATTCTTTCTGGCAAGGCCACAGAATCCGGCAAGGGCGCGATCTCGGGCAACTCGAACCAGAAAGTGCTGCCTTGCCCCTCGATGCTGTCAAAGCCCACGATGCCGCCCATCGCCTCGGCCATGCGCCTCGTGATCACCAGGCCGATGCCGGTGCCCTCGATCGTCCCGCCTTCCTTGCCCAGACGGTCGAACGCCTCCTGGAAGATGCGCCCCTGTTTGGCTTGCGGGATGCCCAGACCGTTATCCTTCACGCTGAAGCGGACGCGCCCATTTTCCGCCCGAACCGACAGCTGCACGGCCCCGTCGGGCCGGTTGTATTTGATGGCGTTGGACAAAAAATTGATGAGGACCTGACGCACCCGGGACACGTCGCCGTGCACCGCCACGCGGTAATCGACGTCCATGGCTTCGGAAAGGTCGATGTGTTTCTCCTTCGCCAGCGGTGCGATCATCGCCAGCGCCTTGTCGGCCTCGCCCCTGGCCGACAGCGGCTCCATCGAAAGCTCGATCTTGCCCGCTTCGATACGCGCCAGGTCGATGAGATCATTCACCAGCGACAACAAATGCTTGCCGGCCCGCTCGATTTCGGTGGCATGCTGCCTGGCCTCGCCCGGCAATTTCTCCTCGGAGGACAGCAGATAGGCGAATCCGAGCACGGCATTGAGCGGCGTCCGCAGCTCGTGGCTCATGCTGGCCAGGAATTCGCTCTTGGCGCGGCTGGCGGTTTCGGCGGCATCCAGGGCCTGTTCCAGCTTCATCGCCCCGTCGCGCAGCTCTTTCTCGCGCTGTCCGGCCTCGATGCGCAGTTGCACATTGTCATGCAGCACCCGCTCGCTGCGCAGCGCGCTCATCGACACCATCCCCAGAAACAGGATGGACATGAATCCCATGTCCACCGACAACAAGCTGGGTTCGAGCAGCAGCAACACGGTGATGGGCAGCAGGGTCGGCAAGGTGAAGCCGAACACCGAGATGCGATCCACCGCCAGGGAAGTGACCGCCCCGGCGCAGACGCCTGCGATGGGGAAAGCCATGAACACTTGGTACGAGGTATCGCCGGACGGGAAGAGCATCAAGCTGCCCAAGCCCCATGCCGCTCCGGTGGCGACCACCGTCGCCCGGAACAGCCACAGCCAGCGCCCATATTCGCTACGGGCAGCCGCCCCGCGCCGACGCCAGGCGACACCCACCGCCAAGCGCACCAGCAGCACCAGCGCGAAGATTCCCCACCAAGTCTGAACAACGGTAGCGGGTTCAACCGTTTGCAGCACATAGCCCAGCACCCAAGCCAGCGCTCCGTTGGCGAACAGGGCCGAGCGCAACCCGTCATACAGCAGGTTGACCTTCTCGGCGAGCAACTCGCGTTCCTGATCCACGTTGTTGGCAGATTGTCTGTCCATCCGACTCTTCTCGCTCCTTACGAGCTGTGTTGTTCCACCCGGTTCGGTCTCATTGCGCTCGAATCTCGCTCACGCTCCAGATCCAGTCCGACAGACGCATCTTCCCCGTCAGCCCCAGCACTTCCTTGTGCGGCCACAGCAGGATGAATGGCCCTTTGGCCGTCACCTCCATCGGTCGTCCCTCCAGCCGGGTCGCCAGGATGGCCGGGCTATTTTCGTAATCCGCCGCCGTCAGTGTCGCCCGGTAACCATCCAGCGCAACGAGGGTGATCGTCTTCCCGCGCAGTTTATGCGCCTGCAACAAATCCGTCAGCAACACCCCCTGAAACGCGCCGCGTTGCCGCCAATGGGTCGAGAGCGTGGTCTGGTAGACAGGAAGTCGCTCGATCTGCGACTGCTTCAATTTCACCGGCCTGCCTTCCCCTGCGACGGTCAATTCCGCCTGCGCGCCCGTCAAAGGGGCGAGCGGGGCTTTAAGCAAGGCAAAATCCGCCGCCATTGAAAAAGAAGACAGCAGAGCAAACAAAAACAGCCCGTTCCTCAACAACATGACCCTAATTCCTCAACGGCTTGCTGTATTTCAGCATGTGTTCGATGCGAGCCTGGGTCTGATCCGTACCCAGCAACGCCATGAAGTGGCGGCGCTCCAGATCAAGCAGCCATTGTTCGTCCACCAGCGTCCCGCCGTCCACGTCGCCGCCGCACATCGTTTCGGCGATGCGGCTGGCGATGGCGTGGTCGTGCTCGGTAATGAAACCGCCTTCCAGAAAGTTGACCAACCCAACCTTGAGCGTGGCCAGCACGTTGCGCCCGGCTACCGGGAACGGCGCAGACAGCGGCGGTCGCCAGGCGGTCGCGGCCAGCGCCGCCGCTTCCTGGCGGGCGACGTGCAGCAACTCGTAGCGGTTCATCACGATGCGGTCGCCAGGGCGCAGATAGCCCATCTCGCGCGCCAGCTCGGCGCTCTTGGACACCTCGCCCATGGCGATCTGCTGGAAGTTGCGCTTGATCGGCTCGAACAGGTCGCCGCCGCGCGCCTCCAGCGCCGCGCGCTGCGCCATTTCCTTGCAACCGCCGCCCGCTGGAAGCAGGCCGACGCCGATCTCCACCAGGCCGATATAGCTTTCCAGCGTGGCGACGACGCGCGCGCAGTGGAGAACGACCTCGCAGCCGCCGCCCATCGCCAGCCCGTCCACCGCCGCGACCACCGGCACGCGGGCGTATTTCAGCCGCAGCATGGCCTGCTGGAACTTAGCGATCATCTCCTCCACGCGCGGCAGGTTGCCGGTGGCAGCATCGAGCACCGCGCCCACCCCGCCGCCGCTGACCACGGTGTATTTCACCCGCTGCGCCGCCTCCTTCAGCCCGCCGAACAACCCGGCGTCCGGCGCCGGTTCGCGCACGCCCTGCATCACCTGTAACAGGTTCGCTCCCACCGAGAACGGCGGCTCCTCCTGCCAGATGACGAGGCTGCCGAAATGCGCCTCGGCCTCGTCCACCGCCCGCAGGATGGCGTCCAGCACGCCGCTGCCGATGGTGTGCATCTTGGAGTGGAAGCTGAGGATGGCGATGTCGTCGCCCAAATGCCACAGCCGCGCGTCGTCAGTCTCAAAGATCGTCTCGCCATACTGGCGCGACTCACCGACAAGCTGGGCAGGAAACAGTTGGCGACGATAGACGGGCAGCGTGGAGCGGGGTTGATAGTCGGCAAAATCCCCCCTCCCCCCATTTGATAAAGGGGGGTATGAACTGCTGCTCTCTGGGACTCCCCCCTTCGACGAAGGGGGGCTGGGGGGGATTTGAGCGGCTGGCGCATAGGAGCCCTGCTGCGTATGCACGCCCGTCCGTCCCGGCTCCAGCACCCAGCCCGGCAACGGCACATCGGACAGCGCACGTCCGGCGGCGATGTCGTCGGCGATCCAGCCCGCCACCTGCCGCCAGCCCGCTTCTTGCCAGATCTCGAACGGCCCCCTGTCCCAGCCGAAGCCCCAGCGCAGGGCGAAATCGAGGTCGCGGGCATTGTCGGCAATGTATTCGAGCTGCCAGGCGCAGTAATGGAATACGTCGCGGAACATCGCCCACAGGAACTGCGCCTGCGGATGGTTGCTGGCGTACAGGCCAGCCAGTTTTTTCGACCAGTCGCGTTCGCGCAGGATGTCCTTCACCACGTCGGAGGCTTGCCCCTCGGATAGCCGGTATTCGCCGCTGGCAGGATCGAGCACGTGGATTTCCTTGCCCACTTTGAGATAGACGCCACGCTTAGTTTTTTGCCCTAGCGCGCCCTCCGCCACCAGCCGCTCGAACCAGTCCGGCAGCGCGAACATTGCGTGCCAGGGATCGTCGCGCAGCGTTTCGCGCATCATGGCAACGACGTGGGCAAAGATGTCGAGGCCGACCACATCCAGCGTGCGGAAGGTGGCGCTCTTGGGGCGGCCAAGGTAACGCCCGGTCAGCGCATCCACGGTGTCGAAACTCAAACCGAACGCCTGTGCGTGGTGCTGGGTGGCGCGCATGGAGAACACGCCGATGCGGTTGGCGATGAAGCTGGGCGTATCCTTGGCGCGCACCACGCCCTTGCCCAGGGTGGAAACGAGGAAAGTCTCCAACTGGTCGAGCAGCGCGGGCTCGGTGTCGCGCCCGGGAATCAGCTCGACCAGGTGCATATAGCGCGGCGGGTTGAAAAAATGGATGCCGCAGAACCGATGGCGCAACGTTTCGGGAAACGCCTGCGCCAGCGCGTTGATGGACAGGCCGGAGGTGTTGCTGGCAAAGATCGTTTGCGGATCGAGATAGGGCGCGACCTTGCGGTAGAGGTCGGACTTCCATTCCAGCTTCTCGGCGATGGCCTCGATCACCAGATCGCAACCGCGCAGCTTGTCCAGATGCTCGGCGTAATTGGCGGGCTGGATGCAGGCGAGTTTGGCCGGACTGGCCAGCGGCGCGGGGTCGAGTTTCTTCAGCCCGTCCAGCGCCTTGTTCGCCACGCCATTCAGTTCCCCCTCCGGCGAGGGAAGGTCAAATAGCAGCGTCTCGATGTGCGCGTTGGCCAGATGGGCCGCGATCTGCGCCCCCATCACTCCCGCGCCCAGCACCGCTACACGGCGGATATGGAAATTGTCGGCCATCGTTTCCTCCCTGTTGGAACCGCTGCACCCTGGACGGCCATCGCCGCCCTCTACGGCTAGCGCATGCCGCCGCCTTGCGCCCTGGCCGCCCAGCCCGGCAGGGCGCTTGCCACGCCCGCACCGAAACGCTGCGCCAGCCGGTCGGCCAGCCCTTCATGCACGGTGAAATCCACCACCTTCTCGGCCTTGACGACCTCGCGCGCCACCGAATCCAGGCTGCCCAGCCCGTCGGCCAGTCCCAGCTCGATGCTGCGCTCGCCGGTCCACACCAAGCCGCTGAACATGTCGGGCGTAGGTTTCAGGCGATTGCCGCGCCCCTGTTTCACCACGGCGATGAACTGCTGGTGGATGTCGCCCACCATCTGCCTGGCGTAATCCTTCTGAGTGGCGGATTGCGGCGAGAACGGATCGAGGAAGCCTTTGTTCTCGCCCGCCGTAATCAGGCGACGCTCCACCCCCAGTTTTTCCATCGCGCCGGTGAAGCCGAAGCCGTCCATCAGCACGCCGATGGAGCCGACCATGCTCGCCTTGTTGACAAAAATCTTGTCCGCCGCCGCCGCGATGTAATAACCGCCGGAGGCACAGATGTCCTCGACCACCACGTACAGCGGAACATCCGGATGCAAGGCGCGCAAGCGACGGATCTCGTCGTTGATGTAACCCGCCTGCACCGGACTGCCGCCAGGGCTGTTGATGCGCACCACCACGCCTAGGGTGTTGTGGTCATCGAAGGCATCCTGCAAGCTCTGGATCACATCGTCGGCGTTGGCAGCCGTATCGGGCGCAATCACCCCATGAACCTCCACCAGTGCGGTGTGCTTGCCGCCGCCGATCGCGGATTCTTTCCCACCCTCACCTAAATCAACCATCAGATACAAAAACAAGAACAGCCAACCGAAGGTTAGCGTCTTGAAGAAAATACTCCAGTGCCGCGCCCGCCGCTGTTCCTGCACCGCAGCCATCGCCAGTTTTTCCAGCACGCCACGTTCCCAATTTTCTTTCTGCTCAGACATTCAAACTTACCCATCAAAACGGTCAGGCATTCTCGCGCAACCAGATGCGCAATGCTACAAAATCCTCTACCAACGCCAGCGGTTCCAGTTCCTGCAACGCCTCTTCCGGATGCGCGCCGTGGGTCATGCCGACGGCGTCCACCCCGGCGTTGAGCGCCAGTTGCAGATCGTGGGTGGTATCGCCGATCATCAGCACGCGCTCAGGTGCCACCATCAGATCTTCCATCAGCTCGTGCAACATGGCCGGATGCGGCTTGGAGAACGTCTCGTCGGCGGTGCGGCTGGCGTGGAAATACGCCCGCAGCCCGCTGGAATCCAGCACCCGGTCCAGCCCGGCGCGACTCTTGCCGGTGGCCACCGCCAGCAGGTATTCCGCCGCCCGCAGCTCGTCCAGCGTATCGCGCGCGCCCGCATACAGCGGCATCTGGCCATCCTGCGCCAGGAAGTGGTAACGGTAACGGTCGGCCAGTTCGCCGTGGCGATGCGCGGGCAGATGCGGCACAGCATGGCACAACGCCTCGGCCAGCCCCAGCCCGATCACGTGACGCGCAGTGGCATCGTCCGGCTCCTCCACCCCCAGATCGCGGCAGGCGGCCTGAATGGAACCGGCGATCACGGCGGTGGAATCCATCAGCGTGCCGTCCCAGTCGAACACGATCAGGTCATAGTTTCTGTTCATTGCAGTTCCTCAAAGCAAGGCGCGAATTCTACCAGTAGAGCTCGGCTTCCCCGCGTCTGTGAGACAATCCGGCCATGAATCGCCATCTGCTGTATTGCCGCCCCGGGTTTGAACGCGACTGCGCCGAAGAGGCGCTGCGCCACGCCCCGCGCGCTGAAATCCTCGAAGCTGTCGAAAACAGCGGCTTTGTCCGTCTGCAAGGCCCGGCCCGGGTGGATTACGCCACGCTGATCTTTGCCCGCCAGTGCCTGCGTGAACTCGGCAGCGTGGACGCCCTGCCCGAACGCGACCGCCTCACGCCCATCCTCGCCGCCCTGCCCGACCAGCCCGCCAGATTTGGCGCGCTGTGGCTGGAAACGCCCGACACCAACGACGGCAAGGAACTCTCCGGCTTCACCCGCCGTTTCGCGCCGCTGCTGGAAACCGCGCTGAAATCCGCCGGACGCCTGGAAAGCAACGATCGGCTGCCGCGCCTGCACCTGTTCTTCCCCGATCGCCAGCGTGTAATTCTGGCCGTGAGCGAGCCGGGGCGCAGTGCCGCCTGGCCCATGGGCATTTCGCGGCAGAAAATGCCGCCGGAAGCGCCCAGCCGTTCCACCCTCAAACTGGCCGAAGCCTTTGAAGTATTCCTCGGCGATGAAGCCGAGCGCCTGCTCAAACCCGGCATGACGGCGGTGGATCTGGGCGCAGCCCCCGGCGGCTGGACCTGGCAACTGATCCGGCGCGGCATCCGCGTGCAGGCGGTGGACAACGGCCCGCTGAAGGGCGCGGTGCTGGGTCACCCGCTGGTAGAACACCTGCGCGTGGACGGCTTCCGCCACCGCCCGCGCCGCCCGGTGGACTGGCTGGTGTGCGACATGGTCGAACGCCCGCAGCGCGTCGCCGCCCTGATGGCCGACTGGCTGATCCACGGCCACGCCCGCCACACCGTGTTCAACCTCAAGCTGCCGATGAAAAAGCGCGTCGACACCGTCTACACCGCGCTGGCCGAACTGCGCGCCACGCTGGACGCCGCCGGGCTGAAATACCGCCTGATGGCCAAACAGCTCTACCACGACCGGGAAGAGATCACCGTGTATCTCGGCAAACCCAGCGAGAACAAGAGAAGGTGAACAACACGCCTCGTCATTTCTGCCAGCCTAGCCCCCTCCCCCTTTCGCAAAGGGGGATTGAGGGGGATTTGCTTTCCATTTTCTCAAGAAATCCCCCCCCTTTGCCCAAAGGGGGGGAAACCCGTACCCGCCAAGGAACGCAGCAATGACCCCACTGCCGCCCGCCATTTTCCTGATGGGCCCGACCGCCAGCGGCAAAACTGCCGTGGCGGTGGAGCTGGCCGATCGGTTGCCGGTGGAGCTCATCAGCGTGGATTCGGCGCTGGTGTATCGCGGCATGGACATCGGCACCGCCAAGCCGGATGCCGAGACGCTGGCCCGTGCGCCGCACCACCTGATCGACATCATAGACCCGACCGAGAGCTACTCCGCCGCCGCCTTCCGCCGCGATGCGCTGCGGCTGATGGCCGACATCACGGCGCGCGGCAGGATTCCGCTGCTGGTGGGCGGCACCATGCTGTATTACAAGGCGCTACGCGAAGGGTTGAGCGAGCTGCCGCAGGCCGACCCGGCGCTACGCGCGCAGCTTGATGCGGAAATCGCCGCGCAGGGCATCGAGGCGCTACACCGGCAGTTGGCCGCCCTCGACCCGGTCACCGCCGCTCGGCTGCATCCCACCGACACCCAGCGCATCCAGCGCGCGCTGGAGGTCTGCCTGCTGAGCGGGCGGCCGATGTCGGCGTTGCTGCAGAAGCCCCTCGCCCTTCGGGAGAGGGGTTGGGGTGAGGGCGAACTGCCCTACTCCATCCTCCCCATCGCCCTCGTCCCTTCCGACCGCGCCGTGCTGCACGCCCGCATCGCGGCGCGCTTCGAGGCCATGCTGGAGCAGGGACTGGTGGACGAACTGGCGCAATTACGCTGCGATTACCCGGCGCTGCACCCTGATCTGCCGTCGATGCGCTGCGTCGGCTACCGCCAGGCCTGGCGATTCATGGATGGCGAGATTGACATGAAAGGCTTGCTGGAAACCGGCGTCGCCGCCACCCGGCAACTGGCGAAACGCCAGCTCACCTGGCTGCGCGGCATGGACAACGTGATGACGCTGGATTGCCTGTCACCCGAGCTGCCCAAGATCACACTCAAACGCATCCAGTCCCACCTGTCGGGCAAGTGAATCCAACGCCTGCGAGTGTTCATAAAATCCCTGGGGCATAGCGCCATCTTTCCGCTGAAGCCATAAGAAAACGGCGGAGGGTCGCCCCTCCGCCGTCGTGTCTGCGGGAACGTCCCGGGTCATTCCATGTACATGCCACCGTTGACGTGCAGGGTGGCGCCAGTGATGTAGCCTGCGCCCGGCCCGGCCAAGAAGGCCACGGTAGCGGCGATGTCGGCCACGTCGCCCAGACGGCGCAGCGGAACGTTTTCGACCAGTTTTGCCTTCTGCTCATCGCTCAGACCGTGGGTCATGTCGGTGGCGATGAAGCCGGGGGCGACGCAGTTCACGGTGATGTTGCGGCTGCCGACCTCGCGCGCCAGCGATTTGGAGAAGCCCACCATGCCGGCCTTGGCGGCGGCGTAGTTGGCCTGCCCGGCGTTGCCCATGCTGCCGACCACGGAGGAAATGTTGATGATGCGCCCGGTGCGCGCCTTCATCATGCCGCGCAGCACGGCGCGGCTCAGGCGGAACACCGAGGTCAGATTGGTGGCGATGATGTCGTCCCACTCGGCGTCGGTCATGCGCACCAGCAGGTTGTCGCGGGTGATGCCCGCGTTGTTGACCAGAATGCCGATCTCGCCGAACTGGCTGCGGATGGCAGCGAGCACCGCTTCGCATTGCGCGGCGTCGTTGACGTTGAGCGCCATGCCCGCGCCCTTCACTCCTGCGGCGGCGAGGTATTCGCCGATGGCGGCAGCCCCCTTGTCAGTGGTGGCAGTGCCGACCACGGTCGCGCCCAAACGACCCAGTTCCAGCGCGATGGCCTGTCCGATGCCGCGCGATGCGCCGGTCACCAGCGCGATTTGTCCTTGCAAACTCATCTTCGTCTCCTTGATTGTTACCCCTCCCCCGCCCTCCCCTGGGAGGAGAGGGAGTTAATTCAGTGCCGCCAACACGGCTTGGATGGCTGCGCCGTCGTTCATCGCCAGTGCTTGTTGGTTGGTGTCGATGCGCTTGTTCAGCCCGGCCAGCACCTTGCCCGGCGCGCACTCCACGTTGGCAGTCACGCCCAGGCCGCCGAAGGCCTGCACGGTCTCGACCCAGCGTACCGGCGAATACAACTGGCGCACCAGCGCACTGCGGATGCTGGCGGCATCGCTGTAACTGGCGACATCGGCGTTGTGCAACACCGGAATGGACGGTGCGGCGATCGCCACATTTCCCAGATACGCCCCCAGCTTCTCGGCTGCGCCCTTGAGCAGGCTGCAATGCGACGGCACGCTCATCGGCAGCATCAGCGCACGCTTGGCGCCGCGCGCCTTGGCGGCTTCCATGCCGCGTTCGACGGCGCTACGGTTGCCCGCGATCACCACCTGACCCGGCGAGTTGTAATTGACCGCTTCCAGCACTTCGCCCTGCGCGGCTTCGGCGCAGACGGCGCGCACGGCGTCGTCGTCCAGCCCCAGAATCGCGGCGATGCCGCCCACACCTTCCGGCACAGCCTGCTGCATGCACTCGGCGCGGTAACGCACCAGCGGCAGCGCATCGCGGAACGCCAGCGCGCCGGAAGCGACCAGCGCGGTGTATTCGCCCAAGCTGTGTCCGGCCAGCACGACAGGCTGCGGGCCGTTCAACGATTGCCAGGCGCGCCACACGGTGACGCCTGCAGTCAGCATCAGCGGCTGGGTATTGACGGTGGCGTTGAGCTGGGCGTCTTCACCTTCGGTGACGAGCTGCCACAGATCCTGCCCCAGCACGTCGGAGGCTTCGGCGAAGGTGTCGCGTACTACGGCGTGATCGGCATAACCGGCCATCATGCCGCGCGATTGGGAACCCTGTCCGGGGAAGACGAAAGCGAATTGAGTCATAAACGTTAAGTCGTAAGTTGGTAGACGTAAGACGTAAGTTGTTAGTTTTAAGCCACTGACCGGGGTGCCGCGCAAATCCTCAACTCAAGACTTACGTCTCCCGACTATGTCACCAGCGCACCAGCACCGCGCCCCACACGAAACCGCCACCGACCGCTTCGAGCAGCACGTTCTGGCCGGGCTGGATGCGTCCGGTGCGCACGGCGGCATCCAGCGCCAGCGGGATGGAGGCGGCGGAGGTGTTGCCGTGTTGCCCCACGGTCAGCACCACCTTGTCCATGCCGAGCCCCAGCTTTTTGGCCGTGGCTTCGATGATGCGGATATTGGCTTGATGCGGCACCAGCCAGTCGATATCGGCGTAGCCCAGCTTGAGGTCGGCCAGCAGCTCGTCCACCACTTCGGCCAGCACCTTGACGGCGAACTTGAACACCGCCTGACCGTCCATATACATGTAGGGGCGACCTTCGATGACGCCATTGCTGATGCGGGCATCGGCCTTGAGCATGTCGCGGTGACGGCCATCGGCGTGCAGTCTGGCACCGAGAATGCCGGGCTCGTCCGACGCTTGCAGCACCACCGCGCCCGCGCCGTCGCCGAACAGCACGCAGGTGCTGCGATCGGTCCAGTCCAGCAAGCGGGTCAGCGCTTCCGCGCCCACCACCAGCGCAGTGCGCGCCTGACCGCCACGAATGTAGAGATCCGCCGTATTCAGCGCGTAGATGAAGCCGCTGCACACCGCCTGCACGTCGAAGGCCACGCCCTGACGCACACCCAGCTTGTCCTGCAAGATGCAGGCGGTGCTGGGAAACACCTGATCGGGGGTGGTGGTAGCGACGATGATGAGGTCGATGTCTTCCGCCGACACGCCTGCGGCTTCTATCGCCCGACGGCTGGCGTGTAGGGCCAGATCGCTGGTCAGCTCGCCTTCGGCGACCAGATGGCGCTCGGAGATGCCGCTGCGGGTGACGATCCACTCGTTGGTCGTCTCGACGATCTTTTCCAGGTCGTAGTTGGTCAGCACCTTCTCGGGCAGGTAGCTGCCGGTGCCGATAATGCGGGAATGGATCAAGATGCCGCCTCTTTCTGTTGTTGACGCCTCTGATGCCACAGTTCGACGTGCTCGCTGATATGCTGCAACATGCCGCCGCGCACCTCTTCCGCCGCCCGTTCGAGCGCAGTGCCGAAGGCCAGCGCATCCGCGCCGCCGTGGCTCTTCACCACAATGCCGCGCAGGCCGAGGAAGCTGGCGCCATTGTAGCGGCGCGGATCGACGCGTTTCTTGAACGCCTTGAGTACGGGCATCGCCACCAGAGCCATCGCCTTGGTCACGACGTTGCGATTGAATTCTTCCTTGAGGAAGCTGCCCAGCATGTGAGCCAGCCCTTCGGTAGTCTTGAGCGAGACGTTGCCGACGAAGCCGTCGCACACCACCACGTCCACCACGCCCTTGAAAATGTCGTTGCCTTCGACGTTGCCGACGAAGTTGAGGTCGTCCGCCTGCTGCAACAGCGCCGCCGCCTGCTTGACCACCTCGTTACCCTTGATGTCCTCGCTGCCGATGTTGAGCAGGCCGATGGTCGGGCGTTCAATGTGATCCACCGCGCTCACCAGCATGGAACCCATCAGCGCAAACTGGAGCAGATGCTCGGCGGTGCAATCCACGTTCGCACCGAGGTCGAGCATACAGGTCTCGCCCTTGACGGACGGCATGAAGGACGCGATGGCCGGGCGATCGATGCCGGGCAAGGTCTTGAGCACGTAACGGGCCGTGGCCATCAGCGCGCCAGTGTTGCCCGCGCTGACGCAGGCGCCCGCCTCACCGTCCTTGACCAGATTGATCGCCACCCGCATGGAGGACTGCTTCTTGTTGCGCAGCGCCAGTTGCGGCGACTCGTCCATGCCGACCACTTCCGGCGCATGGCGCACCATTAGGCGCGAACTGGGCGTGACGTTCAAGGCGCGCAACTCGGCCTCGATCACCTCCTCCAGTCCAACCAGGATGATGGTGTCTTTAGGATGGTTTTGCAGATGCTGAACCGCCGCCGGAACGGTGACTTTGGCGCCATGATCGCCGCCCATGGCATCAATGGCTAAGATGACCCCCACGCTAGCGCGCTCCCCGCATCATTGAGAAGAAAGACTGGGCCGCGAGAAGACGCGGCCCCGACTTGGCAATTACTCGCCCTTGGTCTTGACAACCTTCTTGCCGCGATAAAAACCGTTCGGGCTGATGTGGTGGCGCAGATGCACTTCACCGGTGGTCGCTTCCACGGCGGTCGCCGGGTTGGTCAGAAAGTCGTGGGCGCGATGCATGCCGCGCTTGGACGGGGACTTCTTGTTCTGTTGAACTGCCATTTGATTGCTCCTTAAAAAACCGTTTAACTCTTCTTCAAAGTCGCCAGCACCGCGAACGGATTGCGCTGCGACTCACCCTCCACTGCCGCCACCCGACATTCGCCTTCCGCATGACGGGGCGAGATCGGCAACGCCAGCAACAATTCTTCCTCGATCAGACCGACCACATCCAGATGGCGATCCGCCGCGATGGTGTCGAATTCCTCTCCATCATCGGAGAATTCATCCACCTCCCCCGATTGCAACTTCAACTGCGAAGTCAGTGCTACTGGATACTCCAGCGCATCCAGGCAACGCTGACAGATCAGCCGACAACTGCCATGAACCTCCAGCGCCAGCATCGGCTCGCCATCCCGCAAGGCGTAACCCCGCAGGAGGAACGCCATCTCACCGACTGGCGCAGCCAGCAAATCCGCCAGGCGGGACAGCTCGGAAATCGCAACACTCCCGCGTAACTCCTTGCCATGCAAGGCAAAGTCCAAGCTATCTATGAAAGGCCGTGCAAACATGAGGCGCGCATGATATATATTTCCCCCTCCCCTGTCAAAAACACCTGGAAAATCTTGAATACTCAGCCGCTTGTCCTCGCCTCCACCTCACCCTACCGCAGTGAACTCCTCCGTCGACTCCGCCTACCCTTCGTAACCGCCGCTCCCGAAGTCGATGAAACACCATTGCCCGGCGAGGACGCCCGCACCACTTCGTTGCGCCTGTCGAAGGAAAAAGCGCAGGCCGTCGCCGCCCGTTTCCCGGACGCGCTCATCATCGGCTCCGACCAGGTCGCGCTGCTGGACGGTCAGCAAATCGGCAAACCGGGCAACCATGACAATGCCGTACGCCAGCTCCAGTCCATGCGCGGTCGCACCGTGACCTTTTATACCGCGCTCACCCTGCTCGACGCCGCCAGTGGTGCGATACAGACCGAAGTCACCGAGAGCCGGGTCGGCTTCCGCGACCTGTCAGATGCGGAGATCGAAGCCTATTTGCTCAAGGAGCAGCCCTACAACTGCGCGGGCAGCGCCAAATCGGAAGGACTGGGAATTGCCCTCATCAGCCGCATGGAAGGCGACGACCCCAATGCGCTGATCGGCCTGCCGTTGATCCTGCTGGTGACGATGCTGAAGAATGCAGGAATTACTCCTTTTTAGCACTTCACAGCCTGCAGGAATTTGGTTAGGATGCTCGCCATCGCCGGAATCATCCCCTCCGGCTTCCGAACGAACACCCCCATACAATTAAAGCGAGAACATCATGAGCGAGCACATCCGTTATGTGACTGACCAATCTTTTGCTACCGACGTTTTGCAATCTCCCGTGCCCGTGCTGGTGGATTACTGGGCGGAATGGTGCGGCCCCTGCCGCATGATCGCCCCCATCCTGGACGAAGTGGCCAAGGATTACGCTGGCCGTCTGGTGGTAGCCAAGCTGAACGTGGACGAAAACCAGGCCACGCCGGGCAAGTACGGCATCCGTGGCATCCCCACCCTGATGCTGTTCAAGAACGGCAACGTGGAAGCCACCAAGGTCGGCGCCCTGTCCAAGTCGCAGCTCACCGCCTTCATTGACAGCCACATCTGAACCGTTTAACCTCGCGCCTGTTCCTGCCCCGCTTCACCTATAACACCCGCGGCTTCCGGCAGAACAGGCGCACCGCCTGACCTACCTCCCCCAGCTTCATCCAACCCAAACCTCCTTAGAACCATTCCGTTTCACCCACACCATGCACTTATCCGACCTCAAGACCAAGCACGTCACCGAACTCGTCGAAATGGCCGTCGCCAATCAGATCGACAATGCCAACCGCATGCGCAAACAGGACCTGATCTTCGCCCTGCTGAAGAACCAGGCCAAGAAAGGCGAGAGCATCTACGGCGACGGCACGCTGGAAATTTTGCCGGATGGCTTCGGCTTCCTGCGCTCGCCGGACACCTCGTACCTGGCCGGGCCGGACGACATCTATGTCAGCCCCAGCCAGATTCGCCGCTTCAACCTGCACACCGGCGATTCGATCGAAGGCGAAATCAGGACACCCAAGGAAGGCGAACGCTATGTCGCGCTGGTCAAGGTGGACCGCGTCAACGACGGGCCGCCCGAGAACACCAAGAACAAGATCCTGTTCGAGAACCTGACGCCGCTGTTCCCCACCTCGCCGCTAAAGCTGGAACGCGACATCAAGGCCGAGGAGAACATCACCGGTCGCATCATCGACATCGTCGCGCCCATCGGCAAGGGCCAGCGCGCGCTGCTGGTGGCTTCGCCCAAGTCCGGCAAGACCGTGATGCTGCAACACATCGCCCATTCCATCGCCTCCAACAACCCGGACGCAACGCTGATCGTGCTGCTGATCGACGAGCGCCCCGAGGAAGTGACCGAAATGAGCCGCACGGTGCGCGGCGAAGTGGTCGCCTCCACCTTCGACGAACCGGCTACCCGCCACGTGCAGGTCGCGGAGATGGTGCTAGAAAAGGCCAAACGCCTGGTCGAACACAAGAAGGATGTCATCATCCTGCTCGACTCCATCACCCGCCTGGCACGCGCCTACAACACCGTGCAGCCTTCCTCCGGCAAGGTGCTGACCGGCGGCGTGGACGCCAACGCCCTGCAGAAGCCTAAGCGCTTCTTCGGCGCGGCGCGCAACATCGAAGAAGGCGGCTCGCTGACCATCATCGCCACCGCGCTGGTGGACACCGGTTCGCGCATGGACGACGTGATCTACGAAGAATTCAAGGGTACCGGCAACATGGAGATCCACCTGGATCGCCGCATGGCCGAGAAGCGCATCTACCCGGCGATCAACATCAACCGCTCCGGCACCCGCAAGGAAGAGCTGCTCATCAAGCAGGACATCCTGCAACGCATCTGGGTGCTGCGCAAACTGCTCTATCCGATGGACGAGCTGGAGGCGATGGAGTTCCTGCTCGACAAGATCAAGGCGACCAAGAACAACGCCGATTTCTTCGACTCCATGCGCCGCTAAGCCATGGCCGCCACCGCCCCGCGCCTCGCCATCGTGGTGGCGATGGCGCAGAATCGCACCATCGGCATCAACAACACCCTGCCCTGGCGCTGCCCGGAAGACCTGAAACACTTCAAGGCGCTGACGCTGGGGCATCACCTCATTATGGGCCGCAAGACCTGGGATTCCATCGGTCGCCCGCTGCCCGGTCGCACCACCATCGTGGTGACACGAAACCCGGACTGGCGCGCCGAGGGTTGCTTCGTCGCCCACTCGCTGGACGAAGCCATCGCCCTGAGCGGGCAAGATGAGACCGTGTTCATCGTCGGCGGCGGGGAGCTGTACGCCCAGGCGATGGCGCGCGTGGACACGCTGCACGTCACTGAGATCCAGCAAGAGGTCGAGGGCGACGCCCACTTCCCCGCCATCGACCGGAATATCTGGCAGGAAATCGAGCGCCGATCAAGCCAGCAGGAAGCGCCGCAGCCGCTGCGCTACGATTTCGTCACCTACCAACGGCGGCGCTGATCCGCATTTTTCCTTGCACCCGCCGCCGGATTCTGATATTAAAGCGCGTTTTCAAATTTCACCCGTTCTGGAGAGGTAAATGCCTGTAAAACCGAGCAAGCCCGTCACCGCGTACAAGCCCAAGAAGGGCGAGGCCTACATGAGCCCGGCGCAACTGGAGCACTTCCGCACCATCCTGAACAACATCAAGACCGAACTGAGCCAGGACATCGACCGCACGGTGCACACCATGCAGGACGAAGCCACCGCCTTTGCCGATCCGAACGACCGCGCCAGCCAGGAATCCGACATGAGCCTGGAACTGCGCAACCGCGACCGCGAGCGCAAGATGATCAAGAACATCGACAAGATGCTGCACCGCATCGCCGAGGGCGACTATGGCTACTGCGACAAATGCGGCATCGAGATCGGCCTGAGCCGCCTGGAAGCCCGCCCCACCGCCACCCTGTGCATCGACTGCAAGACGCTGGAAGAAATCCGCGAACGGCAGATCGCGCATTAAGGGAACACTTACCTTAAACATCTCTCGGCGTTGCCGGGGGATGTTTAACTCGAAAGGTGTGGTGGCATAAATACTTCGGCGCTTGAGTTGACTGGGCTCCCGCTTACGCGGAAACGACGACTGTAAATTAACGGCGTCTTTCTGGAACTGTAAAACGACTCAAGATGACAGGTCAGAGGCTGCCCCGGTGACACCTTCTCTCAAAGACACCCCGCCAGCTCTCGCCAGGCAACGGCAGCTCATCGCGACCCTGTGTGACCGGGGGCCATTTCCACACCCAGCCAAACACGTGCAACTGATCGAGACGCACATTTCCTGGGTGCTGCTGGCCGGGCGTTTTGCCTACAAGATCAAGAAGGCGCTCGATCTCGGCTTCCTGGACTATTCCACCCTGACAGCGCGGCGCTTCTGCTGCGACGAGGAAATCCGGCTGAACCGCCGCCTCGCCCCACAGCTCTACCTTGACACCGTGCCCATCGGCGGCAGCCCGGACGCCCCGCTGTTCGGCGAACAGCCCGCCATCGAATATGCCGTACGGATGCGCCGTTTCGCCGCCATCCGGCAAATGGATCACCAGCTCACCCTAGGCCGGGTGACGCCCCTGCACATGGATCAATTGGCCGAACTCGTGGCAAATTTCCACGCCTGCCTGCCCGGCAATGCTTCCTACGGACAGGCTGCCGACATCCACGCCGTTACCTTGGAAAACCTGAATCACTTGCAACCTCTGCTCGGCGAGGACTCGGATCGCGCCCTTCTGGCCAGACTTCAATCCGCATGCGACACCGAATTCGCCGCCTGCGCCGCCGTCATCGAGCAGCGCCGTCTGGCAGGTTACGTGCGCGAATGCCACGGCGACCTGCATCTGGGCAACATCGCCCTGCTCCGCGACCACCCCGTACCGTTCGACGGCATCGAGTTCAGCCCCGCCCTGCGCTGGACTGATACGATGAGCGAGCTCGCCTTCACCGTGATGGATTTGCTGCACCGCAAGCGCGCCGATTACGCCTGGCGCTTCCTCAATAGCTGTTTGCAAATCAGCGGCGACTACGCTGGGATGGTCGTGCTGCGCTACTACCTCGCCTACCGCGCGCTGGTGCGCGCCAAGGTCAGCGCCATCCGCGCCAGCCAGCCGGGACAGACCGCACCACATCGCCAGGAAGCACTGGAAGCCGGTCGAAGCTATCTCGCACTGGCCAGCAACATCTTGAGCCAGCGCCGCCCCGCCTTGCTGCTCACCCACGGCCTGCCCGGCTCCGGCAAAACTTACTTCTCCCAACTGGCGCTGGAGCGGCTGGGCGCAATCCGGCTACGTTCCGATGTCGAGCGCAAGCGTTTGTACGGACTGGCGGCGCTGGACAACAGCCGTGCGCGGGTCGGCGACATCTACAGCCCCGACGCCACCCGCCGCACCTACGATCGTCTGCTCGACCTCGCCCGCACGCTGCTGCAAGCGGGCTATCCCGTCATCGTGGACGCCGCTTTTTTGAGCCAGAACGAACGCCAACAATTCCGCCAACTGACGAAGGAACTATCCACTCCTTTCGCTATCGCCTCCCTGCAAGCCGATGACGCCACCTTGCGGGCGCGCATCCTGCAACGCCACAACGACGCCTCGGAAGCCGACCTTGCCGTACTGGAGTTGCTACAGAACAAACAGGAACCGCTGACCGAAGATGAACTCGCCCACACGGTCACATTCAACGCCGAATCAGCGTGGGAAGAGTCAAACCACGACCAAAGCTGGCGCAGATTAACCGAACTGTTGAGCCATTGAATGGCACAATCTCCAGCCATGAATAACAAAGGCGACCGAATGGCCGCCTTTGTTCACAGAGTTCCCGTTAGAACGGAAGCGCCACCTTATCCCACCCACTTCCGCGCATTCTGGAACATGCGCAGCCAGGCACCGTTCTCCTGCCAGTCGCGCGGATACCAGGAGTTCTGCACCGCGCGGAACACACGTTCGGGGTGCGGCATCATGATGCTGAAGCGGCCATCCGGCGTGGTGAGGCCGGTGATGCCCTGCGGGCTACCGTTGGGGTTGAGCGGATAAGTTTCGGTCGGGTTGCCGTAGTTGTCCACGTAGCGCAAGGCGACCAGTGGCTGGGCGGCCTGTAGCTTCGCGGCAGAACCAAAATCCGCATAACCTTCGCCGTGGGCAACGACGATGGGCATGCGCGAACCGGCCATGCCGTCGAAGAAAATAGAAGGCGATGGCTGCACTTCCACCATCACGAAGCGGGCTTCGAACTGTTCGGACTGGTTACGGCTGAAATGCGCCCAGTTCTCCGCACCCGGGATGATCTCGTGCAGATTGCTCATCATCTGGCAGCCGTTGCACACGCCCAGCGCAAAGGTGTCGCGGCGCAGGAAGAATGCCTCGAACTCATCGCGCGCGCGCGGGTTGAACAGGATGGACTTGGCCCAGCCCTCGCCCGCGCCCAGCACGTCGCCGTAAGAGAAACCGCCGCAGGCGACCACACCCTTGAAGTCTTCCAGACTGACGCGCCCGGCAATGATGTCGCTCATGTGCACGTCCACCGCGTGGAAACCGGCGCGGTCAAAAGCGGCGGCCATTTCGACATGACCGTTAACACCCTGCTCGCGCAGGATGGCCATGCGGGGACGGGTAAGAATTAGGGATGGTGTACTTGCGTCGAGTGCTCCCCCACCCTGCCCTCCCCCGGCGGGAGAGGGTTCCATAGCCCTTCTCCCTTCGGGGGAAGGGTTGGGAAGGGGGCCTTCGTTCGGGTCGAACGTCAGCTTCGCCGACAGTCCCGGATCGTTGGCATCCAGCAGGCGGTCGTATTCCTGTTGCGCGCAGGCCGGGTTGTCGCGCAGCTTCTGCATCTGGTAGGTCGTTTCCGACCAGATTCGGTGCAAGTTAGTCAGACTGTCGCTGAACAGCAACTCGCCCTGGCGGCGGATGGCGATGTTGCCGCTGCCGTTCAGGGTGGCGACCGGATGGATCTCGACCAGCCCGGCGTCATAGCAGCGACTCAGCACGTCGGCCAGTTCGCTGCGGCGCACTTGCAGCAGCGCGCCGAGTTCTTCGTTGAACAACGCGCTCAGTGTGGAGCCGTGCATCTCGTTCAAGTCCACGTCCAGACCGGTGCGCGAGGCGAACGCCATTTCGCACAGGGCGACGAACAGGCCGCCATCGGAACGGTCGTGGTAGGCCAGCAGCTTGCCATCGGCGTTGAGCGCCTGCACCACGTCGAAGAAAGTTTTGAGGCGGGCGGGATCGTCCACGTCCGGCGCAACGTCGCCGACCTGCTTGTACACCTGCGCCAGCGCCGAGCCACCGAGGCGGTTTTTGCCCAGGCCGAGGTCGATCAGCAGGATGACGCTATCCGGCTCGTTCGCCAGTTGCGGCGTCAGCGTCTGGCGCGCATCAGGCGTGGGCGCGAAGGCGGAGATGATGAGCGAAACCGGCGCGACCACGGCCTTCTTCTCGCCGTTGTCCTCCCAAGCGGTGCGCATGGACATGGAATCCTTGCCCACCGGGATGCTGATCCCCAGCGCCGGGCACAGTTCCATGCCGACCGCTTTCACGGTATCGAACAGCGCAGCGTCTTCGCCGTGGTGACCGGCAGCGGCCATCCAGTTGGCGGAGAGTTTGATGTCGCCGATCTTCTCGATGCGCGCGGCGCAGATATTGGTGATGGCCTCACCGATGGCCATGCGGCCGGACGCCGGGGCGTTGAGGATGGCAATCGGTGTGCGTTCGCCCATGGCGAAGGCTTCGCCCTGATGGGTGTGGTAGCCCAGCGTGGTCACCGCCACGTCGGCCACCGGCGTCTGCCACGGGCCGACCATCTGGTCGCGCGCGGTGAAACCGCCGACGGTGCGGTCGCCAATGGTAATGAGGAAGGTCTTGTCGGCCACGGCGGGCAGGCGCAGCACGCGCTCGACGGCATCCTTGATGGCGATGCCGGAGGTGTCGAACTTCTGGAATTCCGGCTGCTCGCGCGTCACCTTGCGCGTCATCTTGGGCGGCTTGCCCAGCAGCACGGACAGTGGCATATCCACGGCATTGTTGCCGTAGAGTTCGTCGTGCACGGTCAGGCGATCATCGCTGACGGCGCGGCCCAGCACCGCAAACGGGCAGCGCTCGCGCTCGCACAGCGCGGTGAATTCATCCAGCCGCTCGGCGGGAATCGCCAGCACATAGCGCTCCTGCGCCTCGTTGCTCCAGATCTGCATCGGCGACATGCCGCGTTCTTCATTCGGCACACTGCGCAGCTCGAAGCGCGCGCCCTTGCCGCCGCCATGCACCAGTTCCGGCAGCGCGTTGGACACGCCACCCGCCCCCACGTCGTGGATGCTCAGGATCGGGTTGTTGTCGCCCATCTGCCAGCAACGGTCGATGACTTCCTGCGCCCGGCGCTCCATCTCGGGGTTGCCGCGCTGTACGGAATCGAAGTCCAGATTCTCGGCGTTGGCACCAGTATCCATCGAGGACGCCGCGCCGCCGCCCAGACCGATCAGCATGCCGGGGCCGCCCAACTGGATCAGCAGCGCGCCTTCCGGCAGGTCGAGCTTGTGGGTGTGCTCCGCGCGGATGTTGCCCACGCCGCCCGCGATCATGATGGGCTTGTGGTAGCCGCGCACCTCGCCGTTCACCTCTTCTTCAAAGGTGCGGAAATAACCGGCCAGATTGGGACGACCGAACTCGTTGTTGAATGCGGCGCTGCCCAGCGGACCGTCGATCATGATTTGCAGGGGCGTGACGATGCGTCCCGGTTTTCCGTAAATCTGAGAAGGGCTAAAGGGAGAAGGGATCGCGCCTTCGGCGCTCAAGGGTGGAGTACCGGTATTACCCTTCTCCCTTCCCCCTTCCCCCTTCTCATACACTTCCCAAGGCTGGATAAATCCTGGAATACACAGATTCGACACCGAGAATCCGGCCAGACCGGCCTTGGGCTTGGAGCCGATGCCGGTTGCGCCCTCGTCGCGGATCTCGCCGCCGGAGCCGGTGGCTGCGCCCGCGAACGGGGCGATGGCGGTGGGGTGATTGTGCGTCTCCACCTTCATCAGGATGTGGGTCAGCTCCGTGCTGTATTCGTAGCTGCCGTCGGCGCGCGGGTAGAAACGCTCGATCTCGGCTCCCTCGATCACGGAGGAGTTGTCGGAATACGCCACCACCGTGCCTGCCGGGTTCAGCTTGTGGGTGTTGCGGATCATGCCGAACAGCGAAATGGCCTGCGCCTCGTCGTCGATGATCCAGTCGGCGTTGAAAATCTTGTGGCGGCAGTGCTCGGAATTGGCCTGCGCAAACATCATCAGCTCGACATCGGTCGGGTTGCGGCTCAGCTTGTCGAAGTTTTCGACCAGATAATCGACCTCGTCCGGCGATAGCGCCAGCCCCATCTCCCGGTTGGCGGCTTCCAGTGCGGGCTTGCCGCCAGTGAGGATGTCTACGCTGGAGAGCGGTTGCGGTTCGCCGTGCTTGAAAATCAGCTCGGCAGCGCCGTCAAAACGAAGTTTCAGTGCAGACTCATGCCCGTTTGTGGGCGTGATGTCGGAACTAAAATCGGTGAGGACGGATTCGGTCATGCGGTCATGCAGCAGCGGCAGCACGGCCTGACGCTCGGCCTCGGTCAGCACGCGGTTGCCCGGTGTTTGCAGGTAAAACGCCACGCCGCGCTCAATGCGGCCGATCTGCGGCAGCGCGCAATGCCGGGCGATGTCGGTCGCCTTGGACGACCACGGCGAAATCGTACCCAGACGCGGCACCACCAGCAGGCGCTGGCAATGTCCGGCACCGTCCGGCTCGCCGGAATGCTCGTCCAGACCGAGGATGCGATCCAGCAACGCACCATCGCCATGCGCCAATGCCATGGCTTTCACCTCGGTGAAATACCAGTGACGGGTATCGACGAGGCTGATCTCGGGTGCTGCATTGCGCAGGGCGGTGCGGAGTTTTTCGAGGCGGAAGGCGGACAGCGCAGGATTGCCAGTGGACACGCGGAACATAGCGAACACTCAGAGCGTTGAAAAATGGATGCGATTATACTATGGCCTTCCCGACCGCCCGGAACGAAAACGCGCCGTGACTGCCGCCCGCCTCCGACCCCTCACCCGCCACACCGTGACCGACCTGCTCCCGCCGCCGCGCCCGCGCGACAGCCATAAGGGGGATTTCGGTCGTGTCATCGTCATCGGCGGCGACAGCGGCATGGTGGGCGCGGCGCTGCTGGCCGGGCGCGCCGCCCTGCTACTGGGCGCGGGCGCGGTGCATGTCGGACTATTGGCCGAAAATGCACCGCTGGTAGATGCCGTCCAGCCGGAGTTGATGCTGCACTCCGCAGCGGACTGTCTGAATCGCCCGGCTAGCGTCGTCGCCCTGGGTTGCGGATTGGGGCAAGGCCAGGCCGCGCTGACACTGCTACGCGAGGCGTTGGCGCTGGAATCGCCGCTGGTACTGGATGCCGACGCACTCAACCTGCTCGCCGCCCAAGCGGATTTGCGCACCGTGCTGGCTGCGCGCCAGGCTGCCACCGTGCTGACGCCGCACCCCGGCGAGGCGGCGCGCCTGCTGGGTTGCAGCAGTGCCGACATCCAGGCCAACCGACCAGCTGTCGCCCGCCGCCTGGCGCAAACCTTCAACTGTGCGTTGGTGCTCAAAGGCGCAGATAGTCTGTGCGCCACCCGCGACGGCCTGCTCTACCGCAACGAAACCGGCAATCCCGGCATGAGCGCACCCGGCATGGGCGACGTGCTCAGCGGCATGATCGCCGCCTTCATCGCCCAGGGTAGCCCGGCCGACGACGCCCTGCTGCTGGCGGTGCACCTGCACGGTGCCGCCGGCGATGCCCTCGCCCGCGAAGGTCTGACCCTGGGCATGACCGCCAGCGAGTTGACAACAGCCGCCCGTCGCCTGTACAACGCGCTGCAATCCGTTTGACCGTACCGCCCGTGGCCAAAGACCTCACCGACTACAGCACGCTCGATTTCATCGCCCCGACCCTGCACTTGGCCTGCGGCCAAGTGCTGATGAACCGCCAGCGCAACATCGGCATCGTCGCCCGCCACGACCACAGCCACGTCCAACTGGTGCGGCTCACAGCACGCCGCCTGCGGCTGACCCGTTTAACGGCGCGCGAACTGGTCGAGGACTGGACGGTGACCGAGTACCCCTTCGAGGAAGCCCTGCCCAAGCTGCTCGCCCTCGGACGGCAGCACGGCATCACCGCCGGGGCGCAGCGCGCGCTCGACAAACTGGCTCTGGATGGCCGCGAGCCGCTGCAAACCGACCTGTTCGCCTGAAACTATGAGTTTTCCAATTGATATCCGCGAGGAAGCCGGGGTGCGCACCCTGCACTTCGGCTCGGACTGGATCCAGGGCGCGATGCGTATCGCCCGCCCCTGGAATCTGGAGCTGGATTACACCCGCGAGATGATGGCCGGCCTGCTGCTGCGCGACGCGCCGCCGCGCAACGTGTTGCTGATCGGCCTGGGCGCGGCCTCGCTGACCAAGTTCCTCTACCGGCACTTCCCGCAGACCAAGCTCACCGTGGTGGAGATCGAACCGGCCGTGGTGGCCGCCGCGCGGCAATTCTTCAAGTTGCCGGACGACCCGCTGCGGCTGCGCATCCACCTCGCTTGCGGCGCGGAATTCCTCGCCCGCAGCGACGTCCAGTGGGACTTGATCCTGGTGGACGGTTTCGACCCGGACGCCCGCGCCGGCGCGTTGGACACTCTGCCGTTCTACATTCTGTGCCGCCACGCTCTGAGCGAGACCGGCCTGCTGGCGGTCAACCTGCTGGGCCGCAGCCGTGGCTTCAAGGCCAGCCTGGGCCGCATCCAGGAAGCCTTCGATGGTCGGGCGCTATGTTTCCCCTCCTGCGACTCCGGCAACGCCATCGCCTTTGCCGCAGCCGGTGAATCAGTGGCGCTAACCTTGGGAGAGTTAAAGGAACAGGCGCGTGAACTGAAACGGCAGACCGGCCTCAATCTGCTGCCCACGCTGACGCGACTGGAGCAGGCACAGACCTGCGCAGGCGGGGTACTGACGCTCTAAGGAATACCTGATCCAATTCGGTTCTGTCGCTCCCGTAAAAGCGGGAGTACAGTCAAGGCAACACACTGGATTCCCGCTTTCGCGGGAATGACGGAATAAGCGCGTTCTTGGGATTTTTTCAGGCGAACCGCTCGCCCAACTGGGCGCGGGCATACCAGCCGTTCAAGGTAGCTGCATCGCGCCCTGTCGCCCACGACGCAACATCCTCGGGCGACACCGGCTGGTAAGCGCCCTGCTTCACCTCGAAGATCACTCCGCCCGCATCCAGCGACAGCACGGCGTGCCATTCGCCTGCCGCCAATTCCACCACGCGACTCGTCTCGCCCAGCACGGTGCGGTCGGTCACTACGCCGTATTCATCAAAGGTCAGCACCACGAAGCGGCCACGCAGGGCGAACAGCACTTCGCAGGTATGCGGATGGCGGTGCGGCAGCACCAGGGTGTCCGGCTCCATGGCAATGGCCAGCCGTTGCAGCGGATCGTCCAGCGTCGGATGCAGGTTGTGGTTGGCGCGCAGGCGCGGCGAGCACCGGGCTTGCGCCGCCAGTTCGTCCAGCATGGAAATGTCGATCTTTTTCATCCTATCCTCGTTATCTAAGCCGTGGAAACTTCACAAACTTATTGCCCATCCCGGAAACCACATTAAGCGGCACTCGCTCGGCCTGCTACGGCTTTTTGAAGCTCCTCCGCCTGTTTCTACCCAAAGCGTCCAGACGCTGAACAACCGCCGACAAGGATGGGCGTTCACCCACCTTGGGCTGTAGGCAGCTCTCTCGTAACTGGAATAGCGCAGTCTGCTCCGATGCGGAAAGCCCGTCGCAGCGCGCCAGCAATTCCTCCAACAAACAGCCGAAGGCACGCACCTCGATGCGCTGCATCGCCGCCGCATTTTCCGGCGCAAGAAAAGACGCCGCGCCGAAGTCGCCCAGCAAGGCATGGCCAGCGCCATCGTGCAGGATGTTGTGACCATACAGATCGCCATGCACCACGCCCTGCGCGTGCAGATGTGCTACAGCGTCAGCTATGCCCCGCGCCAGTCCCAACAGAGTTTCCGGTGTAAAACGGCTATCAGGTGAATAAACATCGCGGGTGCAACTCTCCAGGCTGGGCGACCCGGCCAGGTTGGTCAGCCCCGGCCCGACCAGTTCCAGCACCAGACCGGTCGCCGCCTGCGGATGCCCGGCGACGCGCCCCAGCACCGGAATCAGCCCGGCATGATTGCAAGCATGCAGGCAAGCCGTCATCTCGCTGTGCGGCAGGCCGTCGCTGGTGACCGCGCCCTTGAACAGTTTCACCGCCACCGCTGTTTCGCCGTCTGCCTGCCGCCAATGGGCGCGATGGATCACGCCGGAAGCGCCCTCGCCCAGCTTTTCCGCCAGCGTCAGTTCATCCCACGGGATGTCGCACACCGGCGTAGCCGCCAGCGCGGCGGCTTCCAGCCGGTCGCAAAACGGATTCCCCGCGTAAGCCAGCCAAGCCAGACGCGGCAGGCGGAACAGCCAGTCGGGCAAGGCTTCCAACTGGTTGGCCGCAATGCGCAGCAGTTCCAACCGGGCGCAGTCGGCGAGGGATTCCGGCAAGGCCCGCAAACGATTGCCGGACAACATCAGTTTTTGCAGCCGGGCGCAGCGGCCCAACTCAGCGGGCAGTTCAGCGATGCAGTTATCAGTGAGGATCAGCCAGCGCAACTGCGACGGCAGGGCTGCGTCCGGAACGCGCTCGATGCGGCAGGATTTGAAGCCGACCATTTCCAGCTGCGGACAGCGGCCCAGCACTTCCGGCAGCTCGGTGAATGGATTGCCCGAGCAGAACAGCACGCGCAGCTTGTGCAAACGCGGCAGTTCTTTCGGCAGACTGGTCAGCGCGTTGCCGGAGAGATCGAGGATTTCCAGCGTGTCGGCCAGGCTGAAGATTTCCGGCGGGAAAGCGTCCAGCCCCTCGGATAGCTTGAGATGTACGCTCCCCGCCAACTCTCCCGCCCGCAATCGCGCCAGGATGATTGCCTCAGCCATGCACTCCCCCATACGCCGCATCCTCCAGCACCTGCAGAAACTCGTCACCGTAGCGCGCCAGTTTGGCCTGGCCGACGCCGCTGAGCCGCCCCATTTCATCTAGCGTCTGCGGCTTGTGGTTGAGGATTTCCAGCAGTGTGCTGTCGTGAAAAATCACATAGGGCGGCACGCCCTGCTCGCGGGCCAATTCCATGCGCTTGGCCTTGAGCGCCTGCCACAGCGGATCGTCGTTGGCCCCAGCGAAGGCTTCGCGCAGGCGTGCACCGCGCTCGACCTTGCTCTGGCGGCGCTTTTCCGGCGCGGCATCGCGGCGCAGCCGCACCGGCTGTTCGCCACGCAACACCGGGCGCGCAGCTTCGGTGAGATGCAGGCCGCCGTAGTTTTCCAGATCCACATTCAATAAGCCCGCCGCCACCAGTTGGCGGAACACGCTGCTCCACTGCTGCTTGGAAAGCGCGCTGCCGATGGCCCAAGTGGAAAGCTGCTGGTGGTTGAACTGCTGCACCTTGGGCGTTTCCTTGCCCAGCAACACGTCGATCAGGTGGGTGACACCGAAGCGCTGGCCGGTGCGGTAAACACAGGACAGCGCCATGCGCGCGGCCTCGGTGGCGTCCCAGGTTTCCACCGGGGTGCGGCAGTTGTCGCACTGGCCGCAGTCGCCGGGATGCTCCTCGCCGAAATAGCGCAGCAGGGTCTGGTGGCGGCAGGCGGTGGATTCGCAGTAGCCGAGCAGCGCTTCCAGCTTTTGCAGCTCCAGCCGCTTGCGCTCCTCGGGCGCGTCGCCGGAAAGCAGCATCTGGCGCAGCGTCACCATATCGCCCAAGCCGTAGGCCATCCAGGCATCGGCGGGCAGACCGTCGCGCCCGGCGCGGCCGGTTTCCTGATAATAGCCTTCCATGCTCTTGGGCAGATCGAGGTGGGCGACGAAGCGCACGTTGGGCTTGTCTATGCCCATGCCGAACGCCACGGTGGCCACCATTACCACACCCTCCTCGCGCAGGAACCGGCTCTGGTTGGTCTGGCGCGTGGCGGCGTCCAGCCCGGCGTGATAGGGCAGCGCATCCCGACCCTGCTCGCACAACCAGGCGGCGGTCTCCTCCACTTTCTTGCGCGACAGACAGTAGACGATGCCTGCGTCTTCCGCATGTTCTCCCTTGATAAACGCCAGCAACTGGTTGCGTGCATTGTGTTTCTGGGTGACGTGATAGCAGATGTTTGGGCGATCGAAGCTGGAGACAAACTGGCGCGCGTCACCCAGTCCCAGCCGCTCGACGATCTCGTTGCGGGTGGGCGCGTCGGCGGTGGCGGTAAGCGCAATGCGCGGCACGGCGGGAAAGCGCTCGTGCAGCACGGTGAGTGCGCGGTATTCCGGGCGGAAATCGTGCCCCCATTGCGACACGCAGTGGGCTTCGTCGATGGCGAACAGGGCGAGCGCCGCGTCTTCGTCCAGCCGTTCCAGCAGACCGAGAAACCCTTCCGTCATCAGCCGCTCGGGCGCGACGTAGAGCAGCTTCAACTCCCCGCGATGCGCCTGCCGCACCACTTCGCGCGCAGCGTCGGCTTCCATGCTGGAATTGAGGAAAGCGGCGGCGACGCCGAGCTGGCGCAGCGCGTCCACCTGATCCTGCATCAGGGCAATGAGCGGCGAAACGACGATGGCGACGCCGGGACGCAGCAAGGCGGGAATCTGGTAGCACAGCGATTTTCCGCCGCCTGTGGGCATCAACACCAACGCATCGCCACCGCTGGCAACGTACTCGATGATGGCGCGCTGATCACCGCGAAACTCTGCGTAACCAAATACTTGCTGGAGGATTTGCTGCGATGTCGGCATATGAAGGCCGACGTTCAGTCGTGACGGGGTTGAACTGTCTGCTCTGTAGCAGACACTGGTGGTGTTGCCTGTTTGTCGGTGTACTGGAAGAACACCTCCCCCTGCTTGATCATGCCCATCTTGCTGCGGGCATGTTCTTCGATGGCCTCGGTTCCCTGCTTGAGATCGCGCACCTCGGCGTCCATCAGGTCATTGCGTTGTTGCAGTTTCTGGTTTGCTTGTTGATCAACTTCAAGCTGCTGCCCCAATTCGCGCACCTTCATCCAGCCGCCCTTGCCCAGCCATAGCGGGTATTGCAATAGCAGGAGCAGGACGAGCAGGATGAGGGTGACGACGCGCATCAGCCAAGCTGGTAATACGCCTCACGTCCGGGATAGGAAGCACAGTCGCCCAGATCTTCTTCGATGCGCAGCAACTGGTTGTACTTGGCCATGCGGTCGGAACGCGACAGCGAGCCGGTCTTGATCTGCAACGCATTGGTCGCCACGGCAATGTCGGCAATGGTGCTGTCTTCGGTTTCGCCGGAACGGTGCGAAACCACGGCGGTGTAACCGGCGCGCTTGGCCATTTCGATAGCGGCGAAGGTCTCGGTCAGGGTGCCGATCTGGTTGATCTTGATCAGGATGGAGTTGGCCAGGCCCTGCTTGATGCCTTCGCGCAGGATCTTGGTGTTGGTGACAAACACATCGTCGCCCACCAGTTGCACGTCGCCGCCCAGACGGTCGGTCAACAGCTTCCAGCCGTCCCAGTCATGCTCGCTCATGCCGTCTTCAATGGTGATGACCGGATACTTGTCCACCCAGTTGGCCAGATAGTCCACGAATTGTGCCGAAGTCAGCTTCAGCCCTTCGGATTCGATGTGGTACAGACCGTCCTTGTAGAACTCTGAGCTGGCGCAGTCGATGCCGATGGCGACATCTTCACCCGGCACGAAACCCGCAGCCTGGATGCCTTCGACGATCAGTTGCAGGGCCGATTCGTTGGACGGCAGATTGGGCGCAAAGCCACCTTCGTCGCCCACGGTGGTAGGCATGCCCTTGGCGTCAATCAGCTTCTTCAGGGCATGGAACACCTCGGCACCGTAGCGCAGCGCTTCGCGGAAGCTCTTCGCACCCACCGGGATGATCATGAATTCCTGCATGTCGATGTTGTTGTTGGCGTGCGCACCGCCGTTGATGATATTCATCATCGGCACCGGCATTTCCATGCGGGCGGAACCGCCCAGATAACGGTACAGCGGCAGACCGGCATCTTCAGCGGCGGCGCGCGCCACGGCCATGGACACCGCCAAGATGGCGTTCGCGCCCAGGCGGGACTTGTTGTCGGTGCCGTCCAACTCAATCATGGTCTGGTCGATGAACGCCTGCTCGGAGGCATCCAGACCGATGATCGCTTCGGCGATCTCGGTATTCACGTTCTCGACGGCTTGCAGCACACCCTTGCCCAGGTAACGCGACTTGTCGCCGTCACGCAGTTCGATGGCTTCCTTTTCACCGGTGGACGCACCAGACGGTACAGCGGCGCGACCCATCACGCCCGATTCCAACAACACATCGGCCTCCACCGTGGGGTTGCCACGGGAGTCCAGGATTTCTCTTGCGATTACATCTACGATTGCACTCATTGCTCTCTACTCTCTCTCACACACTTCTCAAATTGATTTTTTCTTCGATCAAACCTTGCTTTTTCACCGCCGCATCCAGCACCAGCAGTGTTTCCAACAATTCCTTCAACTGCCCCAGCGGAAAGGCGTTCGGCCCATCCGACATCGCTTGCGACGGATTCGGGTGCGTCTCCATGAACAAGCCGGAAACACCCGCCGCCACAGCCGCCCGCGCCAGCACCGGCACGAACTCGCGCTGGCCGCCGGAGGCCGTGCCCTGCCCGCCCGGCAACTGCACCGAGTGGGTGGCATCGAACACCACCGGACAGCCGGTCTCACGCATCACCGCCAGCGAGCGCATGTCCGACACCAGGTTGTTGTAGCCAAACGACGCGCCGCGTTCGCACACCATGATGGTCTCACCGCCGCTGACTTCGCGCGCCTTGTCCACCACATTCTTCATGTCCCACGGCGACAGGAACTGACCCTTCTTGATGTTCACCGGCTTGCCCGACTGCGCCACCGCGTGGATGAAATCGGTCTGGCGACACAGGAAGGCCGGAGTCTGCAACACGTCCACCACCGCAGCCGCTGGGACGATCTCGTCCTCGCTGTGCACGTCGGTCAGTATCGGCACATTCAACTGTTTCTTGACCTCTGCCAGAATGCGCAGCCCTTCGTCCATGCCAAAGCCACGGAACGACTTGCCGGAGCTGCGATTGGCCTTGTCGTACGAAGACTTGTAAATAAACGGAAGGTTCAACGCCGCACAGATTTCTTTCAACTGCCCGGCGGTATCCAGCGCCATCTGCTCCGACTCGATCACGCATGGACCAGCGATCAGGAACAGCGGCTGATCTAGGCCGACAGGAAAACCACAAAGGTTCATCACGCTTCCTTATGGGCGACCGCCGCCTCGACGTAGGCCCGGAACAGCGGGTGCCCGTCACGCGGGGTGGAGGTGAATTCGGGGTGGAACTGCACACCGACGAACCACGGGTGATCCGGCAGCTCCATCATTTCCGGCAGATTCTCGCTCGGCGTGCGGGCAGAAATCACCAGACCCTTGACTTCCAGCGCCGGAACGTAATGGTTGTTCACTTCATAGCGGTGGCGGTGACGCTCGTTCACCTCATCGCCATAGATGCGCTGCGCCAGCGTACCGGCCTTGATCGGACAGCGCTGCGAACCCAGGCGCATGGTGCCGCCCAGATCAGAATTCTCGCTGCGGGTTTCCACCTTGCCGTCGCGATCCAGCCATTCGGTAATCAGCGCCACCACCGGATGGGTGGTTTCCGGGTCGAACTCGGTGCTGCTTGCGTCTGCCATGCCCGCCACATCACGGGCGTATTCAATCACCGCCAACTGCATCCCAAGACAAATGCCGAGATAAGGCACCTTGTTTTCGCGGGCATAGCGGATGGACGCAATCTTGCCCTCGGTGCCGCGCTTGCCGAAGCCACCGGGAACCAGAATGGCATCCAGCGCCTTCAGACAGCCTGTGCCGTCGCGCTCGATATCCTCGGAATCCAGATACTGGATGTTAACCTTGGTCGAAGTGTGGATGCCAGCATGGCGCAACGCCTCGATCAGCGACTTGTAGGATTCGGTCAATTCGACGTATTTGCCCACCATGCCGATAGTAACTTCGTGGGTCGGGTGCTCCAGCGCATAAACCAGTCGGCTCCACACCGACAGGTCAGCGGGCAGTGCGTCCAGACGCAGTTCATCACAGACGATACGATCCAGCCCCTGATCGTGCAGCATCTGCGGAATCTTGTAGATGCTATCGACATCCCACACCGAGATCACGGCGTCTTCATGCACGTTGGCAAACAACGAAATCTTGGCGCGTTCGTCGTCCGGAATGCGGCGATCGGCGCGGCACAACAGCGCGGTCGGCGAGATACCGATCTCGCGCAGCTTCTGCACGCTGTGCTGGGTCGGCTTGGTCTTCAGCTCGCCTGCGGTGGCGATGTACGGCACCAGCGTCAGGTGGACGTAAGCCACACTGTTGCGCCCCAAGCGCAGACCCATCTGGCGCGCGGCTTCCAGAAACGGCAGCGACTCGATGTCGCCCACCGTGCCGCCGATCTCGCAGATCGCCACGTCGACCTTACCATCGTGCGACGCCGCTGCGCCGCGCTCGACGAAGGCCTGAATCTCGTTGGTGATGTGCGGAATGACCTGCACCGTCTTGCCCAGATACTCACCGCGCCGCTCCTTGCGGATCACGCTCTCGTAAATCTGGCCGGTGGTGAAGTTGTTGGCCTTGCGCATCTTGGCGCTGATGAAGCGCTCGTAATGGCCGAGGTCAAGGTCGGTCTCGGCGCCGTCTTCGGTCACGAACACTTCGCCGTGCTGGAACGGGCTCATGGTGCCGGGATCGACGTTGATGTACGGATCCAGCTTGAGCATGGTGACCTTGAGGCCTCGCGATTCCAGAATGGCGGCCAAAGAAGCGGCGGCGATGCCCTTCCCCAGAGAGGAGACCACGCCGCCGGTGATGAAAATGAATTTAGTCATGGGTTGCAATGATACCGGAAAACGACTTTCCCCTCAAAAAATCAGCGGAGAAAACATCTGCAAGACTTTGTAACGAACAACAAAAAACCCGGCACGAGGCCGGGTTGTTTGTTTTGTAAGGAGTCTGACGATGACCTACTTTCACATGGGTAATCCACACTATCATTGGCGCGAAGTCGTTTCACTGTCCTGTTCGGGATGGGAAGGAGTGGGACCAACTTGCTATGGTCGTCAGACATGACTGTCGGCTCGCCGGGGGTTCAGATGGGGCCGGCGGGCCATTGTTCTGGTCGAAGTAAAGGAGGTTTCGATTGTTGCGAGCGTTACTTGCAACTTGCTTAATGTTATAGGATCAAGCCTCACGAGCAATTAGTATCAGTTAGCTTAACGCGTTACCGCGCTTCCACACCTGACCTATCAACGTCCTGGTCTCGAACGACTCTTCAGGGGCATCAAGTGCCCAGGGAAGTCTCATCTTGAGGCGAGTTTCCCGCTTAGATGCTTTCAGCGGTTATCTCTTCCGAACTTAGCTACCCGGCAATACGACTGGCGTCATAACCGGTACACCAGAGGTTCGTCCACTCCGGTCCTCTCGTACTAGGAGCAGGTCCCTTCAAATTTCCAACGCCCACGGCAGATAGGGACCAAACTGTCTCACGACGTTTTAAACCCAGCTCACGTACCACTTTAAATGGCGAACAGCCATACCCTTGGGACCGGCTACAGCCCCAGGATGTGATGAGCCGACATCGAGGTGCCAAACTCCCCCGTCGATATGAACTCTTGGGAGGAATCAGCCTGTTATCCCCAGAGTACCTTTTATCCGTTGAGCGATGGCCCTTCCATACAGAACCACCGGATCACTATGACCTGCTTTCGCACCTGCTCGACTTGTCAGTCTCGCAGTCAAGCCTTCTTTTGCCATTGCACTATCAGTACGATGTCCGACCGTACCTAGAAGACCTTCGTACTCCTCCGTTACAATTTGGGAGGAGACCGCCCCAGTCAAACTGCCTACCATGCACGGTCCCCGATCCGGATTACGGACCTAGGTTAGAACCTCAAACACACCAGGGTGGTATTTCAAGGACGGCTCCACGAGAACTGGCGTTCCCGATTCACAGCCTCCCACCTATCCTACACAGATCTGTTCAAAGTCCAATGCAAAGCTACAGTAAAGGTTCATGGGGTCTTTCCGTCTAGCCGCGGGGAGATTGCATCTTCACAAACATTTCAACTTCGCTGAGTCCCGGGTGGAGACAGTGTGGCCATCGTTACGCCATTCGTGCAGGTCGGAACTTACCCGACAAGGAATTTCGCTACCTTAGGACCGTTATAGTTACGGCCGCCGTTTACCGGGGCTTCAATCAAGAGCTTGCACCCCATCATTTAACCTTCCGGCACCGGGCAGGCGTCACACTCTATACGTCCACTTTCGTGTTTGCAGAGTGCTGTGTTTTTATTAAACAGTCGCAGCCACCATTTCACTGCAACCCCATCGGCCTTCATCCGCGAGGGACTACAACCTACCGGGGCGCACCTTTTCCCGAAGTTACGGTGCCAATTTGCCGAGTTCCTTCACCCGAGTTCTCTCAAGCGCCTTAGAATTCTCATCCTGCCCACCTGTGTCGGTTTGCGGTAAGGTCGAA